>Ga0247833_1000077_pt1 | contig 152954 bp, 146 predicted proteins | sample LaCruzMarch2015__7_FD_187117 | JGI IMG/M metagenome (GOLD analysis project Ga0247833, IMG submission 187117) | Freshwater microbial communities from meromictic Lake La Cruz, Castile-La Mancha, Spain - LaCruzMarch2015_8m | ecosystem: Environmental > Aquatic > Freshwater > Lake | place: Spain...
CGCGCCGGCAATCGCCGACATCTTCCACTTTGACCACTTCATTGCCGCCAAGTCGCACCTCTCCTGTTGATCCAGTTGCTTGTATTTCATCCCCCATTCTGTCGCACTTACCTCTTGAATCCAAGATCCCGAAGGGGCCGGCTCGGAAGTGGGGACTCTGATTGCTGAGCGGCTCGCTCCGCACCCGCGCCTGCTGATGCCACGAGGGAGTGTAATCCTCAAATCAGCAAACTCTGCAACAGATCACATCCGGTTCAAAACAATTGGCTTTGCTGAGAGTCTGCTGGGCGAACCTCCCGTGGTGAGACAAATGACGGGACACAGAATGTTAACTGTCTCACGCAAATGTCTTGATCGGGTCGTGGCCCTTGCAATGGCATGGCACCTGACTGCGGATCCGAAATTTCTCAAAAGAGCTGAGCGGGAAATGCTGGCATCTGCCGGGTTTCCCGATTGGAACCCGGCGCATTTTCTGGATGTTGCCGAAATGACCGCAGCTCTGGCGATCGGCTATGACTGGCTGTATTGCGATCTGGATCACGGGGTGCGGGATACTATCCGTTCTGCAATTCTGAACAAGGGGCTCCTGGCTTCATTTGTCGGCGGGCATCGATGGGTCCATGGAACGAACAACTGGAATCAGGTCTGCAATGGCGGCCTTGTTCTCGGAGCCCTTGCGCTCGCTGAGGAACAGCCGGAGCTCGCAGCGAAAATCATCAACCGGGCACTCGAAAGTCTCCCTGCCGCCATGTCTGCATATGCTCCCGACGGTGCCTATCCGGAGGGTCCCACCTACTGGGGCTATGGATCTCTTTACTCGGCATTGATGGTTTGTGCCCTTGAAACGGCACTCGGTTCGGATTTCAGACAAACCGAATACCCGGGGTTCCTCGAGTCCACCAACTTCATGGCCCATTCCACAGGACCCACCGGACTTTTCCACAACTACTCCGACGCACGCCTGGTTCCGGAAGTTTTTCCGGCCATGTTCTGGTTTGCAGAAAAAGCAAGGAGCCCCCAGATTCTCTGGCACCAAGCTCAATTGGTTGATGGCGCCGAGACTGATGAGCGAAATTTGTTTCCCCTCGTCCTCCTTTGGTCCGGCCAATTGTCCGAGTTCGTTTGTCCAGAACACCTTGATTGGCACGGTCAGGGCCCAAACCCGGTCGCGTTTTTTCGAAGCGGTTGGGATCGTGAGTCTGCCTTTGTCGGAATCAAAGCAGGAAGTCCCGGCGTAAGCCACGGCCACATGGATGCGGGCTCCTTTGTTTTTGACTCGGGGGGAGTCCGATGGGTTGTTGATCCTGGAATTCAGGACTATGCCAGCCTTGGAGAACTGGGCGACGGCCTGTTCGATATGGCTCAGCACTCGCAAAGATGGCAAATCTTCAGGATGTCCAACCATTCCCACAGCACACTCCAATTCGGGGATGGATTGCAAAATGTCAGCGGGTTTGCTTCCCTCAAGGTCAAAAATGTGGGGGGCTGTTCCCCCTCGGCCTCCATCAACCTGAGCGAAATTTACCGCGAATTTGCGGACTCTGTCACACGGGAAATCCGCTTTGATGATCGTCGTTCACTCAGGATCTGTGACGCTATCACGGGGGCGCGTTGCTCGAAAATCATCTGGCAAATTCCGACCTTGGCCGACCTCGAGATCATGGGCAAGTCGGTGGGTCTTTCCCAATCCGGACGGAGTGTCATGGTCGCTGCGGATGTTCCCGGGAATTTTAACTGGTCGATCGTTGATGTCGCACGTCCCCGCTCCCCGCTGGATGCCGCAAACCCCGGTCTCAAACTTCTTCAACTCCGCCAAGATCCAATCGCAAATGCTTCTGTACTCTTCGAAATAACGATTGCCCCGGAGGACTCGAGCCTGTTGTGAACTTGGGCGGGCATTTGTTGGGTTCATAACAGGCTCTAAAGTTGACTGTCAAATAAGGCCTGACTTTTCGTTTTAGCCCGCGCACATACTTTAAGGAGATTCTCCGCAGAGTTCCCGCTTACACCTCCTTCTATGAAAAATCTCTACGCCGTGCTGACATTACTTTTTTTCGCCGGTCTTTTCCTGCTGGGATGTGATCAAAAGCCGATCCCTCGGGTTTTTGAATCGACGCCGACGCCAAAGCCAACCCCCACGCCGACTTCTGTGGCCACTCCGGCCGCCACGCCAACGTCGACTCCGACGCCCACACCAGAGCCCACCGCAACGCCTAGTCCGGTGCCAACGGCAACCCCAACGCCTGCCCCGAAGCCAACGCCCATTCCCGCCAACGACAACACCGCCCAACCCTTTCTCTCCGTTTACCGATGGGATGTGGGGGGGCTCAAGAAGGGTGAGATGGAGGCCTACGCGAAGTGGCTCAATCGGACGTCGGTGTGGCCGCAGAGCCATCAAGCCAAGGAAACGTGGGAGCAAGTTCGTGGGGAGAAATGGCAACTGGGTGCATGGAGCGAGTGGATGGCAGCCAACCCGGGCAATCGCTTCACATTGAGTGTTTCGATATTGCCCGGCGGCTGGGATCGAAAGGGGCCAAAAGCAGGAATCGGTGCCGGGGAGCCGGTGTCATTTGAGAAGGGAGCTGCCGGGGACTATAACGAGCACTTCCGAGTTCTTGCGGAGAACTTGGTGAAATACAATTTAGGGGATGCCATTCTTCGTCCGGCTTGGGAATTTAATGGGGGGTGGATGCCATGGCGTGTGACCAATGCGAAGGAGGCTGAGTTGTTCGCCGAATACTGGCGGCAGATCGTTAAAACGATGCGCGCTGTGCCGGGAGCCGAGAACCTCCATTTCAACTGGAATCCCAATATCGGCTACCAGTCTTATCCGCCCGACAAGTCTTGGCCGGGCGACGAGTATGTGGATTCGATCGGGCTCGATATTTATGACGATGGCTACATCCCGGACACCTATCCGTTCCCGGAGGGGGCTTCGGAGGAGGAAATTGAGGCACGGAGGAAGAAGGTCTGGGATTTTCACCTCAATTCCCAATACGGACTGCGATGGTGGAGCAAATTTGCCAGAAAGCATGGAAAGCCACTGGCCATTCCAGAGTGGGGAGTGAACATCAAGAAAGACGGCAAAGGTGGTTTGGACAACGTGCTCTTTGTGGAGGGAATGCATGAGTTCATAACCGACCCTGAGAACAATGTTTTATTCCACTGCTATTTTGATATCCAGGCTCCGGACGGACATCATCAACTCTCACCGGGGATGAATGATTTCCAGACCGAATTCCCCAAGGCCGCCGCGAGGTTTAAGGAACTCTTCGGTCTTCCGGAAAAGCCATCCCGGTAAACCGGTTGGTATTTGTACTCGGTCGCTCGGATGAAGATCACGGACATCAAATTCCTCCAAGTGAGTGGCACGGGGGAATTCCCCCAAGATTCCGGCCGCGGGGTCGATGCGCTTGATCTTTATCCCGAGTTCGGGGATGCCGCATGGGTTGAGAGCATCCCGGGCTCGGGGGCAAGGCGGATCGAATGCCTCTACCTGCAGATCCGCACAGATGTCGGCATTGAGGGGCTCCACGGGCCGGTCATGCCCGAGCAACTTGACGTGATCAACAGGGTCTTCCGGAAGTTCCTGATCGGGCGCGACCCGCTTCCAGCAAATCTGCTCTGGGACCAGATGTTCCGGCTCGAACGGCATGCGAGGACCGGGCTTGTCACGATGGGGCTGAGTGCGCTCGACAACGCGCTTTGGGATATCCGGGGTAAGCATCACGGGGTGCCGGTTTACAAGCTGCTCGGTGGGCCGGTGGTGGAGAAAATTCCCGTCTATGCATCGAGCTATCCGGATCTTGATCTGGAACGGGTCGCGAGCCGGGTCCGAAAGCTGAAGGACCAAGGGTTCCGCCATCAGAAGTGGTTTTTCCGGTTTGGCCCAGCCGACGGCCGGCGCGGGATTGAGCAGAATGCGGGGCTCGCCGCGGTCGTCCGTGAGGCTGCGGGTCCGGAGACGGAAATCATGTTTGACGGACGTCGGGCTTGGGACGTGCCGTTTACCCTGGACGTGCTGCGCGAGATCGAGTCGCTCCGGATTCATTGGCTGGAGGAACCGCTCCCGGCGAACGACCTAGATGGACACCGACAGTTGAGGAAGCGCTCGCGCGTTCCCATTGCCACAGGCGAGCACCTCTATACTCGGTGGGAGGCCAAGCCCTATTGCCAGGAATTCCTTGTGGATTACCTGCAGTGCGACCCCGAGTGGTGCGGCGGTCTCACCGAGTTGATGAAAATCATTCACATGGCTGAGGCAAACTCCATCAAGGTCGTGCCACACGGACGACACATCGCGGCAGCGGTCCACGCGGTGGCCTCCATGCCACCATCGGTGTGTCCGCTTCTGGAGACCATTGTGGAGGGGCACCTGCCGTATATGCAATTTTTCAACAGGCTCCGACTGGTTCCCAAAAATGGCTATCTGGAACTCCCCCAGCACCCAGGGTTGGGGCTAGATTTGGACATGAATCGGGTGGAGAAAATTGTCGAGATTGCCTAATGCGCCATCGATGGGGGGGCGCGAGCGATTGGTGGGGATTCAATCAAGTGAATGCCGGCACCGATCCATCTTTGAGGTTCAAGTTCGGAACATGAGTTGACTATCAAGCAACCGGGCGATTGTTATTTATCAATCACTTTGCTTGACTGCGTCAGTGAAAATAGTTCGTGCAGGTTTTGGGATCATTTTTGTCTTTCTCCTTGGGGGGATTTCCGAAGCCGAAGAAGCGGCGGCGTCACTCGGACCAGACATGAACGGGTGGGAGATGTCTAGTGCGCCAGAGGCAAAGTCGGCACTTGATGTCGTTCCTGACGGTTATGATGGTCAGCCATCTCTTCGACTGGTCGTCGAAGACGTGCCACCTGAAAAATGGTGGATGGTGAGTATCAGGTCGCCCAAATTTTCGGTCGAGGAAGGGGTCTTTTATGTGCTGACATTTTGGGCGAAGACGGAAGAGCTTCCGAAGTCGATATTCCTGAGCATTGGAGCTGATGGAAAGAAGATCAGCCGTGAGCAGAAACTGGCGATCCAAACAGGTTGGGAGGAATACCGATTCTACTTTTCGGTGGATCGGACTGCGATTGCCCATTTGACCGTGGGTAATCTAGGTCAGCAGGGTCTTTCCCTCCAATTGGCTGCGCCTCGCTTGGAGCGGGAGTAACGGCTCCGGGCAGGTTTTGTGCTGGATTCCGAAGGTTTGCCCAGTGGCCATGGAACCCAAGGGAGGAGAAGTTAGAGCGTGGTGCCCTCGATCGCGGGATTTCCCGCGGCGAGGCGGAGCACGTTCTCAACGGTCACTCTGGCAATCTCGTTGAGCGCTTCCTCCGTGAGGAAGGCCTGGTGGGATGTGACGAGGACATTCGGGAAGGACAAGAGGCGAGCGAGTTCATCATCCTGAAGCACCTCGCCCGAGAGGTCCTCGAAGAAGACGCCTTCCTCTTCCTCATAGACATCCAGCGCGACTCCGCCGACTTGGCCGGTCTTGAGAGCCTCGATCAGGGCATAAGTATCGATGAGGCGGCCGCGGCTCACGTTGACGATGACAACCCCCGGCTTCATCGCCGCGAGCGACTGGGCGTTGATAATCTGGTCGGTTTGTGGTGTCAGCGGGGTGTGCAGGGAAATGATGTCGCTGGACGCCATAAGGTTCTCGATGGACGTGTAGGCGATTCCGTTAGCGCTGGCCCAAGCGGGATCTGGGAAAGGATCGTAGGCGAGCACATTCATTTTGAATCCGCGAAAGATCTCCGCGGCGAGACGACCGATCTTGCCGGTTCCGATGACGCCCACGGTTTTTCCAAAGAGGTCGAAGCCGACGAGTCCCCCGATCGAAAAATTCATCTCCCGCACACGGTTGTAGGCCCGGTGGATTTTCCGGTTCAACGACAGCAAGAGTGCCAGCGTGTGCTCGGCGACCGCGTGAGGCGAATAGCTGGGAACTCGCGTGACTTGGATCCCGAGAGACTTTGCCGCCTCGATGTCGACGTTGTTATGTCCTGCGCATCGGAGTGCCAAGTGGCGGACGCCCTCGCCAGCGAGACCCTCCAATACTTCGCGGGTGATCGGATCGTTCACGAAGACCGAGACGGCCCGACAATGCTTGGCCGCGCCCACTGTCTCGACCTCCAGCCGGTAGTCATGAAATTTGATGGCCAGCCCGGCCTCGGTCGCTCTCTTCCCGAGATAATCCCTGTCGTAGGATTTGGTGTCGAAAACGCTGAGCGTGGGAGAGGTCGTGGCCATAACGGGGTGGGCCCGTTTTAGCGGACGGCCCGACGCGTGACAAGCGCCGGGAATCCTTATCGTCTGGCCTTCAGGCGGGCAGCCAGGTTTTTCGCCTCGCGATCGATCCGATGACACATCAGCTCGCAGAGCGTGAAGAGATCAGGGTCCGCAATCGAATAGCGGGCAAAATTTCCATCCTTCTCACGGTCCACGAAACGCGCGCCGTAGAGCACCCCAAGGTGCTTGGAGACGTTTCCCTGTTTCAATCCCGTCGCCCGCACCAGCTCGGTCACGGTTTGCGGGCCGGCCATCAACGAGCGAAGGATCGTCAACCTTGCCGGCTCAGAGAGGATGGTGAAATGCCTCGCGGCCTCGGTAATCTGTGCGTCGGACATCCCCTGCTTGCGCTGCTTAGCCATAATCCCAGCCTTCATCATCTCGTGGGACAGGTTTTTCAAGCGCCAAAAAAGATTTTATTTTTCATAATTGACATATTACCAAATCGCGATATAGTATTATTTAATGAAAACAGAAACACAAGTCAAACCTCCCGTGGAAGTGAACAGAGCGCGCAGCGGATCCCTCCTCCTCGACGTGCGAATGCCGGCGGAGTTCGAGGAGATCCATATTCCGGGATCCGTGCTACATCCGCTTTCCGACCTCGACCCGGTCGCGGTGCGCAAGCTTGCGGAGGGGAAGGACTCGTGCGTGGTGGTCTGCCGGAGCGGAAACCGCGCGCGTCAAGCAGCAGCGAAATTGGAGTCCGCCGGGCTTTCGGGTCTGACGGTCCTGGACGGTGGGGTGCAGGCGTGGGAATCCGCCGGACTCGACGTAAACCGCGGTCGCAAAACGATCTCATTGGAGCGGCAAGTGCGAATCGGGGCGGGGTCCATGGCGTTGGCCGGGGTTGTGCTGGGGTTCTTGGTGAATCCCGGATTTTTCTTTCTTTCCGGTTTCGTTGGATGCGGTCTGATTTTTGCAGGTGTGACGGACTGGTGCGGTATGGGTCTCTTGCTGGCCAAAATGCCATGGAACAACCGCCGCCCGAGCGGATCAACCTCTTGCTGTCATGCTCCTTCGTCAAATTGAAGATCCTGCGCTCGCGCAATATGCCTACCTGATCGGGTGTCAGCGCAGCGGTGAAGCGCTGGTGATCGACCCCGAGCGGGACATCGCGCGCTATCGAGAAATTGCGGCATCCCATGGCTTGCGAATCACGGCCGTGGCGGAGACGCATATTCATGCGGATTTCGTGAGCGGTGCAAGGGAGTTTGGCGAAGACCCGGACATCACACTTTATCTTTCCGCGGAGGGTGGGAAGGATTGGACCTATCAGTGGCCGGGCAGTCGGGAGCGGGTGACATTCCTGCGAGATGGTGACGTGTTTCGCATTGGCAACATTTCCGTGCAGGCGATCCACTCGCCTGGACATACGCCCGAGCACCTGAGCTATCTCATCACGGATCATGGTGGCGGCGCAGACGAGCCGATGGCTCTGGCGACCGGAGACTTTCTTTTTGTTGGCGATGTCGGGCGTCCCGACCTGCTGGAAACCGCGGCGGGTGTTGCCGGGGTGCGCGAACCATCCGCTCGTCAGCTTCGCGAGTCACTGGTGGGGAAACTCGGGCCGCTTCCAGGATTCCTCCAGATTCTTCCCGGACACGGGTCGGGCAGCGCTTGCGGCAAGGCCCTTGGTGCTGTGCCCACGACGGTGCTCGACTACGAGCGACGCTTCAACCGTGCGCTCAAGCTGGCTCAGGCCGATGCGACCGATTTTGTGGAGGATATCCTCAGTGGTCAGCCTGAGCCGCCGCCGTATTTTGCCCGCATGAAGGCCGTGAACCGCGATGGCATCGTTGTGACCGGCGGCCCGTGCAAGCCGGTTCGGTGGTCCGCATCGCAGGCCGGGGAGTTTGTTGCTGCTCGGCGCGGGCGAGTGCTCGACACCCGGGGTGATCGCGAAGTGTTTGATGACGGACATTTGCCGGGTGCGATCCATGCGCCTTTTCCCGGAACATTTTTTCTCACGTCCGCCGGGTCATACGTGAACGCGGAGGAAGAGATTCTTCTCGTTGTCGAAAATCCCGACGATGCCGGAGAGATGGCCTGCCAGCTTTACCGCATCGGTCTCGACCGTGTCGTGGGATTTGTCACGGCGGATGATGTGAAGGCGATGGCGACGGATGTGGTGCCCCGTGTGGATTTTTCGGATTGGAAACACGAGGCCGAGAGTGGCGTCATTCTTGACGTGCGAACGGCGGCGGAATTTGAAGCCGGACATCTGCCCAATGCGATCAATATTGCCTACACGCGGCTGAAGCCCCGGCTCGCTGAGGTGCCCCGCACGCCGCGTCTGCCGGTCCATTGCGGATCCGGAAAACGTGCGGCGCTCGCCGCCTCTTTCCTGCGGGCTGAAGGGTTCGATGCGTTTCATGTGGACGGCCTGTGCGAGGAATGCGATCGGATTGCCGAGGCGCAGGGCCACGCTCACTGATCCCGTGACTGCGGCTCTTATCTTCGGCATCCTCGTTGGGCTCTCGCTGGGCCTGACTGGGGGCGGGGGGTCGATCTTTGCTGTGCCGCTGCTGATCTACGGGTTGGGTCTGCCCCTGCGTGATGCGGTGATCATTTCGCTCGCGGTGGTCGGGACGACGGCGCTATTCGGGGCCGCGATCCAGAGCCGCCGCCCGGGCCTTGTCTTGTGGGGGGCTGGGGCCATGTTGGGGCTCGGCGGGATTATCGGTGCTCCGATCGGCGCGAAGGTCGGTATGGCGCTTCCTGATTCGTTGACCCTGCTTCTCTTCTCCCTGTTGATGTTTGTCATCGGAATCAGGATGCTGCGAGCGGGCTCGTCTGCAGCGGAGATTCCCTTGTCTTGGGCGACGTGCGCGCGAGGCGAACACGGGCTGCCACGGTTCACTCCGACTTGTGGCGGCAAGCTGATTGCAGCCGGCACGGTGACGGGAATCCTCTCCGGCATCTTTGGTGTGGGCGGGGGATTTTTGGTGGTCCCGGCATTGATGTTTGTGACGGGAGTATCGATTGAACGCGCCCTCGCCACATCGCTGGTGGGGATCGCCTTGATCAGCGGAGCGGCTTTTGCGTCCAATATTTTTTTCGAGGCGCGTGCCCTTCCGCTCGGACTCACGTTGGTTTTTCTCCTCGGCGCTCTCGGTGGGATGATTGCCGGATCTCGGTTCAAACACCGCCTACCCGCCGAAACCCTGCGCCGCATTTTTGCCGTGAGCGTCATCACGCTGGCTCTGGTCATCGCCGCAAAAACCGTATTTTTCAGTTGAACGTCCTGCCCCAAACAATCGTTTTGCGACATGTCCATGCGCTTCTGCACGTCGGGGTTTGGCCAGTTTCAGGATCGCGGGAAGTTGATCAAAAGGCGTATAAAATAAGATTTGCTAATAGACGACACGATTTTTGTGTGTTGTAGTGGGGCGACATGAATGCCGAGACTCTCGCCCGCATCCAATTCGCGTTCACGATAGCTTTTCATTATATCTATCCACCGCTCAGCATTGGATTGGGAATCGTGTTAGTGATCATGGAGGGAATCTGGCTGAAGACAGGGAACGTTTTGTTTCATAATATGGCCCGCTTCTGGACGCGCATATTCGCGCTGACTTTTGCCATTGGCGTTGCCACTGGAATTGTCATGGAGTTCGAGTTCGGAACCAATTGGTCGACGTATTCGCGGTTTGTTGGCGACATTTTTGGCAGTGCGCTGGCGGCCGAGGGAATTTTCGCCTTCTTTTTGGAAAGCGGATTCCTTGCGGTGTTGCTTTTTGGCTGGAACAAAGTTGGTCCGAAGATGCACTTTTTTTCAACCTGCATGGTGGCGCTCGGGGCGCACTTCAGCGCGGTCTGGATCGTGGTGGCAAATTCTTGGATGCAGACTCCAGCGGGCTACCATTTGGAAACCATGGTCGATAGTAAACCTACCTTCTTGCCGGTCGGCTACATTGTTACGCAGCAGGACCTGGGGAGTGTCCGCGCGGTGGTGGATGACTTTTGGGCCATGGTCTTAAACCCCTCCAGTATCGAGCGTTTGACGCATGTTGTGCTCGGCGCTTGGATGGCCGGAGCGTTTCTTGTGGTGAGCATTAGCGCATATTACTTACTTCGCCATCGTCATCAGGACTTTGCGAAGGCATCCCTGAAAGTCGGACTCGCCTTTGGCACGTTTGCGACCGTCTTGCAGATGCTCAGCGGTGACATCTCGGCCAAGGGCGTGGTGAAAAACCAGCCCGTAAAACTCGCTGCGATGGAGGGTCTTTATGAGACGACAAGCTATGCGCCGCTTACCGCTTACGGTTGGGTCGATTCAAAGACCGAGAAGACGGTTGGGCTCAAGATTCCCGCTCTGCTGAGCATTCTCGCGTGGGCCGACCCCGCCAAACCCGTCCAAGGCCTGAATCAGCTGCCGCCGGACGATTTCCTGAAAAAGCGCTATCCGGATGCCTCAGCGGAGGATCTTTCCAAGATCCGCAAGACCTATTGGCCGAACGTCCCTGCTGTTTTTCAGTTTTTCCATATCATGATCATTGTCGGGAGCACGATGCTGGCCATCGTTGTTGTTGCCGGATTCTTCTGGATTCGCGGCACGCTTTTCCGGGTTGATCTGCCATGGAATCGTGCGTTCCTCTGGGTGTTGGTCTTCAGTGTTCTGGGTCCGCAGATTGCCAATCAAGCCGGATGGTTTGCAGCAGAAATGGGCCGCCAGCCATGGATTGTTTATGAGCTGATGAAGACCTCGGAAGCGGTATCCAAAGTTGTCACGGCCAACCAGATTGTCGCCTCGCTCCTGATGTTTGGGTTTGTCTACCTCTTGCTGTTCGCCGCATTCATTTTCCTGTTAACGCGGAAGATCCAGCATGGTCCGGATGTTGAGGACGAGAGTGAGGAAATGCCCGACAGTTGGAAAAGCGTGGTGCGGCGTGGGAAGGAGGCCCGGGCGTGATCGATCTGAATACCATTTGGTTCGTGCTCGTGGGGGTGCTTCTCACCGGGTACGCCATCCTGGATGGCTTTGATCTTGGGGTGGGGGTGCTGCATCTTTTTGTGAAAAAGGATGAACACCGCCGCCTTTTTCTCAACTCCATCGGGCCTGTCTGGGACGGCAACGAAGTCTGGCTCGTGACGGGCGGTGGCGCCCTGTTTGCGGCGTTTCCCGAGGCTTATGCCACGGTCTTTTCCGGATTCTACCTCGCTTTCATGCTGTTGCTTTGCTCGCTCATTTTCCGGGCGGTCGCGATTGAGTTCCGGAGCAAGGAGCCGTGGGTTTGGTGGCGTGCGATGTGGGACATCGCCTTCTGCGTGGGCAGTGTGCTGTCCTCGTTCCTGATTGGCGTGGCCATGGGAAACCTTGTCCGAGGTGTGCCTCTGGATGCAGATTATGAATTTGCGGGCACGTTTCTCGGGCTGCTGAATCCCTACTCGCTCGCGCTCGGGGTGACGACGGTGATTCTTTTTGCGATGCACGGGAGCATCTACCTTGTGATGAAAAACGACGGTGAGGTTCTCGAGATCGTTCGGGGGTGGGTGCCTAAGCTGATAGGCCTTTTCATTACCTGCTACGTAATTTTTAACATGATCACGCTTGTCTATGTCGACCGCATCTTGGAGGTCGCGCGCGAGCGTCCGTGGATCTTCGGAGTGATGCTGCTCGACGTATTGATCGTTATGAACATCCCGCGCGAGATCCACAATGGGCGGATCTTCAATGCGTTTCTCTCTTCCTGCGCCGGCATGGCTTTGCTGATGGCGACATTCGGGCTGAGCTATTTCCCTTACATGGTTTTCTCAGATCCGAATCCTGAGAATAGCTTGACGATCTACAATGCTGCCTCGAGTCAGAAAACACTTGGCATCATGCTCATCATTGCGGTGATTGGCGTTCCGCTCGTTCTCTCCTACACGGCTTGTATCTACTGGATTTTCCGGGGCAAGACGCGGTTGACGGCGCACGGTTATTGAGAGGCGCAATAGGAAGGAGCACCGACGATATTTATGGGCTCTCTTGGTGACTTTGCGTTCTAAGGGAATTCATCCATCACCGGGACTTTTAATGCCCCGATGGATTCGAGGATGCGTCGGACGACGACCTCGCGTTTTGGGAGGTCATCAAGTCTTGCTGGCGTGTCGATATTGAGTGCGAAAAAAATGGGACCTGTCGGCGATTCAACCCATCCCACCCACCAGCCCACGGTTCCGCTCCAACCGGTCTTGGCGCGGAGAATCGTATCCCGGTCGGCTTCCACAATCATGATGTCTTTCACCAGACGTTGGTGCTCGACTGGGAAAGGGAGTTCATTCCGGTAGAGGCGACGGAGGAAGCGGATTTGCTCCAGTGCGGATATGCTGAGGTTCCCCTCAATCCAGAACGGTTGATTTCCTGAAGGATCGGCATTTCCATAGTCGGTCTTTTTGAGGTAGTTCCGCTCGCCATTTTCGCCGATTTCCTTGGCAAATTTTTCATAGACCCAGACCACCGAATGTCGCATCGACGAGCGGAGGTTTTGATCGCGGTTCCAAGGCTCGATCGTTCGAACCTTTCCGTCCCATGCAAACTTTTGAAACTCATCGCGAACGACACCCGCATCCAAGGCGAAGAGCGCATGGGGGATCTTGAAGGTCGAAGCTGGGGAAAAGCGTTTGGTCGCGCGAGCTGGATCGAAAACAGCTGAGCCCACGCCCTCCGGTCTCTCATCCAGGACGACGATCGATCCAGTCGCTTTGGCGTCGGCAAAAAAAGCTCCCCAGTCTCGGCATTCGACGGGCTCGGATGCAAACAAGGCGGAATGGAGGAAGGTCAGTGGCAAGAGATACAGGCCGAAGCTGGAGATTTTCATGGTTGTTTCGGTCAGATTTTAAGTCAGCTGGCTCTGGCGGTGTGCCGAAAAAAGCCGCCGCCGGGCTGATCACCCGGGGCGGCTCTTCGTTGGGAGGGAAACCCTCCTGGTGGGAATTACTTGGCTTCTTCGATCGCGGCTTGGGCGGCTGCGAGACGGGCGACAGGCACGCGGTAGGGCGAGCACGAAACGTAGGCGAGGCCCAACCGGTGACAGAATTTGACGCTGTCGGGGTCTCCGCCGTGTTCGCCGCAGATGCCGAGCTTGATGCCCTTGCGGGTCGCGCGGCCTTTCTCGACGGCGATCTTCATGAGTTGGCCAACGCCGGTTTGGTCGAGCGTCGCGAACGGGTTCTTTTTGAAGATCTCGTTTTCCGTGTAGGCCAGGAGGAAATTCCCCATGTCGTCGCGGCTGATCCCGAGAGCGGTCTGGGTGAGATCGTTTGTTCCGAAGCTGAAGAACTCGGCGGTTTGCGCGATCTCGTCTGCGGTGAGGGCTCCACGAGGGACCTCGATCATCGTTCCGACCATGTAGTCGAATTTGATCTTCTTCTCGGACATGACTTCCTTGGCAACGCGGTGAACGATCTCGACTTGGAGATCGAGTTCTTTTTTGAATCCGACGAGCGGGATCATGATCTCGGGTTTGACCTTGATCTTCTTTTTCGCGACATCGGCAGCGGCCTCAAAGACAGCGCGGGCCTGCATTTCGGTGATCTCCGGATAGGCAATGCCGAGGCGGCAACCGCGGTGGCCGAGCATTGGGTTGAACTCGTGGAGTTGCGCGACGCGCTGTTGGATGAACTCGACTTTGATGTTGAGCTTTCTCGCGAGGTCCAACTGCTGCTCCTTGGTGTGGGGCAGGAACTCATGGAGCGGCGGATCGAGGAAGCGGATCGTGGCCGGGAAGCCTTTGAGGGCCTTGAAGATCCCGGTGAAGTCCTCGCGCTGGTAGGGGAGGAGCTTGGCCAGAGCGGATTTGCGGTCGGCGACGTTGTTGGCGAGAATCATCTCGCGCATTGCGTCGATACGGTCGCCCTCGAAGAACATGTGCTCCGTGCGGGTGAGGCCGATGCCGGTTGCGCCGAAAGCGAGAGCGTTTTCCGTCTGCTCTGGCGTGTCGGCGTTGGTTCGCACTTCCATGCGGGTTGCTTGGGCACACCACTTCATGAGCTGGAGGAAGTTTTTGAACTTCTCGGTCTTCTGGGCGGCTTTGTCGCCGTTGAGGAGGCCGGTGATGATCTCGCTCGGGGCGGTGGCAATCTGTCCGCCGAAAACTGTTCCGGCTGTGCCGTCGATCGAGAGGAAATCCCCTTCCTTGAAGGTTTCTCCCGCGACCGTGACGGTCTTTTTGTCGTAGTCGATCTCAAGGGCGCTGGCTCCGCAGATACAGACCTTGCCCATTTGGCGCGCCACGAGGGCGGCGTGCGAGGAGACTCCGCCCTTCGCGGTGAGGATGCCTTCGGCGGCGATCATCCCGCGAAGGTCCTCGGGTGAGGTTTCGTTGCGAACGAGGAGGACTTTCTCCCCGCGTTCGGCGGCCGCAGCCGCGCGGTCGGCGTTGAGGTAGATCTTGCCCGAGGCCGCGCCAGGTCCGGCGGGGAGGCCTTTGGCGAGCTCTTTCGCCTTTTTGATTTCCGCATGGTCGAAGATCGGAGCCAGAAGTTGGTCGAGCTGATCGGCGGGGTTGCGCAGGACGGCGGTCTTCCAGTCGATGAGCTTCTCGTTGAACATATCCACGGAGAACTTCAAAGCCGCCGCGGCTGTGCGCTTGCCATTGCGGGTTTGGAGCATGAAGAGTTTGCCCTCTTGGATCGTGAACTCGACGTCCTGCACGTCCTTGAAATGCTTTTCCAGAATCGCACGAACCTTCATCAGCTCGGCATAGGATTTTGGCATTTGCTTTTTGAGCTCCGAGACGGGCTCCGGCGTGCGGACACCCGCAACGACATCTTCGCCTTGGGCGTTGATGAGGAATTCTCCGTAGAATTCGTTTTTTCCATTCGCGGGGTTGCGGGTGAAGGCGACGCCGCTGCCTGAGGTCTCACCGGTATTGCCGTAGACCATGGCTTGAACGTTGACAGCCGTGCCCCACTCGGCGGGGATGCCGTATTTGCGGCGGTAAACGATCGCACGATCATTCATCCATGAGCCAAAAACGGCACCGGCCGCGCCTTGGAGCTGCTCCCATGGGTCGTTCGGGAATCCTTTTCCTGTGCGTTCCTTGACGAGTTTTTTGAAGCGGGCGACCAGTTCTTTTTGGTCCTCCGGGGTGAGGTCGCTGTCGACGATATCTTTGTGATACTTCTCGTGCTTGAACTCTTCGATCACGACCTCGAATGGCTCGTGGTCCTCGCCCTCACGCTTCTGAACTCCGAGCACAACGTCGCCATACATTTGGATGAAGCGGCGGTAGCAATCCCATGCGAAGCGTTCGTTTTTCGTGGCGGCAGCAAGTGAGAGCACGGTCTGGTCGTTGAGGCCGAGGTTGAGGATCGTATCCATCATTCCCGGCATCGAGTCGCGGGCACCCGAGCGGACGGCGACGAGGAGAGGGAAGCCTTTGGCGTCGCCAAATTTGTAACCCATGATTTTTTCCATGTTCCGCACGCCGGCTTCGACTTGCGATTGGAGGGTCGGTGGATAGGTCTTTTTGTGATCGTAGAAGTAGGTGCAGACTTCTGTGGTGATGGTAAATCCGGGAGGCACCGGAAGTCCGATGCGGGTCATTTCAGCGAGGTTTGCACCTTTGCCGCCGAGGAGAGGTTTCATTTTGCCGTCGCCGTCGGCCTTGCCTGCACCCCAGGTGTAAACAAATTTGCCTTTGGCAGACGCGGATTTTTTGGACGAGTTGGTTTTCTTTGACATAAAGGGAGGTTGATTTTTATCAGTCTTGCGGGGCGTGTCAACGTGGTCTTCAAAAATGTGCAGGGGCATTTTTGAGAAAGGTTTGACCGGGCTGGGAAAAACCTCCCTACTCCCAGCCATGAGAATCGTCTTCCTCACCGCAGCCGTTTGGGCTGCGTCCTTGGTCCCGCTCGCGGCGAAGGATGAGAATGGAATGCGAGTGGAGGTCTCGAGATCGACCGTGTCGAACGATGATGAGCGGGGCTCCGGCTACTCGCTGAGTCGCGTGGAGCGGACGATGGCTCTGAAGGTTCTTGCCAAAAATATTTCGCTCAAGCCATTTGATGTCGGCCAGCTCGAATGGACGATGATCGTCGAGCGATGGGGTGTTTCAGGCTCGTCAAAATACGAGCGTTACAAAGGCACCGAAAACTTCCCTCCACTGAAGCCAGGCGAGTCGTCGACTTTGACGGTCGGGCAGTCCTCGATCGGAGGATACAGCTTTAGCCGGAACTATCAGGACAAGCTCGAAGCATGGAAAGTCATCATCCGTCACGCGGGCGCCGACACCATTACCCTAGTCAGTGGCACGGCATTCGAGCGTCTGAATTCGAAGGCAAGAGACGCAGAAAAAGAGAGCCCTTAGCCGAGGTCGAGAGTTCGGACAGCGGCGATGAATGGGGCCGGATCGAAATCGCGAAGGATCGGAGCAGGGTCGCCGCCAACCGGCGCGCAGACGGCCAGATGCTGGGGGCCGGGTCGGTGCCAGTGATCGGGATTTGTCGGCCCGAACAGCGTGACGGCTGGAGTGCCGAACGCGGCGGCGAGATGCGAAGCGGATCCATCGACCGTGAGCACCGCGCGGGCGTTTGCGCAGAGCCACAGAAATTCCTTGAGGGAAGTCGGGACGATGCGGGCCACGTCGCTGGTCAATGCCGCAATCTGGTCACAATGCGCAGCCTGCCAGTCGTTTCCCCCGCGGGTGAGCACGATCGGCACCTTGGTCCCGAGCGAGCGGATCGTCGCCGCCCAGCCAGTGGGCGACCACAGCTTCATCCGCCAGCCAGCGGTGGCATTCACGAGGATGAACGAACGGCTGACAATTCCCGGCGGCGCCCACGAGTCTGGCGGAGGAGTCAGCACAGGCGGGCGAAATGGCGACGCCGATCGAACGGGGGTGTGGTTCCAAAAAAACTCGGCCACGTAAGAACTTCCGAGCTCGGGCGTGACGGGTCTCGCAAAAAGCCACGGGTGGAACCACCGCAGTTCGCGTCGCTCGGGAATGATGAGATGCCTCCTCGCGACCGGAGTCGTGAGGGCGCGGAAGGCGGACTTGCTCAGGGGATCAAAGCAATAAATATCGCTCGCCGGGGTCAATGCGGGTGGGCGCGCTTGGCAGACGCCGGGCATCAACTCGATCAGCGCCGCATGGCCACCGCGTGTAAAAAGGCGGACCGGCGCACCATGGAAGTCACGCAGCTTCGAAAGCGAGGGTTCGAGGAGAGTCAGGTCGCCGAGTTGTTTGTGAAAAGCAGCGTAGCATCCGGGCATGGGGAGACCAACCTCGACCGTGGTCGGTCGTGACACAAGCGTGAACGTGCGCTTGCGGTTGGAAGGTTCCTCGCGATAGCTTTCCCGGCACATGGCTATTCGTCCAGACCCGACACATTCGCATGGCGAGTTCCACCTGCGCTACGGCCACCCGATGCCGTTTGGCGCGAGCCATGTCCCCCACGGGATAAACTTTTCGATATTCAGCGCTCACGCCACTGGCTGCACATTGGTCTTGTTTGAAAAGGCGGGGGGCGCACCGATGAAGGAAATTCCTTTCCCGCCGGAATACAAGCTCGGCCATGTCTGGGCGATGATTGTTTACGATCTCAACCCGGAGACATTTGAATACGGGTTCCGTTTCGAGGGGCCATGGGATCCCGACGAGGGGCATTATTTCGACCCCGAAAATATCGTGCTCGACCCGCACACGCGGGCGATTACGGGCCGGGACCAATGGGGGCAGACCGTGCCAGAACGCAGGCCAATCTACCGTGGGAGAATTCCCGGCAATAATTTCAACTGGCACTACAGCCGCCCGCTTCGCCGCCGGGAGAGCGAGCTCATCATCTACGAGATGCACGTGCGTGGGTTCACGCGACATCCGAGTGCAGGGGTTTCCGCGCCGGGGACCTTCGATGGCCTGAGGGAAAAAATTGCTTATCTCGACGACTTGGGTGTGACCTGTGTGGAGTTAATGCCGGTCTTCGAATTCGACGAGTGCGAGAATACGCGAACGAACCCGCTGACAGGCGAAGCCCTTTGTAACTACTGGGGTTACAGCACGGTCGGGTTTCAGGCACCGAAGGCCGGGTTTGCTGCCCGGGGAGCGGAAGGTAATCAGGTGATTGAATTCAAGGAGATGGTCAAGGCTCTCCATGAGGTCGGCATTGAGATCGTGTTGGACGTGGTCTTTAACCACACGGCGGAAGGTGGATCCGACGGGCCGGTGATCTCGTTCCGAGGGATCGACAACAAGACATATTACATCCTCGATTCCCACGGAAGGTTCGCCAACTACACGGGCTGCGGGAATACGGTGAACTGCAACCATCCGACGGTTCGGGGTTTCGTCATCAACTGCCTGCGGTATTGGGCCTCGGAGTTCCATATCGATGGGTTCCGGTTCGATCTTGCCTCCGTGCTCGGGCGTGATTCCTCCGGGGCCCCGCTGGCCAACCCTCCGCTCATCGAGTCCCTCGCCTACGACCCGGTGCTGGCCGACTGTGATTTGATTGCGGAGGCCTGGGACGCGGGAGGGCTCTATCAGGTCGGCAACTTCCCGTCCTACGGGCGCTGGATGGAATGGAATGGGAAATACCGGGACTGTGCGCGCCGATTCCTGAAAGGCGACACCGGCACGGTCGGCGAGATGGTTCAACGGATCATCGGCTCGCCCGACCTCTACGCGGCGGCCGGGCGGAAGCCAACCGCCTCGGTGAACTTCATCACCTGTCACGATGGATTCACTTTGCACGATCTTTTTGCCTACAACGAAAAACACAACCTTGCCAATGGCGAGGCCAACAACGACGGGACGAATGACAACTTGAGTTGGAACTGCGGAGTCGAGGGACCGACCGACGACCCGAAGGTGCTCGCCCTCCGGATGCGCCAGCAGAAAAATGCGATGCTTTTGCTTTTTACGAGCCAAGGCGTGCCGATGCTTTACATGGGCGATGAATGCGGGCGCACCCAGCTCGGCAACAACAACGCCTATTGCCACGACGAGCCATGGAACTGGCTCGACTGGAATCCTGATCCCTCCGGCGGCGAGATCCACCGGTTCACAAAGCAGATGATCGCCTTCCGGAAGGCCAACCCGGCGCTGCGCCAGTGTGAATTCCTGACAGGACGCGACCAAGTTGGCAGCGGGTATCCTGACATCAGTTGGCATGGCGTGCTCCCTTGGCGGCCCGACTGGTCGGCTTCGAGCCGGTCGCTGGCTTTCATGCTCTGCGGGAGGCACGGAGGGTCGGCTGGAGGGCCCGGGCACTTTATCTATGTGGCATTCAATATGTTTTTCAAACCGCTGACTTTCGGACTCCCGGTTCTTCCGCGGGGTATGGAATGGCGGCGATTTGCGGACACCAGCTTGCCGTCGCCGGACGATATTGCCGATCCGACGGAGGCTCTAACCGTGCTTCCGCAGAAGCAATATACTCTTCCCGAATGGTCCAGCCTCATCCTTGTTGGTGGGGCGGAATTTTCCCATTGAGCGGTGTCGGCGGCGACCCATCGCAGAACGCGCCAACAATCCCGACCTTCCGTTGGGCGAAGCGCGCCAAGTGTTTTTTCGTGAAATTGGTCTTGCACGAGCCCTGATCCCACGCTACTTATCGCGCCCCTTTCTTTTAGTTCTAACAGACCACATGGCGACCAAGTCCAAAAAATCCCCCAAATCCCGCAAACCTGCTCCAAGTAAAAAAGCAGCGGCGAAAGCGCCTGCCCAGAAGGCCAAGCCTGCAGCCAAGAAGACAGCTTCCAAGAAACCGGTGGCAGCGTCCAAAAAAGCGGTTGCCAAAAAGGTCGCTCCCAAAGCTTCCACCTCTGCCAAAAAACCAAGTCCGGCGCCGAAGGCTCCTGCCAAACGAGCGGCTGCTGCCCCGTCGAAGCCAAGCAAGAACGGATCGTCGAATCCGGCACCCGTCAAGCTCACCGGTTTCCTTGCCAAGCAGCGTGAGCGGCTTCTTATTTTGAAAGACACGTTGCTTGACTCGATGACTGGCGTTGCCAAGGACAGCCTGCGCTCGCGAGCCGAGGGGAGCGAGGCATCGGCGTTTGGAATGCATCAAGCCGATGCTGGCAGCGATGCCTACGACCGCGATTTTGCGCTGAGCCTGCTGTCGCAGGAACAAGATTCCCTCTACGAGATCGACCAAGCACTGCGCCGGATTGATACGGGGGCTTACGGTGTTTGCGAGATGTCTGGCAAACCGATTTCCCACCCGCGTCTTGAAGCGCTCCCGTTCGCGCGCTACACCGTCGAATGCCAAGCGGACATCGAGAAGCGCAACCGCTTCAGCAGCGTGAGGCAGCCGGTCACCTCGCTCTTCGGCCTCGGCGACGATGAAGGTGGCGATGACGATGACGATTCACCGACGGATACCAAGGACTGAAAATTATGGCACAGGACAACATCACACTTGAATGCACCGAGGCACGGGCCGAGGGGAAACCGCCTTCGAGATATATCACGACTCGCAACAAGAAGAGTCCGCAGACGCCAAACCGTCTCGAAAAAAAGAAATACAATCCCAATCTGAAGCGTTATACACTTCACCGAGAGATCAAATAAACCGCCATGCAGCCTAAAACTCCTCAACGTCGATCCAACTTCCGCCGTGCGAACCGCACGATGCCCCGCCGCCGGGTCGATCTTAACCTGGAAGCGATTGATTATAAAAATCCCGACCTCCTGAAGCGCTTCGTGACCGAAAGTGGAAAGATCCTTCCGCGCCGCGTGACCGGTATGTCTGCACGTCTCCATCGCAAGATCACCCGCGAGGTGAAGCGGGCACGTGCCGTGCTCTTGATGAAGTAAGGCGTCCGCCTCGGCGGATTCGAAGAAATTTCCTGCGGGCCAGCCATTCGCTGCCCGCCCCAGCTTGTGAGCGGACGGATTATTCCCCGTCCGCTTTTTCCATAGTCGCCAAAAGCAGATGACTGTGGAGTTCTTGGACGTAGAACTCGGCTTTCTCGCGCCCGCCCGTCCAGACGATCGATCTTCCTTTGTGGTGGACCTCCAGCATGTGTTGCTCGGATCGTTCACGGGAGAAGCCAAAGATCCGGCGGAAGATGAGGGCGACGTAGCTCATCAGGTTGACCGGATCATTGTGGACCACGACGTTCCACGGCGAGTCGATTGCCGATTCCTCGTCCGTCTCGAGTTCGGGGGTGGCAGAGGGAGGCATCAAGGTCAAGCCGCCCGCAGCAGGGGAGGAAACTCCGGCAGGTGATGGACGGCCGCGGCGACCGCAGCCCAGATCTCGTTGAGAGGGAGCGAGCGCATCTCGAGGAGGATCAAAGCAGTAACGGTTGTCCTGGGAGGGATGTGGAAAGTCGCCGCCCGAGCCGAAAAAATCGTTACAAAATGGCCCGATGTTTCGCCTGCGGCGACAGCTTTTCCGTATCGAATCAATGTTCGCTCGCCGGCCGGGGCGGTAAAGTCGGCGGTGAGCATACGTCCCGCATCCCGACTCCTCTGGGCGAGCGGTCCGGCGAGAGTCTCATCCAAAATCCGGTCAATCGCCGATAGTTCCCTCGCCCCACCGGTTTGGGCAACCTCGTGAGCACCCATCGCGGCCGGGAAGATGTGTCGGGCAAGGACCATCTCTCTCCACGATTCCAAACCAGAGGCGGGCCCGGAAAATGTCAGCTCGCCAAGGCGGTCAAGGCACGGGGCACAGAGCTTGGCCACGCGAAAGACTTCCTCGCGAACGCTGGCATCTTCGAAAAGCATGGACGGTCATTAGTGCGTCTCGATCTCGGGATCAAGTGATAAGTCCCATCCGGCGCGGTCGGTGCGGGAGAGATCAATCGAGGCAATGAATGAAAAACCCCGAGCGCAACTTCGGCTCGAACCACGTGCTCTTGGGAGGCATGATCTCCCCGGCATCCGCGATGGCCATGACCTGGTCCACCGTTGTTGGAAACATGGAGAAGGCCACTGCCGCACGACCGGAGTTCACCCGCTCTTCCAGTTCTCGCGTTCCGCGAATGCCTCCAATAAACTCGATCTCCGGACTCCGACGCGGATCCTCGATTCCGAGCAGCGGGGCCAGGACTCGATCCTGAAGCACGCTGACGTCTAGCGTGGCGACCGGGTCGGCATCGGTCGGAGCATCCCAGGCAAGATCGAACCATTCGTGATCGAGATACATCGAAGCCCGGCACGAACCCGCCGGCACGTCGCTGCCGTGTGCTGTGACGCGAACGACGTTCCTGAGAGCTGCAAGGAATTCTGCCTTCGAGTGTCCGTTGAGCGTGCGAACCGCGCGGTTGTAGGCGAGGATCTGGAGTTCATCGGACGGGAAGAGGACGGCCAGAGTCGCTTCAGAAGCTTCTGTCGCGTCTCCGCGCGTCCGGCGCAGGGCCGCCACCCGGGCTCCGCTGGCTGCGCGATGGTGGCCGTCGGCGATGTAGACTTCAGGCACGGCAAGGAATGCCTCGGTGACTGCGGCGGGCGCGGAGATTCTCCAAACTTCATGTCGGATCCCGTCCGGTGCCGTGATATCAAATTCCGGCGGACGCGTGACCAACTCTGCGCAGACACCAGCCAGCTCGGGAGTCTGTCGGAATGCGAGGAGGATCGGTCCGGTTTGCGCCCCGATGGTGTCGATGAGCTTGGTGCGATCGTCCTCTTTATCCGGGCGGGTTTTCTCGTGCTTTTTCACGAGTCCGTTCTCGTAGTCGCGGGCCAGAACCGTTGCGACGATTCCCGTCTGTTGGTGGGACCCCATCGTGAGTCGGTAGAGATAAACGCACGGACGCTCTTCCCTCACGAGCGCTCCCTCGGCCTGGAGCCTCAGGAAGTTCTCCCGCGCCTTGGCGTAGACTTGCTCGGCATACGGGCTGCAATCATCCGGCAGATCGATTTCCGCGCGATCGACATGAAGAAGGCTCCGCGGATTCCCCGCCGCCAGAGCCGCAGATTCAGCGCGGTCGACAACATCATAGGGAACACACACGACTTGGTCGGCGACGGCTGGCGAAGGGCAAAGACCACGAAAAGCTCGAATTTCCATCGCCCGCGATTAGGCGGCCCGGGGATTCTTCGCAAGGCTTTTTCGAGAAAAGCTCGTGCGGGATTCCGATGCTTAGCCATTGACGGATGCTTGGCGCTCTGTGTTTATTCACCCAGTCGATTATGAAAATCTCATCTCTCCTCCTCGCGGTCACAGCACTCTCGTTCTTCGGAGGCTGTGTATGTTGGAAACAAGCCACTCCGCCGACCTTGGAAGCGCAGTTCAAAAAAGCGGATGCCAACGAGGACGGCAAAGTCTCACGCAAAGAATTTCACAATCTCATGGTCGAAGATGCATTTGCTCTCTTTGATGCCAACCGGGACGGTGTTGTGACGGTTAAGGAATTCGTGGCCGGCGGGGGGACCGCTGAGGCGTTCCGGAAGTTTGACCCAAATGGCACGGGAAAAATCACGGTCGTCGAGCTCAAGGCGAGCAAGATCAGGATGGACGCTGTCTCCGCCGCGTTCCTCGGCGCGGATGTCAGCAAAGACGGATACGTGACCCTCGAAGAAGCGCTCAAGTATCGCGAGCGTGTCCGGTCCTACACTCGATAGCCTCGATTTTCCCATGGCAGCAGCAAACGACCTCCGCAAAGGCATGGCGATCCGCTACAACGGAAACCCAGCCATCGTCCTCGACGTTCAACACCGCACACCGGGAAACCTCCGGGCATTCGTCCAGTGCATCATCCGATACATCGGCACGGGAAAATCGGCCGATATCCGGTTTTCCTCCACCGAAAAAGTCGATCAGGTCGACGTGAACCGTCAGCAGTTGGAGTTCAGCTACGGGGACCATCAGGGCTATCATTTCATGGACCCCGAGTCGTATGAGACGATCACGCTCCATGAAGATCTCATCGGGGACGCGAAGCAGTATCTTGTCGAGAACCTCAAGGTGGAAGTGCTGAGCATCGAAGGCCGCCCGGCCCAAATCGAGCTTCCGTCTTCTGTGACATTGAAGGTCGCCGAATCTGCCGACGGCGTGCGGGGAGATTCCTCGAACAACGTTCAAAAGCCCGCCACGCTCGAGACCGGCAAGATCATCAATGTTCCGCTCTTCATCAAAGAGGGCGAACTCATCAAAGTCAGCACGGCGGACGGCACGTATCTCGGTCGGGCCTGAGGCGAACCGACCGTGGCCGCCAAACGTCGGCGCAGCAAGACCAAGATCAATGCCGCGCTGGCGGGACCGGTTCCCGCGCATGTTCCGACGAGGTGGGTGAAATTCGTCGTCGGAATTTTTCTGCTCCCGCCGACGTGGGTTCTGACGCAGACATTTTTCACGGCCTTTGCTCGGACGACCGTTCACGATGCATTTTGGGCGACTGAGGAGTTTTGGTTTTTTTCGTTGGGGGCGGTGATGTGGCTGGTGATTTTCTTCGGGCTCCCGAAGTTTATTTGGGTCTATGTGTTCGGCCACGAACTGACCCACGCCTTCTGGGTCCTGATGATGGGCGGGAGGGTCCATCGGTTCGAGGTCACCAGCAGCGGAGGGCATGTGCTGGCGGATAAGACAAATACGTGGATCGCCCTGGCCCCGTATTTTTTCCCGATCTACAGCGTGCTGGCGATTTGGCTCTACGGGATCTTGGCCATCTTTTTCGACATGACGCCGTATCGCCAGTTGCTCTACGCGGTCGTTGGGGCGACGTGGGCTTTCCACCTCTCCTTCACGTGTTGGATGATTCCGAAAGGCCAACCGGATCTCAGCTACGGAGGCACGTTTTTTTCGCTGGTGGTGATCTATTTGCTGAACCTCGCGCTGCTCGCGGTGCTTGTCATTCTCGCATCGCCCAGTGTGAGTTTTTCGGGATTCGCGGGGGATCTCATCGGTAATGCCGCCACATTATCGAGCGACCTTGTCCGGGTTGTGAGGCTGCTGGCGCCTTAACCCTTCCTGGCTCTCTGGCAGATGGACGGGAAGCGCTCGATCGCTGCTGTCCAAGCTGGGGTTGGCGCTGGGTGGAATTCCCGCACAGGCAGGGACCGCCGGACCGTTTCGCGCAGAGCCGCCAATCCAGAGAGTCGGCCATCGACCAAAGCTTGGATGAGGATGTTCCCAATCGCGGTAGCCTCGACCGGGCCGGCGAGAATCTTTCGACCAGTGGCATCGGCGGAAAACTGATTGAGAAGCTCGCTTTGACTGCCTCCTCCGACGATGTGGAGGACGGCAATTTTGCGTGATGTGAGCTGCTCGAGGGCGTCCAGATTTTGCCGGTAGAGGAGGGCAAGGCTCTCGAGGATCGCCCGGGTGAATGCTCCCGGTGATGCCGGGATGGGTTGGCCGGTTTCCTTGGCAAAGGCTTCGATCTTACCCGGCATCCCGCCCGGCTTGAGAAACCGAGGGTCCTCCGGATCGATTAATGTCTGCAATGGGACAGCCTCGGCAGCGAGGGCATTGAGCTCGGCGTAGCTGAAAGTCTTGCCGGCCCGTTCCCATTCGCGGCGGCACTCTTGCAGGATCCAGAGGCCGACGATATTTTTTAGGAAGCGCGTGGTTCCGCCGAACCCGCCTTCGTTGGTAAAATTCAGCTCGCGGGCGGCGTCGTTGATGAGAGGGGCATTCAGCTCGACTCCGATGAGTGACCACGTGCCGGAACTCAGGAATGCCCAGTCGGGCATCTCGGAGGCAGGGACCGCAGCCACGGCAGCACCCGTGTCGTGCGAGCAGGTGGCGACGACCTGAGTTTCCTTGAGCCCCGTCTCGGCAGCGACTTCGGGGGTGAGCGGTCCGAGCATTGTTCCGGACGGCACGATTTTCGAAAATGCCGATCGAGGAAAGCGGAACGTATCGACGAGGTCCCATGCCCAGTCGCGGGTCATTGGGTTATAAATTTGTGTCGTGCTCGCGAGGCTCTCCTCGGTCGCCCGGCGGCCGCAGAAAAGGAAGTGAAGGAAATCTGCGATGCAAAGAAATCCGTCGGCCTGACGGACCAATTCCGGACTCGTCTCCAGATCTGCCATCAACTGGTAGAGCGTGTTCAGCGACATGAATTGGATGCCGGTCTCCGCAAATATCCTTTCCCGCCCGACCGTCGCCAGCGCGCGCTCGAAGGTCGCATCCGTGCGGGGATCACGGTAGATATAGGCAGGCGCGAGCATCGGTTGGCCGAATCCGCTCCAGAGGTAATCCACTCCCCACGAGTCCACGCTCACGCTCGCCACGGGGATCCCGCGGGCAGCGACTTTCGCCATGCCTTCCTTCAACTCCGAAAATGTTCGCAAGATGTCCCACCGGATCGACTCGCCTAATCGGATCGTCAGGTTTGGAAACCGGTGAATTTCCTCGAGAGTCAACGCGCCGTCTTCAAGTGATCCGAGAATCACGCGACCGCTCTCGGCTCCGAGGTCGCAGGCAATATAGTGGCTTTTCATGGGGGCCGGTATTTTGCGTCAATGTCGTGGCAAATCCAGTGGGAATTTGCGGCCCGCCGAGATTATCTGAAAAATCAGGTTGTCTCGGAGCCGATCCGCGTTTAAGTCTCGTGGCTCTCCCAACCGAAAAAGCTAAACATTCTCCATGAGTAACAAAGGAAAAATCGTCCAAGTCATCGGCGCCGTCGTCGATGTCGAATTCACCGCCGGCGAAGGAAATCTCCCGAAAATCTACGACGCCCTCGAGATCACTTTCGAGGCCGCTGGCCAGACCAACCGCCTCACCCTCGAGGTGCAGCAGCATCTTGGAGAAAACTGGGTTCGCTCGATTGCGATGAGTTCGACCGAGGGGTTGAAGCGTGGCATGGAAGTCGCCAACACCGGAGCGCCCATCTCGGTGCCAGTCGGTGAAGGTGTGCTCGGCCGGATTTTTAATGTGACCGGAGACCCGACCGATGAGCGCGGGCCGGTGACGTTTGAGAAGAAATACTCGATCCACCGCAAGGCACCACCGCTCACGGAGCAGGATACCAAAGCGCAGATTCTTGAGACGGGAATCAAAGTCATCGATTTGATCTGTCCGTTCACCAAGGGTGGAAAAGTGGGAGCATTCGGTGGCGCGGGCGTCGGAAAGACCGTCGTCATCATGGAACTCATTAACAACATCGCCAAAGGACACGGCGGTTACTCGGTTTTCGCGGGAGTCGGCGAGCGCACGCGCGAGGGCAATGACCTCTACGCCGAGATGAGCGAGTCTGGCGTCATCGATCAAAAAGATCTTTCAAAATCCAAAGTCGCGTTGGTTTACGGTCAGATGAACGAACCTCCAGGCGCCCGTCTTCGGGTCGCGCTGACGGCGCTGTCCATGGCGGAATACTTCCGTGATGAGAAGAATCAAGACGTGCTCCTTTTCATCGACAATATTTTCCGTTTTTCGCAAGCGGGTTCCGAGGTCTCGGCCCTTCTCGGCCGCACGCCGAGCGCGGTCGGTTATCAGCCTACGCTGGCAGCCGAAATGGGTGACCTTCAGGAGCGGATCACTTCGACCACGAAGGGATCGATCACCTCATTCCAAGCGGTCTATGTTCCGGCGGACGATTTGACGGATCCGGCACCGGCGAATACATTTGCGCACTTGGACTCGACGATCGTTCTCGAGCGTTCGATTGCCGAGTTGGGCATCTATCCAGCTGTGGATCCTTTGGCTTCGACGTCTAAAGCGCTCGCGGCGGACATCGTCGGCGACGAGCACTATGCGGTCGCACGGGGGGTTCAGATCGTTCTCCAGCGCTATAAGGATCTTCAAGATATTATCGCGATTCTCGGAATGGATGAGCTTTCGCCAGATGACAAGCTCACGGTTTATCGGGCCAGAAAGATCCAGCGTTTCCTCTCGCAGCCATTCCACGTTGCGGAGATCTTCACCGGAACGAAGGGTCAGTATGTTCCAATCAGCGAGACGATTCGCGGCTTCAAAGAAATTCTCGACGGAAAGCACGACGACGTGCCGGAGAGTAATTTCTACATGAAGGGTGGAATCGACATGATCACGGAGTCCTAAGCGACCATGTTGCGCCTCGAAATTGTCACTCCGGAGCAGAAGACGTATTCCGATGATGTCGATTACGTTATCATCCCGGGCATTGAAGGCGAATTGGGCGTCCTGCCGCAGCACGTCCCGCTCATGACCCAGCTTGTTCCCGGCGAGCTTCGGGTGACAAAAAACGGCGAAGAGATCCGCCTCGCCGTCGGAGAAGGTTTTGTAGAGATCGGCGGTGACAAAGTCGCTGTGCTCACCGACATGGCCGTGCGCGAGAGCGATATTGATGACGCGGCGGCGGAGGATGCCGTCCGCCGGGCAGAAGCCGCCATGCGGGACACGAAGCTCAGCGACGAAGAGCATGCGACGGTGAAGGCGGCTCTCCAGAAGTCCTTGGCGCTCGTCCGCGTGAAGCGCCGCCGGTCTATCTGACGGTTCTCGGGTTGTCCCAAAGATTATATTCGAGTCCAGTCGCGTGACTCGTTCGTTTCTTCTCTATGGCGAATGATTTCGAGACGGCATCGCTGGACGGTTTGCTCGCCAGCGCCTTGCTTGCCGGACTGGCCCGCATCGGGCAGGTCTGGATTGCGATTGAAGGGAGCGGGTTTCGGATTACCCATTTCGAGGATCGTGAACGTTCCGATCTGCGAGACTTCCATCGGGCATCGGATGCAATTCAGATCGCCCTTTATGACGACTCGGGGATCTATCGCCCGTTGAAGACCGCTCCGACGTTGAAGCATGGGTGGTCCCTGCGTCTGGAGGATAGGAAGGCTCTTCGCGTTGCTCTGGATCATCTTTACCCGGCGGCTCTGGGGAACTGGCGTGCGCTTTTGTCAGGAAGCCTGAGACCGGTAGCACTGCGCGAGACCGTCAATCGGCAGACGGGGATGTATCGGATCTCTGGAAAGATAACGGACGATCAAGGTGCCGACCTCGTTGAGACTCTGTGTCGTCCGGGGTGCCTCCGCCAGATCTTGTGGGCGATTCCCCTCGATGCTCCGTCGCCGTCATTTTTGCCCAAGGCCGGTGAGATTCCCCTCCTTTGCGGTGAGGCTTGCAATATCTTCGTCGCCTGCGCGCGGAAGGTTGTGAAGGGAATTCCCTTGGATCAAGTTGATTAACGGCCAAAGTTCCGAGTTGACGTCGCGGCGGGTCGGCCCGATGTCTTGTGGAGATCAGCAGGGGAGCCCGAAAGGGCTGAGAGTTCCGAGCAATCGGAAGACCCTTAAAACCTGACACGGGTCATACCGGCGGAGGGAGCGATATGAAGAAAATTTTCCGTTTCAACTTAACAGTTTCCAGCCGTTCATGCGTTCGGCTGATTCCTGCTCGTCCCACTTCGCTGGGTGCCGAATTATCAAAAAGCGAAAACTTCCCATTATGATTGCAACCAAAGATTCCTTCGAGCCGCACAGCAGCGATCAGCTTCCGAACTCCCGTCGGGTTTATGTTTCAGGCAGTTTGCATCCAAACATTGCGGTTCCTTTCCGCGAGATCGATCTCGCGCCGACGAAGTCCATGAGCGGTGCACTCGAGGCAAACGAACCAGTTCGCGTCTACGACACCAGTGGCCCATGGGGTGATCCTGACTTCGAAGGAGATGTTGAAAAAGGCCTCCCGGCGCTCCGCGCTGGCTGGATTCGTTCGCGAGGAGACGTCAGAGAATATCAAGGCCGCGAGGTCAAACCTCAGGACGATGGCTACCTCAGCGAGCAGCATGCGCTCTACCGGAATAACCAGTCAGCCTTCCGCACGCCAAATTTTTCTGCCCGCAAGCCGCTTCAGGCCTCTGCGGGGCACCCGGTGACCCAGCTGTGGTATGCCCGGCAGGGGATCATCACTCCCGAGATGGAATTCATTGCGATCCGCGAAAACATGCGCCGAGCAGAGATCGCCGACCAAGCGACCGACATCGTCCGGGATCAACTCGACAAGCAGCATGCTGGCTCCACGCAGGTCCAGAGCGACTATACGCCATCGGTCTTCAGGCGGTTCCCACAAAGGATCCCGAACGAAATCACGGCCGAATTCGTCCGCAGCGAGGTCGCCGCAGGCCGCGCCATCATCCCGACGAATATCAACCACCCGGAGTGCGAACCGATGATTATCGGCCGCAACTTCCTTGTGAAGATCAACGCCAATATCGGGAATAGCGTGGTCACGAGCAGCATCGAAGAGGAAGTGGAAAAAATGCGCTGGGCTACAAAATGGGGGGCCGACACGGTGATGGATCTCTCAACCGGCAAGAATATCCACGCCACACGGGAATGGATCTTGCGCAATAGCCCGGTGCCGATTGGAACCGTTCCGATCTACCAGGCGCTCGAAAAAGTGAATGGAAAAGCCGAGGATCTCACGTGGGAAATTTTCCGCGACACGCTGATCGAACAGGCGGAACAAGGTGTGGACTACTTTACCATCCACGCTGGCGTCCTCCTTCGCTTCGTTCCCATGACGGCCTCGCGAATGACCGGGATCGTCAGCCGTGGCGGCAGCATTATGGCCAAGTGGTGCCTCTCCCATCACAAGGAAAACTTCCTCTACACCCATTGGGACGACATTTGCGATATCATGGCGGCCTACGATGTGAGCTTCTCGATTGGCGATGGGCTGCGCCCCGGAAGCATCGCCGACGCCAACGACAAGGCGCAGTTTGGCGAACTCGAGATCCAAGGCGAGCTCACCAAGCGTGCTTGGGCAAAGGGCGTCCAGGTCATGAACGAGGGCCCGGGCCACGTTCCCATGCACATGATCGAGGAAAATATGGCCAAGCAACTCGAGTGGTGTCACGAGGCCCCATTCTACACCCTTGGGCCACTGACCACCGATATCGCTCCGGGCTACGACCACATTACCAGCGGTATCGGTGCGGCCATGATCGGATGGTATGGCTGTGCAATGCTCTGCTATGTCACGCCCAAGGAACACCTCGGGTTGCCAAACAAGCAGGATGTAAAAGAGGGCGTCATTACCTACAAACTTGCGGCCCACGCGGCAGACCTGGCAAAGGGACATCCGGGTGCCCAATACCGGGACAATGCGTTGAGCAAGGCCCGCTTCGAATTCCGCTGGGAGGACCAGTTTAATCTCGGCCTCGATCCCGAGCGGGCCCGCGAGTTTCATGATCAGACACTCCCGCAGGAGGGAGCCAAGAGTGCCCACTTCTGTTCGATGTGCGGCCCGCACTTTTGCTCCATGAAGATCACCGAAGATGTGAGGAGATACGCCGCCGAACAGTCGATCTCCGAGGAAGACGCGCTCGAGGCGGCCATGGCCGAAAAAGCGCGGGAATTCACCGAAAGCGGCGCAGAGGTCTACCAGAGGGCCTGAGCCTTCCCGACTTCCGGAGCGCGATTCGAGCGCTGACCCATCTTCCTAGCGCCCGATTTTTCTTAGCGCGAAGCCAGACATGAGATTGCGTTCGATTTTTTCGAGCGAGATCCCCTTGGTTTCTGGAACAAAGAGCAGGAAGAAGACGATGAACAGGACGTTCATTCCTCCGTAGAGGAGGAATGTATTCCCGCCGCCGATTCCGTTGATGAGCGATAGGAACGTCTGGCCAACGATGGCGTTGACAACCCAGTTTGTCGTCGTGCTGAAGCTGACGCCGAGATCGCGTCCGGCGAGGGGATAAATCTCCGAACAGATGACCCAAATGATTGGACCCGCGCTCATGGCGAAGCCGACAATGAAGATGAGGAGGGCGAAGATCGCCGGGTATCCGAGTGAGGGGTTCTTATCGATTCCAATGTTAAACAACGTGCCTACGGTGATCATGGCCACACCCATTGTGACAAACCCGGAATACATGATCGGCTTGCGTCCAAGGCGATCCACGAATGCGATCGCGATAAATGTCGCGAGAACATTGGTGATTCCCACGATGACCGTGCCCCACATTTGCTCGGTGGGGTTATCGAATCCCGCGAGGCTGAAAATGCGGGGAGCGTAATACATGATGACATTGATGCCGGTGAGTTGCTGGATGATTTGCAGGCCAATGCCGAGGCCGATCGCGCGGCGGAAATTCGAGTTCTCCCGCAGAAGCCGCCACCCGTTTTGTTTGACCTTTGTGCTATCCTCGATCTCGTGGACTTCAGCCGCGATCTCGGCCTCGTCGAGCTTCATGCGTCGAAAAACGTCTATGGCTCGTTCCTGGAAGCCCTTAAGGAAAAGCCAGCGCGGGCTCTCGGGAAGGAAGAGCACCCCGACAAACATTACGGCGGCAGGGATCGCCACGATCCCGAGCATGATCCGCCAATGCCCACCCGTCTCACCTCCAAATGTCGCATACGTCGCCAGCCAGGTATCACTCAAAAACGCCATCAGAATACCGATGGTGATCATGAGCTGATACATCGAGATCATCGATCCCCGAATCGCCTGCGGGGAAATCTCCGAGAGGTAAAGCGGAGCGGTAAATGACGCGATCCCGACGCCGATGCCGAGGACGAAGCGGGCACCAATGAGGAAATGCTCATTGTGAGCGAACGCACAGGCGAGGGCACCGACGACAAAAATGACGGCGCTCACAAGGATTGTCCGTCGTCGACCGAAATTCGAGGAGAGATAGCCACTGCACAGTGTGCCGAACACGGCACCCCACAGAAGTGCGCTAACAATAAACTCGGCGCGTGAATCGGCCTGGGCGGGTTCCAGAGCCGGGAAGAATTCGTGTTTGATAAAGTCCAGCGCACCGGAGATCACTCCGACATCGAGTCCGAAGAGCAGCCCCGCAAGAGCGGCCGTGAAGCCGATGAAATATACGATCAACTGAACTTTTTTGCCGGGGAGGGGAGCGCTCATAAGTCTTAGAGTGAAACCATGCTCTCCGGCTGGGATGGAAACAAGGTCTTTGTCGAAGCCTGTCTTAAAGTGATTTTATGCGGGCATTCTTGGAACGGGGCAGCTACGTTTTCCTGAAAGCGCCCCCTCCCTCTATGCCAACCGATCACAAAGTTAATCTCGCTCAAGTTTTTCTTGTCTCCAGCGTTGCTGCGATTGGCGGCTTCCTCTTTGGATTTGATAGTGGCGTCATCAATGGAACGGTGGATGCTCTCCAACTGGCATTTAAATCTTCGTCGGTCGGGTCGGGCTTCAATGTGGCGTCCATGCTTTTAGGCTGTGCGGTCGGGGCCTTTGCGGCGGGATCCATGGCTGACAAGTTCGGTCGCCGGGCTGTGATGATTGTGACTGCGGTCCTCTTTGCGGTCAGTGCATGGGGATCTGGGATTGCGTCGAGTTCCGAGGAGTTTGTTATCTATCGGGTTCTCGGGGGATTTGCCGTCGGAGCTGCGAGTGTTTTGTGCCCAGCCTATATTAGTGAAGTCGCCCCAGCCTCGATGCGAGGACGACTGGCTTCGCTTCAACAACTGGCTATCGTCCTCGGGCTCTTCATGGCATTCCTGAGCAACTTTGCGATTGCGGCTGCCGCCAACGGGGCCTCGAGCCCGTTTTGGTTCGGCTTCCAAGGGTGGCAATGGATGTTCTGGATGGAGCTAATCCCGGCAGTGGTTTTCCTCCTCACGCTTTTCTTCATTCCGGAATCTCCACGATATCTCGTTGCCGCCGGAAAGACGGAAAGAGCCCATGGAGTTTTTCAGCGCTTAGGGTGTCTCGCACACGAGGCGGAGCAGAAAGTCCGCGAAGTCTTGGCGACGCTGGAGAGCGGTCAGAAGCCCCGTCTGGCCGACCTGCGAAATAAGGCCAGCGGAAAGATTGAGCCGATCTTGTGGGTCGGCATCGGCTTGGCCACTCTGCAACAGCTAGTGGGCATCAACGTCGTGTTTTACTACGGAGCAGTCCTCTGGCAGGCGGCGGGATTCTCGGAGTCCGACGCCTTGTTGATCAACGTGATCAGCGGCGCGGTGAATATTGGTTCGACTTTGGTGGCGATTGCGCTGGTGGATCGGATCGGTCGCAAGCCACTGCTCATTGGGGGCTCGATCGGGATGTCGATCTCCCTCGGCGTATTAGCCTACATCTTCGCAACGTCTGGAAGTTCTCCGGATGGGGCGCTCAAGCTCGTCGGCACGGCGGGGATCGCTGCGCTGATCGCGGCGAATACCTATGTCTTTTTCTTCGGTGTCTCTTGGGGGCCAGTCATGTGGGTGATGCTCGGGGAGATGTTTAAGAACCGGATTCGGGGCGCTGCGCTGTCGATCAGCGGATTCGCACAATGGGTGGCGAATTTTGCCATCACGATGACATTCCCGATCCTGTTGTCCAAATTCGGACTCGGAGGCGCTTACGGCCTCTACACGGTTTTCGCGATTTTCTCGATTTTCTTCGTTATGAAGCTCGTGCGCGAGACGAAGGGGAAAACGCTGGAAGAAATGTAATAGGACCAAGCCGTGACGCATCGGACTGCTGAGGCGCGGGGATTTGCGGGAGACTGCAGCGCTGACCAAGAATTCTGTTTGTCCAACGCTTTAAAAACGTTTCTGTTCCACTCCTAATTATGTCCCGGATCATTGCCCCGACACTCACTGCGATGTATGCCGGCGCCGCCGAGAAATTCGGCGATCGTCCGGCCTTTGCCCGAAAAGATGGAACCGGGAAATTTGTTCCGATCGGATTCCGTGAGCTTTACGAAACCGGGCTCGACTTGGCGACGGCCCTGATCGCGCTTGGGGTGAAGGCTCGCGAGCACGTGGGCATCATTTCCGACAACCGGCTCGAATGGATCATTTGCGACTATGGAATCCTGCTAGCCGGAGGGGCGGACGTCCCGCGTGGCACGGATATCACCGACGAGGAGATGACGTATATCCTGACACATGCCGACGTGCGGGTCGTCTTCGTCGAGAACCTCACGACTCTGGAGAAGCTGGACCGGTGCAAAGTCCGGCACATCGAGAAGGTCATTTTGATGTCCTCCGGAGGCCAACCTCATCGCGGGGTGCTGCGGCTGGAAGATGTGATTGCCGATGGGGCCAAGCGGCGGGCCGCCGGAGATGCCGCAGCCCAAGAGCGCGCAGCAGCGGTCGTGCCCACCGATCTCTTTACGATCATTTATACGTCGGGCACGACTGGCACACCGAAGGGCGTTCAGCTCACCCACGCCAACATGTGCTCGCAGATCGAGCACCTCCCATTTCAGATCGAGCCGGGGGATCGAACCCTGTCGATCCTCCCGATCTGGCACAGCTACGAGCGGATCTTTGAAATGGTTGCCATCGCCATGGGTGCCTGCACGCATTACACAAGTCTCCGCCATATCGGGGAGGATCTTAAAGTCGTCCGCCCAACGCTCATGGCGTCCGCTCCGCGGCTCTGGGAGAGCCTCTACCAGAAGATTCTGGCCAACGTGAAATCAGCGCCTGCCGTCCGCCGGATCCTCTTTCATGCCGCTTACCGCTGCGCAAGAAACGTCCATCGAGCGGAGAGATTTTTCCTGGGACAGGAACTCGACATGACCGGACGGAGTCTTCCAGAGAGTCTTCGCTTAGCCGTCGTGAGAGGTCTGGCATGGGCTCTTTCGATTATTCCGCTCCGCATCCTTGACCCGCTGGTCTTGAAGAAGCTTCGGGGCATCGTCGGTGGGGAGTTCCGTGGCACGATCTCCGGAGGGGGGGCGCTCCAGCCGCACGTGGATGAATTTTTTAACTTTATTGGGATTCCGGTTCTTGAAGGTTACGGGATGACCGAGACGTCGCCGGTGCTCGCTGTGCGGACATGGCGAAATCTCGTGATCGGCACCGTCGGGCACCTTTACCCGAGCACGAAAGTGCGAATCGTGGATTTGCAGACTGGTGAGATTCTTTATCCCAATCGATCGCGCCGCCGGAACGGGCGGGGCCTGCGAGGCGAGATCCATGTGCAGGGACCTCAGGTCATGCGCGGATACTACAAGTCCCCCGATGCGACAGCCCGTGTCCTAAGGGACGGGTGGATGAATACCGGAGACATCGGGATGATGACATTTAACAACTGCTTGAAAATTCTCGGACGCTCGAAGGAAACGGTCGTTCTCTTGAGCGGCGAGAACGTCGAGCCGGTGCCGATCGAAAGTCGCCTCACCGGATCCCACTTGATCGATCAGTGCATGGTGGTCGGTCAGGATCAAAAGGCGCTTGGAGCGTTGATCGTGCCATCATTGGAGGGTTTCCGCGCGGCGGGGATCGTCGCAACCGATGTGAGCGCGTTGATCCTCCGTGAAGACGCTCACCGCCTACTGGAAGCCGACATGAAGCGGCTCGTCTCGTCGGAGACCGGCTTCAAACCGTTCGAGCGGATTGTCACATGGAGGTTCGTCAGCAAGGCCTTCGAGGTCGGCGATGAGATGACCAATACCTTCAAACTCAAGCGACATGTCATCGCCGAGCGCTACGCGAAACTTATTGCGGAGATGTATTCGCAGGAGCCGCCGACGCGTCCGGAGCGGGTTTGAGCCGGGTGCGCAGCTCGCCAACCCAAGCTTGAAAATCCGGATGCTCCGGATGTGTGCGAACGAGCACGAAGATCTCAGTGACCGCGCGGTTTGGCTGGCCGATGGCCGCCATGTCTTTGGCCCGCTGGAAGAGAAGTTGTGGGCGCGTGACATTGTTGAATTTGTCGGCTTTGTGGTCCGATCGGCCAGAGGTGATCCGTTCCGCCTCGATCTTCATCTGGAGGTCCCAAGTGTCGATGAGTCGGGGATCTTTCGCTTCGCGGAGATACGGTCGGATGTTTTTTTCCAGAATGCCGACGACATTTCCGGGCGTGCTTTCAAAGGACTTGTCATCCGGAAGCCATTCGCCGAGGCCGATCCACTGGGCCATGACGGACTGGCTGAGAGGTTTGTTGAGCAGGTTCTTCGCCTCCTCTGGCAGATTATCTTCGAAGACCGCGTCGGCCGCGACAAGGTCGTCGAGGTATTGAAACGAGGCAGGCAAAAGCGTGGCCGGCTTCTCAATCCCTTTCCGTTGGATCGCCAGCATCGCGTAGCGGAGGTAAAGGCCAAGAGCCGTCTGCATTGGCTTTCCGCGGAGGAGGTCGGAATTCTTTTTCTTCCAATCAATAAATGCCTCCGTTTTCCCCTTCTGCCCTTCAAATTGCACTTGCTCCACGGCATCGGTGTAAAATCCCGCTGCGCTCGATCCGCTGGCGGCGGCTGCCTGGAGCTTGGTGAGAATCGCGGTTTTTGTGCTGGCCTTGGATTGCTTTTGCTTCTGTTCGATCGCTTCGAGTTCTTTGAGAATCGAATCGGCGTTCGGAGCCGTGACGTCCTGCGAGCGCGCGGAGGGATTTATAAACAAGGCAAGGAAACCGACGAGGAGGAGGAAACGAGGGTGCATACGACGGCCACTGTTCCCCTTCCGCGCGGGTGCGTCAATCACAAGTGCATTGCAGGCGAGTTCGAGCTCATTCATAATCTGCGGATGGACTATCTGGCCCGTGCCCGTCGGGTGATTGAGATCGAGATTGAGGAAGCTGCGAGCGTCGCCCGGCGGCTCGATGAGGATTTTTCCCGTGCGATCGAGCTGATCAAATCCCGCGTCGAGAGCCGTGGGAAGGTGGTCGTGGTGGGAGTAGGAAAATCCGGACACATCGGGGAAAAAATTGCGGCAACGCTGACGAGCACTGGCTCTCCGGCCGTTGTCCTGAATTCTCTCAATGCACTCCATGGCGACTTGGGAGTGGTGAGCGAGGGCGATGTCGTGATTGCTCTGAGTTACAGCGGCGAGACAGACGAGTTGGTTGCGATTCTCCCGGCATTTGTCCGACTGGGAATCCCCGTGATTGCGATCACCGGCGGACGCGACTCGGTGCTCGCCAAGTGCGCAGCCGTTGTCCTTGACGTGACGGTTTCGCAGGAGGCGTGTCCGCTCAACCTTGCACCCACATCGAGCACGACGGCGATGCTTGTCGTTGGGGATGCCCTCGCGATGACGCTTTTGGAAGCACGTGGATTTCGTAAGGAAGACTTCGCACGGTTTCACCCGGGAGGCACCCTGGGACGTTCCCTGATGCTTCGCGTGCACCAGATCATGCGGGGAGTCGAGGACTTGGTGATTCTTCATTCGGAGGGAACCGTCCTGGAGGCCGTGCAGGGGATGACGGCCAAGCGAGCCGGTGCCGCGGTTGTGGTGGATGAATCTGGGCGGTTGCTCGGGATTTTTACACATGGCGATTTTGCGCGGCATTTTCCCGATCATCCGACCATCGGATCCCTGCCGGTCGGCACATTCATGACCCGCGATCCCGTGACAATTCCCGGCGACAAACTCGCAGCTGAGGTCCTTCAGACTCTTGAACACCACCGCATTGACGACCTCGTCGTTGTGGATGCCGGGAATCGCCCGATCGGAATTGTTGATTCTCAGGATCTCAGTCGGCTAAAGATTCTTTGATGCTTCTGGCTTTTCACAAGCCGTTCGGCGTCCTGTCGCAATTCACACCCGACGGCAGCGCGAATCAAACGCTGTCCGAGTTTGGGTTCCCTCGTGACGTCTACCCGATTGGCCGTCTCGATGCCGACTCCGAGGGCCTTCTGCTGCTCAGCAACGAGGCAAAATGGAACCAGCAGCTCCTGCATCCAAGCCGGCACGTTGAGAAAACCTACTGGGCGCTCGTTGAGCGGATGCCCTCACTCAATTCGCTGGCGCTGCTGCGCGATGGAGTGGTCATCGATGGGAAACCGACACTGCCTGCGAAGGCCGTGCTTCTTGATCCACAGCCGATGGTTGCGCCCCGGGATCCGCCAGTCCGGGTGCGGAAATCCGTCGAGGATTTTTGGATCGAGCTCCGGCTAACGGAAGGTCGAAACCGACAAGTCCGTCGGATGACCGCTGCCGCGGGGCACCCGACGATTCGATTGATCCGAGTTGGGATGGGGCGATTGACTTTAGGCGAGCTGGCGCCCGGCACGTGGTGGGAGATCCCAGCGGATGTCGCTCAGAGGGCCTTGTGACTTCCGTCGCAAAGGGCGCCGTTTTTGCTATTCTTGCAGCCGCAGAAATAGACCGCGCCGTCTTTTTCCGCCTCGAAGCGAGTCGGGGAAAATCCTGAGCCCTTGTGCGATCCATCGCAGAACGGCTCGGTTTTGCTCTCGCCGCAGGAACACCAATAATAGGTTTTCCCTGCTTCGACGGTGACAGGATAGGGGGCGCGTTGGCTGATTTTTGGCTCGTTCATAGCGAAGGAATAGCTCAGATCGTCTGGGAAAGGAAGCCTCCGTCAACGCGAATATCGGTGCCGGTGATGAAGGAACTGGCGGCAGGACTCGCCAAGAAAACGGCTGCGCCCGCCAGTTCGTGCGATTGCCCGAAGCGCCCCATTGGCGTGTGCTGGAGAATCGATGCCGCCCGCGGGGTGGGGGAGCCATCCTCTTGATAAAGCAGACGCCGATTTTGTTCCGCAGGAAAAAATCCGGGCGTGATCGAGTTAACGCGGACTTGGGCCGGTGCCCACTCGCGGGAAAGAAACTGCGTGAGGCTCAACGCCGCAGCCTTCGCGGCGGAGTAGGCGACGACGCGCGAGAGCGGGATGTGCGCTGAGACGCTCGCGATATTGATAATGCTCCCTTTTTTCTGCGCGACCATCGCGGGGCCAAAGACCTGACATGGCAGCAGAACTCCGCCGACAAGATTGAGGTCGAAGTTCGCCGCCCAATCGGCGCTGGAGATCGATTCGAAGGGATTTTCCGGCGTCACCGTGACCTTCGGGTCGTTGCCGCCCGCGGCATTCACGAGAACGGTGGGGGAGCCGACTGTGGCGACGGTCTTTGCAAGCAAGTTTTCCAAGCTCTGACGCGACCCGGCGTCGGATTCGAGGAAAATGGCATGTCCTCCGGATTCCGTGATCGCCGCGACGCGTGCCGCCCCGCGTTCTGCATTGCGGCCCGAGACGATGATCGAGGCACCGGCGGCGGCCAGGCCCTCCGCAAGCGCGCCCCCGAGCACTCCCGTGGCCCCAATGACGACGGCGACCTCGCCGGAAAGATCAAAGAGAGATGGTGATTTCATAGAGTCGTTTCCTGTTCGCTGCTGAAAAGCTCGTGGCCCAGAACACTCAGGCAATAAATGGCGGCCGTCTCCGTGCGAAGAATAATCGGCCCGAGCGTGATCGGGAGGAAACCGTGGCTCTTGGCTAGTGACAACTCGGCCGGCGTGAAATCCCCTTCCGGCCCGACGAGCACGGTGGCACTTTTCGGGAGGCGGTGGTGCGTCTCGCAAAAATCTTTCAGCACGGACTTCAGCGGGCGGGCATCTGGCTGAAGGGAGGCAATGACGAGGAGTTCCGACCTGTCGCCAGACTCGAAAAATGCCTTCGGAGCGAGCGGACGCGTCACGCCGGGAAGGTGATTTTGTCCGCATTGCTTGCATGCCTCGACAGCGATCTCAGCCCATTTCTCCCGCTTTTTGTCAGCCTCTCCGGCGTCGAGTTGGACGATGGTGCGATCGGAAAGAAGAGGGAAAATATGTGCCGCTCCGAGCTCGACTGCTTTCTGGACGATGAGATCCATGTTTTTCCCTTTTGGCACGGCCTGCCCGAGAATGATCCGGCAGGGTGGGGGCGGAGTGAGCGTGGACGGTCCCAACTTGAGCCCCACGCCCGTGGAGGTCGATGAGGTGATCGTCGCGCTGGCCTCGCGTCCGGCACCGTCAAAAACCGTGACCTTCTCGCCCTCGGGAAGTCGCAGGACGGTCGCGCAGTGGTGGGACTCGGATGCGTCAAGCTGGCCGGACTCCCAGCGTTCAGGCGGCAGATGGAATCGGTGCATATTGGGTATGAACGTAGTCGCGAACGGCGTCGTGCCAAGGCCGGGGTTCGATTCCGGTGAGGCGCGTCATTTTTTTTGTTGAGAGGGCCGTGAAGACCGGACGTGGAGCCACGAATTGCCTCATGTCACTCAAGGAGATCGGCATCACCGTCCTCGTCGCCAGTGGGATGCCCGCCTCGGCAGCGCAAACCAGTGCATGAGCCCCGAGGTCGCGCCACGAACAGGCTGGGCCCGAATTGCAGGCGTGAAGCAAGCCGCCGGGCAGACCGGTGCCAAAATACGGCTCCATCCATCCGGCAACATCGCCGGCATGAGTCGGTGTCGAGAATTTGTCGGCGACGGCCGCCACGTCAGTCCCCGTCCGGGCTTGGTTGAGAATCATGTCAATGAAGCTCGGCTTATCGGGTCCGAAAACCCACGAGACGCGCACCACGAGGTGGCTCAGGTCATCGGCGAGGACGGCGCGTTCGCCAGCGAGCTTTGTCTGCCCATACCAACCGAGTGGGCGGGCGGGATCGTCTTCCGTGTAGGCCTCCTGTTTCGAACCGTCGAAGACATAATCGGTGCTGAAATGGAGGAATCGCGCGGATTTTTCACGAGCCGCCACCGCCATCAGTCCCGGAGCCTCCGAATTCACGACCGCCGCCATTTCCCTCTCGCTTTCGCAAAGATCGACGTTCGTCATCCCGGTGCCATTGACCAGCACATCAAAATCTGCGTCGTCGAGAACGCGTTCGAGGCTCTTCAGATCCGCCACATCGACATCCGGTCGCGCCAAGGACACGACATCGTGCGAAGCCGACCACTCCCGGGCCAATGCCGAGGCCAAGCGTCCGCGTCCGCCAAGGATCAGGATTTTCATCGACCAACTTCCTCGCGAAGCGCTACCGCCGATTGAGCTTTGAGAGAAGCCGCAGGACTTCGATGTAGAGCCAGACGAGGGTCACGAGGACCCCGAGGCTCGCGAGCCACTCGTAATACTTCGGAGCATTGGCCGCCGCGCCTTTTTCGATGTTGTCGAAATCCACGAGAAAATTCATGGCTGCAATCACGATAATAAATAGGCTGATCCCGATCCCGAGCGGACTCGAGTCGTGGAGGAATGGCATTTGGATTCCGAAAAACATCAGAGCGATATTCGCGAGGTAGACAAGTCCGATCCCGAGTGTGCAGGCGAAGAGAATAGAGCGGAATTTATCGGTGACTTGGATAATGCGGAACTGGAACAAGGCGAGCATCGCGAAGAGGATACCGAACGTGATCAGGATCGCCTGGAGGACAATTCCGTCGCTCTGGGTATTGTAGAGGGCCGAGATGACGCCGAGCGCTGCGCCCTGGCAAACGGCATAAACTGGAGCAAGCATCGGGGCGAGGGTGGGCTTCCACGATGCCACGAGCACGGTAATCAGCCCGAGAATCGAACCGCCGATCAACACGGGGAGAGCCATGGGCGATGTCGCCAGGGTCCATGAGAAAACAGCCGTCGCGGCGGCAATGCAGGTCAGGAGGGTCGTTTTGTGGATCGTTCCCGAGACGGTCATCGTCTCTCCGGATGTGGCCGGGATGGAGTCGATGCGGTTTTCGTTGAAGAGTGGGTTGTTCATGATGATTTTTTATCAGACGGCCTTAGAATCTCAGTATTTTTCGCGGAATACAAAGGTATTTGAATAAGCGATATAAATAACTTATGAGTAGGCATATACACCGGTATATTGAGGTTGCCTCGCATGCTGGCGACGGGCCAATTTTTGATTCAGGCCCCAATTTTCCGTAGGACACTCGACAAAGTCGGCAACCGGGGCATATTTGGCACCGAATGGAAAGCTTAGTGAAATCGGCGACACGGGGAATTCTCGACTCCTACGAGCAGGTCGGAGGCCTCAATAACACGGATGGGCACAACCTTCCGTCAAAGCGGGCGCTTGGGCAAATCTGCGAGCAGCTGTTGCAGGTGGTTTTTCCGGGTTTTCACGATGAAAAACCGATTCACAAGAGCGAAATTGGGGACGTTACGGGAGATCGCATCCGTTCCGTTGCCACGGGATTGGAGGATCAAATCGCGAAGAGCCTCCGCGTGGCGGATCCGAAATGCCCGAAGGCGCGGGCTCGTGAGGTGCTGGTCCGCTTTTTGGGTGCCTTGCCGCGAGTGCGCGAGCTCCTTAGGACGGACATCGAAGCGGCGTATGAAGGTGACCCTGCGGCCTTGAGCAGCGAGGAGATTATTCTATCGTATCCTTTTATCGAGGCCATTGCGATTCAGCGCATGGCGCATGCGCTCTACGCGGACTGTGTGCCGCTCCTGCCGCGCATGATGACCGAGTGGGCTCACGCTCGAACGGGTATCGACATCCATCCGGGGGCTTCGATTGGGGCGTATTTCTTCATCGATCATGGCACCGGGGTCGTCGTCGGCGAGACCTGCCGGATTGGTGAGCACGTGAAGCTCTATCATGGAGTCACTCTTGGCGCGCGAAGCTTTGCAAAGGACGAGGCCGGGCACATTGTGAAGGGAGGCAAGCGTCACCCGGACGTCGGTGACCGGGTTACAATCTACCCGAACTCGACGATTCTCGGAGGCGAGACGCTGATTGGGGCGGGTTCGACGATCGGGGCGAACGTTTTTTTAATGCACAGCGTGCCTCCCGCGTCGTTGGTCGTTCACGAGGAGAAGCAATTGAGGATTTTGGACAAGACGTCCCATGCCCAGGTTGGGGAAATCGAATGGTCTATCTAGATTACAACGCAACGACGCCGCTGGCACCGGAGGCCCGGGATGCCATGCTGCCGTTTCTCGACGGCTGCTATGGGAATCCCTCCTCGATCCATGCTGCCGGCCGGAGCGCGCGGGCTGCCATCGACGATGCGCGGGACGAGGTTGCGGCCTTTCTTGGTGTTCGTGCCCACGAGGTCATTTTTACCGGTGGCGGCACGGAATCCTGCAATCTTGGGGTGATCGGTCTGGCCCGCGCCCACGCCGCGCGCGGGAAACACGTCATCACGTCCGCCACCGAGCACCATGCCGTGCTCCACGCCTTTGAATACCTCCAGCATTTCGAGGGATTTCAAGTGACCATCCTCCCAGTGAACCGCTTGGGAATGATCGATCCCAGCACTCTCCGCCGTGCAATCCGCGCGGATACGACCTTGGTCTCCGTGATGCACGCGAACAACGAAACCGGGGTCATCGCGCCTCTTGCGGAACTCGGCGCGATCTGTAGCGAAAAGGGGATCCGCTTTCACTCGGATGCGATTCAGACATTTGGAAAAATCCAGGTCCGCCCCCGCGAGCTCGGCCTCTCGGCCCTCTCAATCGCCGGCCATAAATTTTACGGACCGAAAGGTGTCGGGATATTGTGGCTTGATGCGGGGGTGGCGATTTCGCGGATCGGGCACGGCGGGGCGCACGAAAATACGCGGCGACCCGGGACCGAGAACGTTGCCGGCATTGTTGGCCTCGCCACGGCCGCCCGCGTTGTTCTCCCTCGTGCGGAATCCGGCTCCGCAAGACTCGGCCTGCTGCGGGAGCGACTCTGGGATGGCATCGCTTCCGTCTGCCCGCAAGCGGTGCGGAACGGCGATCCAGAATGCACCTTGTCAAATACCTTGAACGTCAGCTTTCCCGGTGCTGATGGCGAGGCGCTCCTGATCGGACTCGATCTGGAAGGGATCTGCGTGTCCAGCGGATCTGCGTGCATGGTGGGATCCGTCCAAGCTTCGCATGTTCTTCTCGCCATGGGAGTTCCGCACGCATCCGCCCTTGCAACCATCCGTTTTTCCCTTGGTCACGAAACAACACTCGACGATATCGGCGAGACCGTGCGGGCGTTGGCCTGCGTGCTCGAGAACCAACCGGTGCCTGCCTGATGCGATACAATCAGCTGCTTCTCAATTTTGGCCGCGCCGTCATGCGCCGCGTGCGTTCCTCCCCGGAAACGCACAAGCCTCCGCGCCGCCGGACGAGCCTGCGTCCGGACCCTCTTCTTGAGGACTTTGCGAATCAGCTCTTGCTGGCTGCGGGGTGCCGGGCGCTGCAGGTTTCGGTCTGCTGGAATCCGAGCCTTCGCACGACGGCTGGCCTGGCGGATTGGAAGGAACGCCGGATTGTGTTGAATCCGAAGCTTGTCGAGGTTTCGTCCAACGAGGTCCAGCGCACGTTGCGACACGAACTGGCGCACCTTCTGGCGCAGCACCTGGCCGGCCGCCGACGGATTGCTGCGCACGGCCCCGAGTGGCGGGAGGCCTGTGAGTTGCTCGGGATTCCCAATGAACCCCGATGCCACGACCTGCCGTTCAAGCGGCGCAAAATTGAGCGGAAGTATTTTTATGCCTGTCCGCAATGCAGCACGGTCCTGGCTCGTGTCCACCGCCCGCGGCGGGCGGTGGCCTGCGTCAAATGCTGTCGAAAATTTAATGCCGGACGCTACGACGAACGTTTTCGTTTTCGCGCGATCCAGCCCCCGGATGGGATGGCGGCCTAGTGGCGGCAGGTTTGTCCGAGATCGGGCTCCCTGATCTGTGGAATTTGACCCCGGGGTTGCATCGCGCGGCTCTTTGCGGGATACTCAATCGTTCGAATACATGACCATTTTGGAAAACTCAGCACAGCAGGACAGGATCGACATCCCGGTAGAGAACCTCCGGGTGTCTGGTGTGACGCGCCTGATCACACCCGCACAAATCAAAGAAGAGAGCCCGGCGACCGAACGGCAGATTCGTTTGGTGTCCTCCGCCCGCGCCACGGCACGGGCGATTTTGAATGGTGAGGACGATCGATTGCTCGTCGTCGTCGGGCCCTGCTCGATCCACGATACCGATGCCGCGCTCGACTATGCCCGCCGTCTGGCCGATCTGAGCCGTGACGTCTCCGATCGCTATTTTATTGTGATGCGGGTTTATTTCGAGAAGCCACGCACAACCGTCGGATGGAAAGGTCTGATCAACGACCCGCATTTGGATGATTCTTGTGACGTGGCTCACGGGATTTCCGTCGCGAGGAAGTTGCTCCTTGAGATTGCGGATCTCGGTCTGCCAGCTGGCACGGAGTTCCTTGATCCGATTATTCCGCAATACATTGCCGACCTTGTGAGTTGGGCGGCGATTGGGGCGCGCACGACGGAATCCCAGACCCACCGCGAGCTGGCGAGCGGGCTCTCGATGCCGGTGGGATTCAAGAATGGCACGGATGGCAGCATCCAGACGGCGCTTGATGCGATGAAGTCCTCGAATGCCCCGCACAGCTTTCTCGGGATCGACCAAGATGGAGCGACCAGCATTATCAAGACCTCCGGAAACCCCGACAGTCACCTCGTCCTGCGTGGCGGACGTGGTGGGGGGAACTACGCGGCGGACCATGTCACCGCAGCCTGTGCCAGCTTGCAGAAGTGTGGATTGCATCCGGCCGTGATGGTCGATTGCAGCCATGCGAATTCCGGAAAGGATCCCGCAAAGCAGCCGGTGGTCTGGCAGAGCATTCTGGATCAGCGGGAGGGAGGTCGAAGCGGCATCATCGGCGCGATGCTTGAGAGCAACATCCGATTCGGGGCGCAGGCCGTCGGAGCCGGGCGCGCCGGGTTGGAGTATGGGCTTTCGATCACGGACGGATGTCTGGACTGGGAGGCGACGGAGAAACTCCTCCGCGCTTGAAAGTCTGCGAGATCGAGTTTGCGGCGATCGATTTTGAGAGCGCGGGGACCGAGCCAGGCCGGACAGACGAGCCGGTCCAGATCTCGATCGTTCTGATGAAAAATGGCGAGGTGGGGACGGCTTTCACCTCCTATCTCAAGCCCAGCCGTCCGGTAACATGGGCCGCTAAGGCAGTGCACGGGATCAGCGATGAGAAGCTGATGGATGCGCCCCGGCTCATTGATCTGTGGCCAGATGTGAAGCGCATGCTCGAGGGCCGTTGGGTGGTTGCCCACGGGGCGGCGACGGAAAAGAGATTCCTGCGGGTCTTTCCGATCCATCGATTCGGGCCTTGGGTCGACACCCTGACGTTGACCCGCTCGATCTTCCCTTCGCTGGAGTCGTTTGCCTTGGCGGATGCGATTTCTGCACTCGGGCTGGTGGACTGCGCGGAGTTGAAGCGGCCAGGGTTCCGGTGGCACGATGCGCTTTGCGATGCGACGGCTTCCTTGGTTCTGCTCCGGCACCTCATTGCCAGTGCAGGGCTCGCGGAGGCGCCCGCCGAGATGATCAATCTCCCTCGCGCGAGCAGATGATGATTTTCGAAGGAGTGAGGATCGCATCCATCGCCAAGTCGTGGGGTTCGACCGGGATGGTATCTACCAACTGCCAGTCGAAACACACGGCGACCCGGAGGCCGGACGTCCCAGCGAGGAATCGATCGTAATATCCGCGACCGCGGCCGAGCCGCCGGCCGGATTGGTCGAAGGCGAGACCGGGAACCAGGATGACGTCGAAGGCATTTCCGGCCACCGGTGCGTCGACCGAGGGTTCGAGGATACCAAAACATCCGGGTCTCAAGTCGGCCGGGGATTCCACAACGTGCGGGACGAGGATTTCCCCATCGACTCGGGGGAGAGCGATCGACTTGCCCTCTGGCCAAGGGGTGAGGGGATCTGGCTCACCCGGGAGGGCTGCGAAAGCACACACGGTGTCGGCGTCGATCCAGGCTTCCCATTTTTCCAACTGGGAGGGGATGCTCCCCATCTGTGGCGGGTGCGATGCGGCCAGTCGGAGGATGTCTGCTCGGAGTCGTTGCTTTTCTTGGGAGATCATTCAGAGTATAGGAGCGTATGGTTCGTCGTTTGATCCGCAGGAAGCCGGCGAAGAAGCCAGAACACCATGTGGACATGGCTCTGGGTGACGGCTGGCACAAGCGAAATTTTTTGGCCGAGGTGGTGATTCCGTCGATTTTTACCAAGCGGCACGGGCACAAAATCAAACCGGTTTTCCCGGAACTGAGTGCCGGGCAGATCTGCGTCACCTGGATCGGACACGCTTCGTTTCTTGTCCAGACTCCCGAACATAGCGTCTTGATTGATCCGAATTGGGCAAGGTGGCTGAAGGTGATCAAGCGGATCCGGCAGCCGGGCTTTGAGATTCACGATCTCCCCGCCATCGATCTCGTCTTGGTTACCCACGCGCACTTTGATCATTTGGATCGCCAGACGCTCCGGGCGGTGGCCAGCGACCAACAGATTGCCGTGCCCGAGCACGTCGGCGGATTGGTCCACGGGATGGGCTTCCGTCACGTGCGCGAGCTGGCCTGCTGGGAGAGCTTTAGCCACGGCGCGCTCAAAATCACCCTCACGCCAGCCCGGCATTGGGGGGCTCGCGTCCTTCATGACAACCATCGGGGATTTGGGGGATTCCTCATCGAATACGCCGGACGGTCGATTTTGCATTGCGGCGACAGCGCATATTTCGACGGCTTTCAGCAGATTGGGCAACGGGCCGATGTCGAAATTGCTCTCCTCCCGATCGGCGCTTACGATGCGCCGACCAAGCGAGATGTTCACATGAACCCCGAACAGGCACTCCAAGCCTTCATCGAGCTGCAGGCAAAAACCATGATCCCGATGCACTTCGGCTCCTTCCGCCTGAGCTACGAACCGCTCCACGAGCCCCCGAACCGCTTGATCGAAGAGGCCCGTAAACGAGGGATCCTCGAAAAAGTCTGCATTCTCAGCGAAGGCGAACCGCGGGTCTTTTAAATGCGGGGAGGAGGGTCGCCCCTCCAAATTCGACTCTGTCTCTAATGTGACTTGGCTCGCCGTCTTCGCATGAGGAATAGTAACCCTGCTGTTCCTGCGAGGAGTGCCAGAGTCTGGGGTTCTGGAATAGCAGCGGTGTCGGGTTGGATCAGGAATTGAAGAACTGCGTTATCGAACCCATCCCCGGTCGTCCGGTTGAACTGGGTCGTATTTTGTCCGAGGCGGTCTTGGATGCCGAAGCCGTAGCCGGCTGTGACAAACTGAAGGTCGGCGGCGTAAGTGTTGTAAAATTCGTTGTCGGGTTGGGCGCCGGAAAAAAGGAGCATTCCATCAAGGGCTCCGATGGACCACCAATCCTCTGAGGTAAAGAGACCGAGGGCTTGCGTGGTCCCGTTTCCTCCGAGCGTGTTCGTCGTGGCGTTGTAGGTAACGGACACCGTGCTCCCCAGGGTTCCAAAGCTCATTCCTGCAACAACGTCCCCGACGATCCGCGTGGCAAAAGTATTTCCTGGGACGAGGGTGAGCGTGCTGTTGCCGATCGCGTAGCTGGGGTTTGTTCCATAGAGGCCGGTGGAGGCGGTCAGCGAGGAGAATGGGACATAGATTTCTGTTTGGGCGACTCCCCCGAGCTCGATCGATGTGATTTCGACATACCCGGTATAGTCTGTTCCCCCGAGGTTGATGACGCCGGCTTGGAACGTGGCATTTCCCGTGTAGGCTTGGGCCGGTTGCCCCGTGGCGCCGAAGGCTCCTGCGAGTTGGGTGGTAAGGTTTCCAGAGGCGTTGAGGCTGCCTCCGCTGACCAGCGCATTAAGGTAGTTTGTCCATGTGGGGTAGACCGTGGTGTCTCCCGTTGGACTGCCAGCTGTCGGCATCGAACCGGGCCCGGTGACCCGGGCAATGTTGGAAAGGTTGGTCAGATCCGGTGCGGGGTTGGCAATGCTGGTGCTCCCGGGATTCGAGTAGGGCTGGCCGGGAGTAGTCGAGTTGCCCGCCACTTGGTAATATTGGGTTTCCGTCGCGATGGTGATGACGTTTGTTTCTGCTGTGTAGGTGGAATTTCCGGCTGCACCGCTGTTGTAGACGGCCACGGCGTCGATGAGAGCTTTCGTGTTTTGGCTGGCCTGAGTCGGGTTGGAAGTTCCCGTCGGCGCGTTGAGCACGTTGATTCCTGTGGAGATCGAGACTTGGTCGATATAGGAGAGGTTGGCGTAAGCTTGGTTCGTGCCGCTGAAAGTGAAGTTGCCGCTGGTGCCCGCGACGGTTGGTTGGATGGTGAGTTCGAAGGCTTGAAAGCGTTTCGCAAGATTGACGTCTGGGGATGCAGGGGCAGGCTGCCATCCGGCGTAGGGTCCGTTTTGGACGGAGTAGGTGCTGTTGCCGATGTTGGTAAGCGCACTTCCATAGCTCACGTAAGCCCTCCCTCCGCCGAAAGTGCTGATGTTGACCGTTCCATTCTGGATGTCGGAGAGCTGGTAGGCGGCAAAGGAGTAGATCGGCGTCGAGACGAACGCACTGCCGTTCCAAATGTTTGCGGTTCCGATCGAGGCGGTGGCGTTGTAGGTCACCACCCCCGTTGCGGCATTCAGGGTCGCCGCTCCCCCGCCTGAGAAGTTGATCCAGATATCTGAGTCGGGGCGCTCGCCTTGAGTAGCGTTGACGAATTGAGTGGCAATCGTCGGGAACTGGGCTTGAGCGCTTGCCAAGACAAAGGCAACGGCAGCCGCCAAAACAAGCTTCGGTTTCACACCGGCAGTATAGCTATTCGTCCTCCTCTTGGTCAAGCCGTCTTCTTCGCCATTTTCGTCCTTAACGTTCACGCTCCGATCAAAAGCCATGGCTGGCTCTGACGCTGCGGATTTTGAGTGGGGAAGAAGGCGAAACGATCAGGTCTGACGTCGATATTGAGAAGGGGACAAGCCGAATTTTCGGCGGAACCGGGCGGAGAAATAGAAGGCTCCCGCGTAGCCGGATTCGGTGGCAATTTCCCCGATGCGAAGGCCGGTGGATCGAAGGAGCTGGGCAGCGCGTTGGAGGCGGAGTTCCTCGAGGTATTGCTGGGGCGGCATTCCGATTTGATCGCTGAAGAGGTGGGCGAGGCGGGAGACGGAGAGCCCGCAGGTGCGAGCCAGGCGGGCCAGCGAGAATGGCTCGTGCAGGTGTGCTGCGAGGACATCCACGGCCTTCTGGACGCGCTCGTCGGGCGCGCGGGATTTGTTGGTGGCATGGATCCAGAGCAGCGCGCGTTCGAGCGCATTTGCCGCCAGGTCCGAAGCCTGCGACTGCGGGGCTTGGCGGCCGAATCGGATTGTGTCTAAAAGGGCCTTTCGCACCTCGCTAAAAATTACCGGATCGCTGAGGGTCATCGAACGCAGTCCATGGGAAACCTCCGGCCAATTCAGCCAAACTCCCCAGTGGGTCCGAGGGTGAAAATGGCTCCATAAAAGGTGCCATCGTTTTGTTTGGGGATCGGTGAAATACCGTTGGGCTGCGCCAGGTTGGTAGAGGGTGACAGTGCCGCGTCCGGTTAGGATCGTTCCGCTGCCACATTCGACTTGGCCTGCACCCGCGACTGTGAGGATGAGAAGCCAGTCGGGTGTCCCGCGAGGCCGCCAGTTGCGATAGGAAATGCCCTCGCGGAATTCACCGGCGGTCAGGGTTACTGTCGGAATATGCGGGGTTTCTCGCATGAGAGTTGAGTGCCAGAAGAGCAGGATATTGTAGGTTTTTAGCAAGTCACGACATTCCCAATTTCGTTTCCTGCGATACGTTTCGCCGCAGTCCACAACACCGATGAATACCCTCATTGCAAAAAACGACGCCTTCGCTGCCATCAAAAAGTCCTTTGACGAGGAAGGCTACTGCGTTGTCGATGATTTGTTTTCGGACGACGAGTTGCAGGAAATCGAAGAATTTTTTGAAGGATATAAGAAATCCGGCGGGAAGGTTTTCGACGGCGGATCGTCCTACGAGGAGATCGATCCGGCCAAAAGGCAGGTTCGAGCGATGCATCCGCATCGCTACAGCGAGAAGGCGCTCGAGTGGCTCACCAATCCGAATGTTGCCGCGGTGCTCGAGGGGCTGCTGGGTCGTCCCGCATTAGGGGCGCAGACGATGTATTATTACAAGCCGCCCGGAGCGGCCGGGCAGGGGATGCATCAGGATAACTTTTACCTGTTGGCAAGTCCTGCGACGTGCATTGCGGCGTGGACGCCGATTGATGATGCGACTCTCGACAATGGATGTCTCTACGTGGTGCCCGGCTCGCATCGTGGGAACATTCTGTGTCCGGAGGGCGACGGGCCGCGTTGGATGGAATACGGGGATAGCCACATCACGAAGTTTCCACGTGACAGTAAGCCCGTTCCCGTGCCGGTGCGTCGTGGGCAGACGATGTTTTTTGGCGGCAATCTCATCCATGGGTCAGGCCCGAACCGCACGCCGGATCGGTTTCGCCGCACGTTCATCGGGCACTATGTGGATGAAGCCACGGAGACGCTCGCGAAGTTTTATCATCCGATTGTCAACATGGACGGCGAGACGGTTTCCCACGTCGAAGAACATGTGGGCGGCGGCCCGTGCGGCGACGGTTGGCGGGGCGCGGTGCATTGAGAGGATTCGGGGGAGGAGTCCCGATCCTTCCTCGTTTTGCTGTCGCGGGATCTTGGCAAGTTGAGCTGCTCGCTTGCTGATGGTTACGACTTGCGTAGAGTCCTCCGTGTGACGAAGACGTTTTGCGAAAAGTGGATCGATAGTTGCGAGGGCGGAATACCGGCATGACGCCGCGGTTCGGAGCTTTGTTTTTCCGTCAGGTGATCCGTCCGACTCTGCGGCACCCGCTGCTTCCGGCCCTGAACGTTCTCTGTATCGCAGCGGGGATCACGGTTTTTCTGGCGGTCCAGATGGCGAATCGCGGGGCGTTGGAGAGTTTTCGAAATGCCGTGTCGCTGGTGGCAGGTCGGGCGCACCTTGAAGTGCGTGGAGATCTCCCTGAGGTGATTCTTCCAGCGGTCGGTCGTGTGGCCGGCATATCGGTTGCGACGCCAGTCGTTGAGGGAATTGTCACGCTGCCGGACGAGCCTGGCGAATACCTTCGCGTCCTTGGGGTCGACCCGTTCACCGGTGAGGATCTCCGCGTATTTCAACTCACGTCGGTCGGGAATGAATCGCTAGATTTTGAGAAATGGCTTCGCGAGCCGCTCACGATTGCGGTGACGGCGGACCGTGCGGGGAGCGATCCGATCAGAGTAGTCGCGGACGGGCACGTCGTTGAGTTGGAGCCGGGCTTTGTCCTGAAAACCGACGATGCGGCGGTCCGATCCGATTCCCGTCTTGTGGCGATGGATATCGGTTGGGCGCAGGAGTTGCTGGGTCGTCGCGGGCGACTGACTTCGATTCAAATTCTCCTGACCGACCCGCTGAAGGCGGCCGAGGTCGCCCGCGCGATCGAGAAAGTTGTTCCTTCCGATGCCAACGTGGGGCCACCGGCTCGTCGGGGCGCGGAGACCGAGGTGATGCTCGCGGCCTTCCAGCTCAACCTGACCGCGCTGAGCCTTGTCTCGATGGTCGTCGGGGTTTTTCTCATTTATAACAGCCTCTCGGCAACAGTCGTTCGGAGAAGGGTCGAGATCGGAATCCTTCGGGCGAACGGGGCGTCGCGAAAAGAGATTGCGGCTTTGTTTCTTGGTGAGGGCCTGATTGCCGGTGTGGCTGGAACCGTTCTTGGAATCGTCGCGGCGGGGCCCTTGGCCGGCGTGCTCGCGGCTCCGGTCGCGCAGACCGTCTCGTCGCTCTACACGCTGGTGAGTATCGAGCATCCCGTGCTCTCGGCAGGCCAGGTCTTGCTAGCCTTTGTCGTCGGGATCGGGGCGTCGCTTGTGGCGGCTTGGCGTCCTGCCGCCGAGGCGGCCGCGTGCGATCCCGCATCGGTTTTGCATCCGGGATCGGTCATGGAATCTTTTCGGATTCGATCTGGAATTTGGCTTCCCTTTGGATTGGCGGCGATTGGAGTGGCCGGGCTTCTTTCGTGGTGGTCGCTCCACGGCGGCGGGAGTTTTCTGGGTTTCGCGGCCGTGGGATTTGTGATCGCCGGGTCCGCCATGATTGTCCCGGCTGCGGCCATTCTCCTCGCCGGAATGATCCGGGGCCGCGGATGGTTGGCCCGGCTTTCGGCACAGCACCTTGTTCGCGCTCTGCATCGGAATGCGGTGACGATCGCCGCTCTCGCGATCGCTGCAGGAATGACCGTGAGCGTCTCGGTGATGATCCACTCGTTCCGGGCGAGCGTGAATTCTTGGATTGGACAAACCCTCGTAGCCGATCTTTTTATTGCGCCGGCAGCCAACGAGATCGTCGGCCTGCAGACTTTTGTTCCCGACCCCGCGGTTGCTTGGGTCCGTCAGGATCCGCGAATTTCCGAGGTGGCCACATTCCGGGAAATTCCCGTGCGGTGGGACGGGCGAACGGTTTCCTTGGGCGTGATCGAAGGCCGTGCGCGAGGCGAGCTGCAGTTTCTTCGAGCGATTCCGGGCGCAGCCGCCGCATTTTTCCTTCCCGATCACCTTGTTGTTTCGGAGAGTTTTTCCACGCGGCATGGAACCCAGCCCGGGGATCGTTTGCGGATTGCGACGCCGCGCGGGGAACGTGAATTTCTTGTTGCCGGAGTGATCAAGGATTTTACCCGGGACAGTGGGCTCCTCCTCATGGATCAGAAAAACTTTTCTGCTTCCTGGAGCGATGCTCGGGTTCACTCGCTCGCGCTCAAGCTGAGGAACCCTCAAGACGCTGACGCTGTTGCTGCAGATTTTCGGGCTGCGGTCGGGACGACGGGCGAATTTTCGATCTACACGAATTTCGGCCTGCGCTCGAGGGTGATGGAGATTTTCGATCAGACATTTGCGGTGACGTCGGTTCTCCGTGGGATCTCGGTGGTCGTGGCGATTGCCGGCGTATTTCTGTCGCTGACGACTTTGGTGATTGAGCGCGAACGGGAGATCGGCGTGCTTCGTTCGATCGGGGCGTCGGCAAGGCAGGTTCAGGCACTGGTCTTTGCAGAGGCCGGAATGATCGGTTTGTTGGCCTCGGTCGTCGGGGTGGCTTGTGGTGCCGGAATGGCGATGATCCTGACGTGGGTGATCAACAAGGCGTTCTTTGGGTGGACTATTGATCTGCGGTATCCTTTGGACGTGTTGGCCACGACACCGCTGTGGCTGATTCCCGCTGCGTTGGCTGCTGCATGGCTTCCCGCGCTGCGCGCTTCTCGGATTCCACCTGCCCAAGCCATTCGATTCGAGTGATTCCAAGAATGAAAAGTGATCCATCAAATTTTGGTCTTCCGCACCGTAAGCCATTTCTGTTCGTGGATCGGATCCTATCGCTGGTGCCCGGCGAGGAGGCGGTGGGGGAGAAGACGTTTGAGTCGGCGGATCCGATGTTCTCCGGCCATTTTCCCGGGAACCCGATCGTGCCTGGTGTGATTCTCACCGAGGCCCTCGCGCAGGTTGCTGGAATTGCTGGGGCGAGAGGCGGGGAGCAGCGCTTTCTTTTGTCAGCGATCCGATCCATGAAGTTTCCGGCCGCCGCCCGGCCCGGGGATCTCATTTCGCTCCGGGCGAAGACGGCGGGAGCGTTCGGGCAGCTGGTTCAGTCCGAAGTCGTGGCCTCTGTCGGTGAGGTGGTCGTGGCGACTGGGATGCTTGTGCTGAACGATACGAGCAACAAAAATCAGTGATGGGGCTCTGCCAGAGCCGACTTATTTGAGAAGTTTCTCAAGATCGCTGTCCGGGGAGGCTCCGAGTTCGAGGGCCTTCGTGTAGTGCTTTTTGGAGAGGGGTTTTTCAGACAGACCGCCTTGAGAGTGGAGGACGGCGAGGTTGAAATGGGCTTCTAGGTAGTCAGGGGAGAGACTGACGGCCTTGCGAATCTCTTCGATTGCGCGGGCTCGATCTCCCTTTTCGCCGTAGGCCACTCCAAGATAGTTGAAGGCTGCGGGGTCCGTGGCGTCGAGCGCGATGGCGTGGAGGAGTGTCTGGATCGCGGCGTCGGTCTGGCCGATTTTGATTTGAATAATCCCGAGCGTGGTGAGGGAGAAGGCGTCTTCGGGATTGATGGCGAGAGCGCGGCGGATCGATGTCTCGGCGGCGGAGAACTTGCCGAGTTCGAGTTGGACGGCAGCGAGGTTTGACAAGGCGAGGTTGTTTCGCGGCGCGGCGGCCGAGACGCGTTGGAAGAGAACTTCTGCGAGAGCGTAGTTTTTATCTTTATAGGCCTGCTCCGCTTGGGCCTGAGTCTGTTTGAGCGGATCGATGACGGGAGACGTCTCCGGGCTCGGACTCGCCGAAGTTTGCCCCGACCCGCCGAACAAGACCTGAGGAATCGTGGGGCTGTCGAGGGAGAGAGCCGGTGGGAGGTTCATTTGAAATGCCTCGGATCCGGCCTCGCTGAGCAAGGCCTCCAGTTCCATGATCTTCAGGTCGCGAATGCTGAGTTCGGTGAAGAGTTTTTGCATCCGAGCGGTGGCGAGATCGAGATCCGATTGGAGTTGGGTGATCCGTGCCAGATTGATCGGGCTCTGGCGTTCGAGCTCGGCCGCGCGTTGCTCTGCAGAGGCGAGGCGGTCGTTGAGGCTGCGGTTGCGATCGAGGGAGAGTTCGGTTTCCTTGACCGACTGCAGGCGGAGGAGCGTGTTGTTGAGCTCGCCGGCGAGAGCGGAGTTTTGTTGTTTGAGGCGCTCGAGAATCTCCGCGTTATTCCTTGCGGCATCTTCTCCGGGGAACATGCGAATGAGGGCGGCCGAGCCGGCGATGACAACAATGGCGGCGATGGACAGGGCGATGATCGGGAATCGGCGACGGGCGGGTCGCTCGGATTCCGCCAGTGTGCGAGTGGCAGACTCGAGCTGCTCGATGAGGCGTTGGTTCTGCGCGCGGGCATCCGCGAGGGCCGAGCGATGTTCGTCGAGGTCGGGCTGGAGCGAGCGGGTCGCTGGGGATGCGAGTTGGGCTTGATCCAAGCGGGCGCGGACGGTCGGGATCCTGACCGAGGCTGCGGCGGAGGACGTTCCATTCGACATTAAAAAGCTGGGTGCCCCGGAGGACATCGAAGGGGTGATTTGGCGACATGGGATCGGGAATGTTTTCATCTTGGGGAGTCCTCGTGATCGCCGGACGCTGGGGGAGTGGATGAGGATTGCGAAATCGCAAGGTTGCCGCGTGTCGCTCGTTAACGATTTTGGGGAATTTCTCCAGCGGCGGGTGAATTATTTCCGGTGTGACGATTTGGACTTGATCGAGATCCGCGAGGAACCGCTGCAGAACTTTGTGAACCGCGTGTTCAAGCGGGCTGCGGACATTGCGTTGAGCCTCCCCGTCGTCTGCTTCGTGCTGCCGGTGCTGATGGCGGTTGTCTGGATCATTCAGGCCCGCCAAGCGCCCGGTTCGCTATTTTTTCGGCAGAAGCGATCCGGGATCAACAATGATCCCTTCACGATCCTGAAGTTCCGCACGATGTATGCGGACCGGTGTGACCAGAGCGGGCAGGTGAGAGAGAACGATGAGCGCATTTTTCCTGCCGGGCGGGTACTCCGGCGTTTTAGTTTGGATGAGTTTCCGCAGTTTCTCAATGTCCTCTTCGGGCACATGAGCCTGGTCGGGCCGCGTCCGCACATGACCCAGCATGACACGGTATTTGCCGAGGCCATGACAAGCTATCGGATCCGAAGCTTCGTGAAGCCCGGGCTGAGCGGGTTGGCGCAGATCCGGGGGTTCCGCGGGGAAGCGATTAGCCGGGATGACATCGTCCGCCGGGTCGAGTGCGATATCGAGTATATCGAGACGTGGTCGTTCGCGCTCGACATCCGCATTATCTATCTGACGGTTGCGCAGATGATCCGGCCGCCGAAATCCGCCTACTAGCGAGGGGCGAGAATGCGCTCGGCGTATTTGGCAAGAATGTCGCACTCGAGATTGACGACATCGCCGACGGCGAGTTTTCCGAGATTGGTCTTGGCGCGAGTGTGGGGGATGATCCAGATCGTGAAGGTTTCGTTCGAGATCTCGGCAACGGTGAGGCTGACTCCATTGATCGCGACCGAGCCTTTGAACGCGATATAGCGGGCAAATTCCGGCGGCATGTCAAAGTCCAACCGGAGGTCGGCGCGGTGGTCGGAGACGGCGCGGACGCAGGCGGTCGAATCGACGTGGCCCTGGACGAAATGACCTCCAAGGCGTCCGTCGGCAGCAAGAGCCCGCTCGAGGTTCACTCCGTGTCCCGGCCGGATGCTTTTGAGGTTGGTGCGGTTGAGGGATTCCTCGAGGAGGTCGAAGCTGAGAAGTTCCTTGCGGTGGGAGGTGACGGTGAGGCAGCAACCGTTCACGGCCACGCTATCGCCCGTGTGGACACCTTTTTCGATCTTCGGTGCGCGGATCGTGAGTTGAGTGGAGCTGGTGGTGCGGCGGAGCCATTGGCATTCGCCGAGTTCTTCTACGAGGCCGGTAAACATCAGTGTCAGTATCGATCTCGAGCCGTCTCGTCGCAATCGAGAAATTAAAGGCCGTAGGGTTTGCAGTCGCTTGGCGGTGTGATAAGGGAGAGCAGCCATGAATCCATGCCACGCCTTTTCATCAATGTATTTTCTCCGAAGAATTGTGCTGTTTTTGCCTGTCTTGTTTTTTTTCCATGGGCCTATTTTGTTCGGTGCCGAGCCCAGCGCTCCATTCCCGGCACCGCTTGAGAGTTATGCCGATGCCAGCACGACAGACCTTGGTGCCAAGCTACTCGGACGGATTCGTGCCGACCCGTTCAATTTGGTGGCAACGCTGATATTTTTCGCTGCCATCGTGCACACGTTTCTGGCGGCCAAATTCCGAGCGATCGGCCATGGTTTCGAACATGAGCTCAGAGATCTTTCGCCAGACGAGCAAAACGGGAAAGTCAAAGACCGGAAGAAATTTCTAGCCGTCTTGTTTCATTTTCTTGGAGAGGTCGAGGTCGTCTTCGGAATCTGGGTGATTCCGTTGGCGATCGCGACCGTCTTGATGAAGGGGATGGGGACGATGGAGAACTACATCAATAGTCGGAATTTCACTGAGCCGCTCTTCGTCGTGGCGATCATGGCGATTGCGAGTTCGCGACCCGTGCTCCATTTTGCGGAGAGCTGTCTCGGCAAAGTTGCGGGGTTCGGTCGAGGGACGGTTGCGGCGTGGTGGCTGTCAATCCTCACGGTCGGCCCCCTTCTGGGCTCCGTCGTCACCGAGCCGGCGGCGATGACGATCTGTGCACTTCTTCTGCTGGAAAGGTTCTTCAAACTTCACCCCTCGATGCCGCTCCGATATGCGACGCTCGGACTGCTTTTCGTCAATATTTCTGTCGGAGGCACGCTGACCCACTTTGCTGCGCCGCCGGTGGTGATGGTGGCCGCCAAATGGGATTGGGGCTTGATGCACATGATGACGGAATTCGGCTGGAAAGCCGCCGTGGGGATTGTCGTCTCGAACTTGGCCGTCTTCCTGATTTTTCAGAAGGAACTCCTTGGTTTAGGGAGTGGGGTGACGCGCGAGGCGTCGACACAGTCCCGGGCTTCGGCCGGTTTGATTCTCATCCACCTACTCTTCATCGGTGCAGTTGTTTACTTTGCTCACTATGCCGCGATCGTGGTGTTCATCCTCATGATCTTTATCGCGTTCATCATCGCGACGGAACACAATCAAGACACGCTCAATCTCCGCAGTCCGGTGCTCGTCGGCTTTTTTCTTGCAGGCCTCGTGATCCACGGCGGCTGCCAAGCTTGGTGGATCGAGCCGGTGCTCACGAGTATGAATCCGGTTCAGCTTCTGATCGCATCGACCGGGCTCACGGCATTCAATGACAATGCGGCGATCACCTATCTGGCATCATTAGTCCCGAATTTTTCCGCCGAGGCGAAGTATGCAGTGGTCGCCGGTGCGGTTGCTGGCGGCGGCCTCACCGTAATCGCGAACGCGCCAAATCCTGCGGGGCAATCGATCCTCCAGAATTCGTTTGGCAAGGATGGGGTGAATGCCCTGAGTCTGTTGTTGGCCGCGATTGGGCCGACGATCGTGATGATTTTGGTATTTCTCTTTTTCCCGTGACGCCGTTTGGATTTTAGCTTGGGACTTTGGAAAAATGGCTGGGAAAAGCAATCGCCGGATGGACTTCACGAGATTGTGCATTAGAGCATCTGCCTAAATAAATTTCCGAAAAAAGAACTGTACTTTTTGAGAGTGTTTCGCAATAGCATGGATATTGCGCACACAAGAACGAGAGCCTAACGCGGAGAACGCCAGCCTCCTGGAGCTTGAGGTGGCGATGGAAGCGGCGCCGACCAAACGAAGCTATATTCGCTTGGCCAGCATGCGGGCATTGTTGATGGGGGTTCCCAGGTTGATGGTTTGTGAGCTGTATAACCGCACCGATCGCATGGTGCGTCTTTGGATCGAGATGTTCAACCGCGGTGGCATTGACGCGTTGACCACCAAGCGGCCCGGGGGTCGCAGACGTAAAGTAAAAATGCAGAGGCTGGAAGACTTGCTGGTTCCCGTGCTCGAAGACCCGTCCTTGGCAGAAGAACGTCATTGGACTGGAGTCAAGATCCATGGCTGGCTCTGCGAGCAACTTCAGGTGGATCTGGGGTATCGCACTGTCATCCGCTACCTCCACGAGTTGGACTACAACCTGCGCGTTCCCCGGCCTTGGCCGGACCGTCAGGACCAAGAGCAACGTGCTGCCTTTCTGGAGCGCCTGCGGTCTTGGCAAGAGGACGAAAGCATTGAACTGTGGTTTGGAGACGAGTGCGGAGTGGAGGGAGATCCTCGACCACGAAGGCGATGGAGCCAGCGCGGTTCACGTCCCAAGGTTCCTTATACGGGCGATCATGTGCGCGCCAATGTCGTCGGGGCCGTTTGCCCGGCCACGGGCGAAAGCTTCTCCATGATTTTTGACGGCGTGGATACCGATGTCTTCCAGTGCTACCTAGATCACCTAGCTCAGAGCATTCCTAAGCCCCCGAACAAACGCCGGTTGCTCATCTTGGATAACGCCAGCTGGCACAAGGCCAAACGTTTGCACTGGCATGATTTCCAGCCGGAGTTCCTCCCGGCTTACAGCCCCGACTTCAATCCCATCGAACGCCTCTGGCTGCGCCTTAAAGCCGACCAATTCGCCGACTTTTTTGCCAAGAGCGGCCAGGAACTCATCGACCATCTCTGCTTCGCCCTCAACTCCCTCATGGATGACCCCAGGACTGTCGCCTCTCAATGTGCTTTCCGGAAATAAATTATGGCAGATGCTCTAGACCGAGTGAGGGCTTGAGCTGCTTCGTATTTGCAGGCACCTTTGGCTCGGAAATCTGAGAAAAGATTCCGTAACGAGTGTATATTTTCCCGCATGAATTTGATCTGTAAAACTGCTGCTGTCATCTTGCCTTTGGTTTTTTCCTCGTGCGCGTCTGTGAGTGTGCACGGGGTCGAGAAGCTGTCGCCGCCGTTGCCGGCCGGGTTACCGGACAAGGTCTTCGTGAGACCGTTTTCGTTCACGCCAGGGAAAATCCGGGTCGACCGATCCGGCGAGGATTTGGAGAAGTTCCAAGAAGACTTGAGTGATCGGATGACCGAGAGCCTCGTAGATCGCCTGCCCCGTGTGGTTCCGCACGCGCAGGGCGTCTCGGCCACGGCACCATTGCCGAGAGGAAACCATTGGGTCATTACCGGAAATTTTGATCGGATCAATCAGGGGAGCCGGTTTCTGCGCTCATTGGTCGGACTCGGAGCCGGAGGAACGAAGATGGATGCATCGGTGATTGTTTCGGATCTTTCCGGAAGACAACCGCGACCGTTTCTGCGGATCCGAACGACGGGCGGATCAAACATCTCGCCCGGAGTTGGCGGTGTCCTGACGTTTCCGATTCAGGGTCCGATGGCACTGACGAATGTTTTCAATGTGGTTGATGGAGTGCGGAGCGGGGTGACATTTGATGCGATTCGCACGTCGAGGGAAGTGACGTCGGCGATCTCCGAGTTTCTCCTCCAGCAGGGCGCGATTCCTCGGGAGAAAGCGAGTGGGCCGAAGCGGAAGGGGAGAGTTTTTAATCAATTGGAGAACAGGGAATCGCTCGAAGGCCGGTGATCGTTCGAACGGCGGTGCCGCCGTATGAAGTCGGCGGGGGAGATTGCTATTGTCAGGAACGGGGCTGAAAGAATAGAACCTTGGCCACATGGCGAAGGCAGTTGTTACTGGTGCAGCAGGTTTTGTTGGGACCAACATGCTGCCGAAACTTCTCGAGGGCGGATTTCATGTCATTGGCGTGGATTCGCTGACGCGGCGCGGCACAGAGATCAATTTACGGATGCTGCAGTCGAAGCATCCGAAGCTCGATTTGCGGAAGCGGGAGATCGAGGACATGGCTGCGGTGATTTATCAGGAGCGTCCGGATATTGTCTTTCACTTCGCAGCGCAAGTGGCCGTTACGTCGAGTGTCGAGAGTCCGGCGCGGGATTTCAAAATCAATGCCGAGGGATCGTTTCTCGTGGCCAGAGCCGCCGCCGAGGTCGGGGCGCAGTTGATTTATACTTCAACCAACAAGGTCTATGGGGAGAATGTGAATTTTGTGGAGATCGTAGAGAAAGAAACCCGATACGATTTTGGGGGAGAGTTCGGGGGGCGGGGGCTGCCGGAGACCTTCTCGATCGACTGCGCTCACCACACGCCGTATGGGGTTTCGAAGCTTGTTGGTGAGCTTTATGCGCGGGAGTTTGGAGGCATTGCGAACCGATGTTCCTGCATGTATGGGCCGAACCAATTTGGCATCGTTGACCAAGGATGGATCTCTCATATCGCGACCAACAAGATCCTCGGGCGGCCGACTGTGATCTATGGGGACGGCAAGCAAGTGCGCGACGTGCTGCATATCGACGATGTGACGCGGTTGTTTCTTCTGCAAGCCGAGGCACTGCTCGGATCCGACCGCAAACGATTTGCTGGGCAGGTGTTCAACGTCGGCGGCGGGCCCGACAAGACCATATCGCTGGTCGAGTTGTGCGACCTCTGGGGGATCAAGCCGACATTTGGAGAATGGCGTCCGGCGGATCAGCGAGTCTTTTACTGCGATGTCTCAAAAGCGCATGCCATGCTTGGCTGGGAGCCCACGGTGGGTATCGCCACCGGTCTCGACGATCTGTATCGCTGGACTGCAGCAACCCTTGCGGAGAACCGTCTTTAACCTCGCGTGAAGAAGGCGGTCATTCTGCCAAACGTCGTCGGATTCCCGTCGGAGAGCATGAGGCGTTATGCGCTTGAGTTAGTTCGGGCGTTGAGAATGCTCCCGGCGAGCGGCTGGGAATTTGATGAGATCACCTGTGAGCCCGACGCAGGAATCTCGGCGAGGTTCGGCGAGAGGATGGCAAGCCGCCACGCGAGATTTTTAAAGTATCCGCGGATGATCCGCAAAACTCGGGGAGCTTCGCTCTTCCACATTCTCGACCATAGCCACGCCGATCTCGCGCTGGCAACACCACCGAGACAAACCGTCCTGACCTGTCACGACATCATCCCTCTGCTTGCCTCGAAGGGGCTTGTTTCCATGCCTCAGCCAGCCCGGACACGATGGACATTTCCGCTTCGTGTCGAGTGCATGAAGCGGTGTCGGAAGATTATCGCGATCTCTGAAAGCACAAAGAAGACGCTTGTCGAAGTCGCCGGGATTCCTGCCGAGAAAATCGAGGTCGTCTATTACGGCTGTAATCCCGCCTTCGGTCCGGAACCGACGATTCCCGGCCAGTCCCGTGAAGACGAGCGAGGGAACGTTTTGGCGGAATTCGGCTTGCCGCCGAACGCCCGTGTGATCCTCCATGTCGCAACGGCCACGCGGTATAAAAATTCGCCTGCGATCCTTCAAGCTCTGCAAATCTTGAAAGAGGATCCTGTCATTGGGGCCGATGTCTGGCTCTTGAGGATTGGAGCGGACTTTTTCGAGGACGAGGCGGCACTCATCGGAAAGCTGGGGGTCGGCGGCCGGATCCACCACGCCGGGAAAATTTTTGACGACCGGGTGCTCGGGAGCTGCTACCGCGCCGCTGACGTTTTTGTTTTTCCATCGCTCTGGGAAGGTTTTGGCTGGCCGGTTCTCGAAGCCATGGCGTGCGGGACTCCGGTCGTGGTATCAAATGTCGCGTCGCTTCCAGAGGTGGCAGGGAGTGCAGGACTTGCGGTTGCGCCGCACGACCACGCCGGGCTCGCCGATGCGCTTCTCACGGTGCTCGCCAATCCAGCCGAGCAGGCGCATCGCAGGGCGAAAGCATTGGAGCAGGCCGGTCGCTTCTCGTGGGATGCCTGCGCGAGAGAGACATTGGCTGTCTACGAGCAAGTCGCGCCATGATTCTCTTTGTGGATCAGAGCGGGCAACTCGGAGGTGCGGAGTTGTGCATGGCCGATCTGGCTGCCCACTTTTTTCCTGAGTCGCGAGTCCTTTTGTTTTCTGACGGACCATTTGTGAATTGCCTCAAAGCTCGTGATGTTCCGGTCGATATCTTCCAACTCCCGGCGGAGGTCGCGCAGGCGACAAAAAAGACTTCGGGAGCGACTCTTCTGGCTGGGCTTCCAGCTTTGGTCCTTCATCTCTGGAAGCTCCAGAAAGCATTTCGAAAAGCCGACGTGCTTTACCTGAATACCGCAAAAGCTTTGCTGTTCGGGGCGATCGCAAATCTCATTGCCAGGCGTCCGTGTATTTTCCATCTGCACGATCTCTGGACGGAATCCCATTTTTCCCGACTGAACATCCGGATCCTCGTCGCTGCGGCAAAGCGTATGGATGCAGTTATCGCAAACTCCGAGGCCTCTGCGGAGGCCTTCCGGCGGGCCGGCGGGTGCGGCCGAGTTCATGTGATTCCAAATGGATTCTCAATTGTTCCAGTGCCACACATAATCCATGGTGCCCCGGAGCGCCATGGTCCGGTGGCGGCAGTTTTCGGACGCCTCGCGCGTTGGAAGGGGCAGCATTTGTTGATTGAGGCCGCGCGCGAGATTCCGGAGCTGACGGTTTGGATTGTTGGCGAGGCGCTCTTTACGGAGGACGATGCCAACTACGCGAGGGAGCTGCGGGCTCTTGCAGAAGGATTGGGGCCGAGGGTGCAGTTTCTAGGATTTCGCAGCGATGTTGCGGCGCTCATGGAGTCTGCGGATTTCATTGTTCACTGTTCGACAGCGCCGGAGCCGTTTGGACGCGTCATCGTGGAGGGAATGCTCGCAGGAAAGCCGGTCATCGCATCGGACGCCGGCGGTCCCCGCGAGATTATCCAAGACAGAGTGACCGGCCTCCTCGTCCCGCCCGCCAGCAGTGGAGAGCTTGTGACGGCGTTGAGGCATTTGATTGAGTCGCCTGATGCAGCGAAAAAAATGGGGGCGGCTGCCCGAGAATCGGCGGCAACGAGGTATTCGATCGAGCGCGTTTGCACCGAGACATCGCAGGTCATCCGATCTGTGACAAATCCATGAAGCTCGTTCTCGCCCACGATTATCTGGTTCAGATGGGCGGCGCCGAGCGTGTCGTGGCGGCGATGCACCGGCAATTTCCCTCCGCGCCGATTTACACGAGTGCCGTTGCGAGGCAGGGGCTGATGGAGGAATTTTGCGATGCTGATATTCGCACGACGTGGATGCAGTCGCTGCCGCTGATCGACCATCACACCCATTTCAAAAAATACTTTGCGCTCTACCCGTTTGCCTTCCGTTCGTTCGGCACTGTAGACGCGGATGTGGCTTGGGTGAGTTCCAGCACGTTTGCGAAGTTTTTGAAATTCAGCCCTTCGACGCGAACCGTCTGCTACCTTCACAACACGACACGCTTCCTCTGGCAGACCGACGAATATCTGGATTACGAAGTGGCTCGCGGGCCCCTCAACCGTCTGGTGCGAGCGTTTCTGCCGAGGCTGCGGGAGGCAGATCGAGAGGCGACGGCGGCCATGGATGTTCTGGTTTCGAATTCGCGAAATGTCCAAGATCGGATCCGGCGTTGTTACGGACTCGAGTCCCTCGTCATCAATCCTCCGGTCGAGACCGCGAGATTTGTGAGATCGGATACCGACGACGGATTTTTTCTCATCGTCTCGCGATTGCTGGGCTATAAACGGATCGATCTTGCAATCCGAGCTCTGGGCAAAAGCGGACGTCGATTAGTCGTTGTCGGTGAGGGCCCCGACCTTGCGCGGCTGCGCGAGTTGGCCGGGCCAGGCGTTGAGTTCTGTGGTCGGTTGCCAGACGCCGCGATCCAAGATTACTACTCAAAATGCCGGGCACTTGTTCTCCCGGCTGAAGAAGATTTTGGAATCACCCCCGTGGAGGCGATGGCCTGCGGAAAGCCGGTGATCGCGTATGGCAAAGGTGGGGCACTAGAAACCGTCGTGGAAGGATGCACGGGAACGTTCTTTCGCGAGCAGAGTGTGGACTCCCTGGTTGATGCGGTGGATCGTTGCGAAGCGACGAGCTGGGATTCGTTTGCCATTCGCGCGCATGCCGAGAAATTCTCGCGCGAGGCGTTCCTTGAGAAAATGACTCGAACTTTCCAGCGATGATGGGCCGCTACTTTTTGCCCGGGCGGTAAGCGAGGAGGCGGAGTCCGTTCAGGCACACGAGGACCGTGCTGCCCTCGTGCCCGACAACGCCGAGCGGAAGTGGCAGGGCGAAGCCGAGCGCCGCGGCGACGAGGACCAAAATCACGCCGGATGCGAAAGTCAGATTCTGCATGAGGACACGTCTCGCGTGGCGGGCCATGCCAACCAAAATCGCGATGTTTTCCAGCTTGTCGCCCATCAGGACGACATCGGCAGTTTCCATCGCGATGTCGGTGCCCGCCGCGCCCATCGCGACCCCGAGGTGGGCCGTCGCAAGGGCTGGAGCATCGTTCACGCCATCACCGATCATCATTACGGTGCCTTCTTGTTTGAGCTGCCGGATGGCTTGGACTTTATCCGCGGGGAGAAGCTCGGCGCGGAACTCGTCAATTCCCGCCTCGGCAGCGATGTTGCGGGCGACGGCGGTTTGGTCGCCGGTGAGCATGATGACTTTTTTCACGCCCAACGTGTGGAGCTTCCTCGCGATCTCTCTTGCTTCCGGACGAAGCGTGTCCGCCAACGCCAGCACCGCCAGAACGGAAACGGCATCCCGCTCGCGTCGACCCATCCAGATGCATGTCTTGCCTTGAGCTTGCAGAGCGGCGGCACGGGCGTTGAAGGCCTCCATCCCGGTCGCCTGAAGCTCGGTAAAGAAGCGCTCGCTCCCCACGACCACTCGCTTGCCCTCGATGTCGGCCTCGGCACCTTTGCCAGGGGTCGATTGAAAGCCAGTGGCCTCCGGGAGCGTGAGGGCGGCAGACTTCGCTGCGGAAACCACAGCAGCTGCCAGAGGGTGCTCGGACTTCGCCTCGAGCGAAGCGCAGGTTTGGAGGATCGCCGACGTGGCAGGCGTCAGTTGACCGCCGCTTGGGGAGCCGGTCTCAGTGGGAGTCAAGATCTCTGTCACAGTCGGCTTTCCAACGGTCAGTGTGCCCGTCTTGTCGAAGCAGACGATGTCGATGCGGGCGGCCGTCTCGAGGTGCGAGCCGCCCTTGATCAAAATGCCTCGTCGCGCCGCCCCACCAATCGCAGAGAGAACCGTTGCTGGGGTGCTGATGACGAGCGCGCATGGAGAAGCGACGACCATAATGGTCATGGCGCGGTAAAATGCGGTGGTGAACTGCTCCCCCCAGAGCAACCATGGCACGCAAAGAACGAGAATCGTGAAAGCAATCACGCCAGCCGCGTAGCCTTGCTCTGCTTTCTCGAGAAATCTCTGGGTTCCTGATTTCTCGGCCTGGGCCTCCGCGACAAGTTTCACCATGCGAGCCAAAGTCGAGTCCTCGGCTTTTTTCGCAACGCGCACCTCCAGACCACCGGATTGATTCAGGGTGCCCGCGAAAACGCCTGCGCCGACCGTTTTTGACATGGGCATGGATTCGCCCGTGAGGCTCGACTCGTCGATGTGACTCGATCCCTCCACGACGGCACCATCGACCGGGATCAGCTCACCCGGACGGACAATGACGATGTCCCCGACGGACAAATCCTCGATCGGGACCATCTCAGAGTTTCCGTTGCGTTTGCGGAGAGCTTTTTCTGGGCGGAGCGTGAGCAGCGACTCAATCGCGCGTTGGGTGCGTTCCAGAGCATGGCGTTGCAGCACATTCGAGAAACTGAAAAGAAACAGGAGGAGAGCGCCTTCGAAGGGAGCTCCGACTGAAGCCGCGCCCAAGGCCGCAAGGACCATGAGAACATCGACATCGAGTGTCCACTCGCGGAGCGAGGCGATGGCGGAACGAACACCATACTGACCGCAAAAGAGATAAGCTCCCGCGTAGAGCCAATTCGTGACCCCGCCTTTGCCTGTCAGGTGATCCGTGATCACCGAGGCGATGAGGAAAAGCAAGCCAACGGCGCAAGAAGCCTCCTCGTTGAGGTCACCGGAGCGAAGCCTTTGCCAGAGGGTTGGACGGACGTCGTTGGGACGGCGGGTCAGTGCTTCTACTTTGGCTCCCGCGGCTCGCACGCCTTTGATGACGGATGCCTCGTCGGCAACTCCAGAATCAAACGTGAGGCAGAGGACCCGACCGATGTAAGTCGCCGTTGCGCGTCGCACGCCCGGGACTTTTTCGATCCGCCGTTCTAGCTTTGCGGCGGCGGCCTCGCATGCCTGCCCGTCGAGTCGCAGGGCAAAGCGCTGCAATCCCACTGGCGCGGGCTGGATGTGCTCCAGTGCGATGCGGCGGATGTCCTCCTCGGAGAGTCTGGACGGGTCGAACGCAATTTCCACCCGCTCTCCGTCCTCTTTAGGACGGATCTCGACGATCCCCTCATGGTCTGCAATCGAATGTTTCTTCGTGAGATCCGAGGGTGGCTTGTTCATAGTGCGCGGTCTTATCGCAAGGAAAGAGTCGACGCCTCGTAGGCTTTGACGTCATCGATCCATGCCGGTCCGACGGGAACTCCCTGCCTGAGGCAATACTCGTCCCAAACGGCTCCCATTGGCAAGGTGCGGGATTCTTCTAAAAGCGCCAGACGGGTGGTGAAATCGCCCGCGAGCTCAGCGGAGCGAAGCGCCGCCGAAGGTTCCAAGAGCGCGGCCAAGAGGGCTTTGAGCGTATTTCGGGTGCCGATAACCCACGCGGCCACCCGGTTGATGCTCGCATCGAAAAAGTCCAATCCGATGTGGGTGCGATCGAGGAAGTTTCCGCGAACGAGTTCCTCCATCATGGAGCGGGTCGGGTCGTCGAGCAGGACGACATGGTCACTGTCCCAGCGCACCCCTCGGCTCACGTGCAGGAGAAGTTGCGGCACGAATTGCAGGATCGATGAGACCTTGTCCGCCAGATTTTCCGTTGGGTGAAAGTGACCGGCATCCAAGCAGTAGAGGAGCTGGTTCTTAACAGCATACGAGAGGTAGAACTCGTGGGAGCCGACGACGTAACTTTCGGATCCGATTCCGAAGAGTTTGCTCTCGACGGCATCGAGGTTGAGCGAACGATCGACCGGTGCGGCGAAGATCTCGTCGAGCGAATCGGCGAGGCGTTCGCGCGGGGACTTGCGGTCGAATGGCGTGTCTTTCGATCCATCGGGAATCCAGAAATTCGTGACTGTCGGGGAACCGAGTTGTCTGCCGGCCTCTGCCGCAATCTTCCTGGAGGCCACGCCGTGCTGGATCCAGAATTTCCGGATGGCGGCGTCCGGGTGGGAAAGCGTCAGCCCTTCATTGGCGAGGGGGTGGGAGAAATAGCTGGGGTTGAAATCCATGCCCATGCCGCGTTCTTTGCACCAATCGACCCAGCCTTGGAATTCGGTGATCGAGTATTCGTTGCGGTCGAGCTTCCGTCCGCCAAGATCTGCGTAACAGGCGTGGAGGTTGAGGCGATGTTTTCCCGGGATGAGCGAGAGTGCCTTGTCGAGATCCTGCTGCAGCTGTGGGATGGTGCGGGCCTTTCCTGGATAGTTTCCTGTAGCTTGGATTCCACCGCCGGAGAGACTGGCGTCGGAGGTTTCAAACCCTCCAACGTCGTCACCCTGCCAGCAGTGCAGGGAAATTGGGATGGAGGCTAATGTGCGCAGGGCGGTTTCCGTATCGACTCCGAGGGAGGCATATTGCTCGGCGGCGCGAGGGTAGTTATCTTTCATTTAAGAGGATTAGCTGGTCTAATAATGGGTGTGTCCCGGGATTTGGCAACAGCATTCTCCCGGAGTCGAGTGGGGGAGGATGCTCTTGCGGCTACACCTTGGCCAAAACGCCATCAGGGCCGATCAGCCAGCGTCCGGGTGAGGTCACGATGTATTTGAGAGCTTGGCGGTCTGAGATCCGATAGGCTCTAATTCGGAGGAACTCCGGCGTCTCCTGCGAGTGCATCTCGTCATCGGTCAATTCGTTCAATTGAAAGCCTGAGTCACCGGAGGCCACGAGGCCGCGGACAAAGACGGTTGCGCCGGGTGCCGCAGTAATCACGAGCGAGGCACCGTCGGAAAGGGTGATATCTTCGAACCACACATCGCCGCTGACGATGAGTGTCGAGGTGCCGGAGATACGTCCCCCGCGCACACGCTCCCGAATATCGGCAAGCGTGAGGACGAAGGAAGGCCGAAGGACCACGCGGGGGCCGGTAACAAATGGGATGCCGCGAATCCCGCACGGCTGCTCCGCGATGACGTTTGCTCCGGCCATTTTCAGCTTCATCCGGCCGGCGAGATAGAAATCGCTCTCGGCACTGGACGCGCTTTCCGGAGGCCCATTTTTGGCCACCTTCTCAGCTGCGTCCGCGAGGTTGTTTTTGCAGGCGCTGAAGCACCAAGGCCGATCGAAAATGGTCACGCCGACCTTTTCCCCGGAAGTGAAGAGTTTTGGCAAATCCTGCATCATCGTTTCGAGGCGGGCGGGTTTTTTGAACGTTGTCCGCTCCGCGTTCGAGAACTTGGGATTCACAAATTCCGCGATGATTCCCTGTGAAGATTCGAGCACCCGGAGATAGGGAGAGAGTCGGATCACAAGGAGGTTGATGTTTCCCGGGAAGAGCGAGAAGCCCTGCTCATTCGGCACGTCTCCCTCGGGGCTGACGGTCGCGCGGAGGAGGGGGTCGAGTTGGTTGTATTCGACGTTGAGCGTTAGGCTGGGCGAGCCAGGTTTCACAAGTCGGGTGATCGCTCCAACCGCTTCGCCCGGGACCCGATTTACGGCGATGGAATTAAAATCGTATCCCTGAGCTTCCGAGACCCCGATCGCCGCCATCGCGGCATTGAAGACTTGGCCGTTTGTATCTTGGATGAACAGAAGGTAACGCACACCGGCAGCCGCCAGCTTTTTTGCCGTTCCTGTCGAGTGCATGAGCATGTGGATGTCCCCATGACCATGCGGCTTCAAGACCAGTTGATAAACCGCGTCAAGGGCGAGACGTCCATCGATGTCCGAGACGGCTGGAACCAATTCTTGGCATAAAATCGTGATCTGGCCGTCCGCGAGGCCGAAATTTTTATTCTGCTCCAGCGTCGCCACGGTTCCGGCATGGGTATCGCGGCTCGTCATGATAACGAGCGGAATCCCCCTTCCAAGACGTGCGGATGCCGCCGAAATCACGCTGGCAAAATGGGCGAGGTAGCTGGTCGTTTCCGTAACCTCGACCGGGATGTCGAGCTTGATCCCGTGATACCCGAGTCGCTCGCCGAGTCCCCCAGCGACGAGGACCACGGCGGTATCTGCAAAGGCGAGGAAACCCGCGGCTTCGGCGGTTTCGTAAGCCGGACCGAAGTCAGAAAGATCCACAAGATCCGGCTTTTCCGGCGTGCAGCCCTCGAACGGATTCCGTGCCGCCGAGGCCTCGGCCAATAGGACGCGGGCGTTTCGGACGTAGGCCTCCAAGCCGCCTGGGTATGACCGGTTGGCCGTCATCAGTGCGCCCAGAAATTGCTTTTTCTCCTCATCGCGCACCCCTGGAAGATCCCACCCGGCGAAGAGATGATCCTGCCCCTCGTTTATGAGGCTGACGGCGAGTTGGGATTGCTTCAGATCGAGCAGACCAGCCTCGACATAGGCAGCAAAACCGACGAGGTCCGGACGGGAATTTGTGAGCGCGAGCAACGTGTTCATGGGCTCGGAGTTTGTGCCAGAAAAAGCTCGGATGGCAATAGATCAGAGTGATGAAAAACACCCGGCTAGCGGCTACTTGGCCGGAATGAGGCGGACGACCTTTCCGGGGTCGTCATAAACAAGGTAGATCGCGCCATCGGAGAGGCACCGCACATCGCGGATACGTCCGGATTTTTCGAGCAGGATTTCCTGGTGCTTGACCGTGCGGTTGTCATCACCGAGTTCCATCCGCACGACTTTTTGGTGGGCGAGGGCTGTTGCAAAAAGGTTGTTTTTCCACTTCGGGAAAAGATTTCCAGTGTAAAAATCAAGGCCACCCACGGCGATCGATGGCGTCCACTGGACCACCGGCTGTTCGAGTCCGGGTGCCTCGGTTTTATCGGAGATCGGCTTTCCGTTGTAATTGATTCCGTAAGTGATGGTCGGCCAGCCGTAGTTTTTTCCCTTCTCGATGAGGTTCAATTCGTCGCCTCCGCGCGGTCCGTGCTCGACGGCCCAGAGGTCGCCGGTGACGGGGTGGAGGCGAAGGCCTTGGGGATTTCGGTTTCCATAAGACCAGATCGAGCGAGCGGCGTCCGGGACCGAATAAAACGGATTGTCCTCCGGGATTCCCCCGTCGTCCCGAATCCGATGCACCTTGCCTTTCACATTGGTCAGGAGCTGCGCATTGGCCATATCTCCCCGGTCGCCGATGGAAAAGTAAAGATAGCCCTTGGAATCGAACTCCATTCGGCATCCAAAGTGAACGCCTGCACCGGAATACTCGGTGATCGGTGCCTCGAAGACCGTCTGTTGATCAACAAACGCCATGTCCTTGAGCCGTCCCCGAACGATCTTCGTCAGTCCCACGTCGTTTTTGACGTCCGAAAATGCGAGGTAAATCCACCCGTTCGTGCCGAAGTCGGGATGCAGTTCGATGTCGAGCAGTCCACCTTGGCCTTTCGCAAATACCGGCGGGACTCCGCTCACTGCATCGGGAAGCAAACGTCCGTTCTCAATCACTCGCAGCGTGCCAGACCTCTCGGTCACGAGCAACCTGCCGTCGGGAAGCGCGACCAGCCCCCATGGGTTTTTCAACCCGTCTGCAATGACTTCGACCTTGAAATCTTCCTTCTCCGACGAGATCACTTCGGCACAGAGTGTCGTCCATGCGCCGAAAAAAAATAAACCCGCGAGAGCCAGCTGTCGACATACTTGGTTCGGTTTCACGCCGGAACCGTAGACGTCGTCTCGGCCTCGCGCAAGCAACCGGTGCCGCCTTTCTGTGTCTTCTCCTGACGCCCGCCTGCCGCCCGCCCGAGGCGAGACGAGCGTCGGTGGAGACCTTGGCGAAAGGCGAAGAAATCTACAGCATGGCCTGCGCACAATGCCATTACGACGGCTTGGCCGGGTCGATGCACCCGGCTTTGCGGGGCTCGCCTATTCTGTCGGGGGATCCGGAAAATACCATTGCCATCATCCTTCACGGACAATCCGGTCGCAGCGTCGTCGATGGCAAGTTGCTCAAGGGAATCATGCCTGCGCAGGCTTATCTCACGGACGATGAGATTTCTATTGTCGTGACCTACATCCGGAGCGAGTTCGCCGGGATTCCTGCCGAGGTCCCGCCAGCGCTCGTGCGTCAAGTCCGCGAAACGCCGAAACGCTGAGAGTGCTTCGGCAAACGCATTAAAATGCGCGCCGACTCGCAACCTTCCGGGGAGCATACCCGGCCCGGGTGTGGTTTTCGGCGCCCCGCCGAAAAATCGTGTCGGCGGGACGCCAACTCGGACACCCGGGGACGGGTTTGCTCCCCAGAAAAAGCACCCCGTGGGCGGAGGATCTGCATTTCCATTGGGGGCGACTTTAATGCGCTTGCCTTTGAAACTTTCCCCGGATAAACATCCCGGGCGATGAAGGTGCCGCACTTTGCATTTCGCAGTGTCGTTTTACTTTTCGCGATCACGCACCTGTCGGCCGTCGAGCCGAATGTTTCAACGACTGCCGGAGCGAAGATTGGTGACTCGGTGGCGTTTGTGGATGTGATCCAAGAGGTCGTTATCAAACCATCGGGAACGATTTTCCTGAATTTCGGAAAGGAATTCCCGAATGAGGTTCTGACGGTGATTGTGATGGACGATACGCGTCCACGGTTCCCGGAGGTCGAAAAGTGGTCGGGCAAAAAAGTCCGGGTCGCTGGCGAGCTGAGTGAGCACGCCGGGCATCGCCGGATTATTCTCAGGGAACGGGATCAGATCTCGCTGGCCGAGTAGCTAGCGGTCCTTGCGATAGATTTCGCGGAGCGGGTGTTCGTCGAGGACGTTTGCGCGGATTCCGCCGATTCGCTCGGGGTTGTAGAGCTGGATTCCGACGTAGTAATAGAGCGGGCAGACCGGCACGGATTCTTTAACGAGAAGATCTTCGGCGTCTCGAAGGATTTTCATCCGCGTCCCGGGGTCAAGCTCGCGGGCCGCACTGGCGATCAGCTCATCGTAGCGGGCATTTGTCCAGCCGGTCCGATTATTCCCGCCGCCCGTGAGAAACATATCGAGAAACGTATTCGGATCCGGATAATCCCCGACCCACGACGAGCGGGCGATATCGTAGTCGAGCAGCGAAAGCGAATTGAGATATACCTTCCATTCTTGGCGGACGAGATTGACATTCACTCCGAGGATCTCGCGCCACATGCTCTGGAGCTCCACCGCAATCGCCTCGTTCAGCTCGCCCTTGCTGTAGAGATAATTCACGAGCGGAAACCCTTTTCCGTCGGGAAATCCAGCGGCGGCGAGCAGCTCGCGAGCGGCGTCCGGATTGCGGGCCATCCCGTCGGTTCCGGTATATCCGCTGATCCCCGGCGGCACGAACCCATTGGCCGCAAGCTCCCCGGCGCGGGTGATTTTTTCAACGATCCGTTGCTTGTCGACCGCCAGCGAGAAGGCCTGCCGCACACGCTCATCGGCGAACGGGCCACGCTCACAGTTGAACCGCAGGAAGTAGATTCCGAGAAACGGTGCCGCGTGGAAATCCGCCCGCTTCTTTAAATCATCGAGCAGAGCCGGGGGCGCAAGACCCTTGTCCATGACGAGATCCGCCATTCCGCTGGCATAGAAGTTGAACGCGACATTGGCATCGGCAATTGGCAGGACATCAATCGTGTCGAGGGCAACATTTGCCGCGTTCCAGTAGTGGGGGTTCTTCCGCAGCTCAATCCGATCGTTGATCCGCCATGCTTTCAAAGTGAACGCCCCGTTGCCGATGAGGAAAGCCGGCTTCACCCAATCATCCCCGACCCGAGCAATCAGGTCGACCGGCACGGGATGGAGGGTGGGAAACGCGCAGAGATCGAGAAAATACGGCGTCGCATTTTCCAGATCCACTCGCAGCGTGAAATCGTCCAGCGCGGTGGCACCGACCTCGGAGAAATCGGTGATCTTGCCAGCAGCGAACGCTTCGGCATTGCGGATCGGGAAGAGGAGGTAGTTGTATTGGGCACCCGTGGCCGGAGTGAGCGTTCTTTTCCACGAGCGGACAAAGTCGTGTGCAGTCACCGGAGTGCCATCGCTCCATTTTGCATTTTTCCGGAGATGAAAGATGTAGGTCTTTCCATCCTCAGAGATGTCCCACCGCTCGGCCACGCCCGGGCCGGCCTTTCCATCTGCATTGAATGCGCAAAGGCCTTCGAAAAGGGCATTGACGACGCGACCCTCCGGCTGGCCCGTGATAATCGCAGGATCGAGCGTCTCCGGCTCGGCCCCGTTGATGAATACCAGATCCGCGCGATCCGGTCTTTGTTCGCACGCCGACAGAATTCCCATGATTATCAGCGCCGCGAGGCGTATTGTCATTTAGGTATGAAAGCCAATATCTCCGCCGCTGCAATCCTGATCCCATGAAAGATCTTCGTCGTCTCTGGCGGTTCTTCCTCCGGGCGATGGCCCTGAAGTGCCCGGAGTGTGGATCCAAGCCGCTGTTCATTCCATGGTATCGCGTAAGGTCGCTGCACGATTGGTTCACGCCGCTCGATGGCTGCCCGCGTTGTGGATATGCCTACGAGCGCGAAACCGGATACTTCCTCTTGGCGATTTGGGGGATCAACTATGGAGTCGGCAGCCTGATGGGGATCGTTCTCTACCTGATCATGGAACTCTACTTTCATTTCAGCCTCCGGACGATGCTGATCTCCGTCATCACTCCGATCGTGCTTTTCAATATCTTCTTCGCCCGGCACGCCAAATCTCTGTTCCTCGCGATCGACCATTTTCTTGACCCGCACCGTCCCGACTCCGGCGACGACGGAGGCAACCGCCCGGTCGAGCCGCCGCCTCCCGCGCCCACAAAGCCCGAAGCCGCCAAGCCTTGCGAACCGCTCGCGCCCGTGACATAACCTCGGGCGCTGATGTTTCGAATATTCATTCTGCTCATTGCCCTGCTCGCGCTGTGCCCTCTTGCACCGGCCGTGGAGCCGTTGGATGAGGTCGGCAGGCCCGCAGAGGGCGTCGAAACCACCGGGCATACAGCCCGCTTCAAAATTGATCTTGCCGATGCCAAAGACAACGTGAAAGTCGTCCGCCTCGCCGACGGATCTCTCGGCTACATCGTCAAGCGGCTCGGACCCGGAACCGACCGACTGCTCACGCCCGATGAATTTGCGCAGTTTTATTACTCCCAGCAGAGCGGCGGAAATTGGATGAGTTCGCTCTTCAACATCACGAGTCCTGCGGGCATCGCTTGGGTGGCGCTCGGGCTCGGCGGTCAGCTGCTTTTCACCGGACGCATGCTGGTGCAGTGGATCTCCAGCGAGCGAAGTCGGAGATCGGTGGTGCCCGTGGCTTTTTGGTGGATGAGCCTCATCGGGGCCACGATGCTCCTCGCGTATTTCATCTGGCGGCGGGACATCGTCGGCGTGCTTGGGCAGGCGACCGGTTGGATCATTTACATCCGCAACCTTGTCCTGATCCATCGCTCGCGCAGCGAATGACATTTCTTCGAGGGGAGGAAACTTGATCCGCACCGTGGGAGCGGTAGATTCGTAGAAATTCCATGGCCTACCCATCCTTCCGCGCTTTTTGCGAAAAACTCGAATCCACCGGCGAACTCCGCCGCATCGCTGAGCCGGTCGCAACGGAGCTTGAGATCACGGAGATTGCCGACCGGGAAATGAAGTCGCCCGGGGGCGGGAAGGCCCTCGTGTTTGAGAAACCGACGATCTCAGGCAAAGCCTCGGAGTTCCCCCTTGCAATCAACACCATGGGATCCCGCCGCCGCATGGCGATGGCTCTCGGGCTCGACCATGTGGACGAGTTGGCCGATCAGATGCAGTTTCTCCTGAAAGCCAAACCTCCCCGCACACTGCGCGAGGCGTTCACACTCTTGAAAAATGGCATCGATGTCATTCATGCCCGACCGCGTCATGTCCGCTCGGCACCTTGCCAGGAAGTCGTGCACAAGCCCGGCGGATCTTTCTCGCTGGCCAATCTCCCGATCCTCCATTGCTGGCCCGATGACGGCGGGCGGTTCGTGACGCTGCCGACGGTTTACACGAAGGATCCGGATACCGGTGATCGCAATGTCGGGATGTATCGAATGCAGGTTTACGATGGATGGACGACCGGGATGCACTGGCAGGTGCACAAAGTGGCGGCACGGCATGGGAAACGGTATTACGAACGCGGCGAGAAAATGCCAGTGGCCGTCGCGCTGGGCGGCGATCCCGCGCTCACGTTCGCCGCAACGGCCCCGCTGCCTGATGGCTTGGACGAGATTTTGTTTGCGGGATTTGCTAGGAAAAAATCTGTCGAGTTGGTCAAGGGAGTCACCGTCGACCTGGATGTGCCAGCCGGAGCCGACTTCGTTCTCGAGGGCTATGTCCAGCCTGGAGAAATCAGGCCCGAGGGGCCGTTCGGGGACCACACGGGATTTTATACGAACATCGAGGACTACCCGGTTTTCCATCTCACCGCGATCACCCACCGGAGCGACGCGGTTTATCCGGCGACGATTGTGGGAATCCCGCCGATGGAGGATTTTTACATGGGCGAGGCCAGCGTGAGAGTTTTCCTCCCGGTCTTCAAAATGAACTTCCCGGAGATCGTCGACATGGCCCTTCCGGCCGAGGGGGTCTTTCACAACCTCGTCTTTGTTTCGATTCGCAAGCAATACGCGATGCAGGCCTACAAAATCATGCACGGCCTCTGGGGCATGGGCCAGATGATGTTTGCCAAATACATCGTCGTTGTGGACGAAGATTGCGATGTCCACAATACCAGCGAGGTCCTATTCCGCCTCTGCGCAAATACGGACCCGCAGCGCGATTCGACATTCGTAAAAAATCCCTCCGACTCCCTCGATCACGCCCCAACCATCGCCACGATCGGCTCACACATGGGATTCGACGCCACGCGCAAACTGCCCTCCGAAGGCTACACCCGAGGCTGGCCGGCCCTTGTGAAGATGGATGCGAAGACCACACGATGGGCCGATGATTTTCTCGCGAAGGTCGCGTCGGGTTCGAGGTAAAGCCGATCCGGCGAGCGGTGACCGGTTCTTGATCCGAAAGACAGTTTTCGGAAAGGATTAGCTAGGTGAAAAAGATTTCCGGAGGTTCAGTTGCAGAAACCTGCTCGTAAATTCTTTTGTCCCCTGCGTATCTACAATAAATCCATCCCGTCATTGCTGTCCGATCGCCAGTCCTGCAGCACGAAGGGCCTTAGAAAAGATAAAGGAAGACCCAGAAGAGTGTGTCAATTATCGTTGCCTGACCCCTTTTCCTTTCCCATCCTCAAGTGGTTTGCTTTATTGCCACCTTTTTATCTTTGGAGCTAGAGAATGCATGACAACAATTTGTGATTCGACTGCCCACGCAATAGCCCATTTGTACTGGTAGAACCTCTATCGCAGAGCCTTTCGTAGAAAGGATAACTTCCGCCAGTCCATGTTTCGGATTTTCCAAGGGATTGAGCTTCCCCCCGGGATTTAGGCCGCGGCGGAGTTAAGAGAAGGATGATTGTTGGTAGTGGTTTTATGGGATGAGATCAAGGCGAAGGTATCCGGGGGGATTCTTCCGATGGAAGAGTGGGGGCGGATACGGTTGTAGTCTTGGGAGCGCCAGTGCTCGATAAGGAGCCGGGCCTCGTGGATGGAGCGGAACCAGTGCTGGTTGAGGCAGTCATCGCGGAAGGTGCCGTTGAAGCTTTCCACGAAGGCGTTCTGCATGGGCTTGCCTGGTTGGATGTGGTGAAGGTGGACCTTGTTCTCCATCGCCCAGAGATGAAGGGCCTTTCCGGTGAACTCGGGCCCATTGTCCACGGTGATGGAGGCAGGCAAGCCGCGAGAGAGGGCAAGTTTTTGAAGGACTTGGACGACAGCGGCCCCGCCGATGGAGGTGTCGACATGGATAGCCAGGCACTGGCGGGTAAAGTCATCAACGATGTTCAGGCAGCGGAAGCGACGGCCGCAAGAGAGCTGGACATGAATGAAGTCCATGCTCCAGCGATGGTTGGGACGCTCGGCGGCAGCCGGGGGCACTCTGGCCACGGCTGGAAGCTTCTTGCGATGCTTGCGACGCAGGGAGAGCCCTTCCTCGCGGTAGATACGCTCCGTGCGCTTGTGGTTGATGACAAGCCCCTCGGATTTGAGGACGTCGTGGAGGATCGGAGCCCCCCAACGGGGCTTGAGAGCCGCCCAGTGCCGCAGGCGATGTCGCAGGGCGACATCGCGGGAGGGAAGGTGTTGATACTGAAGGCTCGAACGGTTCCAACCCGTCAACCGACAGATCCGGCGCATGGAGAGCCCAAAGCGAGTGATGACTTCTTGCATGGCAGAGCGACGCGCTTTGGGCTTTAGGATTTTTTTGCGAGCAGATCCTTGAGCACCATGTTGTCCAGTGCCTGGTCGGCCACGAGCTTCTTGAGCTTGTGGTTTTCGTCTTCAAGCAGTCGTAGGCGCCGGGCGTCGTTGACCTCCAGGCCGCCAAACTTCTGTCTCCACTTGTAGTAGGTCGGCTGGCTGATGGCGTGGCGTCGGCAAAGGTCGTCAATCTTGGCTCCCGCCGCTGCCTCCTGCAGGACCTGGATGATCTGCTCTTCGGTGTGTCGTTGTCGTTTCATTAGTTGGATGGATTATGCCCTTTCGGGCTCCCATCTCAACCCAGCTCTGGCCCAACTACGGGGGGAAGCTCAAGCCGGGCAGCGGATTTGCGATAATCTGGCCATAGTCAAACTTTGCATTGCCAATCTCGGTGGGTGCGCTTACTATTTACTATCTCATGAAAAGACATCTCCGTCTCCTTTGGTTTGCAGTGTTGTTTGCCTCGCTCATCCTCACCACCCGATCGCACGCCCAGTCGCCTCTGGTCACGATCGACTTGGTCACCGTGGGAGATGCGGGCAATTCCATGGACAGCACGGGCTACGGAGCGGTGACCAACGTGTTTGCCATCGGCCAATACGAGGTGAGCCTCTCGCAATACGCGACCTTCCTCAATGCCGTGGCGGCAACGGATACCTACAACCTTTACAACGCAAACATGGCGACGTTTCTGAACACCGCCGGCATCTCGCGGACCGGGAGCAGCGGCAGCTACAGCTATGCGCTGGTCGGCAGCGGGAGCCGTCCGGTGAGTTATGTGAGCTGGTTCGATGCGGCGCGTTTCGCCAACTGGATGCAAAATGGAGCCACCGCTGGGTCGAGCACCGAGACCGGTGCCTACACGCTCGACGGGGCGACGAGTGGCATCATCACGAAAAACGCGGGCGCCACTTGGTGGATCCCGGGCGAGGACGAGTGGTATAAAGCAGCTTACTACAAAGGAGGTGGCACAAACGCTGGTTACTGGCTGTATCCGACGCAGAGCGACACTGCGCCTGGGAATATCATCGGCAGCGCGACGAATCAGGCGAATTACAACAATGGAGTTTATTCGGTAACGCAAAGCGAGGAGGCCAGCAATACACAAAACTACCTCACGGAATCGGGAGCTTTCGGCGACTCGGAAAGCTTCTATGACACTTACGACCAGGGAGGAAACGTGTTTGAGTGGAATGACTCGATCCAAGGTCCATATCGTGGCCTCCGAGGGGGTGCCTGGACCGTCAACTTCAACTATGTCTCCCTGGGGTCCTCCTTCAGCCTCGACTATGTTCCCCAGAGCGAGATCTACTACTTGGGATTCCGCCTCGCCACTGTCCCCGAGCCCTCGACCTACGCTTTGCTGGGACTCGCTGCGATTGGCGTGCTGGCTGATCTTCGCCGCCGCAAGCTAGTCCGATCCGATGCTCTGAAAAACACAAATCCAGCCCGATGAATTGGCTGAGCCTGCTTGTGCCCCAACTCAAAGACGCCGCGCACATCTGGGAGGAGAATGGCTACTTCGATGCCCAGTATTTTCAAAACCACCAAGCAGGCGAAAATATGGGGCTCATCGCGATTGCCATCATGACCGGCGATGCAGACCTCCTCCGCTACGCCGTCAACTCCAAGGAAAATCCGCGGGACTTTCTGGACCTTATTGGCGGGCTCATCCTCATGCCCGGCGATCCGATTTACTATCGTGAGCCCCCCGGGGCACCCTCGCCTCAGGCCGGAGAAGTCATTGATCGATACCGTCACTTTCAAATGGGCGGACACCATGGAGATTACGTGACTTATCCAAACCGAGGCCTCCAGTATTGCCTGCTCTCCGCCAATTTGCTGGCCATATCCGCCCAGATGCTTGCCACAAACGGCCTCGACCTCTGGAACTACCAGGCACCGGAAAAAGGGGTCAGTCAAAGAATATTGACACAATTAAGAAATCGCCCATCCTCGGAGCATGGCAAGGGGCATACGGATTGAGTTTCCTGGTGCGTTTTATCATCTGATGGCGCGGGGCAACCGCCGTGGGGACATCTTTTTCAACGACGATGACCGTCGGTTTTTTCTAAAAACCCTGGCAGAGACATGCGAGCGGACTGGTTGGATGGTGCATGGGTGGGTGCTGATGAACAATCATTACCACCTCCTGGTCGAGACGCCTGAAGCGAATCTTGTGGAGGGGATGAAATGGCTCCAAAATACATATACACGCCGACTCAACACGAAGCACAGACTCTGGGGCAGGGTCTTTGGCGACCGCTACAAGGCAGTGTTGGTTGAGGGAGGAAACGCGGATTATTTTACGACTTTGCTCGATTACATTCACCTCAATCCGGCGCGCGCTGGTGCGGTGGATGTCGCCGCTGGCGGCAGCGTGTGGGATTACCCATGGAGCAGTGTGCGAGCGGTCTATGCGAGTCGAGACAGGAAACGGTATGCTTGGTCGTGCGTGGCGGCGGGTTTTGCGGCGTTTGGCCTGAGCGACACAACGTCCGGACGGAGGGACTTTGTCGAGCGGCTGGACGAACGTGCGAGAGAAGAATTGGAATCGGCTGGCATTGTGCCCGTGCCGGAAACAATGGACGGGCGCTTGAGCCACTTGCGGCGTGGATGGTATTGGGGGTCGCAGGCGTTTTCCGAAAAAGCACTCACCCTCGGCAGCGCACTCATCAAGTCGCGACGAAGCGCCACCTACCGGTCCAGCTTGGTTTTCAGGGCACACGATGCGGGAGAGGCGGAGCGCATTCTCCGTCAGGGGATGAGACTGCTTCAACTCAAAGTGGCAGACTTGGACAATTCTTCCGGATCGGACGTCCGCAAGGTGGTATTGGCGGAATCGCTCTCAGAAAAGACCAGCACGCCCCAAGCATGGATCGCGAAGGAGTTAAGGATGAAAAGCGCAGCGAACGTCTCCCAGCAACTCCGCCGGATCCGCAACGCGAAGGGCCCTCGGAAAAAACGATACACGAAAACCCGGGAGATATTGTCAAATATCTTTGACTGACCCCTTTCTCCTTTCAGGTCAAGCTGGCACTCGAGGGATTGCTGGAGGCCCACGAGGCGCAATGGTGCGCTCCCGTCCGGTTGGAGGTGTTGGGAGGGGCTCGCCCGGAGGAGCGTCGCCGGCTCGGTCACCACTTCTCTGTGATCCCTTACTGTGCCTGCACAGAGCAGGACTGGGACCGTGCCATTTCGCTCGCGTGGAAACTCCGCGACAAAGGTCTGACTTTTCCATGGCCCGACGTGGTCATCGCCTCGCTGGCCATTCAGGACGGCGTAAGGCTCTTCGCCATCGACTCCCATTTTTAAGCAATGAGCAAGCTCGCCGGCCTGTCCCTCTACGAACCCGGATACGGGGGCACGTTTCGCGAGATTCGCGGATAGACCCGTTTCGCGTGTCTGCATGTCTGCGTGCTCAACAATCATCGAGACATCCGGCACAAGTTTCTTGCATCAAAAGGTCGGCTGGCTTCTTTAGCAGTATGGACACAACGCCAGTTACGATTCTCACCGGCTTTCTTGGGGCCGGGAAGACGACATTGCTCAACCGGATTCTGACAGAAGAACACGGGCTTCGCATTGCGGTGATCGAGAATGAGTTTGGGGAAGTGGGGATCGACCACGAGCTTGTGATCAACGCGGATGAGGAACTCTTCGAAATGAACAATGGGTGCATCTGCTGCACCGTTCGTGGGGATTTAATTCGGATTCTTGGGAACCTGATGAAGCGGAAGGACAAGTTTGACCACATCCTGATCGAGACGACCGGACTCGCGGATCCGGGGCCGGTTGTGCAGACATTTTTTGTCGATGACGAGTTGAAGGCCAAGCTTCACGTCAACGGAGTCGTGACTCTGGTGGATGCCAAGCATGTCCTCAAACATCTCGATGACAGCGACGAGGTGCGCGAGCAAATTGCCTTTGCCGATGTGGTCCTGCTGAACAAGTGCGATCTTGTTGACGAGGAGGCACTGGTGGGGCTTGAGACCCGCATCCGCTCGATGAATGCGCTGGCGACGATCCACCGGACAACAAATGCGGATATTGCGGTTGCGAAGGTCATGGAGATCGGTGGCTTCGATCTGGATCATGCGATGGAAGTCGATCCGAAGTTCCTCGAGCCCGAATATCCGTTCGAGTGGGGCGGTGTATTCCCGACCCGTGGAGGAACGCTCGATCTGGTGACCAAGGCCGCGCCAGACCCGACCATGGAGCTCGCGATCTTTCCCGTCGCCGGTTCTGAGGATTTTCCTGCGGCGATGGAAAAAGGCGTTCGTGCCTTTGCTGATGAGGCTTCAGACCGGGCAGCCGAGTCTGGCTTGGTGGCGGATGGCACGCTTTACCGCCTTCTCGTCGAACCTGGCACGCATCGATGGAGCCTCAAGGCAGGGGGAGCGTCGCACTTGGCGGTGTTTACGGAACATCACCCAGAGGAACTGGAAATGACTCTCTCCGAAGAAGGCATTCCGCTCGGTCCGGTCCATGAGCACGCGACGAAGGGACACCATGAACACGACTCGCACATCACGAGCGTCGGCATCCAACACGCCGGCGATTGCGATGGCAAAAAGCTCAACGAGTGGCTCAGCGGGGTCGTTCGCGAGCAGGGGGCAGACATTTTTCGGATGAAGGGAGTCTTTGCGCTTCGAGGCAATCCCGACCGCGTGATCTTTCAGGGCGTTCACATGATCATTGATGCGGCCAACGGCGGACCGTGGGGCGACCGAAAACGGGCCAATAGTCTCGTTTTCATCGGACGACATCTCGACCGAGCTGCGTTGGAGAAGGGCTTCGAATCCTGCTTGGCATGACCGAGCTGGGGCCATTGCTTGCGGCAGACAATATCCTCGACCTGGCTTGGTCGCCGGACGGGGCTTTGCTCGCGATTACTCCCTCCACGGGCGAGACTCTCATCGTGGACGAAGGCGGGCGAATCCATGAGCGACGCCCGGAACATCTCCTCGGTAACGGGCGGCCCGCGTGGTTTCAAGGGCAGCTCGTGACGTGTGGGTTCGATGGGAAGGTTCGGTTTTCCCTATCCCGCGAAGTGACCCCCGGTCGTGGGCTGATTGATCGCGTCCGCACGAGTCCCGATGGAAAACTTCTCGCAGCTGGACAGGGAAAAGACCTTCACGTTTTTGACAAATCGTTACGGCCTGGAAGTCCGCTCCCGCCGATGCCATCGACGGTGATGGACTTTGTCTGGAACCCGGCAAATTCCTCCGAACTCGCCATCGTCGGTGCCGGGGGGGCGCGGATGTGGCGGCTTGGCGGCGGCGAGCCGTATGCGCGGTTCGACTGGGGCGGCGCAAGCTTGGGAGTTGATTGGAGTTCGTGCGGACGCTGGTTGGTGACCGCGGATCAAACCCCGAGCGTCCATATCTACGACTTTTCGCGGGACTATCCGCTGCATATTCAGGGCTACGAGACGAAGGTGCTGGCGATGGATTTTTCTGCCGACGGGAAAAAATTGGCCACGGGCGGAGGTCCCGTCGTAACGATCTGGCCTTGCGTGGGAGAGTCTGGACCCGAAGGAGTCACTCCGATTCAACTCGACGGACACGATAGCGACGTGATCGCTGCGGCGTTCTCTCCGGTCACGGACCAACTCGCGACCGGAGACGAGACGGGTGCCCTGCTCATTTTTACGTTTGAAGCGAAGCAGGTTCGGCGCAAGCGGGTGCGGCGAAGCGCTGGCGTTGTCGCGCTCGCATGGCACCCCTCGAAGCCCCTCCTGGCCGTCGGTCACTCGGATGGGGCTGTCGCGATCCTCACCCTCGAAGCGTCCACTTGCACCCCGGCGGAAACGCGATAATGTTCGAGCATGTTTGAGCTGACTCGCCAAGAACAGGTGATCGTCGCAGGATTCGTTTTGATCTTCATGTTGGGCTTCGGCACCATGCACTGGAGAAATTCGGTTGCTGCGGGGGCTTCTGTTCCCGTCGCGGCCGAACGTTGATTTTACCCATGCAGACCATCGGATTCCAAGAAGCCGTCGAGGCCCTCTCCAAAGAAGATAGAAGATACCATGTCGAAGCTTACGCGTTCCTGCGAGATGCACTCGAAGCCACGCTCAAGCGCCGGAAGAAGGCCAAGAAAGACACGAGCGGACACGTGGCTGGGAAAGAATTGATCGAAGGATTCCGGATTCATGCGCTCGACCAATTTGGTCCGATGGCGATGACCGTTCTCGATTATTGGGGCGTGCGCGCCTGCGACGACATCGGGCACATGGTTTTCAATCTCGTCCAAGCCGGCGTATTCGGAAAAACCGATGACGACTCGCTTGGGGACTTTTCCGGGCACTACGATTTTCACGAAGCTTTCGTCGTTCCCTTCGAGCCAGCCAAAAATCGTTTGAACGATCCCGCGTCCGGCGGGGTCGGATGCGGAGAATGAAGTCGTTATTATTCCCGATGTCCGCCGCCATAGCCCTCACGTTAGCTCATGCGTCTGCCAAGACCGCTCCGGTTTTGCCCGGGAGCCAGGCGAAAACCTTCCATTTTGATAATGGCCTCACGCTGATCGTTGAGGAAGATCGGAGCGCTCCGGTAGCCAGTGTCCAAGCGTGGTGCGGAACGGGAAGCATCCAGGAGGGAGAGAAGCTCGGAGCAGGCCTCTCGCACATTCTCGAGCACATGCTCTTCAAGGGCACGGACTCGCGCCCGCCGGGATCGATCGCGCGGGAAGTGCAGGAACAAGGCGGGTATATCAATGCCTACACGTCGTTCGACAGGACGGTTTATTGGATCGATGTTCCGAAGGAAGGAGCCTCGGACGCGGTGGCAATCCTTGCGGATGCGATGATGAATGCCACGCTGCCCGAAGCGGAATACACGAAAGAACAGGAAGTGATCCGGAGGGAGTTTGCGATGGGCTTTGATGATCCGGATCGTCAGAGCTCGCAACTCATGCTGCGGACGGTTTTTTCGGAGAGTCCGTTCCGGCACCCGGTGATCGGATACCTCGATGTTTACAACAAACTCACGCGAGACGACGTGATGAAGTATTACAAAGCCCGCTACGTCCCGAACAATCTGACGTTTGTCGTGGTGGGTGACGTCGATGCGGAAAAGATCCATCAGGAACTCGCCAAGTTGTTTGAGAAACAGCCAAGGCGCGCGCTGGACCCTGTCTACATCGCTTCCGAGCCGCCTCAGATGGGACGTCGCGACGCGCACGAGGAATTTCCCACAGAACTCTCCCGATCCGCACTCGCATGGAGGATTCCGGGCCTCACAGATCCCGACGCTCCGGCTCTCGAAGTCCTTGGCGAGGTCATGGGCTCGGGGAGAAGCTCCGTGCTTAACCGCGAAATTCGCGAACGCAAGCAGCTGGCTCACAGCATCGGCGCTGGGATGTTCTCGCTGCAGACGGATGGGGTCTTTGTAATCCAAGCGGTCACAGATCCCGACAAGCGCGAGAAGGTCGAGGCCGAGTCGCTGGCGGTTGTCGCCCGCCTGAAGAAAGACGGAGTCACGGCCGCCGAGCTGGAGCGTGCGAAGAGGTCGATCCTCGCCGCTCAGTTCGGGGGCATGACGACCGCGCGTGGCAAGGCCTCGGATCTTGGCTCGAATTGGCTGCTGACGAGAAATCTCGATTTCAGCAAGCACTACCTTGAAGCCATTGCCGCAGTGACTCCGGATGACGTCCGCCGCGTTGCGCGGGAATACCTGCGCGAGGACCGGATCAATGCCACCTCGCTGAATCCTCCCGGCACCCTTGCTGCGACCAAGTCAGCAGATGCTGAAAAGGCACCCGCGTCAGAAATCAAAAAATTCACTCTCTCTAACGGCCTCCGTCTCCTCGTGCGGGAGGATCCTCGCCTTCCCTTGGTATCGATCAACGCGGTCTTCCGCGGCGGGCTTCTTGCGGAAACGAATGAGACGAACGGGATCACGCGGCTCTTTTCACGGGCGCTCGTCAAAGGAACTTCGACTCGGACGGCAGAGCAAATCGCCGAGCAGATCGAAAACGTCGGAGGAAACATCGCCTCGGATAGTGGCAACAACAGTTTCAGTCTCTCGGTTGACGTGATGCAACCAGACCTAGCCGTGGGATTAGAGATTCTCGCAGATGTCCTGATCAATCCCATTTTCCCGGCTCGCGAAGTCGAGCTGGAGAGGTCCACCCAAATCGCCTCGCTCAAAGCAGAGGAGGAACAGCCAACGGCTCTGGCGAGGAACCTCGTCCGGGCGAAGTTGTTCGGATCTCATCCTTACGGACTTCGAAATCTTGGCTCGCCCGAGGCCGTCGCAAAAATCACGCCGGATCAGCTCAAGTCGTTTCATAAAGAATTTGCCGTTGCGAAAAACGGAGTCATAGCCGTCTTCGGCAACGTGAAAGCCGAAGAGGTCCGCAAGTTGGCTGAGAAGTATTTTGCCGCCATGCCTTCCGGAGACCTCGCGTTCAATGACCCGCCTGTCCCTGCAAAGCTCGCAAGTAACGAATCCGTTCGCGCGGACATCAATAAAAAGCAGGCGATTGTGATGGTCGGATTTCAAGGAACGACGGCCTCCGGTCCCGATCGCGCGAAGATGGAATTGATCAACGAGGCCTCGAACGATCTCGGGTCGAGGTTCTTTGACCGAATCCGCGAAAAGATGGGTCTGGCCTACTTTGTCGGGGCCGCACAATTTTACGGACTCGCGCCCGGGGCATTTATCTTTTATCTTGGAACCGATCCGGCGAAAGTCGAAGCCGTCACGACGGAGTTTCGTTCCGAGATCGCCGCGCTGGCGAAAGATGGCCTCGCGGAGGAGGAACTCGCCCGCGCAAAAAAGAAGCTGCTCGGCGGCGAGGCGATCCGAAACCAGAGCAACGCGGCGTTTGCCGCCACCTGCGCTGTGGATGAGTTGATGGGGCTTGGCTACGACGCATTTTCCCGCCGCCGCGAGGAGATTGAAAAAATCACGCTCGACGATGTCCGGCAAACTGCGGCAAAGTATTTCGCATCGCCGTCGCGGGTCGAGGCCGTCGTGCTTCCTCCGGAAAAACCCGCAGCAACCAAACCCCAATAAAATTTATGCCTGAAGTCCAAAAATCCACCGCCCTTGGCGAAATGACCCAGCGGTTCATCGAATTTGTCATGATGCAGGCCCAGCAGGCTGCCATGTTCCTCGGCCGGATCCCGAACCCTCAAACGGGCCAGCCAGAGGTCAATCTCGAAGTCGCCCGCCTCTTCATCGATCAGCTGGAAATGATCCACGAGAAGACGCGTGGGAATCTTAACAAAGAGGAAACCGAGATCCTCACTCGCGTGCTGGCCGATCTGCGTCTGGCGTTCGTCCAAGCGTCGTCAGGTGCCTCGTCATCACCGATGGAGTCGGCCCCCGTCCCCGATGTCTTGGATGCCCCGGTGGCAGAGGCCGTCGAGGAGGCTGCGGCACCGGCTGTTGAGGCCGAGAGCCGGAAGAAGTTTACGAAAAGCTACGGTGCCTGATGACGATTCTGGACCGTTACGTCCTGCAGAAATTTCTCGTCCCGTTTCTGTATTGCTTCCTCGGGTTTATCGGCATCTGGTTCATTTTCGACCTGAGCGATAACTTGCCGGACTTTATCCAGGGAAGAGCATCTTTCCCGGATCTCGTCGCCTACTACGCATCGCAGATTCCCGAGATTTTTGTGATCTGCATGCCGATCGCCCTTCTTCTCGCGCTCCTCTACTCGCTGACGGCGATGTCGAGATCGAACGAGATCATTTCCATGCTCGGCGCCGGACTCAGTGTGACCAGGATTCTTGTCCCGCTCATGGTGATCGGCCTCCTGCTCACGGGCGCGACGGCGCTTTTTAACTTCGAGGGCGCTCCGCATGCGGCAGCGGCCAAGAAGCAGATGATCCGCGATATTAAGAGAGGAAAAAAATCCGAAGCCGTCATTCGCGGGCACCTGTTCCGCAATCGGATTGATCTGCGCACGTGGTTCTCGCGGGATGTCAACCTCGGGCGCAACCGGCTTCAGGACGTGCAGATCATTCAGCAGAACGAAATTGGAGAGATCATTCACCAATGGTATGCTCGCGAGGCGTATTTCGATCCGAATTCGGGTAATTGGAGGTTGCTCGATGCGCGGTATGTCGAAATGAACGAGGCTGGCGATATTACAAAGTCCGAAAGCGCGCAGGAACTCGTCCTCTCTGGCTGGAGTGAGACGCCTTGGAGAATCGCGAGCTCGCGGATGAACCCCGACTACCTCTCGGTTCCAGAGCTGAGGGACTACCTGAATTTTAACTCGGATTTTCCTGAGATCCGATTGGCTCCCTTTCGCACGCATCTCGATTACCGCCATGCGCTGCCGTGGGTGTGCTTTGTCGCGGTGTTCCTCGCTGCACCGATGGGAATCGTCTATTCCCGCCGGGGGATCCTCGGAGGAGTCGCCGTCGCCATTGGGCTATTCTTCTCTCTCGTTTTTCTGAGCAGCCTTTTCATTGCTCTGGGGAAGGGCGGACGCCTGTCGCCGTTTGTCGCAGCATGGGTTCCGATGATCGTCTTTTTTGGTATCGGGCTATTCCTCCTGTGGCTTCGCTCGACGAACCGCGAGATGACGAAGATAAAAATTCCGGGATTTTAAATCATGCAAGCTGACTGGGAGATCAAATCGAGGGCACATGCCTGCGCGAGAACGGCACGGGAGTTTCAGCCCGGCGAAGTTTTCTTTACGATGCTGACTCGCGATGGCGATGGCTTTTGTCGCGAGGACCTTTCCGAAGAGGCGTGGAACTCGCGAAATGACAATCTCCAGCCGTTTTCGTTCTGGAAGTCAAAGTATGAACCCCCGGCCGCCCGCCCTCCAGAGCCGCTTCCCCGCGACGATGCAGAGGGCCTGCTCCGCCGACTCATCTCGGACAACGACCCGACCTATGCGAACGTCCGCTACATTCTTGCGCTCATGCTCGAGCGCAAGCGCCTGCTGAAGCCGATCGAGAGTGAAGACGACGACATGCTCGTCTATGAACATGTCGGCACCGGCGAGACGATTGTTCTCGCGAATCCTCACTTGGGCTTTGACCAAATCCCGGAGGTCCAGCGGGAGGTGACCCTCCTTCTGGCGCCGGACGGAACGGTGTGATCTCCTCGCAGCCCGGGCGTCCGCTGCTTTTTCTCGCGCCGATGGCGGGCGTGACTAATACCGTCTTCCGCCGCCTCTGTCGGGAACTTGGGGCAGATGTTCTCACCACCGAGTTCGTCTCGGCTGAGGGGATCCTTCATCGGAATCAGAGAACAAAACGGTATCTGGAATTCGATCCCTCCGAGCGTCCTTTGGGCATCCAGCTCTTCGGGGCAAATCCCGAGCATCTTGCGGAGGCAGTGAAGGCGGTCATCGACTGGGTTGCGCCGGATTTTATCGATCTCAATTTCGGATGCCCTGTGAACAAAGTCGTCTGTCGCAATGGTGGTTCCGCCCTGCTCCGGGACTGCCCGCTTCTCGCCCGCGTCGCCAACTGTGTCGTTCGAGCAGCCGACGCGGTGCCCGTGACGGCGAAGATCCGGATCGGATGGGACAGCCAATCGGTCAATGCCGTCGAAACCGCTTCGATTCTGGCCGGCGAGGGGATTCAACGCATCGCGGTTCACGGACGGACAAAAGAACAGGGTTATTCGGGAAAGGCGGATTGGAATGTGATCGCTGCCGTCGCCGCCGCGGTGTCCGTGCCAGTGATCGGGAATGGAGACATCGACTCGGCCTCGGTCGCACTGGACAGACTCAAGGAGTCGCCGGTATCCGGACTCATGATCGGACGCGCGGCGATGAGCCACCCATGGATCTTTCGAGACATCCGCAAGGCGATGGACGGGGATGCTATCCCGGAGCCAGTCTCTCTCCACGACAAATGGGAATTCATCGTCAGGCATTGCCGCGAGGAGATCGCGTGGTGGGACGGGCAGGAGATTCTCGCCATGAAAGCCATGCGAGCCCGCCTGATGGCCTACACGCGTGGCATGCCCTCGGGCGCCCGCCTTCGGTCCTCCCTCCAACGAGTCGAATCGCTCGACGAAGTCCAAGCGATCGCAGAGTCGAACGAGGCCAACCAAAAAGACCTGTCTCTTTGATGTTTCAGAGGTGCAAAAAATCGTAACATTCTTCGTGCAACGAGAAGAAATCTAACGATGCTCCGCCGTGTGAATCTTGAAATTCCTACCGGCTCCTTTGAGGGATATATTTTTGATTGTGATGGAACTCTAGCGGATACGATGCCGCTTCACTTTCGCGCATGGACGAGGGCGATGGAAGAGTTTGGAGGGCAGTTCCCCGAGGAGCTTTTTTATTCATGGGGAGGAACGCCGACTCACGTGATCGTCGGTCAGCTCAATGAAATGTTCGGGACCCACCTCGACGCGGCTGAGACGGTGAGGGTCAAGGAAGGCTACTACCTCCAGATGATCTCCGAAGTGAGGTCTATCACTCCAGTGCTCGAAATCGCCCGGCAGATGTCCGGAGTCATCCCGATGGCGGTCGCCTCCGGCGGGCAACATGAGCTCGTGGATGCCACGCTCGCAGCGCTTGGCATTCGTGATCTTTTCCAAGCCGTGGTTTGCGCGGAAGACTATGAGCGGGGCAAGCCCGCGCCAGATCCATTTCTCATTGCAGCAGGTCGGCTCGGGGTCGATCCCTCGGCGTGTCTAGTCTTCGAGGACAGCCCCATCGGCATCGAGGCGGCGAATGCTGCGGGAATGCGGTGGGTTTTTGTTCCATCGGCTCCGGTAGCCCCCCGACCGGTGACTTAAAAGCGCCCGTGCCCGCCCTGGCTGGCACATGACATGCTTCCGCAACCCCTGAATGGATTCTGATCTCGTCGGCTGGGTCGCAGTGATTTTTCGCTTCGTGCATGTGCTCGCAGCGATCATGTGGATTGGGAACTCCCTGCTTTTTACTTGGATGGAGTTCAACCTTCTGAAGCCGGGAAAAGATGCCGACAAGGATCTGCTGGGAACGCTCGACATGCTGCATGGCGGTGGCGTTTACCATCTTCAGAAGCTGACCCTCCGGCCGGGGGCGATTCCTGTGCCTCTGCATTGGTTCATGTGGCAGTCTTATACGACATGGATCAGCGGATTTGTCCTTCTGCTCACCCTATACCATGTGGGTGGAGGGTCGTTCTTTTTGGATGGTTCCAAGTCAGAAATGCCGGGCTACGTCGCCGTGATGATCAGTCTTGGCGGCCTTCTTTCTGGCTGGCTGGTCTATGACCAACTGTGGCGCTCTCCGCTGCGGAAAATCCCCTGGCTGGCCGTCGCGCTCTCCTTGGCCTTCCTCTTCCTGGCTGCGTTCGCATTCAACACGGTCTTTAACGGCCGCGCGGTCTACCTGCAGATTGGAGCCATGATGGGGACAATGATGTCGGCGAATGTTTTTTTCCACATCATTGCCAATCAAAGGAAAATCATGGCGGCACTGGAAGCCGGGCGTCCGCACAATGCCGAGCTGGGAAAAGCGGCGAAGGCGAGGTCCCTGCACAACCATTACATGACGTTTCCCGTCCTGTTCCTGATGCTCAGCGCGCATTTTCCTCAGCTCTATGGTGCGACGTGGAGTGTGGGGATCCTCATCGTGCTTGTTGTTTCGCTCATGACGATCAAGTTCTTGATGAATGCCAGATATCGCTTCGCCGACTGGCTTCATGCGCTCTGGGGGACCGTCCTCTTGGCCATCGCGGCGATCTATGTTCTTCTCGCCCTCCCTTCCATTCTCCATCCGGTAGATGCTGCGGGAGCCATGGCTGAAGCGGGGAAAAAGGTATTTCTCGGGCAAGGCTGTGCCGCATGTCATATGCAGGGATCCGCCGAGCTCGCTCCTCAGTTACATGGGGTGTTTGGCACGGTGCAGATATTCACCGACGGCACAGAAGCCATGGCTGACGAAGCCTACCTTCGCGAATCCATCACCCACCCGCAGGCGCATATTGTAAAGGGTTACGCAGCGGCCATGCCGGCTTATGCGACCGTTCTCACGTCCGAGCAGTTGGATCAGCTTGTTGCCTACATCCGGTCGATCGGACGCAAGCCATAACGTCGTTGGATTGCGGCGAGATCTTTGCGCTAGAGCAAGAAACTCAGCGATAGTTTGCAAACGGGCTGGTAGTGCCAAAGATGGCTTGTATTAGTGGAACTAATCCTATTGGTGCACCCATGCCAGTGCCGGATGCCCCTCCATTCTCCCCATCCCAAAATGAAACACACCACCACCATCAAGAAACTCGCTTGGACTTTTGCTCTGCTTCTCTTGCCTTCACTTTGCTGCCTCGCCTCCGAGGCTGACCTTGCCCTTCCGACCGACCGGTCGGCGGCATTTTCCTTCGGTGCCTTCAGCATTTCCAGCGATGGGATCCTCTGGTCTGGGCTTGCGATCTGCATGCTCGGGATGGTTTTCGGGTGGGTCGAATATCGGAAGCTCCTCCGTCTCCCGGCACACCAAAGCATGCTGGATATTTCGACTCTCATCTACGGCACCTGCAAGACCTACCTCTTCCAACAGGGGCGCCTGATTCTGATCCTCGAAATTCTCATTGGGGCAACGATTGTCTATTATTTCGGATTCCTCAAACACGCCGCCCCATCGACTGTCGCATTGATTCTGCTCTGGTCCCTCATTGGCATTGGTGGGTCATTCGCCGTCGCTTGGTTCGGGATGCTGATCAATAATGTTGCCAATAGCAGAATGGCCTTCGCATCGCTGCGCGGGCGAGCATTGGAGATATCCGAGATTCCGACCCGCTCCGGAATGAGTATCGGGGTTCTTTTGATCAGCGTGGAATTATTCCTAATGATTTCCGTCTTAAAATTTGTTCCGCCAGCATTGGCGGGCGCGTGCTTCATCGGGTTTGCGATTGGCGAGTCTCTCGGGGCGAGCGTGCTAAGGATCTGCGGTGGAATCTTCACAAAAATTGCGGACATCGGAAGCGATCTGATGAAGATCGTGTTTCGAATCAAAGAGGATGACGCGCGAAATCCTGGGGTCATTGCCGATTGCGCCGGCGACAACGCCGGAGACAGCGTCGGGCCGACGGCGGACGGGTTTGAGACCTATGGAGTCACCGGGGTGGCGCTGATCACTTTCATTGTGCTGGCGGTAGTCCCAGATTTCCAGTGGACGTTTATCATTTGGATCTTTGCCATGCGGATTGTGATGGTTCCGATGTCGATGCTCTCATGGAAGATCAACACGGCGGTCACGCGGATGATTTATGGAAATAAGCGTCACTTCAATTTTGAGCATCCCCTGACAGCGCTTGTGTGGCTCACATCGATCTTGTGCGTGATCGCGAGCTTTGTTGTGAGTTTTCTGATGCTGGGCGTTCAGTTTCCGACCCTCTGGTGGAAGCTGGCGACAATCATTAGTTGTGGAACACTGGCGGCGGCAATCATTCCCGAACTCACTCGGATCTTTACGAGCACGAAGAGCTCGCATTGCCATGAAGTTGTGAATGCAACCAGCGAAGGAGGTGCTGGGCTGACCATCCTCTCCGGTCTTGTCGCGGGTAATTTCTCCTGTTTCTGGAAAGGCCTCACGCTCGCGGTGCTCATGCTGATTGCGTATGTCACGAGCACGGCGACGCTCGGCGAATTCATGCAATTTCCCGCTGTCTTCGCCTTTGGCCTTGTGGCCTTCGGGATGTTGGGAATGGGACCCGTCACGATTGCCGTGGACAGCTACGGGCCGGTGGCCGACAACGCGCAATCGGTCTTCGAGCTTTCCATGCTGGAGCAGATGCCCGACGCGGCGTCAGATATCAAGCGGGATTTCGGATTCGCTCCGGACTTCGAGCATGGGAAGCTCCTGCTGGAGGACAACGATGGGGCTGGAAATACGTTTAAGGCAACCGCGAAGCCCGTGCTGATCGGCACAGCGGTTGTAGGAGCGACGACGATGATCTTTTCGCTCGTGCTAATGCTCCAGAAGCATTTTGGTTGGCAGGATCTTTCCAACCTTAGCATTGTTGATGCCCGAATTATTCTCGGGCTTTTGATGGGGGGATCGGTGGTCTATTGGTTCGTCGGCGCATCCCGGCAGGCAGTCACGACGGGTGCCTACCGAGCGGTGGACTACATCAAGCGCAATATCCGTCTCGGGTCGAGCGAACGGGCATCAGCTGCCGACAGCAACGAGGTGGTGCGGATCTGCACCCGCTATGCCCAGCACGGGATGATTAATATTTTTATCGTCGTCTTCTCGCTCACGCTTTCGTTCGCGTGCCTCGACCCGGTATTCTTTGTGGGTTATCTGATTTCGATTGCGATGTTCGGGCTCTTCATGGCGATCAACATGGCCAATGCTGGCGGGTGCTGGGATAATGCGAAAAAGATTGTGGAAGTCGATCTTCGGCAGAAAGGCACCGAGCTTCATGCGGCGACGGTGATTGGGGACATCGTCGGTGATCCGTTCAAGGACACATCCTCGGTGGCGCTCAATCCCATCATCAAATTCACCACGCTCTTCGGCATTTTGGCTGTCGAGATCGCCGTGAACTCACCCAAGGGCATCGCCATGACAATCGGTCTGGTGTTTCTCTTGATCGGCCTCGTGTTTGTCTATCGTTCTTTCTACTGCATGAGGATCTCGACGCTATCGCCGGGAGCGCATATTGCGGAGAACAGTCGGCTCGCAGCACTTGCCGCAGTGGAGCCTGATCCGGCGTAAAGCCGGGCTGTTTGGGATTAATGAAAATCGTGTGACGCTGACGCGGGAAAGACCTCGCGGGTGTCGAGACGGGAGACGGCCTCGGCAGTGACGTGCACGGTCTCGCGGTGGATCTGCACACGGCCACGGATTCTTAGAAAAGACTCCTGCGTCACGACGAGGCGATGGCGTTCGAAAAAGCCGGGTGACAAAATCGCATTCGCAACGCCGGTCTCGTCCTCGAGACTCAGAAAAACAACGCCTTTTCCTGTTCCCGGTCGTTGGCGGCAGATGACCATGCCCGCAATCTCCACGCGCACACGGCCTTCACAATCGAGGAGCCCCGATGCCGTGACAACTCCCGGCAGCGAGGCCCGCAGCAGGGCCATGGGATGCGGGCCGGTCGTGACTCCGGCTCCGGAAAAGTCTGCCTCAAGGCGCTCGCGGGCATCCATGGGAGCGAGCGGGGGAGGGGACGTGTCTTTGAATAACGGGAGTTCGTCGGGATAGATGGGCGATTCGATTTTCCAAAGTCCGTCGCGACGGTGTTCGACCAACCAATTGAGAGCTCCCAGTCGCGCCAGTGCGCGCATCTGGGACTTTTCCGGAGCCAGCCGGAGGCGGAAATCTTCGAGGGAAGCAAACGGTTTCGCGTCAACAATCCGCCGCCCCAGATCCCTGTTGAGCCCGCGCACGATGCAGAGCCCGAGTCGCAGCGCACCATCGGCCTCGACGTGGCACAGCCAGTCCGAATCGATGACCGATACCGGGCGAACCCTGACGCCGCGCGCCTTCGCGTCGCGCAGGAGTGTGGCCGGGCTGTAGAAGCCCATCGGTTGGTTGTTCAGTATCCCGCAGTAAAATTCCGGAGTCCTATGAACTTTCAACCAACAACTGGCGTAGGCGATGAGAGCGAAGCTGATGGCGTGGCTCTCGGGAAATCCATAGACCGCAAACGACTGGACGGCCGTCACGATTTGATCGCAAACATCCTGAGTCACGCCCTTGTCGAGCATCCCGGAGCGAAGTTTGACGCAGACTTTTTCCATCCGTTCCTGTGAGCGATGGAAACTGAGCGCACGGCGCAATTCCTCCGCCTCGCTTCCGCTGAAGTCTGCCATGACCATGGCCATCTTGAGCAATTGCTCCTGAAAAAGCGGGACGCCGAGTGTGCGCGCGAGGACCGGGCGCAGGCGTTCATCAAAAAATGTCACCGTCTCGGTTCCGTCTCGCCGTGCGAGATAGGGATGCACCATCTGGCCTTGAATCGGCCCCGGTCGGATCAGCGCGATCTCGACGACAAGATCGTAGAAGCACGTCGGCTTCATGCGCGGGAGTGTGGCGATCTGTGCGCGGCTCTCGACTTGAAATGTCCCGATCGTGTCGGCCGCTTGGAGCAAGGCAAACGTCGCCGCATCGTCCTTCGGGATCGTGGCCAGATCGACTGGTCGACCGCGCTCGCGGCAAATCTCCAAAGTGTCCTGCATGGCGGCCATCATGCCGAGTCCGAGCAGATCGACTTTGATAATCCCGAGATCCTCGCAGTCGTCTTTATCCCATTGTGCGACGACGCGTCCGGGCATCGAGGCATTTTCGACCGGCACGATGGCACCGAGATCGTTCTGGCAGATGATCATCCCTCCGGAGTGCTGGCCGAGGTGGCGGGGAAGCCCGTAGATCTCGGCATAAAGCTCCGCCGCCGGACGTGCTTGCGGATGATCCTTTCGAATGCCGGCCTGGGCGAGTTGGGCCTCGAGCCCGATGGTATGCGGAAAGTCGCCGCTGGAGAAGAGATCCGAGAACCGGCTGATCGCATCTTCGGAGAATTCCAAGGCCTTCCCGATTTCGCGCATCGCACTCCGTCCGCGATAGGTAATCACGTTCGCCGTCATCGCCGCGCCATGCGGACCAAACCGACGATAGACTTCTTGAATGACTCGTTCCCGACGGTCTCCGCTGGGCAGATCAAGATCGATATCCGGCCAGGATTTCCGTCCCTCGCTGAGAAAGCGCTCGAACAACAGGCCGCATCCCACGGGATCACAGGCCGTGATTCCCAAGCTGTAGCAAACCGCGCTATTCGCCGCACTTCCGCGGCCCTGCACGAGGATGGCATTTTCGGTGCAGAAATTTACGAGATCCCAGACGATGAGAAAATATCCGCAGAACCCGAGCTTGGTAATGAGGGCAAGTTCGAACTCGATCTGCCGAAGCACGCCCGGTGAGAGATGGCCATACCGACCGCGCGCGCCGGCGAATGTCATCTTGCGCAAAAACGACTCCATCGAGTCCCCGGCGGGCACGGGAAAAGTTGGAAATTCATATCCGAGATTCTCCAACGTGAAGTCGATGCGTCCGGCGACTTGGCAAGTATTCGAGACATACTCGGGATGCTCGGCGAAGAGGAGGCGCATCTGGTCGCCGTTCTTTAAATACCGCTCGTCGTTGATCGCCAGAAGTCGTCCGGCTCGGGGGAGGCTCGTGTGATGCCGGATGCATGTGAAGACATCCTGCACCCGGCGACGACGGCGCTCGTGGTAGAGAACATTGTTCGTGGCAACAACGGTGAGCCCGTATTTTTCCGCGAGACATTGCACGAATTGCAACCGCCTCTCCTCGCCGCGAACAAAATGCCGCTCGGCCTCGGCGAGGACATTGTCTTTTCCGAAAATCGCCACGGCCTTTCGCAAGCGTTCATCGGACTCCCCGGGCAGGTCGGGATTCAGGATTCCCTCGGCATCACCGGTCAAGGCGAGGAGTCCGTCGGAAAATTCCGGAAGCTCGGTCCATGTGACGGCGCACTCGGTTTTTGTGCCGCGCAATTTCGCCCGACTGATCAGGCGCGAAAGATTCCGGTATCCCGCCTGTGTAGCCACCAGCACGGGGAGCACACAGCCGTCTTCGAGCGTCAACTCCGCCCCAACAATCGGCTGGATGCCATGCTCGCGAGCCGCCGCATAGAGACGTGGCGCGCTGTAAAGTCCATCGCGATCGCAGAGCGCGAGGGCGCCGATGCCGATCTCAGCCGCCCGCGCCGCGAGCTCCCCGGGTTGCGAAGCGCCGCGCAGGAAGCTGAATGCGCTGCGGGCGTGGAGTTCAACATACGGAGTCATAGCAGCCCTCGAATCTCCAAGTGTCTCCGGATTTCGCGAGGCGGTAGAGGCCGTCACGCTCGATGGCGACATCCCATTCTTCACACTGCCATGCGCCCGCCTCCCACCAATTTCCCGACAGCCGATAAGGTCCAAAAGCCGCACGGATTTTTCCGCTGACCCATGCCGAGGACACATCGCTGGGACATCGTTGTCGGATGGAAACCCTCGCCGGCACCGGCGGACGACAGCGTCTCAGAGGCAGGCCGAGGCGTGCCGGGTCCGGGATGGCGGCCTCTTCCAATGTCCAGTTGATGCGCCCGAGCAACCTCAAGGCATCGGGACGGTGGGTGTCTTCGATCATTAAAAACCCGACATTCTCCGCACCCACGAGCGCGCCGATGCGCGCGAGGGTTTCGCCAAAACGATTGGGATCGCGGAGGCTCGTGCCGAAGAGCCCAAATTGCTGGGACGTGGGTTTTGCGGGCTTGATCACCAGCGCGATACCCACGGGTTTTTCCGCCAGGGTGAGGGCTTCGATGTGCGTGGTGAGAATCCGAAAAATCACATCGGGATCCGCCGTCGGTTCGGGAATCGAAAAGTGGCGTTCGTGTGTCTCCCGGTCATCGAGTGGAAGCCGCAGCGTCATCCGTGACGCCACAAGATAGGATGCCCGCAACCGCGTCGAAAGCTGATCCACAAACCGCCGCAGCAAGAACAGGAGCGGCTCGCTGGTTTCCACTGCATAGCCCAGATCGCAGCTTTCCTCAAACGTCTCCGGCGTTTTCACCAAGCGGAGCGGGCGCCGCGAACGACCTGAGGCGAGGAGCCACATGCTCCGGGCGTCCGGGCCGAGACGCTCGATGGTCTCCTGCGTTGGGAGGGCGAGGAATTCCCCGATCGTTGTCACACCCCAATCCCGCAGCACCGCGACCAGCTCGGGCGGAGGAGAAAGAAAAGTGAGGGGCAGTGGGTGGAGAAATTCTCCGGAATTTCTCACGACGCTCACCGGATCGGCTTCGTGGGCGGCCAGGCGTGCCGTGTCGGGGTTTTTCCCAATCGCCACGCAGGCCCGGAGCCCGACCGATTTCAAATGCCCCACCAATTGATCGCCGATCCCGTGCCAGCCGATCTTTGGGTGGACGCCGCGCAGGTCGAGCGTGGCGAGGCCGTGCGCGGTCTGTTCGACAAATGGCGAATGTCGCAATGCCGTCTCGATGAGCACGGCGTCGATCGTGCGTTCCTGCATGGCCGAGCGCGATAGCACGGCAAGGTTCTCGCTTCGGGCCATCGCCTGTGCGGTCGTCATGCCGATCTCGATTCCTCTCGCGCTTGCGGGCAGCGTGCGTCCGGTCACGAGTCCGCTCTCGGGATCGACCACCACCGCCGCCCGCGCCCACATTTCTTCGCGCCAGCGCAGCACGGCTTGCAGGCAGAACGAGGGAAGATGGACTGCCGCAAACATCAGGCGATCCGGCGTTCCTCTGCAGACGGCATGCCGCCGCGGTGAAGGGTTCGTGCATGAAGGCGGCCGAGGAGTTTCTGCCGTGGACGAATCATATCCCGCAATGTCCAGGACCCGGAAACCTCGATGCGCAGACGCGCCGGGGCGATGCACGGGCGTCCGGTGCAAACCGCGAGGGCAAGAGGAGCCTCCTCCAACAAACGCTGAAACCGATGCCACGTGCTGGTCGGAATCTGCCGCAGAGCCAAGGGCGGCACCCCGCGAAGATCCAGAAAGACCAGCGGCAGATTGCCATCTCGCAGCAACAAATCCACCGCATGGACGGCCTGCGCCGCCTCGCGACATCGCACCCAGAGCAGGCGGCGCAGCACGGACGGTGGAAATTCGCCCGGCTCGAAGGCATTGGTCGCATCGACCAGACCGGCAAAGGTGAGTTTTTCCTGCAAAAGTGCCGACAACAAAAACAGCGAAATACTTCCTGCCGACCCGTGGATCTCGGTCAGAAGCCCGCGCGGAAACCCTTCAAACTCGATCGATTCCTCCCGCGCCATGACCGCCCGGGATTCGGGAAATTTTTCAGAAACAAGCTTCCGCAATGCCTCCAGCCGAAGGATCTTCGATTCGTCGCCAGTGGCCGAAACCCTCCGAAAACCAACCTCCGAATCCGCCATTCCGTTCATAGTGCCCATATGAGCACTATTCAAGAAAACTTCAACTGAAAGTTGAATGCCCCCTCGTGCGGATCTGCGGCGACTCAGTTAGACCGGACGAGCGGGACGATGCCTTTCGTATTTTTCACGAGAGCGCCGATGTTCCAGAGGACGAATCCGCCGCGTGATCCGATGGATTTTTCCAGACGGAGCTGGCGGGCGATTTCCTCGGAGGACCATCCATGCGAGATCATGCGGTCCACGGCGATGCCGGGCCAGACCGGAACGCCCCGGGGATTCGCTTCCGGGCTGCGCCACCAACGGAGCAGTGAGGAGAAGGATTGCGGGCCGCCCTCGGCCCAATAGAGCTGGGGCACGAGGTAGTCGATCCATCCCTCGCGCATCCATTTCAACGGGTCGGCAAAGAGTTGGTGGTATTGATCCACGCCGGCTTTCACATCGGACGGGACGCCTTTTGTGTAGATCCCGAACGGGCTCACGCCGAACTTGGCTCCGGGCTTTGTGGAGCGCACGGCCGAGCCGAGTTCGCGGATGAGCGTGTTGATGTTGTCCCGGCGCCAGTCGGCTTTGTCCAAGCTGCCGCCCGAGGCGCGATAGGCCTCGTAAGTCGCGCTGTCCGGGAATGGGAAAACCGAGCCGTCATTGGCTGGATAGGGGTAAAAATAATCATCCAAATGAATGCCAGCGAGATCGTATCGGCGGAGGAGGTCCTTCACGACGGAGACGATGTGCTGGCGGACAGGTGCAGCACCCGGGTCCATCCAGAGCACGTTGCGGATTTTGTAAGCGAATTGGGGGAATTTTCGGCTGATGTGATTGGCTGTTCGGGCCTGGCCGGCATTGGCGGCGGCGCGGTAGGGGTTGATCCATGCATGGACTTCGATGCCCCGCTTTTTCCCCTCCGCGATAAAAAATGCGAGGGGATCGTATCCGGGCGATTTGCCCTGAGCCCCGGTGAGGTAGCGGCTCCAGGGTTCGAGTTTCGAGTCATAGAGAGCGTCGCTCTCCGGCCGCACTTGGAGGAGGATGGCATTGAGTCCGGCGGCCTTGGCGGCATCGAGCAGGCGGATGGCACCCGCTCTCTGGGTCTCGGCGGAGAGACCCTCTGAGGATGGAAAGTTGATATTATAAACACTGCTCACCCAAGCCCCGCGAAACTCGGCGCGAAGGGTCGGGCATGCTAAGAGGATCGAGAAGGCGAGGGAGGCGAGAATTTTGGTCATGGTTAGTAAATAAAACTTTCGGGAGGAGGATCCACCTCTTGGATGGAGTCGGCAATAATCAATGCGGTGTGCCGGCCACTTTCAATCGGGAATGTCGCCTTGCCGGTGACTTTCAGCCACGTCATATCAGGGAACGATTTTCCGTCGCGCGATTGGACGGTCACGGATACCGGTCGTGCATCGGCCGCGCAGCACATCACAAAGAGACGGATCAGGTTGAATCGATCACCGGACGCATTGCCGGTCCGAGCCGGGAGGAACTGGCCGATGATCTCGACTTCTTTGTTCTCGAAGTCCTCGCGCATCGTTGGTTCGGCGGCGGCGTAGAGGAGATCGACGGTCTCGGCTTTGATCTGCCCGGCTTCATTTTTCGAGATGTAGGAAGTGGGATCGATTTCCGTGCTCTCGCCGATCGATCCATCTGCCATGGGGAGGGGAGGCTCGCCAGGCATGGTGAAGGCGGGAAGGTCGGAGATATTTTCGATCAATCCCCGGTTGGTCACCGTGGTGACGCCAAACTCACTGGGCGAGATGCCGGTCGCCGCGAGGAGCGGAACCACCAGAATAAAAACGGAAGCCCCGCGCGCCAAGGGAGAGGCTGTCTCGTTCGCAGAGTCAGAATTTTCCGCAGGGCGGGTGAGCAGGAGACCGATCGCCAGGAGGATGAGGACGCCTGCTGAGAGCGCCGTGAAAATATGAAAGGCCGGATGGAGATATGAGCCGATCCGGCCAGAGATACAGAAGTAGCTGAGAACGACGCCCCAGATGACAAGAACCCCCGCCGAAACAAATCTCGAAGAAATGGTCGTCATAAGCCCAGCACCGCAAGCCGCACACAGATCAGGCCGATCAACACGAAAAGTCCGACAGCGAGTCCGGCGACAAAGCGTTTGGTGAAGACGGAACTATAGATAAAAATCAGTTTCAGATCCATCATGGGACCGAAGACAAGGAACGCCAGTTTCGCCACCCCTGGGAATGCCACAAACGTGGCCGCGATGAACGCGTCCGACGTGCTGCACAGCGAGAGCGCGGCAGCGAGGAGCATCATGGATCCGACCGCCAGCCAGGTATTCATGGCCAGCGGCAGAATCACTTCTTGATTAACCGCCGTGCTGAAGACCGATGCCACGCCAACGCCGACGACAAAATACACCATCACGTTGAGGAAATCTTTCACCCCGGTCTCCATCGCCGCCACCAATCGCCGCGCCATGCGGGGGTGTCCGCCGGAACCGATCTCCGGCGAGAACGCCAGGGATTCCAAGACCCGACGTTTCAGGACGGCTCCAATCGGGAGGTGGTAGACGGAGAGGCCGACAAGCACGGCGACAAAAAAGCCCAGGCCCAGCCGCAACGCCGTGAACTCCATCGCGCCCTGGCCTCGGAACGCCGCATGCGTGCTGATGGCGACCAGCGGACTCAAGATCGGTGCCGCGAGCATGTAGGCGATCGCATGGGAGACAGGCAGGCTTTTTCCAATCAGCCTCCGGATCACCGGCACGATTCCACATTCGCACATCGGGAAAATGACGCCAAGGAACGCGCTCGCGCAGATCCCGAGAAAAGCATTTCGCGGCAAAAAGCGGACCATGAGGCGTGAGGGCAGAAACTGATCGATGAGGCCGGAGACCAGCGTTCCCAGCAGGATGAATGGAATCCCTTCCAGCAACACGCTGAGAAACGCATACGAGAAATCCTCCAAGCTAAACGTAAACCACGCGCCATCCATTGCGGCGCATCTCAACACACGATGCTATGTCTGACAACTGCCGCGTGATTCTGGCGGGCGCAAAATTTACCCCCCGGCGGCGAGGAGGAGACCGGAGGCTTTGTCGAGCGTCTCGTCCCATTCTTTTTCAGGAACGGAATCGGCGACAATTCCCGCACCGACATGGAAATGGGCCGTATTTTTTTCAAAGATGGCCGTCCGAATCGAGATGGAAAATTGGCTTTCGCCATTGAAACCAAAATATCCGATGGCACCGGTGTAGAGCCCGCGCGGGAAGGGTTCGAGTTCATCAATGATCTCAAGTGCACGCTTTTTTGGGGCACCAGAAATCGACCCGCCCGGGAAGCAAGCCCGCACCGCCTCAACGTGGGAGACGTCCGTCCGCAAATGCCCTTCGACCGTCGAGACAAGGTGGAAAACCTGCTCGAATCGCTCGAGCCGGAGCAGATCGGGAACGGTCACGCTACCGAATTCGCACACCTGACCGAGGTCGTTTCGCTCGAGGTCGGTGATCATCACAAGCTCCGCAATTTCCTTTGCCGACGTGATCAGGTCGTAGGCATTGCGCTGGTCAGTCTGCGAGTCCGCACGACGCGGGCGGGTGCCTTTGATCGGGGAGGTAGAGATTTTTTTTCCGCCGATCCGCAGGAAACATTCCGGTGAAGCCGAGGCCATTTGAAGGTCGCCACAATCGAGAAAAGCGGCATGAGGGGCCGGAGAAAAATGTCGGAGTTTCTCGTAGTAATCCCATGCCGCCACGGACGTCTCCGCGACAAATGGGTGCGCGAGGCAGACTTGGTAGATGTCTCCCGCCGCGATGTATTCCTGCGCCTTCGTGACCATCTGCAGGTAGCATTCTTTTTCGATTCGTGGTGAGAAAGCGATGTTCGCTGGCCCAGACTTCGGCGGCGCAACGTCGACATCTGGCGGATTCGCCCATCGGTCGTCATCGTGGAGAAAAATATGGACGGTATTGTAAAATGAAAACCGGAACGATCCGTCGAATGCGATCCACCCGATGGCTGCTCCGTCGGGGTAGCCGAGATCCGGGCCCGTCCGCTGCCGGCGTTCGAGTTCGCGCGCCAGCGCGCCCCAATCGTTTCCGGCGAGGACCAAGTCGGGCTCGGCAGCCACAAGGGAGATGGCCCCGCTCCTCGTCGAGGAGGAATCCAAAAATGCCAGTCCCTCGCGTCCCCTCAACGCCTTGGCGAGGGCCGCTGGTGCCAGATCCGATTGATGACGAAGATTCATCCGCTTGCCAAATGACTCCAAAGTTGCTCTGATTTCAAGTTCGCCGCCGCCTACCGATGCACCTGCCTGTTATTTTTTCGCTTCTTCTTTTGAGTTCCCCCGTGCTTTTTGCTCAGGACGCGACTCCCGAGCCGACCGTTTCGGCGACCCCTGAAGCCAGTCCCACCGAGACGCCAGTTCCGGCTTTAACAGAGGCTCCGGAGGCCTCGCCGACTCCGGCAGGCGAAGATGTGATCCCGCTCCCTCCCGAAGCTGGCGCCGCCGAGCAGCCAATGGTCTCGGAGTCGGATGTTCAGCCAATCGAAAAAACCACGGCGGGCGATTTGGGCTCCGACGCAGCCTTCACGGATCCTAATGCGGTGATCCCCGAAGAAAGTGCCGTGATCTCCGACATTCCGGCGGCACCGGCAGCTGGCCCGAGCGCGGGCGAGATCGAGAGGAAATTGAAGATTCGCTACAAAGAAGTCCGCATCCAAGTTGATAAAGATCCGGCCGTTCGTTCCCTGCTCGAGACAGCGCAGTCGGCGAAGTCCTTCGAGGATGAGCGCGCCGCCTACCGCGAATACTACCGCCTCCTCTTCAAGAAAATGAAGAAGGTCGACAAAGATCTGACCGAGCGTTGCAACATCATGGAGCAAGCCTACATCTCCCGCCTTGCCCAGACCCGGCTCGAACCCACGATCCCGCTGAAGCTGCCACCGCAACCGGAACCCATGTCCAATTGACCGGAGCGACCGGCACTGTTCGTCCGACTAACTACTGATGATCCTTCCGCGCAACTTGGAGATGAAAGTCTTCACCGGCAATGCGAACCCCGTGTTGGCCGAAAAAATCTGCGAGTATCTCGCCGTTCCCTTGGGGAACGCCACGGTGAGCTCGTTTCCCGATGGTGAGACATTCGTAAAAATCAACGACAATATTCGCGGCCGGGATGTTTTTATCATCCAGCCGACTTGCCCGCCGACGAACCAGAATCTGATGGAACTGTTGATTCTGGTCGATGCCGCCCGCCGTGCGAGTGCCGCACGAGTCACAGCGGTGATTCCATTTTTTGGGTATGCCCGACAGGATCGCAAGGACCAGCCGCGCGTGCCCATCACTGCGAAGCTCGTCGCCAACCTTCTCGTCGCCGCAGGTGTCAACCGCGTGCTCACGATGGACCTTCACGCCCAGCAGCTGCAGGGATTTTTTGATATCCCGGTCGACCACCTTCATGCCCGGCCGGTCATGGTCCAGCACATCGAGGGCTTGCAGATCGGAAATCTCGTCGTTGTCTCGCCGGATGTTGGCGGGGTCAAGATGGCCTCGGCCTACGCCCAGGCCCTTGGTGCCGGGCTCGCCATCGTCGTCAAGCGCCGCAAAAATGCGCTCGAGACCGAGGCTTCGCACGTCATCGGCGACGTCCAAGGGAAAAATGTTCTCATCGTCGACGATCTCACCGAGACCGCAGGCACACTCACCAGCGCCGCGCGGATGCTCCGCAGTCACGGGGCACTTGATATTTATGCTGGTGTTTCTCACGCAGTCTTGACAGATTTGGCGGTTGAGCGATTAAAGGACTCCGAAATCAAGGAGTTGATCACCACGGACAGCGTCCCGGTTCGCCCTCTATCCGATCAGCGTGTGAAAGTGCTGTCGGTCGCCGAGTTGCTCGGCGAGGGCATCCAACGCATCCACGACGATGAGTCTGTGAGTTCGCTTTTTGAACTAAAAACCACCAAACAAGAATAAATTTATGGCCAAGCAAGCTAAACTCACCGCCCGCCCCCGCTCCGAGAGCGGACGCAATGCGGTCAAACAAGTCCGCGAGCGCGGAAGCGTTCCCGCAGTCATCTACGGGGCAAAAACCGAACCCGCCAATCTCGAAGTTTCCCGCCGGGATATCGAGGCCCTTCTGTCGCACGCCGTCGGCGAAAATATTCTTGTCGAGCTCGAGATCGAAGAGGGTGGCAAGACGACAAACCGTCTCTCGCTCATCCAAGAGGTCCAACACCACCCGATCCGTCGCGAGGTCCTGCACGTGGACTTCCACGCGGTCTCGATGACCGAGGAGATCGAGGCGGAGATCGTTGTCGAGTCTGTCGGTGAAGCCGATGGCGTGAAAAACTTCGGCGGATTGCTCGAGCAGAACATGCGCTCGGTTACGATCAAGTGCCTTCCTCAAAATCTTCCTGAGATCATCCGGGTCGATGTTACAGCCCTCAAGATTGGTGACTCGATCCACGTCCGCGACCTCCCGCTCCCACAGGGCGTCGAGACGGTCGATGATGCCGATCTCACCGTTTTCATTGTGGCCGAGCCAACCGTCGCCGAGGAACCCTCGCCGGCTGCGGCAGCCGCTTCCGCCGGTCCGGAAGTCATCAAGGAAAAGAAACCCGATGCGGCTCCTTCCGGGGAGAAGAAATAACATTTCCCTCGCGTGGAAAATGCCGCGGTTTTTCGTCTTGTGTCCGGTTTGGGAAATCCCAGCCGCGAGCATGTCGGCACCCGGCACAATGTCGGATTCCTTGTCGCGGACGAACTCGCCCGCCGTTCGGCCTGCGCGTTCCGGTTTGATGCGAAGTGGAATGCCGATGTCGCCCTCTGCGGAGGCCGCGCTCTCATGAAGCCTCAGACATTCATGAACTTGAGCGGCGAGGCCGTGGGCGGATATGCCCGGTATTTCAAGCTCCCCTCGAGCCAAGTCTTGGTCATTCTCGATGATGTCTCGCTCCCCTTGGGCGCTCTGCGGATGCGGAAGTCCGGCAGCTCCGGCGGACACAACGGACTCGAATCCGTGCTCATCCATTTCGCCACCGAAGCCGTTCCCCGGCTCCGCGTCGGCATCGGGGCTCCGGATGGCCGGGCCCTCCATGACCATGTGCTCGGTCGCTTCGAAGCCCACGAACAACCCGCAGTCGACCAAGCCGTCTCCCGCGCAGCCGATGCTTTTGAGTTCGCCAACGCCCACGGGCTCGAGGCGGCTATGAATCAATTCAACCAAAAAAACCAAGAACTATGAAACGCTATGAAGCCCTCCTCGCCCTCGACACGCGGGGCAAAGAAGACACCGCCAAGGAAACCATCGAACGCCTCGAAAAACTTTTTGCTGCCGAGGGAGCTGTTATCGAGCAGGTCCAACGCCTCGAAAAACGTGAGCTCGCCTATGAGTCGAGCCACACGTGGAGCGCCTACTACGTCAATTTTATCTTTGAGGCCGACCCGACGACGATTGACAAATTGCGCTCGAAATTGAAACTGGACGCCGACGTGATGTTGCAGAATTACCTCCAACTTCCCGCCAAAAAGCAACCAGCCCCTGCGGCGTAATCTACCACTCGAAATATGGCCAGCGTCAACAGAGTCACCCTCATCGGGAACGTCACACGTGACCCCGAGGTCAAGTTCACGCCGAAAGGCAGCGCTGTCACAGATATCGGCCTCGCGATCAATCGCAACTACACCCTCGACAACGGGGAAAAGCGCGAGGAAGTCACGTTTGTCGATGTGACATTCTGGGGCCGTCAGGCCGAAACGATCGGCGAGTATGTCAAGAAAGGCCGCTCCATCTACGTTGAAGGCCGGCTCCAGCTCGACACATGGGACGACAAGCAAAGCGGTCAAAAACGCAGTAAGCTCCGCATCGTCGGCGAAAATTTCCAATTCCTTGGTAACCGTCCCGGCGGCTCCGGATCCGACGATGAAGGCGGTGGATCTGCCCCCTCCGAGCGCTCCTCCCGCCCATCCAGTCCCCCGGCCCAGCGCTCTAAGCCTGCTCCGCCCACGTCCGCCGAGCCGGACGATGACATTCCATTTTAAGGCTGGTCTGCGGGAACCCGAGTGGATCCGCAGAAACGGCGGGTAACGTTCCAGTTTGAATACGGGCTTTTATCCTCGCCGTGGGTGAGCTAGTCGTTAAGCCTCCCTCGGAGCTACACGGAACCCCCCCGTCAGTCATTTGGCCAAAATAGAATCAGAAAGCTCATGCCCTACGTAAATGTTCAGATCACTAAAGGTGCCACTCGCGAGCAGAAGGCTCAATTGGTGAAAGACATTACCGACTCACTTGTAACAGTTTTAGGGAAGAGACCCGAGCACACTCATGTCGTGATTCAGGAGATCGCTGAGGAAGACTGGGGATTCGCTGGGTTACTTACTGACGAGTGGAAGAAGGCACAAGGTGGGTCAGGTGCCGATTAACATTGGGATCCTTTGCTCTGCGCCCGCTTCGAAGATGGAGCAATTGAGGCGAGGCTGCCGGATCGGCGAACTACCAGAAAAGGCAATAAGCCGCATGGTTCGCGGCAAAGAAAGCGGACTCCGCCCTTGCGAGCGGAGTCCGATGGAGGGTTTCTAAGAGTTACCGCGGGCCGGGGCCATTGGGACCGCCGCGACGTGGAGCAAAGCCTGGTCCGCCTCCTCCGCCAGCGCTGTCGCCGGCACCATCGCCAGTGTCACCTGGGCCCTCGTCGGTCAGTTCGAGCTTTTTCTCCTTGATCAATTCAAGGGCGGTTCCGGTCGTGTCAATGAACCAAATGCGGGGCCGAAGGGCCTTTCCATCCTCGCGTCCCGGAGCGGCAAGGAGAGTGCCACGGAGGGTGTTGCTTTCGTTGCGTCCCTCGAAGTCCATGCCATACTTTTTGGCGAAGCTCGCGGATTCGCTCGCTGCGATGGCGACTAAGATGTGTCCACCAGGCTTTTTATCGCGCCGATCGATGGTTAGCGCATGAAAGAATGCCAGCTCAGGAATCGGGCTCTTCCACTGGACCGGTTTGACAAAGGCCACGTCGAGGGTCACTTCTTTGCCCTCCAACTCAGCCGAGTTGACGATGGTGTATTCCGCTGTGCGTTTTGAATCCCCCGCGATGGACAGTGGTGCTGCCGCCGCGAGGAGGATGATTGTCAGGATGTGTGTGGTTTTCATACGAATGATCAAAACCCGCACAACGGCGGAAGTTGCGCAGAGTCGGGATTTTTTTGTCGGGCCGGTTATTTTCCGACATCCGTGGATTCGGAGACTCCGTTCTTTTCAAACCGGGCGGCGAGTGCCTTACTTCTCAGAGATGCCAATTTTATGAGCCGAGACGGAATCAATTATCTCCCCTCCATGAAGCCTCAACCGGTCGTGAAGCCCGGAGAGTTTTTCTTCGCAGCAACACATTTCGATCACGGCCATATCTACGGGCAGACTCGTGGACTGGTGAACGCCGGTGGTATTTGTAAATACGTGTTTGACCCAGATAGGAAGCGATTGGAGCCTCTGCGCGACCTGATCGACAGCGGAACAAAGGTCGCCTCGTCGCTTGAGGAAATCCTTGATGATCCCGAGGTGCAGATGGTGACGTCCGCGGCGATCCCAGACCGGCGGTGCGCACTGGGCCTGCGCGTGATGCGTGCGGGTAAGGATTATTTTACAGACAAATCTCCGTTCACCACGCTCGGCCAGCTCGAAGAGGCTAGGCAGGGGGTTGTCGAGACCGGACGGAAATACATGGTGAGCTACTCCGAGCGACTGGGTAATGAATCGGCGTGGCAGGCGGGTGAACTCATCAAGCAGGGTGCGATCGGTCGAGTGCTGCAAGTTCTCAACCTCGCGCCGCACAATCTGGCCGCAGCATCGAGGCCGGACTGGTTTTTTCGCAAGGAATGCTACGGCGGAATCCTGACAGACATCGGATCCCACCAGTTCGAGCAGTTCCTGTCCTATGCCGGAGCGACTGATGGCGTCGTCAATTTCGCCCGTGTGGAGAACTTGGGAAATCCAGGGTATCCGGGTCTTGAGGATTTTGGCGAAGCCTCACTGACGCTTGATACCGGAGCGTCCGCCTATTGCCGGATCGATTGGTTTAATCCTGCTGGCTCGCGCACGTGGGGGGACGGCCGCACGTTTATTCTTGGAGAGACTGGCTACATGGAGCTGCGGAAATATATCAATGTGGCGAAGGAGGATGGAGGCGATAAAATTTATTTGGTCGATGGGACGACTGACTGCGAAATCTCCTGTGCGGGCAAGGTGGGGTTTCCATTTTTTGGCCAGCTGATCCTGGATGTTTTGAATCGCACGGAGTCCGCGATGACCCAAGCGCATGCATTCAAGGCCGCCGAGCTTTCGATGCGGGCGCAGGCAATGGCTGACGAGGCTCGGCAGGGATTCACCCCGCGCTCGTAAATCGATTTTCATTCTATCATGTCCACTTCCTCACCTATTCGAATCGCTATCATCGGCCTTGGCAACATGGGGGCTTCGCATGCGAAAAGCATTTTATCCGGAGCGATTCCCGACCTCAAGTTAACCGCGGTGGCGGACAGGAATCCCGCGCGCCTCGAGGGCCTCGGAGACGTCGCTTGCTTCGCCGAGGCGGACGAACTGATTGCCAGCGGGCAGGCAGAGGCGGTCCTCATCGCCACCCCCCACTACAGTCACACGCCGTTAGGCATTGCCTCGCTTCGTGCCGGCTTGCATGTCTTGGTCGAGAAGCCCATTTCGGTGCACAAAAAGGACTGCGAGGAATTGATTGCTGCCTACCGGCCCGAGGTCGGGAATGTCTTTGCGGCGATGTTCAATCAGAGGACCGATCCCCGATATCGGAAGCTGAAGGAGCTTCTCACTGACGGCTCGCTTGGAACGCTCCGAAGGATCAACTGGGTCATCACCGACTGGTTCCGGACGGAGTTTTACTACCAGTCGGGGGACTGGCGGGCCACATGGGCAGGCGAGGGCGGTGGGGTGCTCTTGAATCAGTGCCCTCACAATCTCGATCTCTGGCAATGGCTATTCGGAATGCCGGATCGGGTGACAGCCCGTTGCCAGATCGGGCGTTTCCACGACATTGAGGTCGAGGACTCGGTGACGGCCGTGCTCGAATATGCCTCCGGCGTGCAGGGAGTTTTTGTCACGACGACCGGGGAGGCACCCGGCACCAATCGCCTGGAGGTCGCGGGCGACAATGGGAAAGTCGTTATTAGCAGCGAACAGACCGATTTGATTTTTACCCGAAACGAAATTCCAACATCGACGTTCTCCAGAGAGGCGCAATCTGGCTTCGCGAGGCCCGGGGTTTGGAATATCGCGATCCCGACATCTGGAACCGGCGAACAGCACGTTGGAATTTTGAAGAATTTCGCGGCAGCTATTCGCGGTGAAGCCGAACTCATTGCTCCAGCCACTGAGGGGGTTCACTCCGTAGAGCTCGCCAATGCCATGCTGCTCTCAAGCTTTCGTGACACGCCCGTCACCCTGCCGATTGACGCGGAGGATTACGCTTTGGAGTTAAAAAAAAAGATAGAATCTTCGGCGTTTGTTAAGAAGACCATCGCGGAGACCGCCCCGCCAAGCGACTTCTCAAAGAGCTTTTGACGCCGGGCACCCGAAATTCCTGCGGATTCGTTTCAAGGTCGGGCTCGACATCTTGAGGGTCGTCGCCTAGACCCGGGTAGCGCCCCACACCTATGATCGACACAATCGTTTCCCAACTCGGCAACAAAGCAGACTACCTCCTCAAATACAACTCGCCCAAGATTTCGAAAGACATTCTGCACCTGCCGGGAGCGGATTTTGTCGACCGGGTTTTTTCGGTAACCGATCGCAACCAGCGGGTCCTGAATAATCTTCACTGGATGTATAATACCGGGCGTCTCGCGGGGACGGGCTATCTGTCCATCCTCCCCGTAGACCAAGGGATTGAGCACTCGGCCGGTGCGAGCTTTGCCAAAAACCCGCTTTATTTTGACCCGGAGAATATCGTCAAGCTGGCAATCGAAGGCGGGTGCAATGCCGTGGCGTCGACATTTGGAGTCCTCGGTGCCGTCTCGCGGAAATATGCGCACAAGATTCCGTTTCTGGTCAAAATCAATCACAACGAGTTGCTCACCTACCCGAATTCATTCAAGGAAATCCTCTTTGGAAAAATCCAAACCGCCTATGATATGGGAGCTGCGGCTGTGGGTGCGACGATCTACTTCGGATCCGACGATGCCCATCGTGAGATCGTGGAGATTGCGGATGCGTTCGCGCACGCCCACCAGCTGGGCATGGCCACGGTTCTTTGGTGCTACCTCCGGAACCCGGCGTTCAACATCAAAGGCGACAAGGACTATCACGTCTCGGCCGACTTGACCGGCCAGGCGAATCACCTCGGAACGACGATCCAAGCCGACATCATCAAACAAAAGCTTCCAGAGAACAACGGCGGGTTCAAAGCTCTCAATACCGGCTCCTCAAGCTACGGGAAGCTGGATGAGCGGATTTATACGGAGCTCACGAGCGATCACCCGATCGACCTCTGCCGATATCAGGTGGCAAATTGCTATATGGGCCGGGCCGGTCTGATCAATAGCGGCGGGGCGTCCGGGGCGCATGATTTTGAGGATGCGGTCTTCACAGCCGTCGTCAACAAGCGCGCGGGCGGCACCGGGCTCATCTCGGGTCGCAAGTCGTTCCAGCGTCCGATGCACGAGGGGGTTGCGCTGCTGAATGCCATCCAAGATGTCTACCTCTGCCCGGATGTGACCGTCGCCTGACGCCGGGCAAATCTGGCAGAATTTTGAGAGCGAAATCATGCTGGATGCCAGTGGGCGGCCTCACTATTCTTCCCGAGTGAGTTATCGCGTTTTTGCTCGAAAATACCGTCCGCAGACATTCGACGAAGTGGTCGGGCAAGACCATATCACGCGCACGCTCCAGAACGCGATTGCCGCGAACCGCCTTGCTCAAGCCTACCTTTTTGTAGGTCCTCGAGGGATCGGAAAAACATCGACCGCACGAATCCTTGCGAAGGCACTCAACTGCGTGAAGGGGCCGACCATTACGCCCTGCGGGGTGTGTGACGCTTGCCGGGAGATCGCCGATGGCCGGAGCTTGGACGTGATCGAGATCGACGGCGCCAGCAATAACGGGGTGGAGAACATTCGCGATTTGAGGGACAACGCGGCCTACGCTCCAGCGCGCGGGCCTTTTAAGATCTACCTCATCGACGAAGTGCATATGCTGAGCACCGGTGCGTTTAATGCCCTTCTGAAGACGCTTGAAGAGCCGCCACCACATGTGAAGTTTATCTTCGCGACCACGGAGGCCCAAAAGCTGCCGGCAACAATCACCAGCCGGTGCCAGAGGTTTGACCTCCGGAGGATTCCTACGGATGCGATTGCGAAGCATTTGGAATTCATTGCCGGAAAAGAGGAGATCGCGCTGGACCCGGATGCGGCACAGGGGATCGCCCGGGGTGCGGAGGGTGGACTCCGCGACGCGGAGAGTATGCTCGACCAGATGGTGGCCTTCTGCGGCAACAAGATTGCGGCGCAGGATGTGATGGATGTTTTTGGCTTTACGGCCATGGAGACGGTCACCTCGCTGGCTTCGCGAATTTACGAAGGCGATGCCACGGGTGCCCTCGCCATAATCTCCGAGCAATCCGAAGCCGGCAAAGATCTGTCCCGCCTGACATCCGATCTCATCGGCCACCTTCGCGACCTCCTGGTGGCTCAGGCAACAGGCGGCGCTTCCACGATTTCCCAGGTAAAGCTCCTCGATCTCATCGAACACTTTGGCGAGACCGAGACGCGGATGAAGTGGGTCGCGGACAAGAAGCTTCAGCTCGACGTCGCCGTGATCAAAGCCCTGCACTTGCTGGACGAGACGAGCCTCACCGATGTGATCGAGTCGCTCACCGCGTTGCGCGAAGGTGGAGATCGCCTGCCTGCTCCCGAGCCGGCCCCAACGAGAAAATCCACCCCGGCCCCAACTCCCTCGCAAAGAGTCGCGGACGAACCGAAGCCAGTGTCGCCTCCGGTCCCCGTGTCGCCCCCGCCGGCTGAACGGCAAGATTCGCCCGTGACCGCTTCATCCGCATGGGAGTCTGTAGCTGAGAAATTCGCCAAGGATTCTCTTCTCCGCTTTGGCTGGCTTCGGGACGGTGTCTTTGGGGCGTTTGATGACGGCAAGCTTCTCGTGCGCTTTCCCGCTGCAGCACAAGAGGCCTCGGAGTCGATCTTCATGGATCAGGGCCGTAAAGACCTTGAGAAAAATCTTACGGCTTCGCTCGGTTCACCTGTCCGCTTGGTCTTCGAATTCGATGCGTCCGCCCCAGAACATTCCGAACCGGAACCGTCCGCGGAGGCGACGACTGAGCCTCCAGTGGTTGCCGCTCCACCCGAAAGCCCGGAGGAAGCCTTCAAAAACGATCCTCTGATAAAGAAAGCCCTCGAAATTTTCAAAAGCACCCTCCAGACTTCAACAACGTGAATATTCAAAAAATGCTCAAGGAAGCCCAGCGCATGCAGGAACGCATGGCCGAGGCGCAGACCGAACTCGCGGCCCGAACGGTGGAAGCCAGCGCGGGCGGTGGAAAAGTGAAAGTCGTCGCCACGGGTGCGGGCGACATTGTCTCCATCAAGATCGATCCGCAAGTGGTCGATCCCCAGGATGTTGAACTGCTCGAAGATCTTGTGCTGGCGGGCGTCCAGCAAGCCATTGAAGACTCGAAGGCGCTCGCCGGCGAGGAGATGGGAAAACTGACCGGCGGCCTGAAGATCCCGGGATTTTAATTCGTATGTCCGTTTGCTCCGACAAGTGGATCCGCCGGATGGCGCTCGAGCGGAATATGATCGAGCCTTTCGTGGACGGTCAGGTGAAAGTGCGCGCGGACGGCACACGCGCGATCAGCTACGGTCTTTCCAGCTACGGATACGATCTGCGCGTGTCGGACGAGTTCAAGGTCTTTACGAACGTTTTTAATACGGTGGTCGATCCGAAGGCCTTCGACGATCGTTCCTTTGTGGATATTCAAGGTGAAGTCTGCATCGTCCCTCCGAATTCGTTCGCCCTGGCGCGAAGTGTGGAGTATTTCCGGATCCCTCGCGAAGCACTGACGATTTGCGTTGGAAAGTCGACCTATGCCCGGTGCGGGATCATCGTCAACGTCACTCCGTTCGAGCCAGAGTGGGAGGGGCATGTCACGCTCGAGATCTCGAACACGACACCGCTTCCGGCCCGGATCTATGCCAACGAGGGGTTGGCTCAAGTCGTGTTTTTCCTTGCGGACGACGTCTGCGAAACGAGCTATGCCGACCGCTCGGGAAAATACATGGGCCAGCGCGGAATCACCGTGCCGAGACTGTAGCTGGCTCAGCTGAGCTCGAGCGAAAAGTCCACGGCGGGTGCCGAGTGGGTGAGTGCGCCGACGGAAATAAAGTCCACGCCCGTCTCCGCGATTCCGCGAACTGTCGACAGATTCACCCCGCCACTGGCCTCCAGTCGGATGTGAGGTGGCCGCAGGCGAACGGCCTCACGGATTTGGTCGAGTGTCATATTATCGAGGAGGATGACATCGACTCCGGTCATGCCAAAATATGCGCGAACTTGATCCATCGTATCCGCTTCGATTTCGACGCAAATATTCGGATAAAGATCCCGGGCCCGGCGGATCGCGTCGGGAAGCATCGAGATCTCGGCCCCGCCCGCGAGGTGGTTGTCTTTCACCAGAATCCTGTCGAAAAGCCCCATGCGGTGGTTCGTCCCCCCACCAGCTGCGACGGCCAGTTTCTCAAGGGCACGCAGCCCGGGTGTCGTCTTCCGGGTATCCAGAATCACGGCTCCGGTGCCTGCCACGGCCTGAACAAACTTCCGGGTCATCGTGGCGACCCCAGAGAGCCGCTGGATGAAATTCAAAGCCGTGCGCTCTGCCGTCAGAAGAGATCCTGTCGCCCCGGAAATTCTCAGCGCACAGTCGCCAGAGCCCAGCAAATCGCCGTCCGAGTGCTCGACCGAAACGCACAGGGACGAATCCACCCGGCGAAAGACCTCGGCGGCAACACTGCATCCGGCGAGGCAGCCCTCTTGCCGCGCAATGATCCGCGCGACCGATTGGCTGGTCGGATCAGTAAACGCCTCGACGGTGACATCCCCGGTGCCAATGTCCTCAGCAAGTGCGAGGGCAATGATGTCGGGACGGGCATTCATCACGTCGCGCATCATGCGGGTTCAGGTGTAAGAGATGATCGACGAGACGGGCACATCGCTCAGGGCGGCGCGTCCATTGAGGCCCGCGAGCTCGATCAAAAATTGTGCGAGCACGGGATCGCCGCCTGCCCGACGGATCAATCGGATCGCCGCGCCAGCTGTCCCCCCGGTTGCCAGAAGGTCATCGATCAAGACAACTCGTTCACCCGGTTCGAACGCATCGGAATGGACTTCGATTTCGGCACTTCCGTATTCCAAATCGTAGGCCTCGGAAAGCGCATCAAAGGGAAGTTTCCCCTTTTTTCGGATCGGGACGAATCCCAAATTTAGCTCGTGTGCGACCGTCGCGCCGAACAGGAACCCACGCGCATCGATTCCCGCGATCTTCTGCGCCGATGCGGCTTTCGCGCCTCGGACAAATTCCGAGATGGCTGCACGAAAGTGGGCCGGGTCGTTCAAGATCGGCGTGATGTCGCGAAAGAGGATCCCAGCTTTGGGAAAATCGGGAATGTCTCGGATCGCGGCCCGGAGTTGATCGGGGGCAGTCATTAATCCCCGAACGATATCTCCACGGCGCGAGCGGTCTCGACCATCTGGCTGTCGGGACTCACACGCCGCAGCTTGTGGACGGCGTGGGAGATCGGCACATCCAGCGTGAGATAGTTTTGGTAGCTCACCATGGATCCGAATTTGCCCTCCGCGACCAGTTGGACGGCCTTGACACCAAACCGGGTGCCCAAGATGCGGTCCAATGTCGTCGGTGCTCCACCGCGCTGGAGGTGACCCAGCACGCAGGTGCGAACTTCCTTGCCGGTGCGATCGCCAATTTCCTGAGCGACGATCTCCCCAATCCCCCCGAGGCGGTGTTCGCCGCTCCCTGTGTGGTGGCGCTGCTGCTGTCCGTCTTTCGGACTCGCTCCTTCGGCAACGACAACCATCGTGCTCTTTGCTCCCTCGCGATCTCGGCGCATCACTTCTGCAGCGATCTTTTCATACTCGAAGGGGATCTCTGGGATCAGAATAATATCCGCACCCCCAGCCAACCCGCCGTGAAGCGCGATCCAGCCCGCGTGGCGCCCCATGACCTCGAGAACCATGACTCGTTTGTGGCTCGTCGCAGTCGTGTGCAACCGGTCGAGGGCATCGCCCACACACTCCACGGCGGAGTCGAATCCGAACGTCATCGCCGTCGCTTCCAAGTCGTTGTCGATCGTCTTCGGAACTCCGACGACAGGAAATCCTTCCTCGTGGAGTTGGAGTGCCGTCGACAGGGATCCGTCGCCACCAACAGTGATCAGCGCGTGAAGCCCGAGGGCCTCGAATGTCTGACGCGCCCCGTCAATGATCTCAGGCGGGATCACAGCTTTGTCGCCCGCTCCGATTTTTGCGACGAAGTGCCCTTTGTTGACGGTGCCCAAAATCGTTCCGCCAAGGTGCATGATGCCCGCCGTGGTTCGACGGTCCAGCGGCATGTAGTTCCCCGGGGGTAGGAGCCCCTCAAAGCCATCGCGAAATCCAATGACTTCCCAGCCCAGCTTGTCTGCTGCGCGGCAGGCAGCGCGCAGGACAGCATTCAGTCCGGGGCAATCCCCGCCACTTGTCAGTATTCCGATGCGTTTTTTGTTCATAATCTTTAGAGCGCCGAGGAGCGGGAGACCTTTCGTCCAGCCGCTGCCCATGCGTCGTAGAGTCCCCAACCTTGCCTAATCAACGCAAGACCTTCGCCAAATCGATCTGGCGAGCGGAGCATGACAACGATGATGCGGCGTGGAGTGATCATGACCTTCTCGCCCTCGCGACGAGACTCCGGCGATCGGTCAGAGGAAAGGATCAGGCAATCCCCGGCCAGGCGTGTGCGTCCGGTCTTGACGCCATCGATGCCCTCCTGGCCAAGAAGTTCGTTGGTATTGCCGATATCGAATGGGTTATCAACACCGCCGCGGATGACGTGAATCTGACGGGACGGTTGGGCGACGTAGAATGCGAAGCCCGCCTGGTCATAGGCATAGCGCACGAGGCGGGCCATGTCCGAAGCGGTCGAAAAGGGTGGGGGATCTTCCGTGTGATCGATTCCGCTCGGGTTGAGAAAGCGAGTGCGGCGCATCGCCAGCGAGCGGGCCAGCGCATTCATGTGCGCAACAAAATTTCCGGTGGGATCGAGCCCGTGGGAATTCGGGAGTTGGGCTCCGACGTGGTTGGCCAAAGTTGCCGCCGCCACATTATCCGAGGCCAGCAAAGACGCATAAATCAGATCCCTTAGGCTCATTTGATCGCCTGGCTGGAGGCCAACGGGATTCGCTGTGCCCTCGACGACAGCAGAGGCGGGCACGGTTGCCAGAACCGAAAGATCTGCGTTTTTTAGCCGAGCCCAATCGAGTGCGACAAGTGCCGTGGCAACTTTTGTGAGACTCGCAATAGGAAGTTTTTCGTCCCGGTTTTTCGACGCCAGAAGAAATCCTGTCTGGTTGTCCACAATGACATAACTCTCGGCGGCTGAGACCGCACTAATGCAGGTGGCGAAGGAAAGAAAGAGACCAAAACTGCGGATGATGCCCATATTTTTGTTTAAAACGAATCGCAGGTTAGCGGTGGTATTGTGAAGATCAATTCCTTTCGAGGGCCTTCCCGTCGATCCGGTGAGGTTGATCGCTCTCATCGTTGAAACCACGACACACCCGACCCGCCCGTCGGTGCGGCCAAGGCCGAGGGATCGAGCAATGCCGCTGCCGGAACGGCCTGGACATGCCCGTCGCAAAAGAGAATTGGCACCTCGGCCTGGCGTCCTTTGGGAACAGCAAGCAGCTCAGGACTGGACCCCGGAACGAATCCGGCGGTCGGGGCCAAGAAGATGACATTGCCCGGAAAGCCGATCTCGTAGATCCGGAAGCTCCGGGCTCCCTCGGTCGGTTGGAGGAACGTGTTCATGCCATAGTTAAAATAAAACGCCTCGGAATCCCAAATCTTGACGGGCTTCGTTCCCGGGCGGATCCAGATCGATGGCACCCCCGGACGCGGCCGCTCTCCAACCGGTAGATCGCCGAGCGGCTGCTCGGAAATGAAGGGGGGAAGGGCGTTGAACCACGCGCGTTTCTGTCCGCTCTCGACGGGTGCGGTGCCGACCTCTGGCAGTTGGTTTTCGTTTTCGATGAGGTAGAGGTTCAAGGCAATGCCCCACTGCTGGAGCCCGCGGGTCTCTGCGATTCTCTGGGCTTTCCGCTGATGGCTCGAAAGGTTCCCGAAGACGATCAGGATGAGGGCAACGAGAACGACGGAACCGGCCACCCATTTCACGATTCCAAGCGATGGAAAGACGTCGCTTGTCTTCACGGCTTCAAGACCTCCCATCCATCCGGAGGTTCACTGGACAGCGGTGCCTCGTTGGCTTTCAGGTAAGCCGCAAAGAAGTCGAACTCGGACGTCTGTGGAAGCGGTGTCACGGTATTCGCCGGGAGCCCGAGCTTCCCGCAGATCAACGAGGCAAAGAATTGCGAGGTCGTCACAACGACCGGCCCGTCGCTGAGGCCGGGCTTCATAAAAACATGGATGCCGGCCACGGTCGGAAGCTGGCGGATCTCGGCCTGAGTAAGCGACATTTGGACAAGGCCGGATGTCCACGGAAGGCTATTGAAGACCCTGCTCGCCCGCAGGCTGCCGACCGGCCAGTCGGACCGGATGGACTCGGGTGAATAAGCAACAGCCTGTGTTCCGGGAATTCCGGCCAGAGCGGTCATGTAGATGACAAGAATCTGCTTCTCATCAAGCGGAGTTGACAGCTGGGCGAGGGATTTATCCGCCTCCGTCATCGAGGGGGCAAACTTTTCGATCCCAGCAACCACCGCCGCGTCCGCTGCCGCGTTGTTTGCCGTCATCGGGACGAGTTCGTGCCGGAGCACCTTCCAAGCGGCACCCTCTCTCGCAAGATCGAGACGGGCGAGCACGAAGCCGCCGTTGTTACGAAGAATGTTCGCCGAGACCGGCGGGTTCCAATCCACAAACCCACTCGCCTGCCAAGCCTCCCGCTGATTCGCTCCGTAGGTGCGATGCGCCAAAATCGCATCGACGCGATCCCTGCGCAGGCTCTCAAGAAAACTTTGAGGCGGATTATCGGTCGCCTCGAATTTCATCCAAGCGAGGAGCGTCAATGCATTCGGAGGCCGGCTCCCGAGCGCCTCGATCACCGGCGCGTAATCACGGACTGGACGGACCCCTTCGCTCACGCTGCCGAATTTTGCGGGGAAGCGGGCAGGATTCAAGGCCGGGTCGGTATCACCATAAAAGTTCGCGAGCACATCGATGGGCAGGCCGCCTGCATCGAAACGCACCCCAGCGGCTGTGCCGGGAAGGGTCGGATTCCCATCGGGTCCGATAAATGGGTTAAGAACCTTCGCCCGGATCTTTTCAATCGAAGCGGATGGAACGTCGGCGTCGAGGTTGCTCAACATAACGGCGTCGTATCCGGCATCGTTGAAAAATGTGACCATGTTCATCGAGTCCGTCACGTGTGAGGCAAACGACCCGCCGAGGCTGTCGCCGAGATCCATCACAAAAACGCGGGCACCGGATTTCTGAGCCTCTTGGCGCACGGAGTGGATGTAGCCAGCGAGATACTGGTAATGCTGGAGAGGGGAGATGTTCTGAAGCGCGAGCGGATAAACGTTTCCACGCATCCTCCCGCTATGGAGAAGGATCACATCGGCTTTCGGTTCCTCGTCGCGGGAGCATCCGGGAAAGACGGCGGCCGCGAGGAAAAGCGCGACGATGGCAAGGGATTTTCTGTTCATGGGAATAGTCTTCACAGCGGAATGCCCATGCGAGCGAATTTCATGCCATCTGCTAAGTGTGACATTTTCGTAACATTGATGCTCAACGAATACATCTTGTCATCGCGTCCCGAGAACAGCCAGTAATACCGGATGTCGAATCCGTGGAAGTCCGCACTCCCCAGTGCCTACCGCACCTGGTTAGCGGCGGCCGCTTGCCTGAGAAAGAGAATCGGCACCGTGGCGCTAGCCGCCTTGGTGCTCTCGATGTCCGCGTGCGCGGCGAAGGAGGGCCCGCGGGAGAAGCCTGCGGCCGCCGAGGTTCCGGAGCCCGAGATCGAGAGATTCTCCTCCAGCGCGCTCCAGTTGCAGGTGATGGATTTCTCCGACCGGTTCATCTCGGCAATGAGCGAGGCAATCGATGGCTACATCGCGGTCGAGCCCGACGCGACGAAGCGCGCTGCGGCACGGGCTTGGAAGGTTCGCTACTCCTCCGCCGCGATGACGATTGCGGCCTCACGAGATCCGCGTTCGAATCTCCTCGATATGGTCGTGTTCATTTCGGCTGGGAAATGGGCGGTCGAGCATTACTGGGTGCCGAAAGTCTTTGGAGAGCAGGCCGCCAGCCTGGCTGACGTTTACGAGAACCAGGATCGGCAGGCATGGGAGCTCGCCAGTCGCGTCCTTTCGCTCAAGCAAATGGGGGATCTGCGAGATCTCATTCGGCAGTGGGAAAAAAATCACCCGAACCGACTCGATGTCGCCGATGTCCGCCTTCGCAACCTCGACGGAGTTCGCCTCAGTGCCTTCGATGACGGGCTCGCCGCGCAGGGAATTCTCGCCAGCCTGCGGCGGTTCATGGGTCGGGTCGACACGTCTTTGCTCTACGGCGAACGTGTCATGTTTTACCTCGAACGCACGCCGCAGATCTTATCCCAACAGACGGAGCTGACCCTTGCGCAGATTGGCGAGGCCTTTCCGATTGCCACCGTCCGGCCGGAGGAATTTGCCGAAGCCGTGCGTGAGTTACCGGCCATCCTCCAACAGGGGATTGATCGCAACCAAGGCACGCTCGACACACTCCTGCCAAAGATCGAGGTGACGCTCGCAAATGCCAATACCTTGGTCGTCAGCTTGGATAAGACCTTGGTGTCTCTCCGGCAGTTTACCGACATCGCACCCGACTCCACCGCGCCTCCGGTCGATCCCACAAAGCTCCTCGACCAGACGACCCGTGCACTCGCGCACTTGGATTCGAGCATTCAGGGACTCAACGCCTTCGCAGAAAAAACTTCTGCAGGCAGTCTCCCTGCCGCTGAGATTTCACGGCAGCTCGAAGTGCATTCGACGCGAGTGTTGGATGCCGCCTTCCATCGGCTACTGCTTCTCATCGGCGCCTTCTTCGCAGGCGTGATCATCGCTCTGCTGGTTGCGAAGGCACTCTTTCTGCGGAGGACGTCGGGATCGGACCCGAAGTGATTGCTCCTCAGGCCAGCGACTGAACGGCGCGGTCCATGGCGGACGCCAGATCGGCGCGGCGGATGGGCTTGCTCAGGTAGTCGTCCATCCCGGCATCAAGGCAACGCTGGCGATCGCCCGACATGGCATCGGCTGTAAGCGCGATGATGTGAGCATGCCGGGGTTGGGAGGCCTTGAGTTCCGCATCCCGGATCCGCTGCACCGCACCCACCCCGTCGAGGACCGGCATCTGCAAGTCCATAAAAATAATGTCGTAGGGATTCTCCTCATGTGCCTCGCAGCCCTTGAGGCCATCCTCCGCCGCATCGCTTTCGAAGCCAAGGGAAAGAAGCATTCGCTGGGCGAGCATTCGGTTGACCCCATTGTCCTCAACGACCAAAACCCGGTGCGGACCGCTCCGCGGCTGGGCGGGGGTCGGGCGCTTGCTGGTCGGGGCGCTCGAGGCAATTTCCTCGGTCGGAACGACCACCAGTGGCAGATCGAGAACGAACTTGCTGCCTGAGGGCGAGGAATCGAGGAGGTGAACATTTCCACCGAGGAGGTTGGCCAGGCGTTTGCAAATCGCGAGACCGAGACCGGTTCCTCCAAAGCGTCGGGTCGTTGACGAATCAGCCTGAGAAAACGGTTTGAACAAGCGCGTCTGCTTGTCTGGAGGAATCCCGATACCCGTGTCGGACACCTCGATGCGGAGCGGGAAGCGGCCGTCCCCCGGATCGAGCCCTCCGCGCGAGGCTCTGACAGTAATCTGGCCCGCAGGGGTAAACTTCACGGCATTTCCGATCAGATTGAGCAGGATTTGGCGGAGGCGCCCGGGATCCGTGCAAAGGCTATGCGGCACGTCGTCATCGACGGAGGACTCGAAGTCCACGCCCTTCGAGATGGACGTGGCGCGGTAGAGATCCGCAACGTCACGCACGCACGAGCGCACCTCAACCGAGGAGGGTTGGATCGGCATTTTGCCCGACTCGATTCGCGAAAAATCGAGAATATCGTTGAGCAGGACCAGCAAGGCATCGCCGCTGCGACGAATCATTTCAATCTGCTCACGCTGGGAGACATTGAGCTTTGACTCGGTGAGGAGATCGGCAAAACCGAGAACACTGTTGAGTGGCGTCCGGATTTCGTGGCTCATCACGGCCAAGAATTCGCTTTTGGCACGGTCCGCGGCCTGCGCGGCCTCTTTTTCTCGAATCAACTCCTGCTCCGCATTTTTCCGTGAGGTGACGTCGAGGCTGGCTCCACGGTATCCGATGAGCGTTCCGCCAGGATCGAGGACCGGCATTCCGTTGACGCTGAGCCAGATGATCTCGCCATCCGCCCGAACCATCCGGTGCTCGAAATCCCGGAAGACCGAGCGCTTGGAGACAAAAAGCTCCGACTGGGCGCGGACTTGGTCGACTTCATCTGGGGGGACGAGTGACAGCGGATGGCGACCCAAGAGTTTCTCGACCTGATAGCCAAGGACGTCGGTGACGCGCGCCGACAGGAACGTATAGTGCCCGCCGGGATCGACTTCCCAAATGTATTCTCCCGCCGCATCGACGACGTCGCGAAGACGCTTCTCGGCCTCGCGCAGGGAAGTCATGTTGAGGATCGTTCCGACCGACATCCGGCGATTCTTGCCGATGTCGATCTGCTGGCCGCGATCGAGGAGCCAATGGACGCGCGAGTCGTTTCCGATGATCCGGTATTCGAGATTCCACTTCGACCCGCTCTCGCCCGCCCACGTTGACTGGCAGCGTGCGAGGTCATCGGGGTGGATGTGTTGCATCCAGGAATTTCTCGAGGACGGGAGGTCATCGATATCCGACCATCCGACGCCGGCCAGGTTGCCCTGCCACTCAATTTTTCCAGTGGTCGGATCGAGATGGTAGATGGCCTCGCCGATCGCTTGGATGAGCGCGCGTTCAGCGCGTTCGATGACTTCCAATTTTTCCGCATCCGAAACGTTTTTGCGGCGGTAGGAGTAAACGGCGAGACCGACGGTGAGGGAGACGACAGCACCGATCAGAACGGATGAGAACGCTGCCGAGCGGAGCGACGCCAGTGTTGGCTGGAGTTTGTCACTGGTCGACTCGACGACGAGAACGCCCCGGGTGCGGTCTGGGCCCGAAACGATCGGGACCATGGCGACCACTAGCGATTCGGTTGAACCCGGATAGGCAATCTCGCCAACCCATCCCTTTCCCGTCTTTTGAACGGAAAGCGCACAAAAATAGATCGTCTCTTTGCTGAAGTCGCCGCTTTTTCCTGGCTGGATGGGGAGACGTTCCCATGAGCGTGGTGGGAAGCCCTCGCTGTCGAGGACCATCTTCGGCTGATCGCCATCAAAGGCCACGGTGAACGTGCGCGAGATAATGGGCTCCGCGCCCTTGACCTCTCGAAGAGGGCGCTGGACGTCGTTGTATTTGGCGGCATCGAACTCGCCAAAAGCCGCGCCGGCCAGCTCGTCGTGGCGGGAGGCGTCCAGCGCGCTTGCGGTCCGCCACGCCAGTGATTCCAGCCGCTGGCGGTTGTGCACGTTGTTCCGAGCACTGGCTTGGCTGTAGATAAAGTAAGCCGATGCAATGAAGCAAAGGAGAACCGAAACCCCAACGTAAATTGCGTCTCTCAAAGGCGAAGGTGGTCTGGAAAGATCGAGCATTACAGCGCGCGCGAACTCCGGGTTTCAGGCATAGAAATCAATGATGGTTCGGAAATTCCGGACGGGCGTCGCCCGGTTGACCGGCAGTCGATGGGAATTTCGAACGGGGCATGTTGGAAAAATGCTAGCTGGCTTTGAACGGGCGGCCGGCGAGGGCGGTTTTAGCACGCCGCTGGTCGGGCTCGAGGATGGCCAGCATTTTCTCGGCATCAGCCAGGCGACGGTCGCGGAGCAACTCGATGCGTTCGTGATGAGAAATGATTCCATCGTCAAAATCGGAAGCGACTTTTTTCGAGTAAGCGAGATTCGCGAGGCGGATCTTTTCGATGGCAGCGACCTGCGCTGGGGAGAGTCCGAGTTGCTTTTGCACGGCAGGCGAGGCCAGGGTGGAACCTCCGAGGATTTGGTGTTCGATCTCGGTGAGACGGGATTTCTGCTTGGAGCTGAGAACGGCCAGGGCTTCGGAGTTGGATTTTACGCGGAGGGATTCGAGTTTCGAATCCGCCGCGAGGTGCGACTCTTTCGTCGTGCCGGCTGCGGCGACGATTTTGCGTGCGTTATTCCGGAATCCGGTGCGGATGGCGTCGATTCGGCTCGCTTGTGCGGGAGAAAGATTTAGTTCGGATCGGACAGCGTCGAGGCCAAGAAGGATTGGCAACGAGCCGATGCGATCGGGGGCCGGGCTGGCGGCGAGGGCGGACGACGAGAGGGCCAACCCGAGAGCGGCGGCAAGGAGGAGAGAATTTTTCATAGTTAGGTTTAGACGCTCTTCGCGATGATTCCTTCGAGGGTGACAATGTCTGCTGCAAACTTCCGGATGCCTTCAGCGAGTTTTTCGGTCGCCATGGCGTCTTCGTTGAGGAGCCAACGAAATTTCTTTTCGTTGAGGGCAATTTTTTCAACGGGCGATGCTTTCGCTTCAGCCGCATCGAGCTTCCGTTCGACCTTCTCCGTGGATCCCTGGAGTTTTTCGAGGAGGTCGGGGCTGATCGTGAGGAGATCGGATCCGGCGAGCTCGGTGATCTGGCTCACGTTTCGGAAACTGGCGCCCATGACTTGGGTCTGGTAGCCGAACTTCTTGTAGTAAGTGAAAATGGCGCGGACAGACTGCACTCCGGGATCTTCGGCTCCATGATATTCCTTGCCCATCGTTGCCTTATAATAATCGTAGATTCGTCCGACGAACGGCGAGATGAGGCGGACGCCGGATTCGGCGCAAGCAATAGCTTGAGGAAGTGAGAAGAGGAGCGTGAGATTGCAGTTGATGCCCTCTTTTTGGCAGACCGCAGCAGCTTGGGCACCCTCCCAGGTCGATGCGATCTTGATGAGGATCCGCTCGCGGGGCGTGCCAAGGGCTTCGTAGAGACCGATGAGATACCGGGCTTTTTCAATCGTTGCATCGACATCGAACGAGAGGCGCGCATCCACCTCCGTTGAGACCCGGCCGGGAACGATCTCCAAAATTTTGCGACCGAAGGCGATGAGGAGATCGTCGATGATCTTGCGGTGCAGGGCGGGGCCGGAGAGTGAACTTCCGCGGTTGTCGGCAATCGCCTTCTCGAGGAGGGGCTTGTATTCCGCTTGTTGGACAGCCTTAAAGATCAAGGTCGGATTTGTCGTGGCGTCCTGCGGTGAGAATTGGCGGATCGACTCGAAATCGCCGGTATCTGCAACGACGGTCGTAAATTGTTTCAGTTGGTCAAGAGCTGTCATGATGGGTGTGTTAGCGGCTGGAAGGTCCCGAATCCTGCGCTCGAAAAGCGGAAAAGGCAACCTTGAAATGCCTTGGTGCCTGAGGTCGCCGCGAGAAAAGGGGGCGGTTTTTACTGGACGGAAATCTTTTGCACACGGCCGGAGATCGGGCATTGTGTGTCTTCCAAACCATTTGCCATGCCCATTATCGCCAAAGGACTTGAAGGAATCGTAGCTAACTCCACGCGGTTGAGCGAAGTGCTCGGCCAAGAGGGGGTATTGATCTATGCTGGATACGATATCAACGAACTCGCCGGGCAGGCGACTTACGAGGAGGTTGTTTATCTTCTCTGGCACGGCACGTTGCCGAATCGCGCCCAATTGGACGAGCTCACGTGCCGACTGCGGGCGGAACGTGAATTGCCTCAAGGCGTTTTAAACTTCCTCCGGTCCGCTCCGAAAAACGCCAACCCCATGGACGTGCTCCGAACGGCCGTCTCGATGCTCGGGCTCTACGACAATGCCCTGAACGAGGAACATGCGCGAGATGATGCGGACCACAGGCGGGCCATCGGCATTACGGCAAAGGTCGGAGTCATCGCCGCGTATTTCCATCGGATTCGCCTCGGGTTGGACCTGCCTCCCGTGCGCCAAGATCTGGGAGAGGCTGCACATTTTCTCTACCTTCTGAATGGCGAGACACCGAGCCCAGAAGCCGCACAGACACTCGATGTGGCCTACGTTCTCCATGCCGATCATGGGATGAACGCGTCGACATTTTCCGCGCGAGTCACAATTGCCACGCTGAGCGATATTTATTCCGCCATTACCTCGGCCATCGGGACGCTCAAGGGTCCGCTCCACGGCGGCGCAAATGAAGGGGTCATCCACATGCTGCAAGAAATCGGCACCGAGGAGGCGGTCGATGCATGGGTCGAGGAGCAACTGGCGCAAAAAAAGAAGATCATGGGAATCGGTCACCGTGTTTACAAGGTTCTCGATCCTCGCGCACCGCACTTGAGGAAAATGGCCGTCCACCTTTGCGAAAAGCTCGGCGAGCCAAAGTGGATTCGCATGAGCGAGCGGATCGCGGAGATCATGAAGGAGAAAAAGGCACTGAATGCCAACGTCGATTTCTACTCGGCGACCGTCTATTACTCGCTCGGCATCCCGACCGACATGTTCACGCCGATCTTTGCCATTGCCCGCACGAGCGGTTGGACGGCGCACGTTCTGGAGCAACTGGCCGACAACCGGCTCTACCGTCCTCTCAGTGAATATACGGGCCCGGAGGTCGGGAAGTCGTTCGTCCCGATCGACGCGCGTTGACCCGGTGCTGACGATGCCGGAATCAAATTCATCGCAGCTCGTCGCGACAGCCCTGGGCCGATCGTTTCAAATCGGCAGGGAGAAAATCGCCGTCCTCCGTGGTGTCGATCTCGCGGTCGAAACCGGCGAGTCCGTTTTTCTCTGCGGGGCGAGTGGTGCCGGGAAGACGACGCTCCTCTACACGTTAGCCGGACTTGAGACGCCCGAATCTGGAACCGTGAGCTTCGAGGGGCAGTCGCTTTATGCCCTTGGCACGGACCGTCTGGCCCGGCTGAGGAATCGCCGGATGGGCTTTGTCTTCCAATCGTATTTCCTCCTCCCGGAACTGACCGCTCTGGAGAACGTGAGGATCCCGGCCATGATTGGCGGCCAAGTGACCGGCACTCGGGCGGAGGAACTGCTTGCTCGTGTCGGCCTCGCCGAGCGGATGCACCACCTCCCATCGGAGCTCAGTGGCGGTGAGCAGCAGCGCGTGGCGATCGCCCGTGCGCTGGTGAACGACCCGTCGATCTTGTTTGCTGACGAGCCGACCGGAAACCTTGATTCGCGCACCGGGGAGGCCATCATGGAAGTCCTGTTGGGGGTGAGCCGCACCGACCGGCGCACGCTGGTTGTCGTGACCCACGATGAACGACTCGCGCAGCGCGGCGATCGCCGGCTGCGGATTGTGGACGGACGAATTGCCGGAGCGGCTTGATTTCGATGGGCCTTGATTACCCGCCAGCTTTTCTCGACTTGACCCGCGAACTGCGGAGGCTTCCTGGAATCGGTCCTCGCAGTGCCGAGCGGGTCGCCCTCTGGCTTCTCGGCAACAAAGACGCGCGCCCCGGGAAGCTCGCGGAGGCTTTGACGGTCGCTTCCGCCACGGTCCATCCGTGCAGCAAGTGCGGGTTCTTTGCGACCGACGACCTTTGCGAGATCTGTCAACATGCGGATCGACAGGGCTTGCAAATCTGTGTTGTCGAACACGCGACCGATATTCTTCCGATCGAGCGGACGGGGGCTTTTCACGGGCTCTACCATTCGTTAGGCGGTCGGCTGGCGCCGCTGGACCATGTCGGCCCGGAGAATTTGCGGGTGCCGGAGCTGATGGCTCGGATTCCGATCGAGAACCCCACTGAGATCATCCTCGCGCTCAGTGCCGATGTCGAAGGGGAGGCCACAACCAACTTCCTCGTCAGCATGATCGCGCCCCTCGGCGTTCCGATGACGCGCATTGCCCACGGGCTCCCGGCTGGCGGCGGGTTGGAACACGCGGACCAAATGACTGTCCAGCGCGCCCTCTCCGGCCGCCGCCCGACGTAAGCCATTCCGGCGAGGCCGGAAAAGGCTGGCGCGGATTGACTCTGGGTGAGGCTGCAGAGGCCGGGACGGAGAGAGAATCCGTTTGACACGAGCCGACGTAGAGTATCTAAGAACTATGCAAATGAGCTCCCAGAAAAGCGAGGCATCCGACCTCGTGAAGAATTCGGTCCTTTACAAGGAATTTCTAGCAGAGCGCGAGGAGATCCTGCGTCATAAGTGGATTGAAAGCGAGAAGGCCGGCCAGGACATTGGCTTCGAGCGGGCATTGCTGGATTGGATCGTCAAATATCGTTCGACATGGAGGACGGATCGGACACGACCGTCTGGAAAATCAGAAAGGCAACCGGCGGGCTGATGGCTTGCCGCCTTTAATCTGCTCCTGCGAGGGTGGAAAGGCCTGAATGCGAGAAAACCAAGAAAGCGCAGAGAAGTCACAGATCGCCCTCGACTCGGAGGCGATCGAGAAGGCGATCCGCCGGATGTCGCACGAGATCATCGAGCGCCAGCCAAGCATAGACCGTTTGGTTTTAGCCGGAATCCCGACGCGAGGGATTGAGGTCGCCCGCCGTCTGGCGGCGTTCATTAGTGAGATCGACGGGCGGATGCCGTTCGTCGGAGTTGTGGATATTTCGATGCATCGCGATGACCTCTCGACCCGGTCCCGAATGACTGTTCTCGTCCCTTCTGATCTGCCTGTTGACCTTGACGGGAGGCCGTTGATTTTGGTCGACGATGTTTTGTTTACAGGGCGTTCGTGTCGGGCTGCCTTGGATGCGATTGCCTCATTCGGGCGCCCGGAGTCGATTCAACTCGCGGCTCTCGTTGACCGTGGCCATCGTGAGCTCCCGATCCGGGCCGACTACGTAGGGAAAAATCTCCCAACCTCTCGCGAGGAAAAAATCCGTGTGCGCTTTCAAAACCTCGACAACGTGCCCGACTCGGTCCGGGTGGTGAAACCCTGACGACCATGAAGCCTTGGACCCGCAAAGATCTGACCGGACTCGACGAGCTCACCGCCGAGGAAATTCAGTTTCTTTTGGACACGGCAACGGCGTTCAAAGGCGTCGGCGAGCGGAGCTTGAAAAAAGTGCCGGCCTTGCGTGGGAAGACGCTGGTCAATTTTTTTGTCGAGCCCAGCACGCGCACACGGACGTCTTTTGAAATTGCAGCGATGCGCCTGAGTGCCGATGTGGTGAATATCTCCGCCACGGCCTCGAGCCTGCAGAAAGGCGAAACGCTCAAGGACACCGCGAGGAACTTGGAAGCGCTGCATGCGGACATCATCGTGCTGCGACATAGCTCGGCAGGTGCCTCCCACTTCCTCGGGACACGCCTGAAATCTTCGGTGATCAATGCCGGAGATGGCGCGCATGAGCATCCGACTCAAGGCCTGCTGGATATTTTTACGATGCGGGAAAAGCACGGGCGGATCGCGGGCCTGAAGGTCGTGATTGTCGGCGACATTCTCTTCAGCCGGGTGGCACGGTCGAACATCCACGGCCTCGTCAAGCTTGGGGCCCACGTTACTCTTGTCGGTCCGACGACTTTGGTGCCGAAGGGCTTCGAGAAGCTCGGCGCTCGCGTCGTCCACCGCCTCGACGATGTCGTCGAAGAGGCCGACGTTATCAATCTTCTGCGCATTCAGCACGAACGGCAGCGGAAAGAATATTTTCCGGGACTCGGAGAATATGTTTCGCTTTTCGGACTCACAAAAGCCCGCGCGGCGAGGCTCAAGCCAGGTTGTTTGATCATGCATCCGGGACCGATCAATCGAGGAGTTGAAATCGACAGCGATGTGGCCGACGGCGCCCAGAGCGTTATCCTTGAGCAAGTCTCCAACGGGATCGCCGTCCGGATGGCCGTCCTCTACCTTTGCGCCCGGGGAACGGGTCTCTCGACATGAAAAATCTGCGCATCCTCAATGGACGAATCATCGATCCCGCCAACGGGCGCGATGGGCTGGGGGACCTCTTTATTGCAGGCGGCAAAATCCTCGCCAGCGATCCCGGTGGCGAATGCGAGACGATCGATGCCCGCGGGCTCGTCGTGGCGCCCGGGCTCATCGACATCCATGTCCACCTTCGGGAACCGGGCCAGTCGCACAAGGAGACGATCTCCACAGCGACGCGGGCAGCGGCGGCAGGGGGATTCACCTCGGTGGTGGCAATGCCGAATACGAGTCCGACTGCCGATAACGCGGCAACGATCACGTGGATTCGGGACCGCGCCGAGCGGGAGGGGCACGTGAATGTCTTCTGCACGGGAGCGATCACGCGGGGGCTCAAAGGCGAGGAGCTCGCGCCCTACGGATCGATGGTCGCCGCCGGGATTGTGGCCATCACAGACGACGGGCATTGTATCCAGAACCATGAGGTCATGCGGCGGGCTGTGGAATACGCCAGAATGTTCGGGCTGCCGGTGATGGATCACTGCCAAGATGTTTCGCTGGTGGGCGATGGGGTGATGCATGAGGGCGAGTGGAGCTTGCGGCTGGGGCTGCCGGGATGGCCTCGGATTGGCGAGGAAATGATCGTTTCCCGCAACATCATGATCGCGGATCTCTGCCAGGCCCCGGTTCATTGTCAGCACATCAGCTCGGGGGGGAGCGTGGACCTCATCCGCGCCGCGCGAGCGCGGGGGATTCCGATTTCCGGTGAGGTCTGCCCGCACCACATTGCCCTGACGGATTCCTCGTTGGCCACTTTCGACACAAATTTCAAAATGAACCCGCCCTTGCGAAGCGAGGAAGATGTCGAGGCGATCATCGCCGGGATCGCGGACGGGACATTGAACATTCTGTGCAGCGACCACGCTCCGCATGCGTCGTATGAAAAGGAAGTCGAGTTTGATCAGGCACCGTTTGGGATCACCGGACTGGAGACCGAGTTCGCGATTTTCTGCGATATTTTGGTCCACAAAAGAAAAGCGATTCCGCTCGAACGATTGATTGCGCTCTACACGAGCGAGCCTGCGCGGTTGCTCCGGCTGGATCGCGGGACCCTGAGCGCGGGGGCGCCGGCGGATGTGACGTTGATCGATCCGGGACTGGAGTGGACGTTTGACAAATCCGCCACCCACTCGCTCTCACGCAATACGCCCTTCGATGGTCACACGTGGAAAGGTCGCGCCGTGCGGACGGTGGTCGGGGGAAAGACGGTCTGGGAAATTTGATGAGCGTCCGTGCGCTGGTCTGGATTCTGATCGGCGGGTATTTGTTGCTTTGCCTGTTCGTATTTTTTCGCCAGCGCCAGATGCTGTATTTTCCCGGTCAGGCGGGCGAAGTCCAGATGGTCGACGACGCGAAGCGGCTCGGGTTTTTGCGCTGGCTCGACAAAGGTGGGCAGGCGATTGGATGGCGGATTCCCGGTGATGCCGGGGGGCCGCCCTTGTTGATTTTGCAGGGCAACGCCGGGAATGCCTTGGGGCGTGCGGGAATGGTCCAGCGGTTGCGGGCGGCGGGAATTGGCGTGGATGTCTTTGTCCTCGACTACCCCGGCTTTGGCTCGCGGGCGGGAACTCCGACCGAGCAGAGTCTGACCGAGGCCGCGCTCAGTGCACTGGATGCTCTGCCGGACCCGCCGGTCATTTTGGGAGAATCCCTCGGCTCGGGAGTGGCTGCACAAGTCGCGGCGCGGGCGGGTGCCCGGCTGCGTGGGCTGATTTTGCTGACGCCGTTTGATTCCATCGTCGCTGTGGCAAGGCACCACTATCCATGGTTGCCAGTCACCCTGCTGGTCGCCGATCGGTTTGATTCCGTCCAAGCGCTGCGGGATTTCACGCAGCCCGTCGCAGTGATTGTCGGCGGAAAAGATGCGACGACACCGCCGGCGGGCGCGATGCGATTGTTTGAGAGTCTCAAAGCGCCGAAACAGCTGTGGACTGTTCCGGATGCGGATCATAACGAACCGCTGTGGGATCTGACGGATGCACAGTGGCAGGACGTCTGGACATTTGTGACGGGGGGCTCGGGCCAATGAGCCGTGCGTTTTCTCTGGAGGCTTGCGACGGGGGCGGACGGGCGGGAACCCTGCAAACGCGACGGGGAAAGATCCTGACGCCTGTATTCATGCCCGTGGGCACCCAGGCCACGGTGAAAGCGATGACTCCTGCGGAGCTGCGGAATGCGGAGGCTCAGGTGATCTTGGGAAATACCTATCACCTCCATGTGCGACCCGGTGAGAAGTTGATCCAGCGGCTGGGCGGGCTCCATGAGTTTATGTCTTGGGACCGCCCGATCTTGACGGACAGTGGAGGCTTTCAGGTCTTCTCGCTCGCCAAGCTTCGGCGCATTACGGAGGAGGGGGTCTTTTTTCAGAACCATTTGGACGGGACGCCGACATTCATCGGGCCCGAGACGTCGATGGAGATCCAGCGGGATCTCGGTTCGGACATCGTGATGGCCTTCGATGAGTGCCCGCCCCATCCGTGCTCGCATGACGATGCGGCAAAGAGTCTGGATCTCACGCTGCGTTGGGCTCGCCGCTGCAAGGAATGGTGGGCGGCGACGCCGGAAGCCGGGCGTCCGCTTGTTTTCGGAATCACGCAGGGATCGGGGTATCCGGATTTGAGGGAACGGAGCGCGAGGGCGTTGGTCGACATCGGTTTCGATGGCTACGCGATTGGCGGGGTGAGCGTCGGCGAGCCGGAGCCAGAGATGATGCGCGCTGTGGAGAATGCCGTGCCGTTCCTGCCGGCGGATCACGCGCGATATGCGATGGGTCTGGGGACTCCCCCGCAGATCCTGGAGTTGATTGCTCGCGGGGTGGATATGTTCGACTGCGTTTTGCCGACGCGTTTGGCTCGCAATGGAACGGCGTTCACGAAAGGTGGAACCATCAATCTTAAGAACGCCCCGTTTGCTGAAGATCCGCGACCGATCGAGGAAGGGTGCGCGTGTCCGGCGTGTACGGAATTCTCACGCGCCTACCTCCGCCATCTCGTCAAGGCGGAGGAAATTTTGGGACTCCGGCTGGTGACGATGCACAATCTGCATTTTTACATCCGCCTCGCGTCCGAGGCGCGCCGACATATTTTGGCGGGAACGTTTTCCGATTTTCGCGCGTCATTTGTCTCCGGCTACGCGACATCGCGTGGCACCGACTAATCTCCGTTCGCCGGGAGTTCATTGACCGGCGCAAGATGCCGGCGGACCCGGCTCCCTGCTGCGTCGAGAAGGAGAACGGCAATCAGGATGATAAGGAGGACGGTGGCAAATTTATCCCATTGGTAGAATTCCTGATACGTGTGCAACCAGACCCCGATTCCGCCCGCGCCGACATAGCCGATAATGGCCGCCGAACGCAGGTTGTATTCGAGCATCCAGAGCGCATGGCTCCAGACGAGCGGGCGGGCGTGTGGCCAGATTCCGAATTGAAAGGCCTGGAGGCGGTCGGCTCCGGAGACTCGAAGGGCCTCAGCCACTCCGGGGTCGGCACTCTCAAAGGAATCGCTGAAGAATTTTCCGAGATACCCGAGCGAATAAAAGATCAGCGCGACCACGCCCGCCAGAGCGTTCGCTCCAAAGACCGCGACGGCCAGCAGGGCCCAGATCAGGCTCGGAATCGAGCGCACGGCACTGAGGAAAAAACGGGTGGCAAGGACGAGCGGACGCGGGGAGATATTTGCAGAGGCGGCAGCGGCAATCGGAACGGCGAGAGCGGCAGAGGCCAGAGTCGCCAAGATGGCGATTTGAAAAGTCTCCCAGAGGGCGGGGGCGATACTCGGGAGAATGGAAAAGTCCGGCGGCCAAAATCGGTCCACAAAGCGCTTGAGATTGGCGAGGTAGTCAAGCGAGCGACCCGACCCGCGCAGGGCCGGCAGGGAGATGACGGCTGAGGCGAGGAGGAGGATGAGCGTGACGCGGGGAGCGTCCCACGGACTCCGGCGGCGGACTGGCCTTAAGCCCGACACTGGCTCTTGAACGTCCATCCAGATTCTGAGTTCCCGGTGATCGTCAATGTGAAATCGGCCAAACGTTCGACCAGGCCGGGGTCGTGGAGTGCACAGATCGTCGTGGAGCCCGAATCGCGCGCGTCTTTCTTGAGGGAGTCCAGAACCTCCGCCGCGAGGCGGGGGTCGAGTTGGGAGACCGGCTCGTCAGCGAGGACGACCTCGGGGGCGGCGATAAGGGCACGCGAGATGGCAACGCGCTGGCGCTCGCCGCCGGAGAGGCTGCCCACCATTTCCTGAGCGAGCCCGGAAAGGCGAAATCGCTCAAGGAGCGCACGACATTTCTGGCGATCTCCCGCCCGAAATCCCCAGAGCGTTTTCCATGATGGTCGCTGGCCGAGCAGTCCGCACAGCACATTGGTTTCGACCGTGCAATTGGGGTTCAGTCGCAGGTGTTGAAAAACCACGCCAAGCTTGCATCGAAACCCCTCCGGCGAGTGGGTGCAATTTCCCCGACACCGGTAAGCGATCTCCCCAGAGGCTGGGGGAATCAGCCCGGCAAGACAGGCCAAGAGGCTGCTCTTGCCAATTCCGGACGGCCCGACGATGGCGACAAAACTTCCCCGAGGAATCTCCATGCGCAGTCCATGCAGAAGCTCGCGGCCCTCCCGCGCGACGCAGAGACCGTCTGCTTGAAGATGGGGAAGCATCTTGTCGGTCATGGTGTGGAAACAATGTTCAATGCTTCGACGACGGGTGCAAGGTGGGCGTCTTGGTCAGCTTCGACGAGAGGGGAGGTGAAGACGCGGTTCCGAAGCTCCGGGTCGGATTTTTCCAAATCGAGCAGAGCGGCCTTGAGGGCTTGGCGCTTTTCCGGATCGAGGCCCGAGGCGACGGCGATGACGTGAGTCGGAACGGGGCCCTGGCGGGCAATGATCTTCAAGCGAGCCCGCTGTTCTGGACTGAGGTGTTTATCCTTGTCAAATACGTAGTCGCTGACGGCCGCCGCTTCAGCTTCCCCGGCCAGCACGCGCTCGACGGCGCTGGCGTAGCCGGTTCCGAACCACACGTTTCCCTCACCGAAAAACTCCTCGGGATTTTTTTTGATCAGGCCTTTTTTGAAGAGGTCGAGTTGGGGGATGAGGTATCCTGAGGTGCTTGTGCGGCTGGCAAACGCAACCGGTTTGCCCCGGAGGTCTTCGATACGGGTATATGGCTTGTCGCTCAATGCCAGCCAGTAGCTGTCGTAGTCGCGGCGTCCGGCAATTTCTCCCACCAAGAGAAGGCTGGCGGCACCGGCCTTGCTCGCGTGAACCAGGTCGGTCGCGCTCAGGTATCCGGCATCGATCGACCCGTTGGCCATCCCCTCGATGATGACAGCCGCAGAGAGCGGCACGATGACATCGACTTTCTGGCCAAGACTTTTTGTGAGGGCGGCAGCAAGGGCTTGGCGTTCGCTGAGCATTTTGTCGGGATCTTTATCCGGCTTCAGCGCGATGACGAAATCTGCCGATGCGGCAGACACAGAGAGGATCAAGAGGGCGGTGACGAGCTTCATGGGATCAGAAGGTGACGCCGGCTTGGAAGCCGAGCACGGTGGAATTGGCGATGCTCGATGTGCCATTGGGCTGCATGATGTATTGCAGGTAGGGTTGCACATACGACCACTTGTTGATCTGGACCCGGTGGCCGAACTCGATGACGGCGGAGGAATTTGGCTGGTTGGTGACGCCGGAATTTTGAATCGCTTCGATGTTCTGGTAACTGTAGCTTCCGTAGGCGAACGAGAACATTGTCACGTCGTTGTCGCGGGTCGGAATGAGGCCGCGATAGACCACGCCGGTGTGGAAGTAGAAGGGCAGGATATTGTTCACTTTGGGAGCAAATGTGACGAGGCTGAAAAGGCTGAGGCCTTGATCGGAGAGCTTCTCGGGCTCGGAGGGAATGACGGACTTTTTCCCGTCGGCCTCGACTGTTGTCTTCCCATCTGCCTGGGGCGGTTCCGGTGTGGGTTCGCGAAATACCATCTGGTCGGCCTGCCAGTAAAATCCGTAGCGATTTGCCGATCGGCTGCCGCCGCCGAATGCGGTATTCCACTGACCGTAGGAATACGCACCGAAAGCATATTTTCCCGGAAGCTTTGAGGCGCCGATCGCGGGAGTGAATCCGGTCTCCCCGAGAAAATACAATCCACTCTGCGAAGAGTCCGGACCGAAGCCCTCGAACGCCAGGCCGTGATTGGCCGTCGACGTGGCCTGCGGATAGGCCATGAAAAATCCAGCCCGCGCATAGTGCCATTCGACCGGCTTCAATGTCACGACCCCACCCCAGCTCGAGAAGCTCGATGAGAACGGAATGTTCCCCCCGAGGCCCTTCGAACTCTTCACGGCGTTGTTGATGTAGAGCTTCGAGAGCGGCTGATCGATGAAGTATCGCTGCGGCTGCAGCCAGCCACCTGTGATGCTTGCGAATTTCTTGATGCCGAAAAGCTCAGGCGTCGTGTAGGTCGTGCCGAAGTTGAGCAGCCTCCACTGTTTCCCCGATTGGTAATCCGAGGGCTGAAACGTCCCGAACGCCCCGGCCCGAAGGTTGGGATTCAATCCGTCTCGCCAGCGAACTTCCGAAAAGGCCTTCCACCCCTCAAGGATTTCGATCCCCGTTAGCTTCGCGAAATCCACCTCCGCTCCAAATTTTAACTCTTCGTCAAAAAATCCCGACCGCACGCCCGGTCGCCCGCCACCCGCAAATCCGTAGAACGTTCCCTTCCACTCGCCGCTGAGTTTGAGTCCGCGGTCTTCAAGAGTCGGACGCAGGCCCAGCCATTCCCCGCTCGCGCCCTTCCCGTTCCACCATTCCTGCGCCCATTGCGCTTGAGCAAAACCGGGAAAGAGGAGGATCACTGAGGTTCCGAGGCCCAGCAGATTGCGTTTTAAATGAGATTGATTCTTAAACATTTCATTAATGAGAATGACTCTCAGTATCATGGATGCAAGAAAAAGTTTTAGTTTTTTTGAAAGGTTTGAGGCGGGACTCATGCGAGGTGGCCTGACGACAACCGGTGAGACATGGGATGCGAAGTATGGGCCGGCTCGGGAGCAAATTTTGCCTTGTTTTATTTCCGAGTTGCGCGAAGCTTCCGCCCCGCGCAAAGTCCTACTGACATGATCAACATTCATCCCAATTTCGAGGCTGTGAAGAAAGGCCTCATTGAGGTCACGCCTCAGGAGCAGCTGAAACTCGATAAAGACGGGCTCGACGTCATTCACGACATCTATCGCTATGCGAAGCTGGGCTTTGCGGCGATCGAGGAAGGGGATTTTGATCGGATGAAGTGGTATGGGGTTTACCGCCAGAAGCCGAAGGATGGCGGGTATTTCATGATGCGGACGAAGGTCCCTGGCGGGCAGATCACAGGCGAGCAGGCGATTGTGCTTTCCAAGCTCGCGGATCAATACGGTCATGGATTCTGCGATATCACGACCCGGCAGACGATTCAGTTCCACTGGCTCCGGATTGAGGATATCCCGGATATTTTTGACCAGCTCAACAAGGTGGGAATCACGACGAGCGGCGCGTGCGGGGACGATACGCGGAATGTTGTAGGCTGCCCGGTATCCGGTCTCAACCCGGATGAGATCATCGATGCGACGCCCCAGCTGATGGAGATCAGTCGCAAGCTCACGGACAACCGTGATTTTTCGAATCTGCCGCGGAAATATAAAATCGCGATCAGCGGCTGCAATATTCACTGCCACCAGCCGGACATCAATTGTCTCGGGTTCTTTGGATTGAAGAATTCCGCCGGTGTGGCGGGGTATGGAGTGAAGGTCGGTGGCGGACTCTCGAGCGCGCCGCACATGGCTCAGGTGTTGCCTGTTTGGATTGCTGCGGATCAAGTCTGGGCGGTGACGAAGGCGATCAGCGAGGTATTCCGTGACGAGGGTTACCGGGCCAAGCGCAACCGTGCGCGGTTCAAATTTCTTGTGGCCGACTGGGGCGTCGAGAAGATGCTCGTCGAGGTCGAGGAGCGCCTTGGGTTTTCGCTGGCGAAGCACTCGGAGTTCGTATTCCCGCGGGATCAGGAAACCGATCACATGGGCATCCACCCGCAGAAGCAGGCGGGGTTCTTCTGGGTCGGAATCAATTTTTCCGGGGGCCGGATCCGCGACGGTGTGCTGGCGCAGGTCGGAGAGCTGGCGAAAAAATATTGTGCTCCGGGTCAGGACACGATCCGTCTGACGAATAAGCAGAATCTCATCGTGCCATTTGTTCCTGAAGCAAACCTGCCCGCGATGAAAGCCGAGATGGATGCGTTCGGGCTCAACTACGCTCCGTCAAATTTCCGCAAGGGGTGCGTCTCCTGCACAGGCATCGAGTTCTGCAACCTTGCCGTGGCCGAAACAAAGAACCGGATGATCAGTCTCGTCGATCAGCTCGAGGGTCGCAGCGGATGGTTCAAGGACAAGATCCGGATCCATTTCAGCGGTTGTCCGTCGTCCTGCGGTCAACACCAGATTGCGGAGATTGGATTCCGCGGAGCACGGACGAAGGTCGATGGAACAATGGTTGATGCCTACGATTTGTTTGTTGGCGGAACCCTTGGGGAAAACCGTCGGTTCAATGAATTGCTGAAAGGGAAAATCCTGGCAGCCGATGTCGATCTGGTGGTGGATGCGCTTTTGCGCGGGTTCGAAGCCAACAAGAAAGACAACGAGATCTTCAGCGAATACTGTGAGCGCACGCCGAAGGAAGAGCTTCGCGCGACGTTGCCCGAGAAATATCGCTAAGGGTTGCTCTCAAGTAATGGCTCGCCTTCCCGTGGGCACAGAATCGGTTTGCCTTGGCGGACGATTTTTGGGAAACCAAGCCGCCTATGGCCAATGATTCTTTTACAACGACGACGAGCCAATCATGGTTCAGTCGGATCGGGGGAGCTTTTTCAGGGATCCTTTTCGGGGTGGTGCTCTTCCTCTGTTCGTTTCTTGTTCTCGGATGGAATGAGGGACGCGCGGTGGACCGGGCGAAGACGCTGAAGGCCGGGGCCTCGCAAGTCGTCTCGGTCGCGGCCGCGAAGCCGCTCGCTGAAAACAATGGGAAGCTGGTCCATGTGACCGGTACTGCCGAGGCGGATGGTCCTGTGAAGGATTCGGTTTTCGGGATTTCCGCGGAGGCCCTCAAGCTCCGCCGGGTGGTGGAGATGTATCAGTGGCAGGAGGAGAAGAAGTCCGAAACCAAGCAGAAACTTGGGGGAGGGGAGGAGACGACCACGACCTATTCTTACAGCAAGGCATGGTCCCCCTCGCTCATCGACTCAACGGCATTTCAAAAGCCAGATGGGCATTCTAATCCGGATGCGATGACGGTCGATACCACGACGTTCGCTGCGCCCGGCATTCATGTTGGGGGATTCGTGCTTCCGCCGAGCCTCATCGCGATGATCGATGGGTTTGTGCCCCGTCCGGCAACGAGCGAAGAGGCGGAGGTGGCAGCGAGCAAGAATTCTACGAAAATTCAGACAACCGTTGGCGGCGCTCTCTACATCGGTTCCGATCCCGGCAACCCGGTGGTCGGCGATACGCGGGTGACGTTCGAAGTCGTGCCGAGCGGGGCCGTGAGCATTCTGGCAGGTCAAGTGGCGGAGACCTTCGAGCCATTCAGCGTCTCAAGGCATGGCACGATTGAGGTCCTGAAGTCCGGCACGCTCAGTGCGGCCACGATGTTTCAGCAAGAGGAGGAGGGAAATACTTTCCTCACCTGGATTCTTCGGCTGGTCGGATTCCTGATGATGCTTTTCGGCATGATAATGATGGTGAACATTTTTTCCGTCCTTGCGAGCGTGGTGCCATTTTTCGGAAATATTGTCGGCACCGGGACAGGAATGTTGGCCTTCGCGGTTGCGGTCCCACTGACTTTGGTGACGATTGCGATTTCGTGGCTCGCTTACCGTCCGATGATCGGAATCCCGCTGATTTTTGTCGCCGGAGGGAGCATGGTTTTTCTCTTCACCCGCCTGTCGAAGTCGCGGAAGAAGAAGGCTTAAATCCGGATCCAGCGATTGAAGGTGCTTTGACGGAATTAACAGAATTAACGGAATGAGTTACAGCGGGTCTACACCTAGATGTTTAATTCTGTTAATTCGGTTAATTCTGTCCAAAAACCGTTTTCTGGCTTAAGGTTACGGGGTTTTATCGGGCACGATCCAGCGAATGCCCGACTCGTCAAAGATCGCGGCGACCAGCTCGACGGCCCCATTGCGAATTTCTGCGCGGACGCCGAGGGGCATGTGACAGCCACCGCCGAGACTCCGCAGGAGATCGCGCTCCGCGGCGACACAGCGGGCGGTAGGTTCATGGTGGATCGCCGCCAGAATAGCCAGTGTCGTTTCGTCGTCTGTTCGGCATTCAATTGCGATCGCGCCTTGTCCGGGAGCCGCCAGCATTTCCTTGATGACTGTGATCTCCAGACCCGAGGGGATGATGGCGCCAAGGCGCTCGATCGCGGCACTGGCAACGATGAGCGCGTCGAGAATCGGAGACTCCAAGATCTTCCGAATCCGGGTCGGAACATTGCCCCGGATCTCAACAATTTGGAGATCGGGCCGCAGGGCGAGGAGTTGATTTTTCCTGCGGGGACTCGATGTGGCAACCGTCGCCCCGCGAGGAAGGCCCTGCCATCCCCCGGAGTGTTTCGAGGCGAGGCAATCGGAGGGATCCGCGCGCTCTAGAACGGCGCCGACGAGGAGTCCCGGTGGTTGCTCGGTCGGAAGATCCTTCAAGCTGTGAACCGCTGCATGAATCTCGTTCCGGAGCAGGGCCTCCTCCAATTCCTTGGTGAAAAGTCCTTTGTCCAGCGAGCCTGGCGACGAGAGGCTGACATCGAGACGCTGGTCGCCTGTGGTTTTAATGATCCGCTCTTGGACATCCAATTCCGGATGCGCGGCGAGAAGGCGGGCGGCGGTCTCGCGGGTTTGGACGAGGGCGAGGTCGCTACCGCGGGTGCCGAGGATCAAGGAATTCATGGTCGGGACTCCGCGTGATGCCGCATCCACGAGACAAAATCCCCGACATGATGGTCGATCATTTGCTCGCAACGGACGATCTCGGCGCGGCGGACTTCGAGCGATTGGCGGATGATTTCCTCCAGCGAGTCGATGTCGTAGAGATAGACATCATCGAGTTCGTTCACCGACGCATCGACATCGCGTGGGACAGCGAGGTCGATGATGAAAAGAGGACGTCCATCGCGGCCCCGGAGGAGCGGTTCGAGCTTCTCGCGGGTGACGATCGGATGCGGTGCGGCCGTCGAGCAGATCAGGATGTCGACATCGTCGAATGTGTTCGGCCAGTGGTCGAAATGGACCGCCATTCCCCCGATTTCGTTCGCCAGATTCGCTGCGCGTTCAAATGTCCGGTTCGCCACGATCACCGTGCGGACTCCTCGCGAGACCATGCTGCGCGCGGTTCGCTCGCTGGTGTCGCCCGCTCCGAGGATCATGACTTTTCGGCCGGCGAGATCTCCAAAGATCTTGCCCGCCAGCTCGACGGCGACGGAGCCGACGGAGGTCGCGCCGCGGGTGATCTGCGTCTCGCTGCGGACTTGCTTCGCGACGCGGAAGGCGTGTTGGAAGAGTTTATTGAGGTGGCGGGTGGTCGACCCGCATTCGGCCGCGACGGCGTAGGCTTGCTTGATCTGGCCGAGGATTTCGGTTTCGCCGAGGACCATGGAATCCAAGCCGCTCACCACTCGAAAGAGGTGGCGGATACTTTGGGGAGACTCGTGGGTGTAGAGCGGGGCGTCGACTTCTCCTGTTCGGTCCCGCAAAAAGCTGCGCAGCCCATCGAGCACGCGGATCGGGCAGACGCTGGCTGCATAAAATTCGACACGATTGCAGGTCGAGACGACGACCGCCCCGGCTAAGCCGTCGATCTGGCAAAGCCCGCCGAGTGTCGATGACATGTCGTGTGCACCGACGGCAAATTTCTCCCGCACCTCGACTGGTGTGCTGTGGTGGCTGATTCCGGCACAAAGAATATTCATCGCGCGGTGGAGAGGTATTGGATTGCCGGGAGTGCGAGGAGGGCGATGGCGAAGACGGCGATGGAGAGCATGGCGACACGCCGCGGAGGGAGGCTGTGGATTTTTCGAAGTCCCAGCATTAAGCCGTAGATGGCCCAGATGCCAGCCGAGGCCCAGAATTTCAAGGTATTGACCGGCATTCCGCTGATGAGGCCTGCGACGAAGCTGATCGTGAGGAGTCCAAAGCCCAGCCAGACGAGGCGCGCGTTGGCGACGGCCAGGTCGGTGATGGGAGGGAGATTGTAGAGGAGCGCTCCCCCCTTGCGCATTTTGAGCTGGCGGTCTTGGAGCAAATACATGAGCCCGGCCAAGGCGGCGAGAGCGAACGCTCCGTAGGCGATCAGGGAGAGAGCGGCATGAAATTCGATCCATGGATCCCGTGCGACCGGATGGCTGGGGGCCCTGCCCATTGGCACAAGCTGGGCGAAGAGGAGGATGAAGAGGACGAGGGCGGAAGTGAACGAACCGAGAAGCGACAATCGATAGGCCGACCCGATGAGCAGGTAGATCAGGACGATCGACCAGCTCATGAAGATCAGGACGTCGAAGAGCGAGTTGATCGGGCATCCGCGCTCGACTTGGCCGCGTTGCCAGAGCTCGGCGGAGAGGAGAACGAACCCGACGAGCATCGCAGCAAGATTCACCCGGCCCGGACGGAACTGTCCGGCTCCGAGGGCATACAGCGTGTAGCTGAAGCCCAAGAGGAAGATGAAGGTCGCGGTGACGAGCAGGTAGTTTCCCATGGGAGATCAGAGCCCTCGATTGCCCCGGAAACCGGAGAATCTCACTCGTCAGATGTGAATCGCGTGGCCCTGAGATTGCTCGGCGGCCTCGTGGATGGCTTCGCTCAATGTCGGGTGGGCGTGGATCGTTGAGATCAATTCCTCGTGGGTCGCTTCGAGCGTGATGGCCAACCCGAGCTCGGCAATCATCTCTGTGGCATCGGCACCGATGATGTGCGCACCGATGACCTCGCCGTGTTTTTCCCCGAAGAGGAGCTTTACGAATCCCTCGCTCTCGCCGACGGCCAAGGCTTTGCCACTGGCGAGGAACGGGAATTTTCCAACCTTGAACTTAAGGCCCTTCTCTTTCGCCGCGCGCTCGGTGAGGCCGACGCTCGCGACCTGCGGCTGGCAGTAGGTGCAGCCAGGGAAAACCGAGACCTTCTTTGGCTTCTTCCCGGCGAACATCCCCTCGACAGCTTGGATCGCTTCGTAGCTGGCCACGTGAGCCAGCCATGGTGGCCCAATGATGTCGCCGGCGCCGTAGATCCCCTTCACGCTCGTCTCGTAGTTGTCGTCGGTCTTGATCCAACCCTTCGGATCGGTTTCGAGCTTGAGCCCCTGTGGCATGAGCGGGCTGACTCCGATGGCGACAAGCGCGATCTCCGCCTCGATCGTCTCTTGCGTCTTGCCGCTGACTGTGAGGCGCACGCCTTTGTTCGTCGTCTCGGCTTTGTCGACTTTCGTGCCCGTGAGGAGCCTGATGCCTTGCTTGGTGAGAGATTTCTCGAGAGCCACGCTCACCTCGGTATCTTCCACCGGGAGGATGTTTGGAAGCATCTCGACCACGGTGACTTTCGTTCCGAAGGCGTTGAAAAAGTAGGCGAACTCGATCCCGATCGCGCCGGCTCCGATGATGACGATATCCTTCGGCTGGGCTGACAAAACCATCGCCTGTTTGCTGCCGATCACGCTTTTGCCGTTGAAGGGAAAGCCGGGCATCTCACGGGAGACGACGCCGGTGGCGATGAGCATTTTTGCGCCTGTCAGTTCGGACTTCTTGCCGTCCTTGTCGGTGACTTCAACGACCCCAGGCTTCACGACAGAGGCCTCGCCGCGGATGTAGTCGATCTTGTTTTTCTTGAAGAGCATTTCGATGCCCCCGGCGAGTTTGTCGGCGACCTTCCGGCTGCGTCCGATGACTTTTTCCCAGTCGAACTTGAGCCCTTCCACCGTCAGCCCGAAGTCCCCCGCGTGATGCGCCATCATCTGGTAGACTTCGGCATTTTTCAGCAGAGACTTCGTCGGGATGCAGCCCCAGTTGAGACACGTGCCGCCGGCCCGGTCCATTTCCACGCAGGCCACCTTTTTGCCCAATTGTCCTGCCCGAATCGCACCTACGTAACCCGCAGGTCCACCGCCTACTACTATCAAATCGTAATCAGCCATAGAATTTTTAGAGTCATACATCTTGAACGCATTCTCCGGCGGATGCAAACGAATCAGGCGATAATGTCGTGTGTGGGACGATTCAGGGAGCATACGCGGCTCGCGTGTCCGGGTTGGCGTCCCGCCGACCCGATTTTTCGGCGGGCCGCCGAAAACCACACCCGGGGCCGGGTATACTCCCCAGGATGGTCCAACTCGCAACACCATTTCAATGTGTTTGCCCTGCGGACAACCCTAGGCTTCAGGGTTCAGCCACGTTATGGCACTGCTTTTCCCCTAGGTATTTTTTCATCAAGCATCTCTCCTGAGCCATCGAAATTTGTCCTGCCCCCTCGTCCCCGCGCGAGCGACGGGACATTTTATTTCTGATTCTCGGGAATAATTCGGATCGCCACATCTCCCCCGTCACGTAAAATCTGCGGCTGGCGATGGGATTCCGACGAATGCTCGCCAACCGCGCTTTCCAACCACTAAAACGTTCCATTCCATGAAATCCGTCGAATCCGCCGTCCGTTCCCGTTACGCCGATGCCGCCAAGGCGCCCGAGGCCGCCCTTTGCTGCCCGGTGGATTACGATAAGAAGCTTCTTGAAGTGATCCCGCAGGAAGTCGTCGAGAAGGACTATGGGTGCGGAGATCCGAGCAAATACGTTCGCGAGGGGGAAGTCGTGCTCGACCTTGGCAGTGGCACGGGAAAAATCTGTTTTATTGCCTCGCAGGTTGTCGGGCCCACTGGCCGGGTCATTGGGGTGGATATGACCGATGACATGCTCGAGGTGGCCCGTCGCAATGCCCCGGTTGTTGCCGAGCGGATCGGGTTCGCGAATGTCGAGTTTCGAAAAGGGAGGATTCAAGACCTCGCCCTCGATCTTGCCAGGCTCGACGAGGCCCTGAAAGCACGGCCGATTGCGAGCGCGGAGGATTTTCTTGCACTCGATCTCCTTGCCGCAGAACTCCGCATGACCCACCCGTTGGTGGCGAGCGATTCCGTTGATGTGGTTGTCTCCAATTGCGTGCTGAATCTTGTCGAGGCGCACGCCAAGCGGCAGTTGTTCGAAGAGATCTTCCGTGTGCTCCGCAAGGGCGGTCGCGCGGTGATCAGTGACATTGTGTGCGATGAGCCAGTGCCCGCGCATTTGCAGAGCGATCCGGAACTCTGGAGCGGATGCATTTCGGGCGCGCTCACGGAAGAGGGATTTCTCGCGGCTTTTGAGCAAGCCGGCTTCTACGGCATGGAGGTGCTGAAGTTTGACTCGGTTCCATGGCGCACCGTCGAGGGAATCGAGTTCCGGTCCGTCACGGTGCAGGCCTTCAAGGGAAAACAGGGGCCGTGCTTCGAGCGCAACCAAGCCGTGATTTACAAGGGTCCCTTCCGCGAGGTGCTCGATGATGACGGCCACCGAATGGAACGCGGCCGGCGATATGCCGTTTGCGACAAAACGTTCAACCTCTATCGCAAATCCCCCTACGCCACATCATTCGACTTCCTCGAGCCCCTCGTGGAAATTCCGCTCGCGGAGGCGAAGCCGTTCGACTGCACACGCACCTCGTTTCGACATCCCAAGGAGACCAAGGGCCAAGATTACAAGGTCACCACAGACGCTTCGCAATGTTGCGATGGCGGGGCCTGCTGCTAGACCTATGGCCGCTGAACACCCATCGCGCTTCTCATGGATTACCGGAGAGTTCCTCGGGACGTTCTTGCTCGTGTTTTTCGGGTGTGGAAGCGTCGCGGCAGCCGTGACAACGGGTGCGCAGGTCGGGGTCTTCCAAGTGGCGATCGTTTGGGGAATTGCGATCGCGACAGCGATCTACGTCTGCGGTGCCCTGAGCGGGGCGCACCTCAATCCCGCAGTCACCCTCAGCATGAGTGTGTGGGGCGATTTTCCCAAGGGCAGAGTCCTGCCGTATATTGGCGTCCAACTCGCAGGCGCCTTCGTCGCATCGTGTGTGCTCTACCTCATCTTCGGAAGTGCGATTTCCCAGTTTGAGTCGGCCAGCGGAATCGTTCGCGGGCAGCCGGGGAGCGAAGCATCCGCCATGATTTTTGGGGAGTTCTTTCCGAACCCCGGCGGGCGGGCCTTGGGTGAGCCGGAGCGGTTCCGGATGCCTCACCTCGCCGCTGTTTTTGCCGAACTGATTGGAACGGCGATTCTCGTTCTGGTGATTCATTCTGTCGTTGACGAAAAAAATCGTTGTCGACCGGCGGTCCTCACAGCTCTCACGATCGGGCTCACGGTGACAATTTTGATCTCGCTTCTGGCCCCCCTCACGATGGCCTGTTTCAATCCGGCACGGGACTTCGCGCCCCGTGTGTTTTCCTCGCTGGTCGGCTGGGGAGCCGTGCCCTTCACGACAAATGGGATCGGGTGGCTGACCGTCTATATCCTCTCGCCGCTCGCCGGGGGACTCCTCGGCGGTGGGATCTACACGTTTTTTCTGAAGCCAGCCTATTCGAAGATCCCGTGAACCGCTTCGACGCCACTCTGGAAAAGGCCGGATTGACCCTGACGAGAGGGAAAACCGAGATCCTGCAAATCAATGTCGGCAAACTCTGTAACCTCACCTGCTCTCATTGTCACGTGAATGCCGGACCCGCCCGCCGGGAGATCATGACCCGCGAGACGGTCGACCGGATTTTGGCATGGGTCGAGCCAACCGGGATTCCGACCATCGATCTCACCGGTGGTGCACCGGAAATGATCCCGGATTTTCGTCACCTTGTGAGCCGGCTACGCGCGCTCGGGCGTCATGTGATGGATCGCTGCAACCTGACGATTCTTCTGGACCCGGCCCACGAAGGCTTGGCGGAATTCCTCGCGGACCATGAAGTCGAGATTGTTGCTTCGATGCCCTGCTACTCGGCGGAGAATGTGAACGCCCAGCGCGGGGATGGCGTGTTTGATGCCAGCATCTCTGCCTTGCAGAAACTGAATGCCCTCGGCTACGGCACCCGCCTCCCGCTCCACCTCGTCTACAATCCTGTAGGAGCCAATCTTCCCGGCCCGCAGTCCGAACTCGAAGCCGACTACAAACGCGAGCTCGCCGCGCATTTCGGGATCCATTTCGACAGCCTCTACACGATCACCAATCTCCCCATCTCCCGCTTCGCCTCGTGGCTTCGCCACAATGGAGAATATGAGCGCTACATGGACCTGCTCATCGATTCCTTCAATCCCGCCACCGTCGCCGGACTCATGTGCCGCAATACGATCAACATCGGCTGGCAGGGGGAAGTCTTTGACTGCGACTTCAATCAAATGCTCGGAATGCAGTGGAAAAATGGTCGGCCGCTTTTCCTCTGGGATATCGACCCGAAATCCGTCGAAAACCGCCTGATCGCCACGGGCAACCATTGCTTCGGCTGCACCGCCGGGGCTGGTTCAAGCTGCGGCGGCGCGGTCGTCGCGGGCGGTTAAGCCCCACGACACGAACCGGACGGCTACAGATTCACATCAGAGCGAATCTACTGCTAGGCGTGTTATCGCACTAGCTCCGCCGACGGCGGAAGACGATCACGGATGTCAGACCCGCGGTCAACAGAAGCCATGTCGATGGCTCTGGGACAACGGAGAGAGTGCCAGTAGCCAAATTGGAGGTATCCCAAGTGAGGAAACCACTCAATGCAGGAAGCGTCGAGACATCAAAAATGGAGGCAGTCAGGCCGACAATGGACCCGCCCGAGTTTCCGACTAAGGTGAATGTGTCATTCAGGACTCCGGTATATGTTGACGTGCCCGCAAACGATACGGAGTTTACGCCCCCGCCGAACGTCAATGTGGAACCTGAACCCAAGGAGAATCGACCATAACCCGTTCCGGTTGCATTATTCAGTTGAAGCGTGACCAATCCTACATCGATCGTCCCGAGCAATGACGCTGTCCGCGTGCCGAGCGTGAGGAGAGAATTAAATGCGATTGGCCCGTCGAGTGTTGCACTCGCCCCAACTGTGTAGTCGATGCTTACATCGACCGCGTTGGTGGAATTATTAATGAAATTTCCATTTACGACGAGGGATTCACCCGCAGCAGGGACAAGTTGGAAAGCACTTGTCGTCGCGTTAACTGTAATCGATGCAACGGTGGTTGCACCAGCTGTGTCAACGCCTACCACGGAGATAGGGTCGGCAAAGACCACATCGGAAGAGTTTGTCGGAACTCCGCCGGTCCAGTTATCGGGATTTGACCACGAACCATCGAGTCCACCGTCGGTCCAAGACGTGACAACCGCGTGCGTTGGGGACGTGAATGCGGCGAATAAAGTCAAACAGACAAGTAGTTTGGAAGTAGATTTCATGGTTGTAGCTAGGTTTTTTGACTCTCAGTGCTCTTCGGCTAGAGATTGTAAGGGAGGGGGAATTTGTTGAAGGAACTGGCACCGACTTGATTGGAGGTTCTTTCAAGTATGTTTACCGTAGAACCAGCCGGAATCACGAAACTGGAAACATTTGGAGCGGTCGAGGATGCAGAACTGCGCCAAGAATTGTCAGTTCTCTGAAAGTAAGGCACGAATACCCGCATGTTCGGGTTGTAAACGGCGATTGTGTCGGAGGTGAAAAGCGAGCTGTTCCGTGTCCACGCTCCGGAGATCGTTAGACTATTCAAGGAGACATCGACCGGCACGCCCAAGGTTGTCAGATAAGAGCGACTCGGGAATGCTTTGATCAGCGGAGAAACAGTTGGTACTCGACCGGTTAGGACAAGGCTAGTTGCAGGGCGGTTTGTGCGGCGAACCACTAGGATCGCATCATCTGAATACACGGGTGTCAGATTGGCACTTGTAGCCGTGCCGGTTTTCCTCCAAGTCCCTTGCGCGGCAGTTTGCCCTTGTGGGATGTGAAAGTAGTAAGTGATCGATAATCCCGTTTTTCGTTCGAAGAGACTGATCGTATCCGAAGTAAACGCGCTGGTAGTTCCCACCCACCCAGTCATCAATGGGTTCTCAGCCGTGCCATCTCCGAAGATTCCGGCCAAAGTATCAGCCGGAACAATCTCAATGAGGTCGCTGGTTGTCACGGCAAAGCCAGAGTAGTCGAGAGCGGTTGATTGCAGGGTCCCGTCGAGGATCGATACCGTGAGAGAGTTGGTGGTGTTAGAAATGACTTTCAGGATACGTCCGGCCTGTTGACCGGTGAGGATCCGAACAATGTGAGTTGAAGGATTTGCGCCAAATTGACTTGGAGTCGTCGTCCAATTGACGTCGGTAAACGTGATCGTGTCAGCAGTGACTGCCGTCGGCTTGCCTGTGAAAGCGGCGTCGTTATGGAGCGGAAGGCTGAAATACTTAAGTGTCGTGGCTGGGCTCGCGCCAGTCGCCGGGAAATCGATGGTCATCGCCCCCACAGGAACCGTAGTCGCATTCTGAGCGAGAGCTGGTTGAACAAAAAGAGCGGCGGTCGCGAGGGAGGCGAGGAGGAACTTTTTCATACTTTCAATTTCGCAATCAATGTAGGGGAAGTCAAATACAGGGCCACTCTGGGAGAGAATCCACGCATCTTGACGGAAAGATGAAGCAAGCGTTCCTCCTTGTCGAGCAGATTTTTTTGAGGGTGCAGGGCAAGATTGGCAGGTGAGACCTTCATTTTACGGATCTGGGCCATCGAAAACGTATTAAAGATGACCTTGGTGAAAAGTAATCCACCCCGCACGAGATGCTTAGGCTGGGGAGCACGCGCGTCTCGCGTGTGGAGGTCGGCGTCCCGCCGAGCCATTTCATTCCCGATTTTTCGGCGAGACGCCGAAAACCACACCCGGGACGGGCGTGCTCCCCGGAACGATGCGAGATCGATGCGTCGTTTTTACGTGTTTGCCGAAGGGCCGTAGCTTCCGAGAATTGACTTACCCGAGGAAACCGTCCATGATCCGGTCATGTCCCAGACACGGTTGCGGCTGCTCGATCGGCTCAACGAAATGGCCTGTGCGAGCGACTGGCGGGAGGTTGCCGAGGCAGCGGTTGGGGCATTTCACGAGGTGGTGCGCGGGGATTATTATTCCGTCTGTTGTTTCACGGCGGATTTTCAGAATTTGGAGATTTTTCACCCGGGGGATGGGTGGTTAGACGAGGCGGCGCCGCTTCGGAGGTCCTTTGAGGTGT
>Ga0247833_1000078_pt1 | contig 151869 bp, 141 predicted proteins | sample LaCruzMarch2015__7_FD_187117 | JGI IMG/M metagenome (GOLD analysis project Ga0247833, IMG submission 187117) | Freshwater microbial communities from meromictic Lake La Cruz, Castile-La Mancha, Spain - LaCruzMarch2015_8m | ecosystem: Environmental > Aquatic > Freshwater > Lake | place: Spain...
ATCTGAGCCAGGATCAAACTCTATAGTTCGATCTTGATTTTTTTTCGGTCTCAACCTTTAACAGTCTTGACCAACTCATAAATTGGAATCGACGTGGTCACCATCTCTGATTTCCACATCTTTTTTATTTCATGAGCGTTTGTTAGCTAATTAAAGCTAAGTTCCGAAGAACTTGGCAATCACCATCAAACGCCCACGCTTATCGGCTGTATATTTTTAAAGAACCTAGGCAACTTTCATCACCTTATCTTGCTACGCTGCGATCAGCGAAGCCTTAAATTATGACACAGTTATTTAGACCGAGTCAAGTTTTTGAAATTTTTTTCGATCCTGACGATCTTTTCAAAAACCTCTTCGCTGCTTGGTTTGGCTTTCTTGCGAAAGCTGCTTTATATGCAGCGAAGCCCTCTATTGTGACACAGTTTTTTGCTCTTCAACCATCTTTTTGATTTTTTCGGCAAATTTTCCTAGCCGACCCCCGGATAATGGGCTCATGGCATTACTCACACTTCTGAACGCGTCTCTGGCTTTTGGCCACGTCGCACTCCTCGATCACGCCGACTTCTCTTTGGAGACGTCAGAGCGGATCGGCTTGATTGGTCGCAACGGCACTGGCAAATCGTCCTTACTCAAGATCCTGGCGGGCATGGAGCGCCCAGACGACGGTCACTTGCATGTACAGCAAGGCGTTCGCATTGCGTACGTGGCTCAGGAGCCCATCTTGATGGCTGAGCACACCATTTTTGAGTCTGTGCGCGAAGGCTTGGCCGAAGTGGTGCAATGGATCGACGATTACACCCACAGCCGGGGCGACCTGGACACTTTGCAGGGACAAATCGAATCGCGCGATGGCTGGGGCTGGGAGCAACGGCTGGACGAAACCCTGCAACGCCTGCAACTCGATCCCAATGCAGTCGTGCAATCGCTGTCCGGGGGGATGCGCAAGCGTGTGGCCCTGGCGCAAGCTTTGGTGACCCGCCCTGATGTCCTCTTATTGGACGAGCCCACCAACCACCTGGATCTGAACGCCATCACCTGGCTGGAAGATCTGCTGATTGACTTCAAAGGCAGCGTGATCGCCATCACGCACGACCGCGCGTTTTTGGACCGCATCGCTACCCGCATTGTGGAGTTGGACCGCGGCAAGCTGCGCCCTTACCCGGGCAACTACGCCGCCTACCAAGTGCAAAAAGAAGAGCAACTCGCTCAAGAATCCGTGATCCAGGCCAAAGCCGACAAGTTGTTGGCCCAAGAAGAGATCTGGATCCGCAAAGGCGTCGAAGCGCGCCGCACCCGCAGCCAAAGCCGGATCACGCGGCTGCAAAATCTGCGCGGTGAACGTGCAGCACGCCGTGAAAAGGTGGGCAACGTGAAGATGGAAGTGGCCTCAGGCGTTCCGAGTGGCAAACTGGTGGCCGAGCTGACCGACGTGACCAAAAGCTTCCCCCAGCCGGACGGCAGTGTGCGCACAGTCATTCAAAAATTTACCGGCACCTTGCTGCGCGGCGACAAGATCGGCTTGCTGGGCCCGAACGGCGCAGGCAAAACCACCCTTCTCAAATTGATTCTGGGCGAGCTCGAAGCGGACAGCGGTCAAGTACGTCGAGGCACCAAGCTCGAAGTGGCCTATTTCGACCAAATGCGCGATGCACTGGACCTGGACGCCACACTGGAAGACTTCATCAGCCCCGGCAGCGAATGGATTGAGATTGGCAACAAACGCCAGCATGTAAAGAGCTACTTGGGCGATTTTTTATTCTCGCCCGCACGCGGCACATCGCCAGTGCGCTCTTTGTCAGGAGGCGAGCGCAACCGCCTGCTGTTGGCGCGCTTGTTTGCCCGCCCAGCCAACGTGCTGGTGTTGGACGAACCGACCAACGATCTGGACATCGAAACCCTGGAGTTGCTGGAAGAGTTGCTGCAAACTTACGAGGGCACGGTGTTCCTGGTCAGCCACGACCGTGCCTTCATGGACAACGTGGTCACGGGCATCATTGCCTGCGAAAGCGCCCCGGACCAGCCTGGTTTTTGGCGCGAATACGAGGGCTCGGTGCAAGACTGGCTGGTCCAATCCAAACGCGCTCAGGCCATTCGGGCTCAAGCGGCACAACGCAGCGGCACCCCACCTCAGGCTGCCCCAGCCGCAAGTTCCAGCCCAGCAGCAGCCGTCCCTGCAGCAAGCACGCCAACCCGCAGCAAGCTCAGCTACAAAGAACAGCGCGAGCTGGCAGAGCTGCCTACAAAGATAGAGAGCTTGGAAAAAGAGCAAACCAACGTGCGAGCGCAACTGTCCGATGGCAGTGTTTACCAGCGCGATCCCGGCCTGGCGCAACAACTGTTCCGCCGCGACACGGAAATCGACGACCAGCTGCTGGCCGCCATGGAGCGCTGGGAAACTCTGTCGGCACGTTGAACCGCACGCCTGAAGTACCCACAAGGCCTCATTTCATGCGACATTCAAAGCCATGACCTCTTCTGAACTCAGCGCCCTGTTGGTGCTGGTCACTGTGAGCAGCTTCACGCCCGGGCCGAACACCACCTTGTCGACCGCCATGGCCGCCAACCATGGCCTGCGCCGGGCCATGCGCTTTGTGTGCGCGGTGCCGGTCGGATGGGGCATTTTGTTTGCCCTGTGCGCCACGGGGCTGGGTGGGCTGGTGGTGGCCTTCCCGCCTTTGCGCTGGGGCATCGTGACGCTGGGCACCGGTTATTTGCTGTGGCTGGCCTCACGCTTGTGGCACAGCGGCAGTTTGCAGCAGGCCGACAGCGCCAAGCTGCAAGTGGGCTTTGTGCAAGGCGTTGGCCTTCAGTTTTTGAACATCAAAGCCTGGATGCTGGCCCTCGCCATCGTGGCGGGCTGGGTAGCTGGACGTGAAGACGCCACGGCCCGCACACTGCTGCTGCTGCCCATCATGGTGGCCTATGGTTTCGTGAGCAACCTGACCTACGCAGTGGCGGGCTCGATGCTGCGGCACTGGCTGGCGCACGGTCGCCGTTTGCTGATGTTCAACCGCTGCATGGCTTTGGCGCTGGTGGCCACAGTCTTGTGGATTCTGAACGGCTTGCGCCACAGCGCAGGCTGACCCCCGCATGAACAACACCCCCCAACAACGCGAAAACCTAGGCATGTGGCTTGGCCTCTTGGGTGTCGTCTTTTTTGGACTCACCTTGCCCATGACGCGCTTGGCCACGGGCACGGTGGACGCACCGCAAATGTCGCCCTGGTTTGTGACCTGGGCACGCGCCGCGCTGGCCGGTGGCCTGTCGCTCGTGTACCTTGTGGCGGTTCGCGCGCCTTGGCCCTTGGCTGCGCAACGTGGGCCGTTGTATTTGTCGCTGGCTGGCAACGTGATCGGTTACCCCTTGCTGCTGGGATGGGCGCTGAGGCACGTCACGGCCAGCCATGCCGCGGTCATCACCGCCTTGCTGCCACTGGCCACAGCCGCGGCGGCGGCCTGGCTGATGCAGCAACGCGCACGCCTGGGGTTTTGGGTCTTTGCCGCTTTGGGCAGCGCCCTGGTCGCGGTTTACAGCGTGCTAAGAGCTGCACAAATGGGTCACGGCTTTGGCCTGACCTGGGCCGACATGCTGCTGGTGGGTGCCGTGGTGGCTGCCTCGCTGGGCTATGTGGCCGGAGCCAAAGTCACGGCCAGCATGGGCGCGGAGAAAGTCATCAGCTGGGTTTGTGTGATGGCGTTGCCCCTCACGCTGCCCGGAGCCTGGCTCACCTGGCCCGAGCAAACCATAGCGCCCATCTCGTGGCTGGCCCTGCTGTACGTGGGCGTGTTCTCCATGTGGGCGGGGTTTTTTGCCTGGTTTCGCGGCCTGTCGCTGGGTGGCCCGCTGCGGGTGAGCCAACTGCAACTGCTGCAACCTTTCATCAGCATTCTGGCGGCCATGCCTTTGCTGGGAGAATCACTCGATGCCATGACCCTGGGTTTTGCCCTGCTGGTGGTGGCCACGGTTTTCATGGGGCGGCGCATGGCCAACACCCCAAAGTCGAACTGAAAAACCAACTGAACAAACCATAAAGGAGCACCCCATGCACTGGCAAATGGCCCGACGCGCCGAAAAAATGAACCCCTCGGTGATCTGCGAGATCCTCAAGGTCACCGAAAAGCCCGGCATCATCAGTTTTGCGGGCGGCCTGCCCTCGCCGCTGACTTTTCCGATCGACGCCATGCGCGAAGCCAGCGAACGCGTGCTGAGGGATAACGGCAAAGCCGCCTTGCAATACGCCGCCAGCGAAGGCTATGCGCCCCTGCGCGAATGGGTCGCGCAAGACCTGCTCAAGCAAGGCATGAAAGTCAGCCCCGACCAGGTGCTGATCACCACCGGCAGCCAACAAGGCCTGGACCTGGTGGCCAAAATCCTGATCGACGCGGGCAGCCGCATCTTGGTCGAAACCCCCACCTACTTGGGCGCACTGCAAGCCTTTACCCCGATGGAGCCCATCGCCGTGGGTGTGAACAGCGACGACCACGGCGTGGATGCCACCGACTTGCGTTCCAAAGTGGGCACGGGTACGGACAAAGCCCGCTTTGTCTACCTGCTGCCCAACTTCCAGAACCCCACCGGACGCACCATGACCGAAGAGCGCCGCGCCGCCGTGGCGCAGGTGGCTGTCGAATGTGGCTTGCCGATCATCGAAGACAACCCCTACGGCGACCTGTGGTTTGACGCACCCCCCGCTCCCTCGCTCAGCGCACGCCACCCCGAAGGCAGCGTTTACCTGGGCTCTTTTTCCAAAATTCTGGCACCCGGCCTGCGCCTGGGCTATCTGGTCGCCCCCAAAGCGCTCTACCCCAAACTGCTGCAAGCGAAACAAGCGGCCGACCTGCACACGCCCAGCTTCAACCAGCGCGTGGTGGCCGAAGTGCTCAAAGACGGCTTCATCGAACGCCACGTGCCCACCATCCGCGCCCTCTACAAACAGCAGTGCGAAGCGATGCTGGCCGCGCTGGACCGCGAAATGGCGGGGCTGGGCCTCGCCTGGAACCGCCCGGTGGGCGGCATGTTCCTGTGGGTGCAACTGCCCCAGGGCCTCAAAGCCGTTCCCCTTCTGGACAAAGCGGTCGAAAAAGGCGTGGCCTTTGTGCCCGGCTCGGCGTTTTACGCCGAAGGTGCTAGCGAAAACAACTTGCGCCTGTCGTTTGTGACCGCCACCGTCGACCAGATCAACACCGGTATGGCCGCGCTGGCTGCGGCGATCCGCGAGTCCATGCTCAAGGCTTAAACATGCTCAAAATTTGGGGACGAATCAGCTCCATCAATGTTCGCAAGGTCGTTCTTTGCGCGCAGATGCTGGACATCCCCTTTGTGCGCATGGATGCTGGATTGAGCTTTGGGGTGGTGAACACCCCTGACTACTTGGCGCTTAACCCCAACGCCATGGTGCCGGCCATCGAAGATGGGCCGTACACCCTTTGGGAATCCAACGTGATCGTGCGCTACCTGTGCGCACGGGAAGGTCGGCTCTGCCCTTCAGACTTGCACACCCGTTTTATGGCGGAGCAATGGATGGATTGGCAACAAACCACGCTCAATCGGGCCAGCGGCGTTGCGTTTGTTCAATGGATTCGAACACCCGAAACGCAACGAAACCACCACCTCATTGCGCAATCGGTCGAGGCCACCGAACCCCTGTTCGCGTTGCTCAATGAACAATTGCAACACCGCCCGTTCATGGCTGGAGATCAGCTGAGCATGGCCGACATTCCCCTGGCATGTGAAGTCCACCGTTGGTGGGGTCTTCCCCAAAGCCGCCCCAGCTGGCCACATCTGGAACGTTGGTATGCCCAAATGCGCCAGCATCCCGGCGCTGCAGGCGTGCTGGATTTGGCCTTATCTTGAAAGACTTCTGAATGATGACCTCCCGCCCCTTCCAACAAGTCGACGTCTTCACCGACACCGCCTTTCTGGGCAACCCGCTGGCCGTGGTGCTCGATGGCACAGGTCTGAGCGATGCGCAAATGCAGACCTTTGCCGCCTGGACGCAGCTGAGCGAAACCACCTTTGTGCTGCCGCCCACGCCCGAAGGTTTTGCGGGCGGTGCCGATTACCGGGTGCGCATTTTCACGCCTGAGGCTGAGCTGCCTTTTGCAGGTCACCCCACGCTGGGCACGGCCCACGCCTGGCTGAAGGCGGGCAACAAGCCTCGACAAAGCAGCCTACTGGTGCAGGAATGCGGCGTTGGCCTGGTGACTTTGAAGCAGTTGGGTGAGCGCTGGGCTTTTGCTGCGCCACCCTTGAAGCGCTCGGACATCTCCTCTGAAGACCTGGCCCCTGTGCTGGCGGCTTTGGGTCTGGATGCGTCAGAAGTCATGGCCGCCCAGCACCTGAACAACGGCCCACACTGGCTGGGCCTGCTGGTCCATGGTGTGGGCACGGTGCTGGCCCTGGAGCCTGATCATGTGGCTTTGAAAAAGCTGGGCACCAAAGTCGGCGTAGCGGCCAAGCGGCAAATGCCCGACGCCACCGAGGCCCATGGCCTGATCCGCCGCGCCAACCGCGAAGCGCGGGCGTTCACGGCGTCCAACACCCGCATCGCCAATGACCCGACCGACTTGGAAGTGCGTGCCTTCGCCGCTCCCGTGGGCATCACCGAAGACCCGGTCACGGGCAGCCTGAACGCATCGCTAGCGCAATGGCTGATGGCCGACGGCCACATGCCTGCCGGCTACAGCGCCCGCCAGGGCACGATTCTGGGGCGCGCAGGTCAAGTGTTTCTGTCGCAAGACCCGCAAGGCCAAGTCTGGGTGGGTGGCGATGTGGTTGGCTGCATCCAAGGCAGCGTCAGTCTGTGACTCCTGAACCCAAACCTTGAACTACCGGAGCCACCATGCACACCGATCTGCCCACACTGGCCCAAATCCAAGCAGCCACGCCAACGATCTACGCGGCCTTTGGCCCCACACCCCAGTACCGGTGGACCACCCTGAGCCAGCGGCTAGGCACCGACTGCTGGGTCAAGCATGAAAACCACACCCCCGTGGGCGCCTTCAAGGTGCGCGGTGGTTTGACTTACTTTGAACACCTGGCCCGCTCAGGCCAGATGCCCTCCAAAGTAATCAGCGCCACCCGGGGCAACCATGGCCAGAGCATCGCTTATGCGGCAGCACGCCACGGCGTGGCCTGCACCATCGTGGTCCCACTGGGCAACTCCGCAGAAAAGAATGCCGCCATGCGGGCGCTGGGTGCGCAGCTCATCGAACAGGGTCATGACTTCCAGGCCGCCCGCGAACACGCTCTGAGCCTGGCACAGGCAAGCGGTGCGCACATGGTGCCCAGCTACCACCCAGCCTTGGTGCTCGGCGTGGCGACTGGTTGGCTCGAATTTTTTCAGGCTGTCCCAGCGCTCGATGTGCTTTATGTACCGATTGGCCTCGGCTCGGGTGCCTGCGCCGCATTGGCGGCCAAGCAAGCGCTTGACCACCCTGTCAAGGTGGTGGGCGTGGTCAGCGCACACGCCACCACGTACCTCGACTCGATGGCGGCAAACTGCGTGGTCGAAGCCCCGGTCAGCACCGTGCTGGCCGATGGCATGGCGGTGCGCCGTGCCGACCCCCAAGCGCTGGCCATTTTGCAGGCTGGATTGGACCGCGTGGTTCAGGTCAGCGATGCACAGGTGGCCCAAGCCATGCGCGACCTGTACACCGACACCCACAACCTGGCCGAAGGTGCAGGCGCTGCCAGTTTTGCAGCCGCGTGGTCCGAACGCGAACAACTGCGCGGGCAAGTGGTGGGCACCACCTTGTGCGGTGGCAATGTGGACGCCAGCACCTTGTGCCAGGTGCTGCAAAACCGCACCTGAAGGCCGCAGGACCCGGCTCTTTGACGCCATGGAAACTCAGCCAGCGCGTCAACCCTGACGCCAATGGCTGACCCACTCCAAACCAGAAAAGCCAGGTCGCTCTTGGGACAAAACCAGCGCACGTCCACCACCACAATAGACGTCCATGGGAACTCTCTATCTGGTCCGCCACGGACAAGCCTCTTTTGGGGCCGATGACTACGATCAACTCAGCCCGCTGGGCCGCCAGCAGGCCGTGCGCTTGGGTGAATACCTGCGGCCCAAACTGCAGGGCCAACCCATCGAGGCCGTGATGATGGGCAGCTTGAAGCGCCACCGCCAAACCTGGGAAGGCATTGCAGAAGGCGCGGGCCTGCCGCACACACCGGCCGTCTGGCCGGGCCTGAACGAATACGACAGCCACGCGCTGATCGAATCCATCTACCCTAAGCCGTTGGCCAAGCCCGACACGCCCGAGCTGTACCGCCACCACTTTCGTTTGCTGCGCGATGCCCTGCAGGCCTGGATGGCCGGGCGCACCCAACCGCGCGGCATGACCAGCTACGCCGACTTTGTGGGCGGCATCGAAGCCGCGCTCGACCATGTGCGGCAAAACCATTCGGGTGACGTGATGATCGTCTCCAGCGGCGGCCCCATCTCCACAGCCGTGGGCCGGGTGTTGGGCACCCCCCCAGAAACCACCATCGAGTTGAACCTGCGCATCCGCAACACGGCGCTGACCGAGTTTGTGTTCAACCCCAAGCGGCACATGCTGCTGACCTACAACACCTTGCCGCACCTGGACAGCGACGCGTACAAGGACTGGGTCACCTTCGCCTGAAACCCTCCATTTCCCTACAAAAATTGGGTGTAATCCCTAGGGAAAACCTTGCAATTGCACGGGCAAAATGGGCGGCATGAATTGTTCGCCCGCCAGGCTCGCCCTTCGGACGCTGGAAGGCGGCGTTGAGCTCACCCGCACACCCGCCGATCAGGCCGATCGCCTGGCAGCCCAACTGAGCGCGGACCTGCGGGAATGGGGCCTTCAGTCGGCGGTTCAAGCCTTGCTTGAGCCCCTCGAAGACGGCACGGTGGCCTGGGTGGCCCGCTTGCAGCCCGAATTCCAACAACACCACATGCCCGGGCACGACAGCCTGAACCTGCACCGCACCCTAGGGGACGGCCCACACGCCGATGCGGCTTGGGCACTGGAGCGCGAAATTTGGGTGGCCCTTTTGGGTTCACCCCACCGATTTCGGTTTGCCAACTTGGCGGCTTTGAAATCCCATGTGCGGGTGCGTCGCAACATGGCCATGGCCGCCCGCTTGACCGCGCTGGCCTTCAAAACCGAAGCGGCCGAGCGCCCCGAGGCCGATTGGCACTACGAAGAAGACCCCGGCTTCATCCTCAAGCCAGGTCGCCCCCTGATTCAAGCCCTGATCGCCGCCACGCAGCCCGAGGCCACCGGCAAGCTGTACGACTTCTCGTGCTACCGCGCCACCGAATACGTGATCTTGCTCGGCATCGCGCAAGAGTTGCAGGCGCACAACCCGGCCTTGCTGGCCGAGTTGCAGCAATTGAACGAACGTCACGCGGTGCGCTCGGGCCAATTTCACGAGGTGTTTCTGGTCGAGTACGGCAGCATGGAAGCCCCCTTGCCTGCCCGCTTTTATGTGCCAGGCGACCGGCTTTGGTTTCGCAACCCCGACGAGCGCTCCTCCGACGTCACCGGCTACGAGGGCTCCTGGGTCATGTACATGGGCGGCGGCTTGTTCAGCAACTTCTGGAAACGGGAAACGCCCTTCACCCTCGAATCCAAAGCCATCGAAATCTTCCACTGGAAGGACGGCGTCTGCACCGACACGCAAGGCGAGCTTCAGATGGACGAGACGGTGGTGGAACGCCTGGTGGCGCAAACCCAGGCCAATCCCGAGGCGAGAGCCCACGTGCTCGAACGCATGCTGCGCATGCGCGACCCCAAGGGGGTGTATGGGCAAGGCGGCTGCATCGACACGACCCGCGAATACCCCAAAAACGTCAGCCGCGAACACTGCGAGCTGGTGCTGCCCCGCTTCTGAACCCCAGCCCGCCGGGGCTTAGCCCACCTGGTCGTTGAGCGTATCGGGGGGCAATTGGTCGAGCTCAATCAACAACTGCGCCAGCGCCCGGCCCGAAGCATCCAACAAAGCTCGGCCTTTGGCCGCCGTGGCGGCAGCCGCATTGCCCGCCGCGCCATGGCGGTTGTAGTCCTGCATTTGCCAGCCCAGTTTGGCGCTTTTGCCGTTGCCCAAAATCTCAAAACGCGCAGCACGGTCTTGCGAGGTGGACCGAAAGTTCTGCGCTCGATCCATGCGCACGGTGTCCGGGCGCAGCGCCAGCATCATCGAGGTTTCGGTGTCGCCCGCGTGCACGCCAAAGCGGTGCTCTTCGGGCGGGAACAGCGCATTCACGTCGCCCCCCTGTGCATCGCGCAGCGGCAAATTGAACCAACTCACGCTGTACACCAGCATGCCCAAGCGGGCCCGCAGGTCACGCGCCACGATGTCCATCACGCTGACCTGACCGCCATGGGCGTTCAAAAGCACCAGTTTTTTCACGCCACTGGCCGCCACCGACTCGCCAATGTCGGTCCACAAACGGATCACAGTTTCGGCCCTGAGCGTCAGGGTGCCAGCAAAACGGGCGTGCTCGGGGCTCAGCCCCACCGCCTGGGTGGGCAAAAACAGGACGGATAAGTCGGCTGGCAAGTGCGGCAAGCAAGCCGAGACCACGCCATGGACCAAATCGGTGTCCACCGACAGCGGCAGGTGCGGGCCATGCTGCTCGGTGGCGGCCACGGGCAGCACGGCCATCGTCCGTGCATGCGCCAGCGCCTGAAAATCGAGGGTGGTCCAGTCGGCCCAAAATCGCGAAGGGTTTTGCATGTTGGGCATCTTAATGGAGCGCGGCCGTGTACAGTGCCTTTCGCAGAAGGTTCCGCTTCAGGTGTTCGGGGCCACAAAGAAGGATTGGCGTGAAAGTTTCCGTGTTCTCGCGTGGTTGGGCCACGGTTCAGATTGGGGTGCGTGGGTTGGGCTTGTGCGCGCTGTTGTGGGCGTGCGTGCCCAGCCTGGCGCAAACCGGCGCCCTGTTTTCCTCTCAATCGAGCGCCAGCAATTCAGCCACCCACGCCTTGCTGAGCAGTTCCACCCATGTAATCAACACCGCGCAGGTGCGGGCCGAGTTGCAGGTGCACGCCCCCCAAGGCATCCAGGCCGGGCAAACCTTTTGGCTGGGCCTGCAGATCGAGCACCAACCCCATTGGCACACCTATTGGCAAAACCCGGGCGACTCGGGCTTGCCCACCCAGTTGCAGTGGCAGCTGCCTGCAGGCTTGCAAGCCGGCGCGATCGCTTGGCCTTTGCCCAAAAAATTCCGGATTGGCAGCTTGGCCAACTATGGCTACGAAGGCCGTGTGCTGCTGACGGTGCCCGTAACGGTGGCAGCCGACTTCCGCTTCCCGGACACGGGGCCACTGAGCCTTCCATTGCAAGCCGATTGGCTGGTGTGCCGCCAAGAATGCATCCCGCAAGAAGGCCGCATGAGCCTGAGCCTGGCCTCTGCCGCGCCGCAAACACCGCACGCGGCAAGGTTCGAAGCGGCCCAAAAACTCAGCCCCCAGCCGCTGCCTCAGCTCAAGCAAGGCGGCTCCTGGATCACCGGCGGCCAGACCACGGTGTCGGACGATGGCCGGCAACTGAGCTTGCAGGTGCATGGCCTGCCCGTCAGCTGGCGTGGCCAAATGCTCAGCGCTATCCCGATCACCGCCAGCGTGGTGCACAACGCGGCCGTGCAGGGCAAAGGCTGGACGCAAAACTGGCAAGGCGCGGTCTGGCAGGCGCAAATCCCGGTGTCTGAAGAACGCGGCGACAGCCCCCAAACCCTGCGTTGGGTCATCGCAACGGGGCCGGAGTCTGCGCCCCTGGCCCCTGCTTTTGAGCTGAACACACCCGTGCAAGGCTCTTGGCCCCCACTGGCACAAGCCGCGCCTGCCGAGATCTCGCCCGCTCTGGCCAAGGCCTTGGCTGAGAATGCTCGCGCTGTGCAAAAACCAGCGGCCTCCAGCACCGCGGCTTTGGGCCTGACCTTGGCCATTTTGGGGGCGCTGGTGGGCGGCTTGCTGCTCAACCTGATGCCCTGCGTGTTTCCGGTGCTGGCCATCAAGGTGCTGGGCTTTGCAAAGGCCGGTGCCACTCAAGCCCAACACCGCGCCGCCGGGATGGCCTACACCGTGGGTGTGGTGCTGTCGTTCATGTTGCTGGGCGGCCTAATGCTGGCCTTGCGTGCCGCTGGCGAGCAGCTTGGTTGGGGCTTTCAACTGCAGTCACCGATCGTGGTGGCGGCTCTGGCGCTGTTGTTCACCGTGCTGGGCCTGAACCTGGCGGGCGTGTTTGAATTCGGGAACATGCTGCCCAGTCGCCTCGCGTCTTTGCAAAGCCGCCACCCGACCGTGAACGCCGGTTTGTCAGGTGTGTTGGCCGTGGCCGTGGCTTCGCCCTGCACCGCGCCCTTCATGGGCGCGTCGCTGGGCTTGGCGATTGCGCTGCCTGTGTGGCAGGCGCTCCTGGTCTTTGCCGCCATGGGCGTGGGCATGGCCTTGCCGTATTTGGCGGCCAGCGGGTGGCCAGGCATCGCGCGCGCCCTGCCGCGCCCTGGGGCCTGGATGCTGACTTTCCGCCAAGCCATGGCCTTCCCCATGTTTGCCACCGTCATTTGGTTGCTATGGGTGCTGGGTCAGCAAACCGGCATCGACGGGGCCAGCGGTTTGCTGGCTTTGCTGCTCACGGTGGCATGGCTGGCTTGGGCCCTGGGCCTGACAGGCCGCACGCGCTGGGTTATGAGCAGCCTGGCCCTGGCCACTTTGCTGTGGCTGGGCAGCAGCTGGCTGCCTTTGGCTTTGCGTGAAGCCCCTGCAGCGGCACCTTCAGCCACATCGGCCAGCAGCACCAGCGAGAAAAACGCCACCGGACTGCCCATTTGGCAAGCCTGGTCAGAGGCGCAAGTGCAAAGCCAACTGAGCGCCGGTCGCCCAGTGTTCGTGGACTTCACCGCGGCCTGGTGCGTGAGCTGCCAGTACAACAAAAAAACCACCTTCGCCGATGCCAAGCTGCTGGCCGACTTTGCAGCCCGCCAAGTGGTGCTGATGCGTGCCGACTGGACCCGCCGCGACCCCGCCATCACCCTGGCGCTCACGGCATTGGGCCGCAGCGGCGTGCCGGTGTATGCCTTGTACGCGCCGGGCCGTGCGCCCGTGCTGCTGTCCGAACTGCCCAGCGTGGCCGAAGTGCAAGCGGCGCTGCAGGCCCTGAGCTCTGGGCGTTGAACGCCCGCCCTTCACTTCCCTCTTTGACGCCCGCCGGACAGTGATACGTCCTTGCAGCCTGCGACAATGGCGGACATGAGCACTTCTTTTGCCCCCCTCCAAAACGACAGCTTCTTGCGCGCCTGCCTGCGCCAAGCCACTGACCACACCCCCGTCTGGCTCATGCGCCAAGCCGGGCGCTACCTGCCCGAGTACCGCGACACCCGCGCCAAAGCCGGCAGCTTCATGGGCCTGGCCACCAATGTCGACTACGCCACCGAAGTCACCCTGCAGCCCCTCGACCGTTACCCGCTTGACGCGTCCATCCTGTTCAGCGACATCCTCACCGTTCCCGACGCCATGGGCTTGGGCCTGAGCTTCGCTTTGGGCGAAGGCCCCCGCTTTGCCAAAAACGTGCGTGATGAGGCCGCCGTGGCCGAGCTGGCCGTGCCCGACATGAACAAGCTGCGCTACGTGTTCGACGCGGTCACGTCGATTCGCAAGGCGCTGAACGGCCGCGTGCCCCTCATCGGCTTTTCCGGCAGTCCCTGGACGCTGGCGTGTTACATGGTCGAGGGCGCGGGCTCGGACGACTACCGCCACGTCAAAACCCTGATGTACAGCCGCCCGGACCTGATGCACCGCATTTTGGCCATCAACGCCGACGCGGTGGCCCTGTACCTGAACACCCAAATCGAAGCTGGTGCCCAAGCGGTCATGGTGTTTGACAGCTGGGGCGGCGTGCTGGCCGATGGGGCATTCCAACAGTTCAGCCTGGCCTACACGGCCCGCGTGCTGGGCCAGCTCAAAACCGAGCACAACGGCCAGCGCATCCCCAGCATCGTCTTCACCAAAGGTGGTGGCTTGTGGCTGCCCGAGATGGCGGGCCTGAACTGCGATGTGCTGGGCCTGGACTGGACCATGAACCTGGGCCGAGCACGCGCCCTGGTGGGCGGCGAAGTCGGCGGCCCCGGCAAAGCGCTGCAAGGCAACATCGACCCGAACATCTTGTTTGCGCCGCCTGCGCAGATCGCCACCGAGGTGCACCGGGTACTGGACAGCTTTGGCACGCCGCACACCGACCGCAGCACCACAGGCCCCACGCACATCTTCAACTTGGGCCATGGCATCAGCCAGTACACCCCGCCTGAGCATGTGACGGCGCTGGTCGAGGCGGTGCACAGCCATTCGAAGGCCCTGCGCCAAAAGTGAGCGCAGCGGGCTGGTACCTGTTGCCTGCTAGCATAAAAATCAAGCGCACAAACACTTTTTTTTACAAAATAAAAGCTGCTGGATGCTTGACTTATGCACAAAAGTAAACAGCACCTGAAGACCCATCGTTTTGCTGCACAGCAACACAAGCGGTCCCAACCCCCTCGCGCAAGTCGTTGATTTTATTGAACTTTATTTCCTGCACATTGGATGGGCATTTTGATGGAAGGCTTGATTTTCAAGGCTTCCCGGGCATCCCGACAGAGTTTTCAACAAAGTTATCCACAGATTTTCTGGATCAACCCCAAAGCTCTTTGAAATCAAGGACTTAGCCCCTCTTTCAAGAATTCAGCTAACTTTCAATACTGACAAATTCACAAACCAACATCGGAAACAATGTGAGCGCACACCACTGGATCGATGTTGCCGTCCAGACCCCGGCCCACAGCCCCGTAGGGGGGCTGTTGACTTACCGCAGCCCATTTGGGGTGCAGTTGGGACAACTGGTGCGCGTGCCCTTGGGCAAGCGAGACGTGCTGGGTGTGGTCTGGGCGCTGCGCGATGCAGCACCGGCGGACATGCCCGAATCGGCAGTGCGCGACGTGCTGGGCGTGCTCGAAGGCCTGGCCCCGCTGGACAGCGCATGGCGGCAACTGGTGCAATTTTCGGCCCAATATTACCAGCGCTCTTTGGGCGAGGTGGCCTTGGCGGCGCTGCCGCCCCAGTTGCGCGACTTGACATCCGAGCAACTGGCGCGACGCCTGAAAAAACAGAGCGCCGACCGTGCCGTGCAAACCTCGCCCGGCCCCGCCCTTTCTAAAGAGCAAGGCACCGTGCTGGCGCAAATGGCCAGCGGCACCGGGCCCTTCTTGCTGTTTGGCAGCACCGGCAGCGGCAAAACCGAGGTGTATTTGCAAGCCGTCGAACGCATGCTGGCCACCGACCCACAAGCCCAGGCTTTGCTCATGGTGCCGGAGATCAACCTCACGCCCCAGCTCGAAGAGCGGGTGCGAGCGCGTTTTGGCAGCGAAGCGGTGGTCTCCATGCACAGCGGCATGACGCCTGCCCAGCGCCTGAAAGGCTGGCTGGCCGCCCATGCAGGCCACGCCCGCATCGTGCTGGGCACACGCATGGCCATTTTTGCCTCCATGGCTCAGCTGAAACTGATTGTGGTCGATGAAGAACACGACCCCAGCTACAAACAGCAAGAGGGCGCACGCTATTCGGCGCGAGACTTGGCGGTGTACCGGGGTAGGCTGCACAACGCCCCGGTGCTGCTGGCCTCGGCCACGCCTTCGCTGGAAAGCTGGCACCACAGCCGCCCGGCTGATGCCGAAGACCCAGGCGGTCGTTACCAACGCCTGCTGATGCCCTCGCGCATTGGCACAGCTCTTTTGCCCAAAGTGCGGCGCGTGGACATGAACAAACAACCGCGCCGCGCCGTGCTGTCCACCCCTTTGGTGGCGGCCATCCAAGAGCGGGTAGAACGCGGCGAGCAATGCATGCTGCTGCTCAACCGCCGGGGCTATGCGCCCGTGCTGCACTGCGCCGACTGCGGCTGGAAAAGCGAGTGCAAGCACTGCAGCGCATTTCGCGTGTTCCACAAAATCGACCGCACCCTGCGCTGCCACCACTGCGGACTGACCGAGCGCGTGCCCCGGGCCTGCCCCGAATGCGGCAACGCCGACATCGCGCCCATTGGCCGCGGCACCGAACAGCTGGAGGAACACCTGGGCGAGTTGTTGGCGCACGTCTTGCGCCCTGACGGCACCCCGGTGCGCATCGCCCGCATCGACGCCGACAGCACCCGCTTGAAAGGCGCACTGGAAAGCCAGCTGGCCCAAGTGCACTCGGGCGAAGTGGACGTGTTGGTCGGCACACAAATGATTGCCAAAGGGCATGACTTTCGGCGCATCACGCTGGTGGCTGCCGTCAACCCCGACACGGCCCTGTTCTCGAGTGACTTCCGAGCGCCCGAGCGGCTGTTTGCGCTGCTCATGCAAGCCGCAGGCCGCGCCGGACGTGACGCCGCACAAAGTGCCACCAGCGAAATGTGGGTGCAAACCTTTCACCCCCAGCACGCGCTGTTTGAGGCGCTCAAAAAACACGACTACCCGGCCTTTGCCGCCAGCGAATTGGCCGAGCGCACCGCCGCCGATCTGCCGCCCATCAGCCACCAGGCCCTGCTGCGCGCCGACGCCCGAACCCAAGAAGCCGCCCAAGCGCTGCTGACCGCCGCCCGCGAAGCCCTGGAAGCCCAGCTGAGCGCCGACCCGTCCACGGCGAATTGGGTGCTGCAAGTGCGTGTGTACCCCGCCGTGCCCATGAGCATGCAGCGTGTGGCGGATGTAGAGCGCGCCCAGATGCTGCTGGAAAGCCCCAGCCGCATGGCGCTGCAAAAAGTGTTGTGGCACCTGCACGCCGTGTTGCACCAAGTGCGCAGCCAGCCCGAACACAAAGGCGTGATCCGCTGGCTGGTGGACGTGGACCCGCAGGCGATTTGAGCCCGCCCGCCTCGGCCCTCAGGCCTGGAACAAGGCCACCACCCCGGAAAAGGTAAAAAACGCCGCCACCGTGGTCACCAGGATGATGCGCGCGATGCGCCCGTTGTCGGCCCCCAGCCGCTCGGCCAACAAGGACACATTGCTGGCACTGGGCAGCGCAGCCACCAGCACGATCACCTGCAAGGCAAAAGGCTCGATCGGCACGCCCCATTGCATGGCGGTCAAGCCGACCAACAAGACCAGCAAGGGGTGCAGCACCAGCTTGATCAAAGCCACGGGCAAGTAATCGCCCATGCGCAGCGGCCCGTGCGGCCGCTCATGGGCCAGCATTTGGGAGCGCGCCAGCACCGCTCCAATGGTGAACAAGGCCACGGGCGAAGCGGCATCGGCCAGCAAACCCACCGTTTCGTTCACCGGGCCGCTCAAGGCCCAATCGCCGTAAGAAAACGCAGCCCCCAAAGAAATGGCCCACGGCATGGGGTTGCGCAGCACCCCCGCCAGCGCTTTGCGAGCGGCCACCACGGCGCCATGCTCCCCTGCCGCATCCATGCGCGACAAGGCCACGCACAAAGAAGATGTGATCACCAAGTCCACCACGATGGTCACAATCGCAGGCCCCACCGCCTGCGCCCCCAGCAAAGCCACCAGGAGCGGCACGCCCATGAAACCGGTGTTGGGAAACGCCGCCACCAAAGCGCCCAAGGACGCGTCGTTCCAACGGATGCGCCCATTCAGGCTGATGGCGATGCTGAACGCCACCAGCACCAGCGCGCAAAACAAATACGTGAAAAACACCCCCGCATCGAGCAGCTGCGCGATGGGCGTGTCCGCGCCAAAACGAAACAACATGCAAGGCAGGGCAAAAAACAGCACAAAGCCGTTTAACCCCGAAATTGCCTCCAGCGGCATCAACCTCAGGCGGGCGGCGGCATAGCCGCACAGTACCAAGGCAAAAAAGGGAAAGGTGACGCGCAGGACTTCCAACATGCCGAGATTGTCAGGGCATTTCAGACGCAGCCAAGGCCGCTTGCCTGACAAATGCTTGGGTGTGACGGTTTCCTCGAATGAGTGTGTACAAACATGCGCTCTGACCGAAATTCCACTCAAGCCCCGCAACTGGTTGGATGCCTGGCTCACCGCGTCAGCGCAATAACCCGGGGTACCGGTATTGTCCTGAATCACTGTCACGCCTGGATATTTAGGCCTTTAGAAATATCGATCAAGATCATCCCGTTGCGTCACACGAAGCCACCGCTTCTTGGGCGCTGGAAAGCTTCACAACATTCGTTTTGTGAACACCAGTTAGGGCAGTTGGTTCATCAGCCTTTTTTGGCCCATGCATTGCACCAGCCCTTGCCTGCCACTTGCTTGCCAGCAAACAAGGGGCATCCGCCCCATGCGTCACTGGCTTTGCCTTGGTAAAGCGCGCAGTTTGTGCACACCTGACCAGCGGCATATTTCGGAAACTTCTTTTTGTCGGTTTTGGTGGCATCTGCGAAGTAACCAAGGGCGACCGCTTGTGGATCTTTCTCGTCCAATTTGGCTTGGCTTTTTGCAGCCGTAGACAGCATCGAGCCACCCGCAGCGAGAGCGAAGAAAAATTTGCGTCTGGTGTTGTTCATGAAAATTTCCTTGGGGTTGAGTAAAAAAGTTAATACAAAAAAACGGCTGTGGGCCTAACGAATCAACATCAAGATTTGGTCCGCTGTCACTTGGACCTTCACTTCGACAAGAGCGCCACCCACTCGCAGTTGGGGATAGCCAAGCCCAACCACGGTAACTCGACCTGGTTTAGCGGCAGGTACAGGTGCTTTGGTTTGAGCTTGAGAGCCATCCGCAGGAGTCATTGGTTTGTCTCCCAAGCATGCGGACAGCAATGCAGGTTCTGTGATTTCCAGGGTCTGCAAATTTTTCAACTCATCTTTCTTGGAACTGGAAATTGCTCGGCCCAAACCATCCAACAAACGCACCGAGTCAAATTTCGGTGCCCATTGGCCATTGCTGTCCAGACGGCCTGCAGTGATACACGCAACATCCGATGCATGTGCAACTGAGCCACAAGAGATCGACAAAAGCAAAACAATGCGCAGCAGCTTTGAACAAAATGATGGGGTTTCAGGACTACGTTTGAAGAGGTAAAGCATCATCAGAAGTTGTCCTTAACTCATGGAGATCAGATGCGTCGAGCCAAAACCACGGCTGCGGAAGAACCTTGACCGACAGTCCAACACCAAGCGCTTGTCAAAACGCCAAGACTTTTGCCAACCAGAGCGGCAGACTCATCTCGGTGGTGCTGCTCGTCTGCTTGACACCGAATCAAGAGTGGCAATAAACCTTCGGGCCCACCAAATTCATGAAGATGATCGATTTGTTGCTGGTAATGACGGTCTACAAATGTCTCTACTGCAGCGATCGTGGCGTAGACCGCACACCGACCAAACAAGGCTGGCAATGCGCCTGTCAGCCATCCCGCCAAGCGCCAGGGGCCAAGTAACAGGCTCTTTTGTGATGCCGGCAACCAATTTGTAACCTCTGTCAAATGGTCGGCTTCAGTCGCCCCATGGGCTTTGGCAAAGTTGAGCAGTTCAGCATCACCGCGCCATCGCGCTACAGCTTCAATGCCTTTGTAGATATAAACAGCACCTGTCTCGCCTGCATGGTCAGAGCGAAGTTCTCGGAGAAGGTGAGGAGACAGATGCTGTGTCACAAGCGATTTAGGCTTAGACGCCCAAGAGCTTCTTGGCTTCAGCCAAGGCTTTCATCGACTCGGTGTGCTTGCCTTCCTTGTGCAATTTTTCACCTTCTTCGCGCAAGGCTTTGACTTTGGACATGTCTGCAGCAGACAAATTCGCAGTGGGCACTTTGGCGTCGATGGCACGCATCTCGCCAGGGCAACCATGCGCTGAAGCCATGGTTGCAAAACACATCATCATTGAACCCAAAACCAGTTGTTTCATGGCAATCTCCAAAAATTGAACCGTTAGCATATTTGAGTTGAACCGACCACAGACACTTGTTGAGGGCTTTATCCCCAACTGAGGCTGGGGAATTGGCTATTGGGGGCACACTGGTTGGGGATTGACTTAGGAGCAGCCCTGTGGATGCCAAATTTTTTGAACGTCTTTCAAACCTCTCAGAGGGCGATATTTCAGCCATCATTCAGATGGCTTGGGAGGATCGGACGGCCTTTGAGACCATTCAGGAGCGCATGGGCTGGTCAGAAGCGGATGTGATTCGTCTCATGCGGCATGAGCTTCAGCCCAACTCTTTTCAGATGTGGCGCAAGCGCGTGAAAGGGCGCACGACCAAGCATCGGGCCTTGAGAAGTGTTGAAATGAGATTTGATGACCGCTTGGTAGCAGATCACCGCAGAGCAAATTGTTGAAACAACTGGCCAATCCCTGCGACACGCACAGGTCCGGCAATTAACAATCCCGTTCGCAGCGGCAGTCCAAAAGCACTAAAAGTTTGATCCTTTTTTCACTGTCAAACCAAGCTCACTCTATGGTTAAAGTGACCGATGAAACCATTTGACCCAACATACTGATATCAAGAGACCTTCTGAAGAATGCTTGTATCTCTCTTGGTTCAGCAAAACGGGTTTTTAAAGACTGACATCAAGAGCCACAGCGCTGAACTTTTCTGATGGAATTGGCCTGTATGGGCAACTTTCCGGGACAGCTTTAAACGGATGATCACGCTTGATCCTTGACCGCTGAAGTGCCATGGGCTTGAAGGACAACTGCGAGTCGATCAAAAGCCAAGTCGGCTGCAATGGCCAGCAACCCCACCATCATGGCACCTTGCAGCACGTAGGCGGTATTGAACCCAGAAAGTCCGACGATGATGGGCAAGCCAAGGGTTTTCGCACCCACGGTGGACGCGATGGCGGCTGTGCCAATGTTCACCACAACAGAAGTTCGCACACCGGCCAGCCAAAGGGGAAAAGCCAATGGCATCTGCACTTCGGCGAGTATTTGGCGAGGTCTCATGCCCATGGCGCGTGCAGAATCTAATACCGGCGATGGCACGGACGCGATTCCAGCCAGCGTTCCCTGAAGCACGGGCAGCATGCCGAAAATCGACAGGGCGATGAGCGCAGGCAGCTCGCCAAAGCCTACGGCTGGAACAGCTACCGCCAAAATGGCGACGGGCGGAAAAGTTTGCCCCATGGCGGCCAGTGTTTCCATCAAGGGCTTGAATGCACGCCCCGTTTCGGTGGTGGTGGCCAGTCCCGCCAGCGTTGCAATGGTCACAGCCAGCGCGCTGGACAACAACACAAGCCCTGTGTGTTGCCACATCAGTGTGGCCATGGGTTCTTGCAAATACACCGGTCTTGGCAGGGCCGGAAACAATGCTGCAAACAGCGGCTGTGAGTAGGGCAAACCATAAGCCAGCAACAACAACGCCGCCACACTCCAGACCAAGGGGTTAGCCCAGTAGCTTGGCTTAGGGGCGTGGCGCATTTGCGAATCAAGCATGTTGGTTTTCTAGCAAATCAGCGGCCCGCACCTGACCGAGCAGAGTGCCCGCTGCATCGGTCACGCACAAGGTGGATACATGCAATGCTGCCATCTGGGAAATGGCTTCTCTCAATGTGGCTGTATGGGCGATGGCGTGGATTGGCTCTGTGCCCTCAATCGCTTGGATATGGGGCGCAATGGTACGCAGTGAGAGCTGTTTGAGTCCCAGATCGGCTCGCCCCAGAAAGTCAGCTACAAAGTCGTTGGCAGGTTGTTGCAACAACTCAAGGGGCGTGCCCACTTGCGCGATACGGCCTTGGTTTAGCAGCACGATGCGGGTGGCCAGCAACAAAGCTTCATCGATGTCATGGGTGACAAACAGGATGGTTTTACCAGTAGCTCGGTGAATGGTTTTAAGCGTCAATTGCAAGGCAGCGCGGGTCACGGGATCGAGAGCCCCAAAGGGCTCGTCCATGAGCAGTACATCCGGGTCTGCGGCCATGGCGCGCGCCACACCTACCCTTTGCTGCTGACCGCCCGAGAGCTGGTGCGGATAGCGACTGGCGTATGGCTCAGGGTCCAACGCCAATAATTTCAACAGCTCGTACACGCGGGCTTGCACGCGATGGGCGTCCCAGCCCAGCAGTTTGGGTACTGTGGCAATGTTTTGTGCGACGGTTCTGTGAGGGAACAAGCCCACCGACTGGATGGCATAACCCATGCGGCGTCGCAAGTCTTGCACGTTGAAGCTGTTGATGTCTTGGCCGTTGAAAAAAATGTGGCCACCATCGTGGCTGACCATGCGGTTGACCATTTTGAGGACCGTTGATTTGCCAGAACCTGAGGGACCGAGCAGCACCAATAGCTCGCCTTGTTGGATGTCCAGGTTCAATTCCCTGATGGCTGCTGCGCCATCGTAGAGTTTGCGAGTGTGTTCAAAGCGGATCATTGTGGACGGGTGTTGATCAAAGAACTGAGCACTTTGAAAAAAGTGTCTGCCAACATGGCCAGCAACACGATGGGGATAACGCCCAGAATCACCAGTTCATTGGCCGCGCTAAAAAGTCCATCAAACATGATTTGCCCCAGCCCGCCTGCACCCACCAGCGCGCTGACCGCGGCCAAGCCGGTGGTTTGCACAAATGCTGTGCGCAGTCCGATGAGCAGCGCAGGCAGTGCCAATGGCAACTCGACTTGCCACAGCAACTGCCGAGATGACATGCCCATGGCGCGCGCAGCATGGACCGCATCTGCAGGGACTTGCCCCAACCCCGCCAGCGCCGATCTAACAATGGGCAGCAATGCATACATGAACAGCGCGATCACGGCTGGCGCTATGCCCACACCGCTGATGCCCGCGTGGCCCAGTGCGGGTAATTGAACGGCTATCCACGCCAATGGCGCCATCAGCAGACCGAACAGTGCGATCGATGGAATGGTCTGAATCACATTGAGTACGGGAAACAAAGCTTGCCGCAAACGTCGCGTCTTGGTCATGCGCCAAGCCAGCAGCAAGCCGATGACCACGGCCGGGACCACGGCCAACCACACGATTAGCAGATGGCGCAAAATGGCGGGCACAAAAATATCGCTTTGATTTGCATATTCTTTGGCGATAGACAAGTACTGGCCCTCATTTAATGAGAGCAAAAGTGGCAGGAGCAGCGCACCTTGCACAAGCAGGCGCCGCAAGGCGGTCAGTTGCAAGCGATCTATGGCGTCAAGGGCAATCATCCAGGCCATTGCGCACAGCGCCCAGAAACCCGCGCCCAAAGCAGTTCGGCTAAAAGGATTTTCTACTTGGGTGGCACTGGTGGCAAAGTGGCTGGCCAGTAGCCAAATGCCGGCAAGGCCAGCGGCCATGGCCAAAACAACCCATGCTTGAGTGGTTCGTCCCTTAGGCTGCCAAACGGCAATGCACAGCAATGCGGCAATGTCCAACACCAGCACAAAGACCATTGGGCTGCCTTGTTGCAGCAACACATCCCACAAATAAATCGGCTCACCCGACAACAACCGGTTAGGCGAAACCCGCAAAAAGGGCAGGCCCCATGCTGCGCCCATGGCCAGTGCCAAATAAAGCGCCAGCACCGGGTTGCAGCGTTGGACAAGCGATGCTGGCATGGCGCAAATTATTTCAGAAACCCCTTGCTCTGAAGGTAGCCGCTGGCCACCTTGCGCGGGTCTTGGCCTTCCAGTTGTATGCGGGCATTCAGCATTTGCAGGGTAGACCTGTCGAGCGATTTGAAGATGGGCGCCAAGATGGTGGCGATGGCGGGGTGGCGCTTGAGCACTTCTTCGCGGACCAAGGGTGCGGGGGCATAGACCGGTTGCACACCTTTAGGATCTTCCATGGCCAGCAGACCCAACGCGGCCAAAGGGCCGTCGGTGCCGTAAGCCATCGCGGCGTTCACACCCGATGTTTTTTCTGCGGCAGCTTTGATGGTGGCTGCTGTATCGCCCCCCGCCAAAACAAGGGCTTGGTCAGCGCGCAGTTTGAATCCGTAGGCCGCCTGAAAGGCAGGCATCGCATCGGTGCGCTCCATGAACTCGGCCGATGCGGCCAGCTTGAAAATACCGCCCTTGGCGATGTAGCGACCCACATCGTCCAGAGTGCGCAATTGGTTGGCCGTGGCCAGGTCTTTGCGCACCGCAATCACCCAGGTGTTGTTGGCATTGGCAGGCTCCAGCCAGACGATTTTGTTTTTCTCAAAATCCATTTTTTTGGCCAATTCGTAGCCTGCCCGAAAGTCTTTCCATGCGGGGCTGTTTTCGGCGCCCAGCATGAACGCGCCATTGCCTGTGTACTCGGGATAGAGATCAATCTCACCGGCAAGCAAGGCGGTGCGCACTATTTTGGTGTTGCCAAGAGAAACCTTGTTTTCAGTCTTGATGCCGTTGGCTTCAAGCGCAAGCACCATGATGTGGCCCAGCAGTTTGCCTTCCGTATCGATTTTGGAGCCTACTCGAACAGGAGCCTGGGCTTGGGCTGCCAAGCTGGCCATCAAGCTGATGCCCATCAGCAACAAAGTGCGTCGTATCTGGCGCATTGGGAAATTCATTTTGAAACCTTTTAAAAGGGGGTTCACGATCAATATGGCTTGAACAGCTCAATGCGCTTCGCACCTGCCATTCAAAGTTGTAAGAGATGGGTCAAATGGTCGATGGCGGTGTGAGTTCGTCATCCATGAGTTCCAGGTAGACATCGTCCAATGTCACCGGCAGAACGCTGACCGCGCTGACCTTTGTACCATCTAAAGCGTCCACGATTTCGCGCAGGCTCAAGAGTTGCGGTAGCAAAAGACGCATCTGATCGGCGTGTTGGCGAACTTGCCAACCCAGACCAAGTGCCCTCTGCACAACCGCCTCGCCGTCAACAGATTGCACCTTGGCCACCGCTTGACCGGGCATGCGCGCCAACAATTCGGGCACGCTGCCCGCGGCAAGGACTTTGCCGTCTCGCATCAGAGCAACGCGGCTGCAAAGCCGCTGCGCCTCTGCGAGATGATGGCTGGTCAATAAAATGGTGGTGCCGCTGTCACGCAAACCCTCGATGAGGCGCCAAAGGTCCATACGCGCTTCTAAATCCACCGCCGCTGTGGGCTCGTCCAGCACGAGTAACTTGGGCTTGTGCACCAAGGAAACGGCCAGGTGCAGCCTTTGTCGCCAGCCCCCCGAAAGTTGACCCACGCGAGTCTTAGCGAAATTTTCCAATTCAAAAATGCGCATCAGCTCTGCAACTCTTTCGTGGCGTTCCTTTTCAGAAAGGCCGTACAAGCGCGCAAAAAAGTGCAGATTTTCGGCAGGAAATAAATCCGGGTACAAGGCGCAGTGCTGTGTGCACACACCAACAAGCTCGCGTGCCCGGTAGCTCAGTTCGTTCAATGGCTTGCCCATGAGGCGCACCTGCCCAAGGTCGTAGGGCAATAACTTGCTGACGATGTTCAAGACGGTGGATTTGCCACAGCCATTGGGCCCCAACAGACCCACAACCTCTCCACTCTCAATACGCAGACTAAAGCCGTCCAGAACATGGTGGCTGCCAAACCACTTGTGAACGTCGTTGATTTCTAGAGATGCATTCATTGGGATTTGTCCACATGCAGCAAGTGCCGATAGGACTGAATGCCTAAAGCCAGCGAGAGCCCGCAAAAAACAAGCAGAAAGCTCAATTCAAAGCGCAGTTCATTCCAGCCCATGCCATAAGCGGCGACACCTTTGAAGGCCTGGTTCATGTGCAACATGGGGTTGATTTGTGCAAAGGCTTGCATGCCTTGGGGCATGATTTCTAGTGGGAAAAAGGTGCCACCCAACACCAACAAAGGCACCCCAATCGCCGACAAGGCCACCACCACTTCTTCGCTGCGCCGTGCAAACCGTGCGCCCAGAAAAAATCCCATACCCACATAGGAGAACACGGAGAGCAGCAAAATCAAACCGCCCAAGAAAAGACTGCCATGGTATTGGACCCCAATGGACAGGGCGATGCTGTAGAGCATGACCACTTGCATCAAAGCCAACAACAACTGTGCAATGACAACACCCAGGAAATACGCTGCGGGGTGAAGTGGGGTCGTGAGCAGTCGGGGCAGAGTGCCCCGTTCACGTTCAGCAGCGATCACCGCGACGGTGCCGCCCAGACAGCTGAAAAAAAGCGCAGCACCCACCAAAATGCCAGCCGCAGCGGCATCCAGGCCGGCGCGCATGCTGTCGTTGTGTGCATAAACCAATCCGAACAGCAGCATCATCGTTGACGGAAAAACAGCCCAAAAAATCAAGCCTCGTTTCTGGCGCCATTGCTCAAGCAACAACCGATGGGCAACGGCCATGGTTTGAGTCCACAGAAGTTGGCTGCTGTGCATCACTGCGAACGCTTCAAAGTAGCCGGGTCAGGCAGCACAGTGTCCAGCGCTTTAGCCGACATCAGCACACCGGGTATGCCTGCACCTGGGTGGGTGCTGGCACCCACCATGAACAGGTTTTCGATGTCTTCGCTCAGGTTGTGCGGCCTGAACCATGCGCTTTGCAACAAAAGCGGTTCCAGCCCAAAGGCAGCACCTTGATAAGACAACAGATTGTCTTGAAAGTCTTGCGGAGTGGTCATGAACGATACCGTCAGGTGTTCGCTCAAGTTAGGCAGAACCGTCTCTTCAAGCGCTTTGGCAATGGCGGCACGGTAAGGCTCCGCATGAGCCGCCCAGTCGGTACCGCTTTGCAGGTTCGGCACGGGTGCCAGCACATAAAAGGTATCGCAGCCCTCAGGCGCCATGCCCGCATCAGTGGCTGTGGGTCGATGCAGGTAAAGGCTGAAATCTTCGGCCAGATGGTGTTTTTTGAAGATGTCTTTCAGCAGCGCTTCGTAGCGCGGGCCCAGCAGCATCATGTGGTGCGGCACGTCATCAAAGCGCTTGTTGGTGCCAAAGTACCAAACAAAAAGACCCATAGAATACTTGCCGTTTTTGATCTTGCTGTCGGTCCATACCTTTCGGTCTTTCGGGTCAATGAGATTCTTGTACGTCCAAGCCGTGTCGGCATTGCAGACCACAATATCGGAAGGAATGGTTTCGCCAGTGGCCAAGGTCACGCCACAAGCGCGCCCATCTTTGACTTCGATGCGGCGAACTTCAGCCCCAGTGCGCAGACTGCCGCCCATGCCTTCGATCACATCCACCAGGCCATTGACCAAAGCCCCGGTGCCGCCCATGGCCCAGTGCACGCCAAAGCGCCGCTCCAGCGCATTGATGAGTGAGAACACGCAGGTCACAGAAAACGGATTGCCACCAATCAAAAGCGCCTGCAGGCTCATGGCTTGGCGCAACTTGGGGTGTTTGAAGTGTGTGGCGACCATCGTGTGCAAACTTCGCCAGCCCTTCATTCGGATCATTGAGGGAATTGCCTTGAACAGATCGCCCATGCGGACAAATGCTTCGCAGCCTAAAGCTTCAAAGCCCAACTCATAACAAAGGTCCGCCTCCGCCATGAAAGCGGCGTAGCCAGGTCCGGCGTTGGGGTCGATGCGCAGAACCTCTTTGAGCATTCGCTCGGGGTCTCCGCTGTAATCGAAATGGTCGCCGTCGTCAAAACGGATTCGGTAAAAAGGGTCCAGCAAACGCAGCTCAACATCATCGGCCAATTGGCGTCCAGCCAAGTCCCAAAGCTCTTCAAGCAAAAAGGGGACGGTGACGATCGTTGGGCCAGCGTCAAAGGTGTAACCGTCGACATGGATCACGCGAGCCCGTCCTCCTGGCGCATTCAATTTCTCGAGCACATGCACCCGATAACCTTTGGCGGACAGGCGAATGGCGGCTGCCAACCCACCAAAACCGCTGCCAATGACCAGGGCAACAGGGGCTTGTGAAGCTGTTTTTTGTTGGAGCTGCTCAGAAGTGCTGGCGTTCATCGGCGAAAACCCATCGTTTTGGTATTTGTTGTCTGAAAACTAAAAACTATTTTGTTTCAAACACAGAAAACAAGCGCTTGCGAAGACCAATGCCCCTGCCTAGGCAGACGGCATTCATCTGAGGATGGCTGTGATGTGTTCAATTGCGGCTGGATGTGGCCTAGGGAAACCGTTTGGCAGTACAAACTGACGTTTCAAATTTTCTAACCACAAGACATTGATTGATACACTCAAAGCCAAAGGCACCATTACATTTTTGCACCCACAGACGCCGCCTTTGCAAAGATTCCTAAAGCCGACTTGGCTGAACAGCACCCCACAGTATAAAACTGAGTTTTCCACCGTTTTAAAGAGCAGTTCGAACCTACTAGGCATCCCCACCCAATTATTGATGCCAATTACTACATGTCAGCCGGACTCAACAACGCCCAACTCGAAGCCGTGAACTTTGTCTCCGGCCCCTGCCTGGTGTTGGCCGGGGCGGGTTCGGGCAAAACGCGGGTGATCACGCACAAGATCGGGCGCTTGATCGAAGCCGGGCTCGAGCCCAAGCGCATCGCCGCCATCACCTTCACCAACAAAGCCGCCGCCGAGATGCGCGAGCGGGCCAAGCAGCTGATTGGCCGCGCCGCCAAGGATGTGCTGATTTGTACCTTCCATGCTTTGGGCGTTCGCATCATGCGCGAAGACGGCGCGGTGCTGGGCCTGAAACCCCAGTTCAGCATCATGGACGCCGACGACGTGACCAGCATCTTGAAGGATTGCGGCGGCACCACCGACGCGGCCACCGCCCGCCAGTGGCAATGGACCATCAGCCTGTGGAAAAACATGGGGCTGAACGCCGAGCAGGCTGCAGCGCAAGCGCCTGACGACAACGCCCGGGTGATCGCCCGCATCATGGCGCTGTACCAAGAACGCTTGACGGCTTACCAAAGTGTGGACTTCGACGACCTGATCGGCTTGCCCCTGAAGCTGCTGGCCGAGTTTCCTGAGGTGCGCGAGCGCTGGCAGGCCAAGATGGGCCATGTGCTGGTGGACGAATACCAAGACACCAACGCCACCCAGTACGAGGTGTTAAAACACCTGGTGGGCGAGCGGGCGCGTTTCACGGCGGTGGGCGACGACGACCAGTCGATCTACGGCTGGCGCGGCGCGACGCTGGACAACCTCAAGCGCTTGCCGCTGGATTTCCCGCGGCTCAAAGTCATCAAGCTTGAGCAAAACTACCGCTCCACCAGCGCGATTTTGAGGGCGGCCAACCACGTCATAGAGTCCAACCCCAAGCTCTACCCCAAAACCCTGTTCTCTGAATTGGGCGAGGGCGAACCCGTGCGCGTGGTCGATGCGGTGAACGAAGAGCACGAGGCCGACCGGGCGATTGCCCGCATCCAGTCGATCCGCAGCGGCCACTCGCTTGAATCCAAACACCGCGAGTTCAAGGACTTCGCCATCTTGTACCGGGCCAACCACATGGCCCGGCCGTTTGAACAAGCACTGCGCCGCGCCAACATGCCCTACAAGGTGTCGGGCGGGCAGAGCTTTTTTGACAAGGCCGAGATCAAGGACTTGTGCGCCTGGTTTCGCCTGTGGATCAACAACGACGACGACCCGGCGTTTTTGCGCGCCATCACCAGCCCCAAGCGCGGCATTGGCCACCAGACGCTGGACCAGCTGGGCACCTTTGCCACCCAGTACAAGCTCAGTCTGTTCGAATCGCTGTTTGCGGGCAGCTTGCCCAGCGCAGTCAATGCACGATCAGTGGCGGGACTGCATGAATTTGGCCGCTACATCAACGACCTGGAACACCGCGCCCGGCTGACTTTGGGCAAAACCGATGCCCTCGCGTTCTTGTTGGATTGGCTGAAAGAGATCGGTTACGAATCGTACCTGTACGACGGCGAAGACAACGAAAAAGTAGCCAGCGCCCGCTGGACCAACGTGCTGGAGTTTTGCGACTGGATGGCGGGGCGCTGCGGCGGCGAGATCGAAGACGCCACAGGGGCTCAAACAGGGGCCGAGGCGGCTGAGACCAAAAACCTGCTCGATGTGGCACAAACCATCTCCCTCATCTCGACCCTGGGCGAGCGCGAAAAAGACCAAAACGTGGTCACGTTGTCGACCTTGCACGCCTCCAAGGGTTTGGAGTGGCCGCATGTCACGCTGGTGGGGGTGAACGAAGGCTTGCTGCCTTTCAAGCTGGGCGACGACACCACCGAAGGGGCCAGCCAGGAGGGCATTTTGTTGCGCTTGCAAGAAGAGCGCCGCCTGATGTACGTGGGCATCACCCGCGCCCAGCGCAGCCTGTCCGTGAGCTGGACCCGCCGCCGCAAAAAAGGCCGAGAAACCGTGGCCGCCCTGCCCAGCCGCTTCATTGCCGAAATGCGGCTGGACGAAAACACCACCAAAGAAGACCCGCGCGAAAAGCTCAAGGCGCTGCGGGCCGAATTTGCGCAGCGGGCGGCCGCATCCGTCTCAGCGGCAGCGCAGGCCAAAAGATGAGCGCACCCCACTCTGGCTGTCGCATGGCGTGCTGGGGTGCCCTGATCGCGCTCTTGGCGCTGCCAGGCTGCACCACCTTGCCACCCACTTGCCCTGCCACCGCAGATGTCCAGCCCGAGCAACTGCACGGCGTCTGGACCATGCAACTGGACGGCGCCGGCCCGCAGGAGCGCCGACAGGCCTTTCTCATCCGCCCCTGAGCAGGCGGCCCTGAAACTGGACACCTGCCGGTCATTTGCCCCAGCCCGCCAACTGCCCCGCCCTTATCCCGCAAAATACGCCACTTGACGCATTCCCCTCAAAGCACTTCCAGCACCCATTCCAGCATGACGGGCTCCACCTATTTGCAAACCCGCTCCAGGCGAAAGCCATGGGGTTTGGGCGTGGTCGTGTTGCTGCATTTGCTGGCATTTTGGGCCATCCAAGCTGGCCTCGCCCGCGACATCGGCCGCCAATTGCCCCAGGTGGTCCAAGCCATTTTGCTGCAGGAAACCCCACCGCCCCCACCGCCCCCACCGCCCAAAATTGATCCACCCCCTGCGCCGCTGCCACCGCCGCCCCAACCACAAGCGCCGCCACCGGTGGCACCCGCGTCACCGCCTGCAGTGTTCGCCCCCAGTCCCATGCCACCGGCCCAGGTGCCACCGGTCGAAGTGGCGGTCGCGCCCAGCACTACGCCCAAACAGGCCATCACGGCCGTGGCCAACAGCAACCCGCAACCCGCACCCACACCTGCACCTGCCACAGCGGCTGCGCCTGCGGCCCCGGCGCGCGCCGCGCCGCCCACGCGCACCCCTGCCAGCGTCAGCGCGGCCCAGTGCGACAAGCCCGACTACCCCAGTGCCTCGCGGCGCATGGAAGAAGAAGGCACCGTGAGCCTGCGCTTTTTGGTCGGGGTGGATGGCAAAGTGATCCAGTCCGAGATCGAAAAAAGCTCGGGCTTCAAACGCCTCGACGAAGCCGCCCGTGCGGGTTTGTCCAAATGCCGCTTTCAGCCTGCCACCGTGGACGGCCGCCCTGAGCAAGCCTGGGCCAGCATGAAATACACCTGGCGGCTGGAATGAGCCGCGCCCGCACACCCACGAACAAGCCCACACTGCCTCGATTCAAGGAGTCTCCACCGATGCGCACCCCCATTCAACCCATCCTGGCCAGCCTGAGCCTGTCTGCCGCCTTGCTGTGCGGCGCGGCTTGGGCCAACACCCCCACGGCGGCGGCCAAAGCTGCAACCGCTGCGACCGCAACGCCAGCCGCCACGGCCACCCTGGGTGCCCCGGCCAGCGCAGCCTCAACTGGCGCCAATTCCACGGCCCCAAGCAGCGAGGCCCTCGACAACCCCTATGGCCTGGGCGCGCTGTGGGCGCAGGGCGATGCCGTGGCCAAGATCACGTTGCTGATTTTGGTGCTCATGAGCGTGGGCAGCTGGTACGTCATCTTCACCAAGTTCGCCGAACAATCGCGCATGCGCCAACACGGCAAAGCCGCACAGGGTGACTTCTGGGCAGCGGCCAGCCTGCGCCAGGCCGTGGACGGGCTTGACCCTGCCAGCCCCTACCGGTTCATCACCGAAAAAGGGCTGGAGAGTGCCCACCGACACGAGGGCTTGCTCAGCAACGTGGACTTCAACACCTGGGTCAGCATGAGCCTGCAGCGCGCCCTGGGGACGGTGCAAAGCCGCTTGCAAGACAGCCTGGCGGTGCTGGCCACGGTGGGCTCCACCGCGCCCTTTGTGGGCCTGTTCGGCACCGTGTGGGGCATCTACCACGCGCTGGTCAAAATCGGCATCTCTGGCCAGGCCAGCATCGACAAAGTGGCTAGCCCCGTGGGCGAAGCACTGATCATGACTGCCATCGGCTTGGCTGTGGCTGTGCCTGCAGTGTTGGGCTACAACTGGCTGGTGCGCCGCAACAAGGCGGTGATGGAGGAAGTCAACGCTTTTGCGGCGGACCTGCACGCCGTGCTGTTGTCTTCGGTCAAGAAATAACGCCCCCACACCGGAGACTGCGCCATGGCCATGCACATCGGCACCGAGTCGGAAGACGACATCATGAGCACCATCAACACCACGCCACTGGTGGACGTGATGCTGGTGCTGCTGATCATTTTCTTGATCACGATCCCGGTGGTGACCACCTCGATCCAGGTCAAGCTGCCACAAGAGAAAAACGTGCCCCGTCAAGCTTTGCCTGAGAACCTGATCATCTCGGTGAACAAAACCGGGCAGATTTTTTTGTACGACACCCCGATGAAAAACGCGGCGGACTTGCGTGAGCGGCTGAAAAAGTTCGCGGTCATTCAACCCCAGCCTGAAGTGCACATTCGCGGCGACGCGCAAAGCGACTTTGCCGCCGTCGGGCAGGTGATGAACGCCGTGCAGCGCGCGGGCATCGCCAAAGTCGGCTTCATCACCGACCCGGGGAACTGACATGAAACCGATCACGGGCTTTCAAAGCCACCAGACCCCCAGCTTGAGTCCCCCCGAAGAAGACGAGCTGATGATGGACATCAACACCACGCCGCTGATCGACGTGATGCTGGTGCTGTTGATCATGCTGATCATCACCATCCCTGCGCAATTGCACGCGGTCAACCTGGACATGCCCGTGGTCAGCACCGCGCCGCCGCCCAAGCCACCGCAAATTGTGCGCATCGACATCGATGCCAGCTCGGTCATCTCTTGGAATGGCCAAGCCTTGGCGGATCGGGTGGCTTTGCAGGCGCAACTGGCCCAGGCCGCTTTGCTGCAACCCCAGCCCGAGCTGCACATCCGCTCGCACCCTCAGGCCAAGTACGAAGCCGCCGCCGCCGTGCTGGCTGGGGCCCAACGGCAGGGTTTGAAGAAACTGGGGATTCTGGGGACAGAAAAGTTCGTCAACTGAACGGCTGTGTTGTGCGAACGGCGCATCGGACCTGAATGCACCAACCTGCAAAGACCGGCTTTCACTCAGGTCGAGACCTGACGGTCCAACCACCATCACTTCGCGAAGCGCCCAGCAAAAAGCCCGACCAAGTCGGGCTTTTGGGGGTGAGCCAAGGGGCGATCAGTCGGCGTATTTGCCAGCGGCGTCCACAGCGGCTTTGATCTTGACCATTTCAGCGGTCACAAATTTCTTGTGCTCAGCAGGATTGGTTCTGTTGTCGGTCACCACTAGGGCACCCAAGCCTTCGTTCTTTTTGATGAACTCGGGGTCCTTCAGCGCTTTCTGCAAAGCCTCGTTCAAGGTTTTGGTGATGGCTTCGGGTGTTCCTTTGGGGGCATACAAACCGTGCCAGATGGTCAAGTTGAAGCCTTTGAGGCCCATCTCTTGCAAGCTGGGGTAGTGTTTGAGCACGGGGTGAGTGCTCAAGGGCTTGGCGGTGGTTACGGCAAAGGCCTTGACACGACCCGACTCGATTTGCTGAGTGGTGTTGGTGGTTTGGTCACACATCACATCAACCTGGCCACCGATCAGGGCGGTCATGGCCGGCGCAGTACCGCCAAACGGAATCGTAGTCATCGCGTCTTTGGTCTGCAATGTGGATTGCCAGAGCAGCCCGCACAGATGCGAGGCCGAACCCAAACCCGCGTGGGCAATATTGAGTTTGCCGGAGTTGGCGCGGATGTAGTTTTCGAAGTCGCGATAAGTGTTGGCAGGCAACTGGGGTTTGCCGATCAAGGTCATGGGCACGTCGTTGACCATGCCCAAGTATTCGAAGTCGTCCAGCGGTTTGTAAGCAAGCTTACGGTATAAAGCGGGGATGGCGGCCATGCCAATGTGGTGCAACAGCAAAGTGTGACCATCGGGGTTGGCTTTGGCGACTTTGTTCGCGCCGATCGTGCCGCCCGCGCCCGCTGCGTTTTCGACCACAAAATTGGAGCCGGGGACATGTTTGCGCATCGCTTCGGCCAAATCGCGAGCCACACGGTCTGTGGGGCCGCCAGCAGTGAAAGGCACAACGATGGAAATAGGTTTGGTACCTGGGTAGGCTTGGGCCAGCGCCCCCACCGAAACAACGGCCAATGCGGTCAAAGCAAACAGTTTTTTCATTTCAAACCTCAAAAGTAATCCATCATTGTAGAACCGAAGCGGGGGCTGACGATGGCGGAAAACACTTAGACGTTCTCCCCAATTTCCCCATTGGTACAAGGTCATCATCCTAATCAAGGCCCAATCGCACTCACTGGTAGCTTCTGGCGTCTTCAATCACCTTGCCGTCGTTGGCCAAACTGCCCTGCGCCACCAGGTGGACGTCTCCGCGCAGCTTGGTCACATCGCGCACCGCTTCAGACACCCGGGCCTTGAGCGCATCGTCGGACAAACGAGCGGTCTCCACATGCAAGGCCATTTGGTCATTGGCCATCTCACCCGTCACCACCAGGCGGGCTTTGCTCACTTCGGGGAAGCGTTTGACGATCTCGGCCACCTGGCCGGGGTGCACAAACATGCCCCGGATCTTGGTGGTTTGATCGGCGCGGCCCATCCAGCCCTTGATGCGTTGGCCGGTGCGGCCCGTGGGGCAGGGGCCAGGCAGGATGGCCGACAAGTCGCCTGTGCCAAAACGGATCAAGGGATAGTCGGGGTTGAGCGTGGTGATGACCAGCTCGCCCACTTCGCCTTCGGGCACCGGGTCGCCGGTGCCGGGTCGCACGATCTCGACAATCACGCCTTCGTCCAGCACCAGACCTTCACGCGCAGCGGTTTCGTAAGCGATCAGGCCGACATCGGCGGTGGCGTAGCACTGGTAAGCATCGACGCCGTGCGCCGTCATCCAGTCGCGCAGGCTGGGCGGAAAAGCCTCGCCCGACACCAGTGCCTTGCGAACGCTGGGCAAGGCCACACCCATCTCGGCGGCTTTTTCGATGATGATTTTCAGGAAACTCGGCGTGCCAATGTAGCCCGCAGGCTGCAACTCGGCCATGGCGGTCACTTGCTGCTCGGTCTGGCCAATGCCGCCCGGGAACACGGTGCAGCCCAGGGCATGGGCGCCCGTTTCCATCATGGAACCCGCAGGTGTGAAGTGGTAACTGAAGCAATTGTGGATCAACTCGCCCGGGCGAAAGCCGGCCGCGAACAGGGTTCGGGCCATGCGCCAGTAGTCAGCGCGGGTGCCCTCGGGTTCGTAAATCGTGCCGGGGCTGGCAAACACGCGGGTCATGCCTTGGCCAAAACCCAGGGTGCTGAAACCACCAAACACATTGCCGCCTGCCGCGCGCGAAGCCTTCTGGCGCTCCAGCAATTCGGTTTTGCGGATCACGGGCAACTGGGCCAAAGCAGCACGGCTGTTGATGCGGGCCGCATCGACATCCTTGAGCAAGTCGGCAAAGGCCGGGGCATGGGCTTTGGCGTGGGCAAGCTGCGCGGGCAAAGCGGCCATCAGGGCGGTTTCACGGACTTCAGGGGCGCGCGTTTCCAACGCATCAAAGTGCTGGGACATGTTTTTCTTTCAGGGGTACTGCGATGAAACGTCAAGGAGGAAAGTCAGCGCATCAAGCCAACCAGCGCTTGCGGCGCTTGTAGCTCTTGACGTCCTTGAAACTCTTGCGCTCCCCACCGCCCATGCCCAAGTAAAACTCTTTCACGTCTTCGTTGGTACGCAGGTCTTCAGCCACGCCGTCCATCACGATGCGCCCCGACTCCATGATGTAGCCGTAATCCGAATATTTGAGCGCCATGTTGGTGTTTTGCTCTGCGATCAAGAAGGTGACTTTTTCTTTCTCGTTCAAATCTTTGACGATATTGAACACCTCTTCCACGATCTGCGGCGCCAGACCCATCGAGGGCTCATCGAGCAGCATCACACTGGGATTGGTCATCAGGGCGCGGCCAATGGCGCACATTTGCTGCTCGCCGCCCGATGTGTAGGCCGCTTGCGAGGTGCGGCGGGTTTTGAGGCGCGGGAAATAGGTGTAAACCTTGTCCAAGTTGGCCGCGATTTCGCCCTTGTCTTTGCGGGTGTAGCTGCCGGTCAACAGGTTGTCTTCGATCGACAAGTGGGCAAAACAATGACGCCCTTCCATGACCTGCACCACGCCCCGGTTGACCAGGTCTGCGGGGGTGAGGTTTTCGATGCGCTCACCGCGCAGCTCGATGCTGCCTTTGGTCACGTCACCACGCTCACCCTTGAGCAAGTTAGAGATCGCCCGCAAAGTAGTGGTTTTGCCTGCACCGTTGCCGCCGAGCAAAGACACGATGCCTTGCTCGGGCACCTGAAGGGACACGCCCTTGAGCACCAAGATGACGTGGTTGTAAATGACTTCAATGCCATTGACGTTCAGAACAATGTTTTTGTCGCTCATGGACTGTGCCTTTTCAAATTCTGGGGGTTCAAGCCAAATGAAACTGCTGCACGCAAGGGTTTCATTTGGCAGCTGCTGGCGGACAGTCGCCCACTGCAGCTGACCACCTGCCGCTTGCGCGGCAGGTGTGGTTTCAGATCAAGACTGGCAATCCGTAGCGGCGCGGCGAGTAAGTTTTTTCTCGGCGGCGTACTTGTCTGCAGACGCTTTGACCAAGGGCTTGATGATCTGCTCATCGGCCTGCAACCAATCCGATGCCCAGACAAACTTGCTGCCATCCCAGGTGTGAACACGAGCCCATGCAGAGCCCATGTGATCAGCACACGATGTGGAAACCGGACGCATAACCCCCTTGAAACCCAGGCCATCCAATTTGGCCTGAGTCAAGTTCAGGTTTTCATAGCCCCAGCGCGCTTGTTCACCGGTCATGACCTTGCCTTTGCCAAAACGCTCTTGTGCTTGGCGAACGCCCTCCACCGCCAACATGGCACCCACCACACCGCGCATGTACAGCACTTCGCCCACTTCGGCTTTGGGTCCAGTACCCTGACCTTTGTCGTGCACTTTGGCCAAGATTTCTTTGGCCACTGCAGAGTTTGGCTCAGCGCCATGTTGCATCATCACGGCGTTGTAACCCTTGGCGGCAGCACCGATGTCCTTGAGATCAGGCTCAGCACCCGACCACCAAGTGCCAAACATTTTTTCGCGTGGATAACCGGTCGCAACCGCTTCCTTGATCGATGTGGCCGTCATGACGCCCCATGTTTGCAACATCACGTAATCAGGACGCTGCTGACGGATTTGCAACCAAATGGCTTTTTGCTCAACGCCAGGCGCTGGAATTGGCAACAACTGCAAAGTGAAACCATGCATGGCCGCGCGCTCTTGCACGATGGGCAACAACTCTTTGCCAAACGGACTGTCATGGTACCCAACAGCAATTTTCTTGCCCTTGAGGTTGTCCCAACCACCCGCTTGCTTGGCGATGTGCTGCAACAAAACGTCACCGGCCACCCAGTAGTGGCCAGTCAAGGGGAAGTTCCACTTGAAGACACCCCCATCGGCAGAGTCGCTGCGGCCATAACCAGAAGTGATCATGGGAATTTTGTCAGCCGGGATTTTCTCGGTCAGCGCAAAGGTGATGCCAGTTGACAAGGGCTGGAACACGGTCGCACCACCGTGCTTGCCTTTGAGGCGCTCATAGCACTCCACACCGCGGTCGGTCGCATAGGCTGTTTCACACTCTTCCACCAAGGTTTTGACACCGTTGATGCCGCCGCGAAGGTTGACCAACTTCATGTAATCGGCATAACCGTTTGCAAAAGGTGTGGCATTGGGCGCGACAGGACCTGTTCGGCCCGTCAAGCTTGGGAAAAACTGAACTTTTTCTTGCGCCATGACTGCTGTGGTGGTGACCACAGCAGACAAGCCTGCGCAAGCCAAAGTGGCCAACATCGCTAACTTTTTGAGTTTCATGGAACTGTCTCCTTCAATCGTGTTTAAAAAAAATCAATGGGCCCATCATTTGAAAAGTGATGGTGCGCAAGCCGAATTCCAGGCAGTCGACTTAAGCACACCAGCGCTATTCAGTGCGGGAAGGGCCACAACCGCAACTTCTGCTTGGCAATGCTCCAGAGCTTGGCCAGGCCATGAGGCTCGGCAATCAAGAACCAGACAATCAAAGCACCAAAAATCATGTATTCGACATGGGAGACCAAGGCCGTCGAGATTTCAACCCCGAAAAGCGCCCCCACAGCCGGCAAAAACTGGTTCAGGAAAATGGGCAACACCACAATGAAGGCCGCGCCAAAGAAACTGCCCATGATGGAGCCCATGCCGCCGATGATGACCATGAACAGCAACTGAAAGGATCGGTCAATCGAGAACGCCGCAGGCTCCCAGGAGCCCAAGTGCACAAAGCCCCACAGGCCGCCGGCCACCCCCACGATGAACGAGCTGACCGCAAAAGCGGTGAGCTTGGCGTAAACAGGGCGAATGCCAATGACCGCCGCCGCCACATCCATGTCACGGATCGCCATCCATTCCCGGCCAATGGCCGAGCGCACCAGGTTTTTGGCAAGCAAACCAAACACCACCAAGAAGCTCAAGGCAAACAGGTATTTGTCAACCGGCGAATCAATGACCCAGCCCAACACTTGGAAATCAGAGACCGCCACAGAGCCAGAAGAGCTGTTGTTTGTGAACCAGCTGATGCGGCTGAATGCCCAATCGCAAAAGAACTGCGCAGCCAAGGTGGCCACTGCCAAATAAAGGCCCTTGACGCGCAAGCTGGGAATCCCAAAGAAGATACCCACCAATGTGGCGAAGAATCCCCCTGCAAGCAAGGCCAAAATGACCGGCATGCCCTCGATGCGCACATAGGTGTTGTAAGCCATGTAAGCGCCCACGGCCATGAAAGCCCCTGAGCCCAGGGAGATCTGACCGCAATAACCCACCAGAATATTCACCCCCAAAGCCGCCAAAGCCAGGATCAAAAAGGGAACCAAAATAGCGCGAAACATGTATTCATCGGCCAAAAAGGGAACACCCAAAAAGGCAAAGGCGATCAGCGCCAAGACGACCCAACGGTCTTGCGCGATGGCAAATATCTGCTGGTCTTTGCGGTAAGAGGTCTTGAACTGACCGTTTTCTCTGTAAAACATGGCGTCTCTCCTTACACGCGGTCGATGATTTTTTCGCCGAACAGTCCTTGTGGACGGAACAACAAAAAGACGAGGGCCAGCATGTATGCGAACCAAATTTCAATGCCACCGCCCACATAGGGCCCCAGGTAGACCTCGGACAGCTTCTCACCCACACCAATGATCAGACCGCCAATGATGGCACCCGGCACCGAGGTCAAGCCTCCCAAAATGATCACCGGCAAAGCACGCAGAGCCACCGTGGTCAGCGAAAACTGCACCCCCAATTTGGAGCCCCAGATGATGCCGGCCACCAAGGCGGTGATGCCCGCCACAAACCAGACGATCACCCAAATGCGGTTGAGTGGAATGCCAATCGATTGGGCCGCTTGGTGGTCATCGGCCACCGCACGCAGGGCGCGACCGGTACCGGTTTTTTGGAAAAACAGCGACAAGACCACGACAAGCAAAGCAGCAATGCAGGCTGCATAGACATCTTCCAAGCTGATCAAAACGCCACCCGGAAACACCGACTCAAACAGGAAAACGGGTTCTTTCGGCATGCCGACATCGATCTTGTAAATCGCACTGCCAAAAATGGTCTGGCCCAAACCGTCCAAAAAGTAAGTGATGCCCAGCGTGGCCATGAGCAAGGTGACACCTTCTTGGTTGACCAGGTGGCGCAGCACCAAGCGCTCGATCAGCCAAGCCAACACAAACATGACTGCAGCCGCCAGTAAAAAAGCAATCAGGTTGCCCAAGAACTTGTTGTCCAAGCCCAACCAGCCCGGGATCCACTCGGAAAAACGGGCCATGGCCAAAGCGGCGAACAACACCATCGCGCCTTGCGCGAAATTGAACACGCCCGAGGCTTTGAAAATCAAAACAAAACCAAGCGCCACAAGCGAGTAAAGCATGCCGGCCATCAGACCGCCAAAAAGTGCTTCGAGAAAAAATGCCATGGTGTATTCTCCTCAGTGACTGGTGCCCAGATAGGCACTGATCACTTCTTCGTTGTTGCGCACTTCTTCGGGAGTCCCGTCGCCGATTTTTTTGCCGTAGTCCAGCACCACCACGCGGTCCGAGATGTCCATCACCACGCCCATGTCGTGCTCGATCAGCACGATGGTGGTGCCGAACTCGTCGTTCACATCCAGAATGAAGCGGCACATGTCCTGCTTTTCTTCCATGTTCATACCGGCCATGGGTTCGTCGAGCAAGAGCACCTTGGGCTCCATGGCCAAAGCGCGGCCCAGGTCCACCCGCTTTTGCAAACCATAAGGCAGCTGACCCACCGGTGTTTTGCGGAACGCCTGAATTTCCAGAAAGTCGATGATGTGCTCGACGAATTCGCGGTTCTTTTCTTCTTCGCGCTGGGCGGGGCCGATGCGCAGGGCCTGCATGAACAGGTTGCTCTTGATGTGCAGGTTGCGGCCGGTCATGATGTTGTCGATCACGCTCATGCCCTTGAATAAGGCCAAATTTTGGAACGTGCGGGCAATGCCCATCTCGGCCACTTGGCGGCTGTTCATGTGGTCAAACTTTTGACCACTGAAGGTGATGCTGCCCTCTTGCGGCGTGTACACCCCGTTGATGCAGTTGAGCATCGAGCTCTTACCCGCGCCGTTGGGGCCGATGATGGCCCGCACTTCGTGCTCGCGCACATTGAACGAGATGTCGGTCAGCGCCTTGACGCCGCCGAATCGCAAACTGATGTTGTTGACGTCCAGAATGACGTCGCCGATTTTCTTGGTCATGCTGCGGCCTTCACGGGTGTGAATGTTTTGGCGTCGGAAATCTGGAGCGTGGCGCTGACACTGCCGGTGCGACCATCTTCGAACTTGACCACCGTCTCGATGTACTGCTCGGTTTTGCCTTCGTAAAGACCATCGACCAGCGGTTTGTATTTGTCGGCAATGAAGCCACGGCGAACCTTGTTGGTGCGCGTCAACTCGCCATCGTCGGCGTCCAGCTCTTTGTGCAGGACCAAGAACCGGCTGACTTGGCTACCGGCCAGCAAAGTGTCTTCGGCCAGATCGGCATTGACCTTTTCCACGCATTCTTTGATCAGTTGGTACACCTCGGGCTTTTGCGCCAGATCGGTGTAACCGGCATAAGGCAGGTTGCGGCGCTCGGCCCAATTGCCCACGGCGTCAAAGTCGATGTTGAGCATCACACACACTTTTTCGCGCTGGTCACCGTAGGCCACCACCTCCTTGATGTGCGGGAAAAACTTGAGTTTGTTTTCGACATACTTGGGCGCAAACATCGCGCCGTCGTTGGCACCGCCCTGGATGCGGCCCACGTCTTTCACGCGGTCAATGATTTTGAGGTGGCCGTGGCTGTCGATAAAGCCCGCGTCGCTGGTGTGGTACCAGCCGTCGGCCGTCAGCACTTCGTCGGTGGCTTGTTGGTTTTTATAGTAGCCCTTGAGCAAGCCGGGCGACTTGACCATGATCTCGCCGTTCGCGGCCACCTTGATTTCCACACCCTTGCACGGCACGCCCACCGTGTCGGCTCGCGCCTGGTTGTCAGGCTGCAGGCACACAAACACAGCGGTTTCGGTGGAGCCATACAGCTGCTTGATGTTCACGCCAATCGAGCGGAAGAAGGTGAACAGGTCGGGGCCAATGGCCTCGCCTGCGGTGTAGGCCACGCGCACGCGGCTGAAACCCAGGTTGTTGCGCAAGGGGCCATAAACCATCAGGTTGCCCAAGCCATACACCAAACGGTCCATAAAGCCGACCGACTGGCCGTCCATCAAGGCCGGGCCAACTTTTTTGGCCACACCCATGAAGTAGTGAAACAACTGGCGCTTGAAACTGCCCGCGTCTTCCATGCGGATCATCACGCTGGTCAGCATGCCCTCAAACACCCGGGGCGGCGCGAAGTAATACGTCGGGCCGATTTCTTTCAGGTCGATGGTCACCGTGGCCGATGACTCGGGGCAATTGACCACATAGCCACACACCAGCCACTGGGCGTAGCTGAAGATGTTCTGGCCAATCCAGGCTGGCGGCATGTAGGCCAACACGTCTTCGGCGCTGGTCAGCTTGTCGAACTCTGCGCCCGCGTCGGCGCGGTTGATCAGGGAGCCATGGGTGTGCACCACGCCCTTGGGGTTGCCGGTGGTGCCCGAGGTGAAGAACATCGCCGACACATCGGTGGAGGTCGATTTTTCGACTTCTTCCTTGAAAAACTGTGGATGCTGCTGGGCAAATACGCCACCGGCTGCGATCAGCTCTTCGAGCGAGCCCAGACCATCTTCGGTGTATTTGCGCAAGCCGCGCGGGTTGTCATAGACGATGTGGGTCAATTGCGGGCACTGTTCACGCACTTCCAGCATCTTGTCGACCTGCTCTTGGTCTTCCACCACACAAAAACGCACTTCGGCGTTGGTGATCGGGAACACGCATTCGGCGGCGGCAGCGTCTTGGTACAGCGGCACGGGAATGGCGCCCAGCGACTGCGCGGCCAGCATGGTGGCATACAAGCGCGGGCGGTTGGCGCCCACCACAATCAGGTGCTCACCGCGTTGCAAACCCGCTTGGTGCAGACCACAGGCGATGGACTCGACCAGTTGCGACAGCCCAGCCCAGCTGGTGGCCTGCCAAATGCCATAAATTTTCTCGCGCAGTGCGGGCGCTGTGGGGCGCTCGGCAGCGTGCTTGAGCATCAAGCGGGGAAACGTTGTTTGCATGAGCTTTCCTGTCTCCAATAACGGTGCATTGAATGCAATGCGACTGAACTTGGGCACGATCGTAGGCATTCGTTTGACGCCAAGTTGTCGTTTGGACGACAATTCAGGGAAGACCCCTAGACCAACTGACCGTCAGCTGACACATCGACAAGCACCATGGCCAAAGAAAACAGCGTCCACCAGCGCCGCCGCGCACCCACCCCGGCCGAATTGCAGGACATCCCCTGGCTGGGCTTGTTGCGCCACGAAGAGCGCCTGCAAATCGTGCCGCAGTTGGTGGTCAGCGACCCCCAAACCGGTGACCATGTGTGCCGCGTGGCCCGCCCTGTGACGTATTGGTTTGGCGTGATTTCGGGCCTGCTGAAAATGAGCACCGACAACGCCAGCGGCCAAACCATGACCTTCACCGGCATACCGCCTGGCGGCTGGTTTGGCGAGGGCACGGTCCTCAAGCGTGAGGTTTACCGCTACAACATCCAGGCGCTGCGGCCCAGCGTGGTGGCGGGGCTGCCGCTGGACACCTTTCACTGGCTGATCGACCATTCACTGGGCTTCAACCGTTTCATCATGCAGCAGCTCAACGAGCGCTTAGGCCAGTTCATTGCAGCGCGCGAAATGGACCGCATGACCAATCCCGAGCTGCGCCTGGCGCGCCATTTGGCGGCCTTGTTCAACCCGGTGCTGTTTTCCGGCGTCGGCGAGGTGCTGCGCATCACCCAGCAAGAGCTGGCTTATCTGGTGGGTTTGTCGCGCCAACGCGTGAACGAAGCGCTGCGCGTACTCGAAGCACACCAGCTCATTCGGGTGGAGTACGGCGGTCTGCGGATTTTGGATTTACAAGGCCTGCGCCAATCCCAGTTAGACGGCCCGACACGCAAGGCATGACCGCATTCTTTCAAACGCCAAAAGAAGAGACAATCGACCCACTTCTTTTGCGCACTCTTAATTCATGACCCAGCCCCTCGCATTCAAACGCGCCCCCCGCCCCGAAGGCAAAGGCGAAGCCGCTGCACCCAGCGGCACCTCGCGCCTGAACAAGCGCATGGCCGAGTTGCGCATGTGCTCGCGCCGCGAAGCCGACGCTTGGATCGAGCAAGGCTGGGTCCAGGTCAACGGCCTGCCCGCCAGCATGGGCCAGCAGGTCACCCTGTCAGACCGCATCACCATCGACAAAGCCGCCGAGCAACAGCAAGACCGGCAAGTGACTATTCTTTTGCATAAGCCCATGGGCTATGTGAGCGGCCAAGCCGAAGACGGGCACGAGCCCGCCATCACCTTGATCAACCCGCGCAGCCACTGGGGCGGCGACCCGTCCAAGCTGCGTTTCACCCCGCCGCACCTGCGCGGCTTGGCCCCGGCAGGGCGCTTGGACATCGACTCCACAGGTTTGTTGGTGCTGACGCAAGACGGCCGGGTGGCGCGCCAGTTGATTGGCGAAGACTCGGAGATGGAAAAGGAATACCTGGTGCGCGTGGCCTACACCGGCCATGAAAACACCGCCGCCGCCTCGGCTGCGTCGGCCACCTATGGCGGCAAGGCCAACCAGCTCACCGTGATTGGCGACTTCGACCGGGTCAGCGCCAACGTGCAAGCGGTTTTCCCGCCAGCCCAATTGGAGCGCCTGCGCATCGGCCTGAGCCTGGACGGCAAACCCCTCAAGCCCGCCAAAGTAGACTGGCAAAACCCCGAGCAGCTGCGCTTTGTGCTGACCGAAGGCAAAAAACGCCAAATCCGCCGCATGTGCGAGCAAGTGGGCCTGAAAGTCGTCGGCCTCAAGCGCATCCGGATGGGTGGCGTGCAATTGGGGCAAATGCCAGCTGGGACTTGGCGGTATTTGGGGCCGAACGAATCGTTTTGACCTCTTGAAATTCACCCACGACGCCCCAAGCTGTGGGGCGTTCTTGTTTTCTGATCTTTTTTACTGTTGAACCGCTATGAGCAAACAAACCCATGCCTTTCAGGCCGAAGTTGCGCAACTGCTGCACCTGGTCACCCACTCGCTGTATTCCAACCAGGAAATTTTTCTGCGCGAGCTGATTTCCAACGCCTCGGACGCCTGTGACAAGCTGCGCTTTGAAGCGCTGAACAACAACGGTCTGTACGAAGACGCGCCCGAGTTGCAGGTGCGCTTGTCTTTTGACAAAACGGCCAAGACGCTCACCATCACCGACAACGGCATCGGCATGACGGCGCAAGAAGCCATCGACCACCTGGGCACGATCGCCAAGAGCGGCACCAAGGACTTTGTGAGCAAGCTGAGCGGCGACCAAAAGTCGGACGCGCAGTTGATCGGCCAATTTGGCGTGGGCTTTTATTCGGGCTTCATCGTGGCCGACAAGATCACCGTGGAAACCCGCCGCGCGGGTGCAACGCCTGCCGAAGGCGTGCGCTGGGTCAGCGGCGGCACGGGCGACTTTGAAGTCGAGACCATCACCCGCACAGAACGCGGCACCAGCGTGATCTTGCATCTGCGCGAAGAAGCACTTGACTACGCCAATGCCTGGAAACTCAAAGAAATCGTCGGCAAATACTCCGACCACATCAGCCTGCCCATCTTGATGGAAAAGGAAGCGTGGCAAGACGGCGAACTGATCGACCCGAATGATGAAAAGGCGGGCCGCCAACCTGGCGGCATGGTCAAGACCGGCGAGTGGGACACCGTCAACAAAGCCAGCGCCCTGTGGACCCGCCCCAAGAAAGACATCACCGACGAGCAATACGCCGACTTCTACAAGCAGATCAGCCGCGACTTTGAGGCCCCGCTGACTTGGACGCACAACCGCGTGGAAGGCAGCACCGAATACACCCAGCTGCTCTACATCCCCAGCAAAGCCCCGCAAGACCTGTGGAACCGCGACAAGAAAGCTGGCATCAAGCTCTACGTCAAGCGCGTCTTCATCATGGACGATGCCGAAGCACTGATGCCCAGCTACCTGCGTTTTGTAAAGGGCGTGGTGGACTCGGCCGACCTGCCCCTGAACGTGAGCCGCGAACTGCTGCAAGAAAGCCGCGACGTCAAAGCCATCCGCGAAGGCTGTACCAAGCGTGTGTTGTCCATGCTGGAAGACTTGGCGAAACACGACAAGGCACCTGAAGCCAGCGAAGAAGTCACCGACGTGTTGAGCGACGAGGATAAAGCCAAGCTCGGCCAGTATTCCAAGTTCTACGCCGAGTTTGGCGCTGTGCTGAAAGAGGGCCTGGGCGAAGACTTTGGCAACCTAGCCCGCCTGTCCAAGTTGCTGCGTTTTGCGTCATCGACCCACGACACCGTGAGCGTCAGCTTTGCCGACTACAAAGCCCGCATGAAAGAAGGTCAGGACGCTATTTACTACATCACCGCCGACACCCTGGCCGCCGCCAAGAACAGCCCACAGCTCGAAGTCTTCAAGAAAAAGGGCATCGAAGTGCTGCTGATGACCGACCGCGTGGACGAGTGGGCGCTCAACTTTGTGCACGAGTTTGACGGCACGCCGCTGCAAAGCGTAGCCAAAGGCGCGTTTGACCTGGGCAAGCTGCAAGACGAAGAAGAAAAGAAAGCCGCCGAAGACGCGGCCGAAACCTTCAAGCCCATGCTGGCCAAACTGAAAGAAGCGCTGAAAGACAAAGCCGAAGACGTGCGGGTGACCAGCCGCCTGGTCGACAGCCCCGCCTGCCTGGTGGTGACCGACGACGGCATGAGCATGCAACTGGCTCGCATGCTCAAGCAAGCTGGGCAAAGCGCCCCTGAAGTCAAGCCCGTGCTGGAGGTCAACCCCGAGCACCCGCTGGTGAAAAAGCTCGACGGCTCGGTGCACTTCCACGACCTGGCCCACATCCTGTTTGACCAAGCCCTGCTGGCCGAAGGCGGCATGCCCGCAGACCCGGCGGCTTATGTGACGCGGGTGAATGCGCTGCTGAGCTGATTTTCAGCCATCCGCACTCAAGGGCCAGCCAAGCTGGCCCTTTTTTTGTTGCACCACACCAGTAACCCACAAGACAAGCCCACCCGCAGTCATCGGCTAAATTGACTTGATGAAATCCCTCCCCGCCGACCCGTCTCTCATCGATTCCCGCCAAGCCGCCTGGCGTTTGCTGGCCACGCTGGGGTTGGTGGTGCTGGGCAACAGCAGCATGTACATCGTCTCGGTGGTGCTGCCTGCGGTGCAGACCGAGTTTGGCGTGGGCCGGGCCGACGCCTCGCTGCCTTACACCTTGATGATGATTTGCTTGGGGCTGGGCGGCCTGATCACCGGCCGATTGGCCGACCGGCATGGCTTGACCCCGGTGCTGTGGGTCGGGGCATTGGCGGTGTGTGGTGGCTTTATCTGGGCCGGCATGTCAGGCAGCATCTGGGCCTTTGGTCTGGCGCATGGGCTGATGGGACTGATTGGCAGTTCATCGACCTTCGCCCCCCTTATGGCCGACACCGCTTTATGGTGGAACCGCCGACGCGGCATCGCGGTGGCCATTTGCGCCAGCGGCAATTACATCGCGGGCACCATCTGGCCGCCCATTGTTCAGCACGGCGTGGAGACTGTGGGCTGGCGGCAGACCTACATCATGCTGGGTATTTTTTGCGGCGTGGGCATGTTTTTGCTGGCCATGTTGATGCGCCAGCGCCCGCCGCTGGTGAACCTGACACCGGCCAACGCCAGCACCGTGCCCGTGGACCGCAGCCGCCCCTTTGGCCTGAAACCTGCGCTTGCGCAGGGCCTGCTGTTTGTCGCCGGTGTGGCCTGCTGTGTGGCCATGTCCATGCCACAGGTGCACATCGTGGCTTATTGCTCTGACCTGGGTTTTGGCGCGGCACGCGGGGCTGAAATGCTCTCGCTCATGCTGGCCAGCGGCATCGTCAGCCGGTTGGTGTTTGGCATGATCAGCGACCGCATTGGCGGCATCCGCACTTTGCTGCTGGGCTCTTTTTTGCAAGGCGTGGCGCTGCTGATGTTTTTGCCTTTTGACGGCTTGGTGCCGCTGTACCTCGTCTCGGCCATGTTCGGGCTGTTTCAAGGCGGCATCGTGCCTGCCTACGCCATCATCGTGCGCGAGCACTTCGACCCCAAAGAAGCGGGGGCCCGCGTGGGTTCGGTGATCATGGCCACCTTGTTGGGCATGGCGCTGGGCGGCTGGATGTCGGGCTGGGTGTTTGACATGACGGGCAGTTACCACGCCGCCTTTTTGAATGGCATCGCCTGGAACTTCCTCAACCTGTGCATTGCCAGTTGGTTGTTCTGGCGGGTGCGTCGGGCTGAACGCGGCGCACCGACTCGCGTTTGAATCGTTCGCGCTTCGCCGACACAGGCTGGGCAACCCAGCCACAAACTGAGCAGGCTCAATGCCAGCGGATTGACCGACGCCACACGCTCAACAGCAGCAAGGCCAAAGCCAGGCCTGCAGCCCAGGGCAGCAGGCCCATGGTGCTCGCCCAAATGGCTTCAGGCTTTGAAGCGCCTTGCGCCACAGCCCGACTTTGCAACCGTTCCATGAGCCACAGCCAAACCATGGCCGCACCCACGATGCCGACGGTGCGGGTCACCAGGGTCAGGCTGCCCGACAGGCCCCGCGCTGAGTCGGGCAAAGTGGCCACGACCTGGTCGGCGTAGACCACCTGAAACACCCCCAGGCCCAAACCCTGCAGCAGCAAGGCCAAGGCCATGAAGGGCCAGGCTTGCGCCATTGGCACCGCACCGATCGAGGCCAAACCCAAGGCCATGATCCCTTGCGCTGCGAGGCCCGCAGACTGCAAATCCATGCGGCGCAGCAGCATTGGGGCCACGCCCGAACCGGCCAGCACCCCCAGCGCCCAGAGGGACAGCATGGCACCACTGGCCGTGCCACCCCAGCCAGCCGCTGGCAAGGCGTAGGGCAAGCAAAGGGCAATCGTGAAACCGCAAAACTGAACCCCCACACTGAGCAGGTTGATCCAGGCGAAATCGGCATCGCGCCGCAATAGGCCCCACAGCCCCCGCACGCTGCCCGCCTGGCTGGCAGCGCTGGGCGTGCTCAGTGTCTGCGCCCGCAGGCGACGCACCAACCAAGGCGTGCACAACCAGGCCAACAGCACAATCGGCGCCCGAAAACCGTACACCCCGGCCCAACCCCAGTGCAGCATGCTCAGGCCGCCGAGCAAAGGGGCCAGCACACCCGCCGCCGCAAACATGGCGCCATACACCGACAGCGCCTGCGTGCGTTGCCCGGCGGCCAGCAAGCCCATGGCCAAGGCCGGAGCGCAGGACAAGGTCAGCGCCACCCCGATGCCCTGCAAAACCCGCCCGGCCAGCAACCAACCATAAGACGGTGCCGCCGCACAGGCCACCAAGGCCAGCGCCGACAGCACCAAGCCCCAGCGGAACACGCGCAAGTGGCCCAGGCGGTCCCCCAGCACCCCGCAAAACAACATCAGGCTGCCGTAGGTGATGACATAGCACAGCGCCACCCAGCGGATGTCGGGGGTGGCCAAGGCGAAGGCTTCGGTCATGGCGGGAAAGGCCATGTTGACCGCGAAGTCGAGCGGAGCGATCGCGGCGCCGCAGCCAACGATGGCAAAACCCAGGTATGGCGTAGGGGGACGGGGCGTTGTCAATTTGCTCACACCACCAGCGGCGCTTCCTGCATCTGCTCGATTTGCTCTTGCAGCATCAGCACTTGGCCGCGCCAGTAATCGGGTGTGCCAAACCACGGAAAGTTGACCGGAAAAATCGGGTCTTCCCAGCGCCGCGCCAGCCAGGCGCTGTAATGGATCAACCGCAGCGTGCGCAGCGGCTCAATCAGGTTCAGCTCGGCCCGGTCGAAGTCGCGTATCTGTTCATAACCATCGAGCAAGGCCGAGAGTTGTTGCGTGCGCTGAGCACGGTCTCCCGACAGCAGCATCCAAAGGTCTTGCACGGCGGAGCCCATGCGGGCATCGTCTAAGTCCACAAAGTGTGGGCCACCACCGGGCAGATCGGCAGGTGTCCACAAAATATTGCCCGGATGGCAGTCGCCGTGCAGGCGAATCAGGCGGCGGTCCGCTGAGCCTTCCGCCATTTTTTCTTGCACCAACGCCAGCGCCGCAGCGAAGGCCTCCCGCCATTCGCGCTCGACCTCCAGCGGAACCATCTGGTGCGATTGCAGCCACTCGGCGGGCTCGAGCGCAAAGGTCTGCACATCGAGCGTAGGGCGGTGCGCAAAGGGCTGGGCCGCGCCCACGGTGTGGATGCGGGCCAGAAAACGGCCAATCCACTCGAGCACCTCAAAATCATCCAGCTCGGGCGTGCGGCCGCCGCGCAAGGGGCTGACCGAAAAATCAAACCCGGCACTTTGGTGCAGCGTCTGGCCGTTCAGCACCAATGGTGGCACCACCGGCACTTCAGCCGCCAGCAGCTCAGCCGCAAAGTCGTGTTCTTCTTGAATCTGTTCTCGGCTCCAGCGCCCAGGCCGGTAAAACTTGAGCACCACCGCCGCGCTGCCTTGCACCGGCTCGTCCAGGTGCGCACGGTACACGCGGTTTTCGTACGAGCTGAGCGCCAGCAAACGGCCGTCGGGCCACAGGCCCAAGTCTTGTAATGCGTCCATCACCCGGTCCGGGGTGAGTTCAGCGTAAGGGTGCAAGGCGTTCGGTTCGGTCATGCGCCGATTGTGGGGCACGGCCAGTGGCAGCTCAGCTTGGCCCGGCATGTCTGCCGGGCGACTTCAACCCCCGGTGAAACGGGCTGCGCGTTTTTCCACAAACGAACGCACACCCTCGGCCGCATCGTCGCTGTTGGACAGCGTTCTTTGCACCGGAATGAAGTCGTGCATGGCCACCAGCGGGCCGTGCTCCAGCGCCTTGAGCACGTTTTGCCGCGTGGCCACCACCGCCAGCGGCGCTTGCGCGGCGATCTGCCCAGCAATGCGCATGGCCTCGGGCAGCAGGCCCGCCGCAGGCACCACCTTTTGCACAAAGTTCAGGCGCAGCGCTTCGGCGCTGTCGAACACATCGGCCGTGAGCAAATGCAACAGCGCATTGCCCATGCCCGCACGCTCGGCCATGCGCAAGGTCGCACCGCCCGTGGCCATGATGCCGCGCTGCACCTCCAGCTGCGAGAACCGGCAGTCGTCGGCCGCCACCACGATGTCGGCCGCCAGCATCAGCTCGATGCCCAGCGTGTAGGTGATGCCCTGTACCGCCACCACCATGGGTTTGACGCGTCGCCGATACCCCTCCATGCCCAGGTTCAGGGGATCCACCAGGCCCAGCGGCACCGACTTTTCGCCGCGCTTCATCAGCGGTGCGATGGTGGGCAAGTCCAGCCCGGCGGTGAAGTGGTCACCCGCCGCACACAACACGCCCACGCGCAGGGCAGGGTCGTCGTCGAGCCGGGTGTACGCCTCACCCAACTCGCGGAACATCTTGGGCGTGAAGCCGTTGCGCTTGGCGGGGCGGTTGATGCAAATTTGAAGGACTGCACCGTGCACGGTGCAGTCGATCTGGCCTTCGGGGTGGGCGGTGGTGTTCATGGCTGCATGCTAGAGCGCGGCGCCCGGTAGGGCTTTCACACGGGTGACAGGCCGACACGATCACACCCTTTGCGCAAAGCGAGCGTCATGGATTGCGTCATGACGAGCCAAGCGTGGACATCCATGGCTGTGCATGCGACGCCAACGAACTGCCGCGTCGCTGCCGGCGGGGCTGTTCAGTAGGTGTAAACGCCCTGCCCGGTCTTGCGGCCCAAACGACCCGCAGCCACCATTTCTTTCAGCAGCGGGCTGGGGCGGTATTTGCTGTCGCCGAATTCCTTGAGGTAGACCTCCATCACCGCCAAGCACACATCCAGGCCGATCATGTCGGCCAGCGCCAGCGGGCCAATCGGCTGGTTGCAGCCGAGCTTCATGCCCGCGTCGATGGCTTCGGCTTCTGCCAGGCCCTCGCCCAGCACAAAGAAGGCCTCGTTGATCATGGGCACCAAAATACGGTTGACCACAAAGCCAGGGGCGTTCTTCACCGTGATGGGCGTCTTGCCCAAGGCCAGCGCCATGTCGTGCACGGCGTCGTGGGTGGCGTCGCTGGTCTGCAGACCACGGATGATTTCGACCAGCGCCATCATGGGCACGGGGTTGAAAAAATGCATGCCGATGAAGCGGTCCGCACGCTGCGTGGCGGCGGCCAACTGGGTGATCGAGATCGACGAGGTGTTGGACGCGATGATCACGCTGGGGGCCAACAGGCCGTCGAGCTGCTTCAAGATCTTGACCTTGAGCTCGTGGTTCTCGGTGGCCGCTTCGATGACCAGTTGGGCACTTTTCAGGTCATCGTAATTGCTGGAGCCCTGAATGCGGGCCAGCGCAGCGGCCTTGTCGGCTTCGCTGATTTTTTCTTTGCTGACCAATCGGTCCAGGCTCTTGGCCACGCTGGCCAGGCCCTTGGCCACGGCCGCGTCCGAGATATCGACCATCACCACCTGAATGCCCGTCACCGCACAGGCCTGTGCGATGCCATGGCCCATGGTGCCTGCGCCAATGATGCCTACGGTCTGGATGCTCATGTTCTTCAATCCTTCGAAATGGGTGGGGAAACTCAAAGCGAGGATCTTAACGGGCCCAGCCCTGACCACAGACTCAGAACCTGCGCTGCGCCTCCAGCCCCAGCAAGAGTTTGCGGCCCGGGCCGGGTTCAAAGAAGCGGAAATTGCCATCGTTGACGATGACCGAGCCCACATGGCGGCGGTCGGTCAGGTTGTCCACCCGAATGAACTCGCGCAGCGTCCAATCCCCCCGATCTTGCTTGAAGTGCACGCCCAAGTTGAACAAGGTGTGACCTGCCGCCGAATCGCTGTTTAGGTCATTGACCATCACCCGGCCCGCATGGCGTGTCTCAAAAACCACGCGGCTGCCCAGCCAGCCCGTGTCCCAAGCGGCTTGCACAAACACTTGCTGAATGGGCAAGCCGGGGAGGCGGTTGCCTGCGGACACCGGCACCCTTGGAAAAGCGACTGGACAACCTACGCGAGCGCAGGTCAGAAATGCATCGCGGTATTCGGCCTGCATCCAAGTCAGCGCAGAAACCAAACTCACAGGGCCATGGCGCCAGTCACCCGACAGCTCCAAGCCTTGGCGCTGAGTGCGTCCGGCATTTTGGAAGGTGGCACGGCCACCCGAGTTGTTTTGCACCACGATCTCATCGTCTGTACGGATGTCAAAGACTGTGGCGGTCCAGCCCAAGCGCTCGGCACGACCCCGCAAGCCAAATTCGGCGCTGGTGCTGCGGGCGGCATTGAGCTGGGTGTTGAAGCCGGAGACCTTGTCGGTGCGGTAAGCCACCTCGTTGAGGGTCGGGATTTCGTAGCCTTTGCCCACACTGGCAAAGGCCTGCAAAGCTGGGCTCCACTGCCAGCGCACGCCCACCACCGGCAAGGTGGCCTGGAAGGTCTTGCGATCACTGTCGTCACCGTTGCCGAGGAATCGGTCCGAGGACTCGTATTCAGTTTGCGTCTGGCGCACCCCGACCATGAGCGTCAGGTCTTGCGTACGCCATTCGGCTTGCACATACGGGTCCATCGTTTGGGCGCGGTTGACCTCGTCGCGACGCAGCTTGCCCTGCACGCCAATAGCTGTCGGATTGGCAGAAGTACCCGTGAAATTTTCAAAACCTTTGCGCACATCGCTTTGGTGGTCAGATGCCAAACCGGCACTGAGCGACAAGCGCCCGCCTTGCCAGTCACGCGCATTTCGCCAGCGGGCATTCCAGCCCCAGTAATCACGGTCCAGATCGATCACACCACCGGAGCTGCCCACGTTGTTTGCACCGGCTTGAGAAGTGAGTGGGATTGACTGGTACTGCATCAATTGCCGCTGCCCGCCGTAACCCATCAATTCCAACTTGTGCCCGCCCCCCAGGGCCTGCTCAAAAGCCAAGCCCAATTGGGTTTGGGCCACCGATTTACGGGTGTTGAAGTTGATGGCGCCGGGGTCTGTTTTGAACACGCCGCTGTCCAGATCCTTGCGCTCCAAACCCTGTGGGTCCAACGCAAAACTGCTGTGCTGGTTGAACACCAACACCGTGCGCCCACCCTCGTGCGGGCGCGAGAGCTTCAGGTTGGCATTGGTCCGGTCGGCCGCCGACTGCGGCCGCGTGCCGTCGGTTTCAAACCGGCTCACATCCAGCGCATAAGACCAACCTGGCTCTTTGGGGGCGCCTGTTTTGCCCGTCGCCTGCGTTGACAGCCGCCACAAACCATCGGACCCCGCGACCATCCCGGTACGCCATTGGGCCGGGTGCTGCCCCTCTTCGGTGTACAGCAGCAACGCGCCCCCCGACGAAGAACCATACAGCGCCGCCATCGGGCCGCGCACCACTTCAATGCGGTCGGCACCGCCCAAAGGGAAATTGGCCACCTGCCCCGAGCCATCGGGGGCGCTGGCCGGGATGCCGTCGACAAACAAACGCACACCGCGCACGCCAAAGGTGGCACGCGCCCCATAACCTCGCACCGAAATTTGCAAGTCCTGGGCGTAGTTTTGCCGGTTGCGAATCACCAAGCCAGGCACACGACCCAAGCTTTCGGACAGGTTGACTTGGGCCTGGCCCTCGCGCAGTTCCTCGCCGTCAACCACATCGACCGACGCCGCACCGCGCCAGACGCCACCCCCTGTGCGTTCAGCAGAGACGACCACCGGCGACAAGGCCCCGGCATCGGCATCGGCCACGGCCGCTGGCTGAGGCACCGCCTGCGCCTGCGCTTGCGCTTGCGCGCCAGCGGCAGACAACAGGACAATGGCCCAGGCCACAGGCGCAAGCCGTACGGGACGGGTGCGGTTCTGGCTGGATGGGGGAGAAAGGGTCATGGGAGCAGCGTTCATGATCGTGGGCGGTTGTATCGGGCATGGAACAAGGGCGGATGGCTCAAGGGCTTGGGCCCGCTCACACCCTTTTTTGATTTTTTTCCTGCGAAACTTGGAGCTGTATCGACGCCAAAAAGACAGCGTTTTCCACTAAGCTGGCTTGAGAATTTGCGCTTGGATGCCATTAGCGAGGTGGGCCCACTTCAATGGGGATGGATGCGTACCAAGCGGCCAGATTTTCTATTTCCTTGTCGGTCAAGGGCTTGGCCATCACCGCCATGACCTCATTGGCCCGTTTGCCGCTGCGGTATTGCTTGAGTTGCTCTTCAATGTAAATGGCCGGTTGACCGGCCAGGTGGGGCGCATTGGGCATGGTGGACAAACCCAAAGCACCATGGCAGGTCACGCACATGCCGGCCTTGATCTGACCGGCTTTGGCGTCTGCCGCTTGGGCCTGACAAGCCAGCCCCGCGCTCATGGCCAAAACCAAACTGATGGCTTGAAAACTTTTTGCGCTTGCTGAAAACATGTTCAACCTTTTCATCCTTGAAAAAAAGGCATCCGCAAAGCGCGGGTGCCTTCATCGATCAAGGCATCAGTTGCCGTAAGTCACGCGGTAAATCGCACCCACAAAGTCGTCCGAGATCAGCATGGAGCCGTCTTTCATGACCGCCACATCCACCGGGCGACCGATGTAAGTACCGGTTTCAGGGCTCAACCAGCCTTCGGCAAACACCTCGGACTTGTCGGCCGTGCCATCGGCTTTGAGCGAAACGAAGTTGATGAGCGCGCCGCTGGCAGGGCTGCGGTTCCACGAACCATGTGAGGCCACAAAGATGCCACCACGGTATTTGGCGGGGAACTTGTTGCCGGTGTAGAAAGTCATGCCCAACTGTGCCTGGTGGGCCGGAAACTCCACCTGAGGGAACACCGCGTTGGCGGGCTCTTTCATGTCCTTCAAATCTGGCGCGGCCGATGTGCCAGCCACTTTGAATTTGCCGTTCCAGTAGGGGTAGCCAAAGTGCTCGCCCTTTTTGGTAGAGCGGTTCAACTCACCCGGCGGCACTTCATTGCCCAAACCGTCGGTTTGGTTGTCGGTCCACCACAGGCTGCCGTCTTTGGGGTTGAAGTCTTGGCCCACCGAGTTGCGCATGCCGATGCTGTAGACCTCGCGGCCACTGCCGTCAAAGGGGTCCATGCGCACGATGCCACCAATGCCCAGGCGGTTGAATTCATCGACCTTGTCACGCGGCTGCACGTTGAAAGGTTGGCCCAGCGTGACGTAAAGCTTGCCGTCAGGACCTACGCGGCAAGTGCGCGCACCGTGGTTGTACGACTCGTGCTCGGTCGGGATCAGTTTGCCTTGGGGCACCACCTCGATCACCGCGACATCTGGGCCTTCATAGAAGAATTCAGCGGCTGGGAAGTTCAGCACGCGGTTGTGCTCGGCCACGACCAGGAAACCATCCTTGGTCCAGCACACGCCATTGGGCACCTTGAAGTTGAGCGAGGGCGCAAACGACTTCACCTCGTCGGCAATGCCGTCGCTGTTGCGGTCGGTCACCGCCCAGACGGTGGTTTTGCGTGTGCCCACGAACAGCATGTTGGTGGAGGGGGCAATCGCCATGTGGCGCGCATCGGGCACCACGGCAAACAACTCGATCTTGAAGCCATCGGGCATCTTGATTTTTTTCAGGTTGTTGCGAATGGCGTCGGCATTGCGGCCGGTTTGCGGCACCACGGGGATGTTCAGATCGGTCGTGGCGACCTTCATCTGCTTCATCGTGTTGAGGTTGTCTTTGCCAGGCTGGGCATGCACCCCAGTGGCCAGCGCGGCTGCAAGCAAAGCAGCACTGAGTCGGTTCAATTTCATCGTCATCTCCCGTTGTTGATCTGTTAAGTTGATGGCTTGTCGTCGTTTGATAAAACTATTACAAAAGAATTATCAAATGCTAATTTATGTCATCAAAAACTCAAAAATACTGGTGATAACCCGCATTTCTCACGGAAAAACAAAACTCAAACCTGAAAAAAATTCCCCCATTTTTTGAAAAAAATTAAATTCCCATTTTTCAGAAGCTCTTTTCGGAAACAGCGATCCCTTGTCGCTCATGCAACACGGTCCACATTTTTCCAGTGTTTTTGTCATCTCTGCCGGCCAAGCGTCAACTGCGAAAACGCTTGCGCGTCAAGGCCAACGCAATCCAAAACGACACCCCCGCAAATCCCGCCAGCACCAACACCAGGCGCACGGGCTCGTCGGGCCAGCGGTCCAAGAACATCGGGCGCACCAAATCCACCGCCACCGACAGCGGCAGCCAGTCGGCGATCACGCGCACAAAGGCGGGCAGTTGCTCACGCGGGAAAAAGATGCCCGAGAGGAACATCATGGGCGTGAGGAACAGGGTGAAGTAGTAGGTAAAAAAGTCGTATCCCTTGGCCAACGCGTTGAAGATGAGCGCCATGCAGCTGAAGGTGATGCCCACGCCCAGCAGCACAGGCCAAGCGACCAGCAGCTTCCAGCTGTGGCTGATGTCCAGCACCAGCATCACCAACAGAATGGCCGTAACGCTGAACAGCGCCTTGAATGCGGCCCAGAGCATTTCAGCCAACACCACGTCGTCCAACCGCACCGGGGCGTTCATGATGCCGTCCCAGGTTTTTTGTACGTGCATGCGCGAGAACGCCGAATACAAGGCCTCAAACGTGGCGGCGTTCATGGCGCTCATGCAGATGCTGCCGCTGGCCAGAAACAGGATGTAGGGCACTTTTTCGCCGCCCATCTCGACCTGCCCGATGAGCGCGCCCATGCCGTAACCAAAAGCCACCAGCCACATGAGGGGTTCGGCGATGTTGCCCACCAGACTGGGGATGGCGAGCTTTTTCCAGACCAGCCAGTTGCGCTGGAACACAGGCCACCAGCGCATGGACAGGCGGGGCGCGGCCCAGATGTTGTTTTGGATTTGACTCATGGTTTAGCCTTCTTCCCGAATCTGGCGTCCGGTCAACTTCAAAAACAGGTCTTCCAAATTAGAAGGGCGGTGCAAGGTGCGCATGGCGGGCCACGCCTCCAGCGCGTGCATGAGTGCGCGGCTGTCCTGGGTGTAGAAGAAAACGGTCTCACCACTCACCTCGACCCGACCCGCCAGGGCTTTCAAGCCCGCTTCTTGCCCCAGCGCCACCGCGCCTTGCCCAAACACTTCCACCACCTCGGGCTCCAGGTGCTCGGCGATCAGGTCACGCGGCTTGCCCTCGGCGATCTTTCGGCCTTGGTCCAGCACCAAAAGGCGCGAGCACAGGCGCTCAGCCTCGTCCATGAAGTGGGTGGTGAGCAAAATAGATTTACCTTCTTGCAGCAGCAGCTGCAGCCGCTCCCACATCAGGTGGCGCGCCTGCGGGTCCAGACCCGTGGTGGGCTCGTCCAGCATCAGCAGTTGCGGCTGGTTGATGAGCGCGCGCGACAGGCTCAATCGCCGTTTCATGCCGCCCGACAACTCGCCCGGTTTGGCTTTGGCCTTGTGGCTGAGCGCACCAAACTCCAGCAGTTGCGGAATGCGTTCGCGGATCACGGCGTCGGGTATGCCGAAGTACCGACCAAACACCAGCAGGTTTTCTTCTGACGTGAAGTCCGGATCCAGCGTGTCGGATTGCGCCACAACGCCCAGGCGGGCTTTGATGGCAAGGGCATCACCCGGCATTTGCAGACCATCGAAGTAGCGGATCTCACCGCCGCTCGGCTCAGACAAACCCAAGCACATGCGCAGCGTGGTGGTTTTGCCCGCGCCGTTGGGGCCGATCACGCCCAGGCATTCGCCGGGCTGGATGTGGAAAGACAGGTCATTGACCACGGTGGCTTCGCCGTAGCGCTTGACCAAGTGTTCGACCGAAAGCAAGGGGTTGTTCATGGCGGGATTGTGCCCGTGGCGGCATGCCTGAGCAGGTTTGCGGGTGACCGATAAAATCATGAGCTTCTTTTTGTACCGCGCCTGCGACCCCTTCATGTCAAGCACCCCTTCTTTTTCGGACCGCCTGGCCGTCCTGCCGCAGTACCTGATCCCCAAACAAGCCCTGACCGCCTTTGCAGGCTGGGTCGCGGGCAGCCAATGGGGCGGCGTGACCACCGGCATCGTCAACTGGTTTGTGCAGCGCTACAACGTGAACATGATGGAGGCTGCCAATCCGGACACGGCCAGCTACAAGAGCTTCAACGCATTTTTCACCCGCCCACTGCGGGGCGATGCCCGGCCTTTGGCGTCGGCGGCATTTGTTTCCCCAGTCGACGGGGCCATCAGCCAGTGCGGCCCAGTGGTGGGTGACCAGGTGTTTCAGGCCAAGGGCCACGGCTACAGCACCCGCGCCCTGGTGGGCGGCGATGCGGCGCTGGCGGCGCAATTTGAGAACGGCGAATTTGCCACCCTTTACCTCAGCCCGCGCGACTACCACCGCATCCACATGCCTTGCGCAGGGCGTCTGACGCGCATGGTTTACGTGCCGGGCGATTTGTTCTCGGTCAACCCCACCACCGCACGCGGCGTGCCCGGGCTGTTTGCCCGAAACGAGCGGGTGGTGTGCGTGTTTGAGGGCGAGCACGGCCCCTTTGTGGTGGTGCTGGTGGGGGCGACCATCGTGGGCAGCATGGCCACTGTGTGGCACGGCGTGGTCAACCCGCCGCGCCCAGGCACCGTGCGCGAATGGACCTACGAGATGGGCAGCATCACCCTGGCGCAAGGCGAAGAGATGGGTCGCTTTTTGCTTGGCTCCACGGTGGTGATGCTGTTCCCGCAGGGCGTGATTCAGTTCAACCCCGACTGGACACCGACCCGCCCCATCGTGATGGGCGAGGCCATGGGCGCACTCAACTCAAGCGCTCACGCCTGAAACCGGCGTCTGTTCAGGCCTAGGCTTCTTTTTGCTGGCGCGCCAGCACGTAGCGGCGCATGGCCACCGCAGGGGCGTCGGCTGCCACCGAAAACTCGTACAAGTCTTCAGCGGGTGTGCTGGCCAAGGCAAGCTCTTGCAGCGCCAGGCCGTCCACATCTTCCTGAAAAGCCACAAACAGCTGATCGTGCATGAAGCGGGTGGTGCCTGGATCGTTCAGCGCAAAGTCTCGCCCGTGCACGATGAAATAGTGCGTGCTGGTGGCGGTCGCCGGCGTGGGCATGTGCGCGGTGCGGATGCGAAACTGCGGCCGCTGCGCCTCGGGCAGATGGCAGTCGTAAAACAGCACCGACACCTCGTGCAGGCCCAGACTGCGAAACTCGGAGCGCACGATGCGGGCCGCCTGGCCCTGACCCGTCAGGCCGGTGGGCACACCCCACACAGGCGGCAGCGTGGTCGGCACCACGTTGCGCAGCAAGGCAAATTGGCCATCTCCAATTTCGGTCTCAAAAGCGGCTTTGGCGTAATCGGGCGTGCCAAAACTTTTGGCGTGCAAAAAGCTCAGATGCGTCAAATCCAGCAGGTTTTCATGCAAGCGCACGTAGTTGGCTTGCAGACTCAAATAGCCCTGCGAGCGCTCCCACTGGGCGTCTGACATCCAGTCTTGCGGCGGCAGTTTGGACAAGTCAGCCTGCTCAGCCTCACCCATCCAGATCCAGACCACCGCGCCGCGCTGAATGGTGCGGTAGGCCCGGATGCCCATGTGGGTGGGGCAGCTTGACTGGGAAGGCACCTCGATGCAATCGCCCTCGGTATTGAAGCGCAGACCGTGGTAGCCGCAGACGATGGTGTCTTGATCCAGCGTGCCCGCCGACAGCGGCATGGAGCGGTGCGGGCAGCGGTCTTCCAGCGCCACCACGCGGCAGTCGCTGGCGCGGTAAAACACCAAACGGCGGCCCAGCAGCGTGCGGGCCAGCAGTTGGTCTTTGATTTCCTCACCAAAGGCGGCCACGTACCAGTCGTTCATGACAAAAGGGGTGTGGCGATCAGCCAGGCGCTGTGAGGCGTTTTGTGCGGCGGTGATGACGCTGATGGGGGGGCGTGTCATGGGGTCAGTCTCCTGGGGGCGGCCTGGCTCGTACGCTGCGAACGGCCTGCACGCCGAAGTTTAGGGCACGGAATTTGGCTTGGGCTGTCCCGTGAGCGCCTTCAACCGTGGCAACATCTGGGCATGTTGCCTTCATTTGCTCACCCTTCGCACACCCCGATCAGCCCTGCACATCCAGCCCAAGCCATGGTCCTTGCTGCCGGACGCGGAGAGCGCATGCGGCCTTTGACCGACAGCACCCCCAAACCCTTGCTGCGCGTGCGCGGCCAGCCGCTCATGCAGTGGCCCATGCAGGCCCTGGCCCGTGGCGGCTTTGTGCGTCAGCTGGTCAACACCGCCTGGCTGGGCGAGCAAATCCCGGCACATTTCGGTGAACGGGTTCACTGGGCCGGCTTGCCCGAGGTGCACATCCGTTATTCGCATGAAGGCCAGGACTTTGGCCGTGCACTGGAGACCGCCGGTGGCATCGTGCGGGCCATGCCTGGCTTGGACACGGTGTTCTGGGTGGTGGCCGGCGACGTGTTTGCGCCCGATTTCGTGTTCAGCGACCCGGCCCTGCAACGCTTTGCCACCAGTGCTGCCCTAGCGCACTTGTGGCTGGTGCCCAACCCCATGCACAACCCGGGCGGCGACTTCGGCCTGTCGGCTTCAGGCCAAGTGCTCAACCTGCCCCCGGGCGCAGCGGGACGTGACCACACCTTCAGCACCATCGCGCTGTACAAACAAGCCTTTTTCGCGGACTGCGGGGTGCCCACAGGCAACCCCGAGGGCGTGGCGCTGGCGCTCGCCCCCTTGTTGCGGGCGGCCATGGACCAGGGGCAAGTGACGGGCGAGGTTTACGCAGGCGACTGGACCGATGTGGGCACCCCGCAACGGCTGTTTTTTTTAAATCGATACAATAGACTACCAATTAAAAAATTAATTGGTATTCATTAATTTAAAACCTCTTAAAAATGACAACCCAACTTAAACTGGCCTCGATGGCCATTTCCATCGCACTTTTGGCGGCCTGTGCTACCCGTCCTGAAAGCATTTCCGCATCTTTTGTGTCGCACGAAAAGTACTCTGGCCGTGACTGCACCCAGTTGAACATGGACATGTCCAATGCCCGGGCTGAATTACAAAAGTTCTCTTCCATGCAAGACACCAAAGCCAACATTGATGCGGCGACCGTGTTTTTTGTTTTAGTGCCTGCTAGCAAGCTCTCCGGCGACCATGCTGGTGATGTGGCCAAGTGGAAGGGCGAAGTGGAGGCCGTGGACACCGCCATGACCAAGGCGGGCTGCAAAAAGTCAACTCCGGTCTGAGCGATTCTTATCCTTGTCAACGGATTGACCCAGCCCTGGATCGGTCGTGCTGGCGACGGAGTCAAAACTTCAGGGTTAGCCGCCTGCATGCGCACAGGCTCTCCTACAATGTGAAGATGAATTCTCACACCATCTGCACACAGCGCCGCGCCCGTCTCGCCGCCCAACTGGGCGCTGGCGGCATCGCCATCATCCCCACCGCGCCCGAGCGCCAGCGCAACCGCGACAGCGATTACCTGTACCGGCATGACAGCTACTTTTATTACCTGACGGGTTTCACCGAGCCGCATGCCACGCTGGTCATCACGGCCGAAGGCGACTGCACCTTGTTTTGCCAGGCCAAAGACCTTGAGCGCGAGATCTGGGACGGCATTCGCCTGGGGCCAGAAGCCGCGCCGGCCGTTTTGGGCGTGAACCGGGCTTTGCCCATCGGCGAGTTGGCCGCGCAAATGCCCAAGTTGCTGGAAAATAGCAGCACCGTCTGGTACCCCTTTGCCATCCACACCGGGCTGGAAAGTCTGGTGAGTGGCTGGCTGCAATCGGTGCGTGCGCGGGTGCGCTATGGCGCTTTGTGCCCTGAGCAGCAGCGCGACCTGTGCAGCCTGCTCGACGAGATGCGCCTGGTCAAAGACCCGCACGAGCAAGACACCATGCGCCGCGCCAGCACCATCAGCGCACGCGCCCACATTCGTGCCATGCAGCGAAGCGCCGCCATGTTGCGCGCCGGGCAAGAAGTGCGCGAATACCACCTGGACGCCGAGCTGCTGCACGAGTTCCGCCAAAGCGGCTCGCAATACCCGGCTTACGGCTCCATCGTGGCAGGCGGTGCCAATGCCTGCGTGCTGCACTACCGCGCCGACACCGCTTTGATCAAAGACGGCGATCTGGTGCTGATCGACGCGGGTTGTGAGCTGGACGGCTACGCCAGCGACATCACACGCACCTTTCCGGCCAACGGAAAATTCACCGGACCGCAACGCGCCTTGTACGACCTGGTGCTGGCTTCGCAAGATGCGGCCGTGGTCGCCACCCGTGCCGGCGCCCGCTTTGTGGACCCGCACGAGGCCACCGTGGCCGTGTTGGCGCAAGGCCTGCTCGATGTGGGCTTGCTCGACAAGAACAAGGTGGGCAACGCGCAAGACGTGATCGCCAACCGCAGCTATTTTCAGTTTTACATGCACCGCACCGGCCACTGGCTGGGCATGGACGTGCACGACTGCGGCAGCTATGTCGAGCCCTCGCAGGTGGGTCAGATCAGCGAGCGGAAAGACCCGTTGAGTGGAGAATTGATCAAGGACCGCCCCAGCCGAATCCTGCAGCCGGGCATGGTCCTGACCATCGAGCCCGGCCTTTATGTGCGCCCAGCACCGGGCGTCCCCGAGCCCTTCCACCACATCGGCATCCGCATCGAAGACGATGCCATCGTGACCGCCACGGGGTGCGAGCTGATCACGCGCGGCGTGCCCGTCAAGGCCGACGAGATCGAAGCCTTGATGCGCGGCTAAAAGGCCCATGCAGCCGACTTTGCGACCCGGTTTGTCGGGCACGCTGCGCGCCATCCAGACCGGCCAAGTGCGCCCCTTGATGGTGGGTAGGCGCAAGCTGGTGTCGGCGATTGGCAAAACCAACGTCTCAGGCCCCATCGAGGTCACGGTACTGGGCTTGGCCGGTGACGCGCAGGCTGATTTGTCGGTGCATGGTGGCCTGAGCAAAGCGGTGTACGCCTTGCCGTCAGAGCACTTGCCGTGGTGGCAAGCACAGCGGATGGCCCAGGGCGCGACGATGTTTGAAGAAACCTTGGCTCCGGGTTATTTGGGCGAAAACCTGAGCTTGCAAGGCCTGCTCGAACAAGACCTGTTCATCGGCGACCGTCTCGATTTTGGTGCTGTCATTTTTCGCATCACCCATCCGCGCGAGCCCTGCGGCAAGTTCAACGCCGTCATGGGTTACGCCCTGGCCGCCAAAGACATGGTGCAAAGCGGGCGTTGTGGTTTTTATCTGGCGGTAGAACAACCCGGCTTTCTCCAAGCCGGCGCCACATGCCAAGTGCTGGCGGGCGCTCGCTCGACCCGCGTGACCGAGGCCTTGCGACACAAAGCCTGGAAGCATTAGCGCTGATCCCCGCCATTTGTGCGCGAAAGTCAAAAGCCAACTCACTGGAGAAGGGCATTGGCCAGACTCAAAGGTTTGAATCCCGGGTCTACAATGAAAATATTTCCCGCTGTCGCCTTGCGCGTTGCGTTGACCCTTCCTTTCTAAGCATCTTGCCTGCTGAACCCCAGCAGCCCTGACAGCACATCCCTACAACGGAGCCCCACCCCATGACCAACAAGGTCCAAGCCGAAGAAAAACGTGCCCAACTGCGCAAAGCCGCCCTCGAATACCACCAGTTCCCCACCCCCGGCAAAGTGGCCATCGCCGCCACCAAACAACTGGTCAACCAGCACGATCTGGCCTTGGCCTATTCGCCCGGCGTGGCAGCCCCCTGCGAAGAGATCGTCAAAGACCCCGCCAACGCCTTCAAGTACACCAGCCGGGGCAACCTGGTGGGCGTGGTGACCAACGGCACCGCCGTGCTGGGCTTGGGCGACATCGGCCCGCTGGCCAGCAAGCCGGTCATGGAAGGCAAGGGCGTCTTGTTCAAGAAGTTCTCGGGCATCGATGTGTTCGACATTGAGATCAACGAAAAAGACCCGGACAAGCTGGTCGAGATCATCGCGTCACTGGAGCCGACGTTTGGTGGCATCAACCTCGAAGACATCAAGGCCCCCGACTGCTTCTACATCGAACGCAAACTGCGCGAGCGCATGAAGATCCCGGTCTTTCATGACGACCAACATGGCACCGCCATCGTGGTGGGCGCGGCCATTTTGAACGGCCTCAAAATCGTCGGCAAAGACCCCAAGAAAATCAAGCTGGTCACCTCCGGTGCAGGCGCAGCGGCCTTGGCTTGTCTGGGTTTGTTGGTCAAGCTGGGCATCCCGCGCGAAAACATCTGGGTCACCGATTTGGCGGGCGTGGTCTACGAAGGCCGCACCGAACTGATGGACGAAGACAAGATCCAGTTTGTACAAAAAACCGATCACCGCACGCTGCGCGAAGTGATGATCGGTGCCGACGTGTTCCTGGGTTTGTCGGCCGGTGGTGTGCTCAAGCAGGACATGGTCAAGTCCATGGCCGCCACCCCGCTGATTTTTGCGCTGGCCAACCCCAACCCCGAAATCGACCCTGAAGACGTCAAAGCAGTGCGAGACGACGCCATCATGGCCACCGGCCGGACCGACTACCCCAACCAGGTCAACAACGTCCTGTGCTTCCCCTACATTTTTCGGGGTGCGTTGGACTGCGGCGCCACCACCATCACGCTGGAAATGGAAATTGCGGCCGTGCACGCGATTGCCGAGTTGGCGCAAGCCGAGCAAAGCGAAGTCGTGGCAGCCGCTTATGTGGGCGAGCCCCTGGCGTTTGGCCCAGAGTACCTGATCCCCAAGCCATTTGACCCGCGCTTGATGATGAAAATCGCCCCTGCGGTGGCCCAGGCTGCATTCGATTCTGGCGTGGCCTCTCGCCCCATCACCGACATGGACGCTTACCGGGAAAGGCTGCAAGGCTTTGTGTACGCCTCCGGCACCATGATGAAGCCCATCTTCACGGCCGCCAAACGTGCCCTGAACAAGCGCATCGCCTACAGCGAAGGCGAAGAAGAGCGCGTGCTTCGCGCTGCCCAGATCGTGGTGGACGAAGGCATCGCCCGCCCCACGCTGATCGGCCGCCCGGCCGTGATCGCCGAGCGCATCGAAAAATTCGGCCTGCGCTTGAAAGAAGAACTGGATTACGACATCGTGAACGTGGAAGACGACCACCGTTACCGCGATTTCTGGCAGACCTACCACCGCATGACCGAGCGCAAGGGCGTCACCCAGCAGATCGCCAAGATCGAAATGCGCCGCCGCCTGTCGCTCATTGGCGCCATGTTGCTGCACAAAGGCGACGTGGACGGCATGATCTGCGGCACCTGGGGCGCCAACCCCATGCACCTGAGCTACATCGACCAAGTCATTGGCAAGCGCGCAGGTGTCAACACCTTCGCCTGCATGAACGGCTTGATGCTGCCAGGGCGTCAGGTGTTCATGGTGGACACCCACGTCAACTACGACCCCACCGCCGAGCAGCTGGCCGAGTTCACCGTCATGGCGGCCGAAGAAATGCGCCGTTTCGGTATCCAGCCCAAAGCCGCTTTGTTATCGCACTCGAACTTCGGCTCGTCCAACGAGCCCAGCGCCATCAAGATGCGAAACGTGCTGGACTTGCTGCGCATAAACGCACCTTGGCTCGAAGTGGACGGCGAAATGCACGGCGACGTTGCCCTGGATTCGGCGGCACGCCAAGCCATCATGCCCAACAGCCGCTTGGCGGGCGATGCCAACTTGTTGGTTCTGCCCAACATGGATGCGGCCAACATTGCCTACAACCTGCTCAAGACGGCTGCGGGTGGCAACATCGCCGTTGGACCGGTTCTTTTGGGTGCGGCCAAACCCGTGCACATTTTGACGCCCAGCACCACGGTACGCCGGATCGTCAACATGACGGCGCTCACCGTGGCCGATGCCAACGCGGCTCGTTGACCGTTCTAACAGGTGTGCGTACTCACATGTTCTTTGAATGAGCAAACTGTCTTTGCCTATTTAACGGGCAATCGCTTGCATTTTTATCGCATTTGATACACACTAGCGCCTTCGAGTTTTCGGGTAAACCCGGATGCTCCTGAAAGGTGTATTCATGAGGGTGGCACAACAAGCCTTGGCCCGTCGGTACTGGTTCGCTGTGCTGATGGGCTTTATTTTGCTGGCATGCACATTTTTGGTGCAGGCACGGTCACCCCAAGAGGCGCAACTTCAAACCACTTTGTTGGTCACTGATTTGCCCCGTGAAGGCCAGACAACCTACCAAAATATCCGCAAGGGTCGTCCTTTTCCCTACGAAAAGGACGGTACGGTGTTTGGCAACCGCGAGCGACTCTTGCCACGCGAGGCGAGGGGTTACTACCTCGAATACACCGTCAGGACACCCGGCTTGCGTCACCGTGGAGCCCGTCGCATTGTCTGCGGCGGCCCTGTGCCCACAGAACCGAAAGCCTGTTATTACACCGAAGACCATTACGCGAGCTTTCGCATGATCGTTGACAGACCCTGATTTTTTAGTTTTCAAGAAAGACCACGGAGATGGACATGCCGACACTTAAAGACCAAGAGGCGCCCCTGAAGGGCGTGCGGTCGAACATCGTGCAATCGATTCGCGCGTACCGCGTGAGCGATTTGCAAGAAGCCGCCCAAGGCCTAGGCCACCACTTTTTGTATGCCAACCTGGCCGAAGCCCAGAGCAAACAAGATGTGCTGGACCTCATTGGTGCGCAATTCACACTGCCCTCGCACTTTGGCAAGAATTTTGATGCCTTGTACGACTGCATGACCGACCCCTTGCACAAGTCGGGCCAACAGCCTGGCTTTATTGTGGTGCTGGAGCAAATTCCTGCTCACGTCAAGTTTGACAAGGAAGCCCGCGAGCAATTGCTGGACATCTTCCGCGACACGGCCGATTACTGGGGAGACCGGAAGATACCCTTCCGATGCTTCTATTCTTTTCTGTAGCCCGTTCTGCGCAAAACAGCCAAGCAGGACGGGCGATGGAGGCACAAACCGAGGACGCCATGGTGGTCGACTCGATCGAAGATGGCGAAAAAATGCCCACCGACAAATTGGTGGACGTGTCGCCCTTGGCGCTGCGCATGAGCAGCCCATTCAACGCAGGATATTGGCTCGCCGCCGCCTGATGTTCTGAATGCCCCTTGAATGGGACCAGAATGACAAAAGCCCCGCAGTGCGGGGCTTTTTCATGGCAATTCATCGTCCTCTGTCATCCCGGCCCCCGAGCCGAGATCCACGATGTTCACCTCGGCAGACAAAACGGCCATGGACCTCGCATCCCGTGAGCGGTGACCGATCTTTTTTCAGTGTTCAGACCGCCTGCGCCAAGGCCACGAACTCGGCCACGGGGACTTCTTCAGCGCGGCGCTGCAAATCAAACTGCCCGGCAAAACCCTTTTCATCTAACCACTTGCCCAGGGTATTGCGCAAGATTTTGCGGCGCTGGCTGAAGGCCACCTGCACCAAGGTTTCCAGCGTTTTGAAGTGGACCTCTGGCGGCTGGGCCAAAGGCACCATGCGCACCACGGCGCTGTCCACGCGTGGCGGTGGATCAAAACTCTCGGGCGGCACAAACAACACGTTGGCCATGTCGTAGCGCCACTGCAGCATGACCGACAGGCGGCTGTAGTCCGAGGTGGCGGGTTGGGCCACCATGCGGTCGATGACTTCTTTTTGCAGCATGAAGTGCTGGTCTTCGATCACGTCGACCTGCGCCAGCAGATGGAACAAAATGGGCGTGGAGATGTTGTAGGGCAAGTTACCCACCACCCGAATTTTGCGCAGGGGTGCCGTCGTGGCCTTGGCCAACATTTGCGCTGCCAGCGCCCGAAAGTCGACCTTCAGCACATCCGACTCCACCACCGACAGCTGCGGGTGTTCGCGCAGACGCACCGCCAAGTCACGGTCGAGCTCAATCACCGTCAGATGGCCCAGGCGCTCAACCAGCGGCTGTGTGAGCGCAGCCAGACCGGGGCCGATCTCGACCATGGGCTGACCTGCCACAGGGGCAATCGTGTCCACAATGGCATCGATGATGCCGCCGTCCGTCAGAAAGTGCTGGCCAAAGCGTTTGCGGGCGATGTGCCTCATTGCACAGGCTCGCGCAATTCGACGTAGGCGCGGCCGCGTACATCCTCGGCCCAAGCGACATAGGCTTCGTCAAGTTTCTTTTCACGCAAGACATTGCGCGCCAGCGCGCCTTGCTCGGCTTCGCTCAAGGGGGCATCGCGCCGATCGGTCACCTCGATCAGGTGCACCCCAAAGCGCGAGACCAGCGGCTCGGCCACCTGACCGGGGCGCAGGCGGTTCATGGTCTGCTCGAACTCGGGCACAAACATGCCGGGGCTGGCCCAGCCCAAATCACCCCCCTGGGCAGCGCTGCCGTCTTGCGACAGGCGTTTGGCCGATTCCGCGAAGTCGGCCTTGCCCGAGACAATGTCCTGACGCAAGGCGCTCAGCTGCGCCAGCGCTTGGGCCTGGGTCAGCTGTGGCGTCAAGCGCAACAAAATGTGCCGCGCACGGGTTTGCGTGCCCATCAAAGTGGCGGGGGGCTGTGGGCGCTCCAGCACTTTGAGCACATGAAAACCTGCACCCGAGCGCAACACCTCGGACACACCGCCCACAGGCAATGCCGCAACGGCCTGCACAAACAGCTCGGGATAACGCTCGACCGGGCGCAATCCCAATGCCCCGCCATTGGCCCCTCGGTCGGCTGTTTGCGAGAAGGTCTTGGCCAACTCGGCAAAGTTGTCGCCACTGCGTGCGCGGCGGGCCACATCACGCGCTTGGGCCTCCAGCGGCTTGGTTTGTTCTTCGGTGCTGTTTTCCGGCACGGCGATCAGGATCATGGCCAGATTCAGATCGGCTGGGGCGCGTGCAGTCTGGGCCTTGAGCTGTTCTTGCAAAAACTGCTCGACCTCGATGTCGCTGATTCGGATGCGCGCGTCCACTTCCCGCTCACGCACGCGGTTCAGCAGCAGCTGGTTGCGCAGCTGCTCGCGAAAGGTGCTCAGGGCCACGCCTTCTTGTTGTAAGCGCTGGCGCATGGCTTCGCGCGTGAGCTGGTTGTTGCTGGCCACACCGACCTCGGCTTGGTCCAAAGCGTCTTCGTCGACCACGATGCCCGCGTCTCGGGCTTGCTGGAGCTGGGCTTTGTCATTGATGAGTTGCTCCAGCGCCAGTTGCTTGGCCTCAGGGGCGGCAACAGGCCGGCCTTGCGCCTGCGCTTCGCGCTGAAGGCGCAGGCCCAGGGTCTGCACCTCCTGATGGGTGATGGGTTCGGAGTTGACCACGGCGACAATGAAGTCGACCGAGCGTATGGCCGCAGGACGTGACGCAGCGGAGGCCGGGGTTTGGGCAGACACATTCAGGGGCACCCAGGCTGCGGCCAGGCAGACCGAGGCGCAGGCAAACCACAAGGCGCGAACAGGAAACTGGTATTTATTCATAGTGCTGGAAACGGCTTGGTTCAACGGTGGAGTCTCGCAAGTTTTGGTAACGGGGGATGTTGTTGCGCAGGGCATTGAGTGGGCTGGCCCCGACACGGGCCAGACCAATGAATTCAAGCTGGAACAGCAAACGGCTGGTCGCGGTGCTCACCGTGCTCTGGATGCGCTCGAAAGCGATGCGCCCAATCCAGCAGCCGCCATCGTATTCCAGACCCAGAAGGCTGTCGACCATGCGGCCTTCGGTCAAGCTAAAGTTCAGGCGGCCCACGCTGTACCACCGGTCCGGGCCCAGACCCTGGCCGGGTGTTCGGCTCCAGGCACTTTCCGCAGCCGCATCGCGCCGGCCCAGCAAGTCGCTCAGTGGCCATTGCCAGCCCATGTCGATCTGCTCACTCACGCCCTGATTCAGACGGTAAGCCGCATTCAGCACCCGGTAAGGGCTGGGACTGTAGCGGGCTTGCAAGGTACTGCGGCTGGCGCGGTCAGTCTGGTTATTGACCTGCACTGTGGCATCGAGCGCCCAACGGTCATCCCAGCGCACGCCAGCGCCCAACAACAAATCACTCAGACCCGCAGCCGCAGCGGACTGGCCGGGCAGCACCACTTGTTGGTCAGAAAAACGGATGCGCTGGGCCATGCCCACACGCAACATCTCAGCCCCGTTGTCGGCATCAAAAAAACGACTGGTGACACCCAGGGTCAAGGCGTCGTTGTCCACCAAACGGTCGTGGCCCACGTAGGCGTTTTCGCTGTAAATGGTCGACAAATTGAAATCGGTTGCGCCCGTGTCGTACACCGGCAAAAGGCTTTGGTCCCGAAACGGCGTGCGCGCATAAAAAGCGCGTGGCTCCAGCGTTTGCGTCACGCCCCGGCCAAACCACTGGGTCTCGCGCTCGTACACCAGGCCCGAATCCAATGAGAGGGTGGGCAACACCCGGTTCGCAGAACGCCCCCCCGAATCGAGTGCTTGGTCAAGTTGGTAACGGGTGGCATGCAATTGCAGTTTGGGCGTGACGAAGCCCCAAGGGCGGATCCAGGGGCGGCTGACTTGCGCCAGCACAAAGCTGCGCTCGCCATTGCGAGACACGGGTCGCACCGCATTGCTGGCCAAAGGGATGCGGTCGTAGCTGGCCTCAAAGCGGGTGGTCTCGGCCTGCACAGACCAGTCCAGGCCATCGGCTTGCCACTGTCCATAGCGGAGCCCGATTTGGGGCGCACGGTCATAAGGCGGGGTGATGGGGGCGTTGAAGTCTTGCAGGGTTTGCCAGCGCTGAACCTGCGCGCTCATGCTCAGGTCGCCACGGCCCCAGCTCAAGACCCCTGTGGATGGCAAAAGGCGCTGGGTCAAGACCAGGCCAGAGCGCGGAAAATCTCGCCAATAGTTGTCGTCGCTGACCCGGTTCAGGTTCAGGCCCAAACCGATGCGCCCCACGCTGTCCAGCCCTGTATCCAGACTGCCGTTGTGCTGGCTGGACCAGCCCCAGCGGGCTTGGTTGCGCAGGCTGTCCTTGGGCATCAGGTTCAGCCGGGCCAGGCCACTGTAGTCGGGCTCCAGGTAACGGAATTCAGTGTCCACCGCCACGCCACGCTTGCTCATGAGGTGGGTGGTGACGTTGGCGTCGCGGTTGGGTGCGATGTCGAAGTAGTAGGGCTGGGCCAGCTCCACCCCGTTGGTGCTGGTGATGCCCATCACGGGCGGCAACAGGCCCGACTTGCGCTCGCTGGTCATCGGGAAGGTGACGGCAGGAATGGCCAGCACTGGAAAGTCTTGAAAGCGCAACAGCACCCCTTCAGCCTGCACGGTGGACTCTTCTTCGTCCAGGTTCAAGCGGGTGGCCTTGAGCACCCATGCAGGCAACCATTCAGGCCCGGGCGTGCGCCTGCAGGTGGTGTAACTGGCTTCGCGCACGGTGGCGCGCCGCTCATCGACAAACTCGATCTGCGCCGCCTGACCGTAGGCACCGCTTTTGTAAAGTTCAAAAGTGGGCTGCGTCAGCTTGCCTTGGAAACTGTCAACCTGCAGTGTGAGCTTGGGGCCGGTCAACAAACTGCCCGGTCGGCTCAAGCGCACCTGGCCTGTGGCCTCGACCACGTCATGGCTTTGGTCATAGGACAGTTGCCCTGCCTGAATGCTCACACCCGGCTTGCGGATGCTGGCCTCGCCCTCGATCACCATGTCCAAATCAGGCCTCACACGCAGGCGCTGGCCTTGCAGGTACATCGCCCCCTCTTGCTCCTGGCGCTGCGAAATGGCTTCTTCCAGCAGGGGGCTGCTGCGCAAGACCAGGCCTGCGGGCGCCGTTGCGGCTCCCCCCGGCGTTTGGGTCTGCGATTGGGCCTGCGCCCCAGCCAGCGTGACACTTTGCACCACGAACAGCACCGCCCACGCCACAGACCGCAAAGGGAGATGGGCCACCAGCGGCTGCAAACAAAGGACAGGGAAAAGGGGCACGAGGATGGGGCAGAGTTTGGACACGCGAGTGGTACAGGCAAAGCGCTTGTTGCGGGCTTTGTAAAATGGGATTATCCATGAGCCACCTCACCCAGCCCCCCACTTCAGCCCCCAACCCAAGCCAAGCCGACAGCGTCATCTGGACCGATCCGGCCCGGCACGTGGTTTTTGACCGCTGGTTGTCCGGTTTGGCCAGCGCTCATGGCCTTTTGCCCGCCAGTTTGCGCGTGGCCTCGGCCGACGCCAGCTTTCGCCGCTACCTGCGGGTGGACAGGCACCAGGGCGGCAGCCGCATCGTCATGGACGCCCCGCCCGACAGGGAAAATTCAGAGCCCTTCGTGCGCATCGCCGCCTTGATGCAAGACGCCGGTCTGCAGGCCCCCGAAGTGCTGAACTGGGACCCGGCCCACGGCTTCATGCTGCTGAGTGATCTGGGTGACGCCACCCTGATGTCGGCCATCGACCCCGAGCGCCCACAGGCCAACCACGGCCTGTACATGCAGGCCGTGGACGTGCTGGTGCAGTGGCAACTGGCTTCGCGCCCCGGTGTGCTGCCGCCTTATGACGCCGCCCTGCTGCACCGGGAACTGAGCCTGTTTCCGGACTGGTATTTGGCCCAGCACAGGGGGGTGCAACTCGAAGGCAAAAACCGCGACGTGTTGGACCATGCCTTCGCCCTCATCGTGCAGCGCAACCTGGCCGCGCCCAGCGTGTATGTCCACCGCGACTTCATGCCCCGCAACCTGATGATGCCATTTCAAAATGAGCAGCTCGGTGTGCTCGACTTCCAGGACGCGGTCTATGGCCCCATCAGCTACGACATCGCCAGCCTGATGCGCGACGCGTTCCTGACGTGGGACGAGGACTTTGTACTGGACATCACCATCCGTTATTGGGAAAAAGCCCGCAAAGCTGGGCTGATGGACTTTGAGGACTGGCACAGCGACTTTGGCGCTTTTTACCGCGCTGTCGAATGGATGGGGCTGCAGCGCCACCTGAAAGTAGCCGGTATTTTTGCCCGCCTGACGCTGCGCGACGGCAAGCCCAAATACCTGGCCGATGCACCGCGTTTTCTGCATTACATCCGCACCACCTGCGACCGCTACCGCGAACTGGGCCCACTGCTCAAACTGATCGACGACATCGAGGGCACCACCCCACAAGTGGGTTTTGCTTACGGGCGCATGTGAGCATGCCCCGCTTTTATTGCCCCTCCCCCTTGGCCACCGGCTTGGCCCTGAGTCTGCCACCGGGCGCTGCACGCCATGTGCAGGTGCTGCGCCTGCAGCCGGGCGATGCCATCACCTTGTTCAACGGCGAAGGTGGCGAGTTTGAAGCCACCGTGACCCGCATGGGCCGCAGCGATGTCGAGGTCAACGTGGGTGCGCACCACGCCATCGAGCGCGAAGCCCACCGTGCGGTGCACTTGCTGGCGGGCATCACGGCCAACGAGCGCATGGACTGGCTGGTCGAAAAAGCCACTGAACTGGGTGTGGCCAGCATCACCCCGCTGGTGGCCGAGCGCAGCGTGCTCAAGCTCAAAGGCGAGCGGGCCGAGAAAAAACTGGCGCATTGGCAAGGCGTGGCGGTGGCCGCGGCCGAGCAGTCTGGGCGCAACCGCGTGCCCCCGATCCACCCGGCCGTGACACTGACCGAATGGCTAAAAAAGTCCACACCTGGCGAGCGCTGGGTCTTGTCCTTGTCTGAGGGCACGCAGCCTGTACCCCGCCAAGCCAGCCCAGCGCCAGTGACCGTGTTGAGCGGCCCCGAAGGCGGTCTGAGCCCTGCCGAAGAAAGCGCCGCATTGGCCGCAGGTTTCGCACCGGTTTCGCTGGGGCCGCGCGTGTTGCGCGCCGAAACAGCCCCCTTGGCGGTTTTGGCCCTTTGCACTTGACATTCGCCTGCACAATGCCCCGTTGGCGACTTGGGCCAAGCCAACTGCGTTAGAATGCGCACTTCCGAGGAGCGTTGCAGCGCCCCCTGACTTGCCAAACAAGTCGGCAGCGGGGCGTGAGGCTCGGAAAACTTCAACAGCAACGACGCTCATCCACACGACGTGCGGTGAGCCTGTTTTTCCCCATCAGTGCTTTTCCCATGCGTGTGGTTCATTCACATGACTTGGAGCTTTTCTCATGAATGCACGTATGCCTTCCACCCTCAACGCCGACTGCGTGATCGCCGACATCGGCCTGGCCGACTGGGGCCGCAAAGAAATCAAAATCGCCGAGACCGAAATGCCTGGTCTGATGGCCATCCGCGAAGAATTCAACAAGGCCCAGCCGCTGAAGGGCGCACGCATCACCGGTTCGCTGCACATGACCATCCAGACGGCTGTGCTGATCGAGACCTTGCAAGCCCTGGGCGCCGACGTGCGTTGGGCCTCATGCAACATCTTCTCGACCCAAGACCACGCCGCCGCCGCCATTGCCGCCAAGGGCACGCCGGTGTTTGCCATCAAGGGCGAGACCTTGGCCGACTACTGGGACTACACCCACCGCATTTTTGACTTCGGCGCCGCAGGCACCGAAGGCGAAGGCCCGAACATGATCTTGGACGACGGCGGCGATGCCACCTTGCTGATGCACTTGGGCAAGCGCGCCGAAACCGACGCGTCTTTGATCGCCAACCCCACCAGCGAAGAAGAGACTTGTCTGTTCAACGCCATCAAGGCCAAGTTGGCCGTGGACCCCACTTGGTACAGCCGCAAAGGTGCGCACATCATCGGTGTGACCGAAGAGACCACCACTGGCGTGTTGCGCTTGAACGAGATGGCCGCCAAAGGCAACCTGATGTTCCGCGCCATCAACGTGAACGACTCGGTGACCAAGAGCAAGTTCGACAACCTGTACGGCTGCCGCGAATCTTTGGTCGATTCGATCAAGCGCGCCACCGACGTGATGATCGCCGGCAAAGTGGCCGTGGTCGCCGGTTATGGCGATGTGGGCAAGGGCTCGGCCCAAGCCTTGCGCGCCTTGAGCGCCCAAGTCTGGGTGACGGAGATCGACCCGATCAACGCCCTGCAAGCGGCGATGGAAGGTTTTAAGGTCGTGACCATGGAATACGCCGCCGACAAGTGCGACATCTTCGTCTCGGCCACCGGCAACAAGAACGTGATCCGCTACGAGCACATGGCCGCCATGAAAGACGAAGCCATCGTCTGCAACATCGGTCATTTTGACAACGAAATCGATGTCGTGTCCTTGGAAAAGCTGCAGTGGGACGAGATCAAGCCACAAGTCGACCACGTCATCTTTCCTGATGGCAAGAAGATCACCCTGTTGGCCAAGGGCCGCTTGGTGAACCTGGGTTGCGCCACCGGCCACCCCAGCTTTGTGATGTCTTCTTCGTTTGCCAATCAGACCATCGCCCAGATCGAACTGTTCACCAAGCAAGACCAGTATGACAACGGCAAGGTCTATGTGCTGCCCAAGCACCTCGATGAAAAAGTGGCCCGCCTGCACCTGAAAAAGGTCGGCGCGATGCTCTCCGAACTCAGCGAGGAGCAAGCCGCTTATATCGGTGTGTCCAAGAACGGTCCTTACAAAGCCGACACTTACCGCTATTGAAACCCAACGCATGCGCATTGACCAACTCCTCGTGGAGCGCGGCTTGGCCGCTTCCCGTTCTCAAGCTCAACGACTGATTGCTGGGGGCGTGAAGTGGCAGTTGCCCGACGGAAGTTGGCGTGCCATCGTTAAAAACCGCGACGAGGTGCCCGATGGCGCGGCCCTGGAGTTGCTGGACGACGCCGAGTCGCGCTATGTCTCGCGCGGCGGCCTCAAGCTCGAAGGGGCCTTGAAGGCCACGGGCGTGCAAGTGCAGGGCCTGCGCTGCCTGGACGTGGGGCAAAGCACCGGCGGCTTCACCGACTGCTTGTTGCAGCAGGGCGCGGCCGAAGTGGTAGGCATTGACGTGGGCCATGCCCAGGTGCACCCGCGCATCCGTGAAGACGAGCGCGTGGTCTGCATCGAAGGCGTGAACGCCCGTGAGCTGGCGCCTGGCGACGAGCGCGTGCCAGATGCGCTGAAGGGCTTTGACTTGATGGTGGGCGATGTGTCGTTCATCTCGCTCACCCTGGTTCTGCCGGGCGTGGTGCATTTGCTCAAACCCACAGGACAGTTGCTGATGCTGGTCAAGCCGCAGTTCGAGTTGCAGCCAGGACAGGTGGGCAAGGGCGGCATCGTCAAAGACGACACCCATTTTCCGTTCATCGAAAAGCGCGTGCGCACGGCTTTGTCCGAGCTGGGCATGCAAGTCACCGCGTGGCTGGACAGCCCCATTGAAGGGGGCGACGGCAACCACGAATTTTTTGTGCAGGCCTGCTGGCCTGACCCAGCGGCAGTGGCACCCGCGCGCGAAAAAGCGCGCGAAGCCCACGAGGCCGATCTGGCCGCCTTGGCGTATGCCAAGGCCAACGACTACTGAATTGAAAGTTGAAGTGATGTCTGGTTTGAAACTGCCCATCAGCCTGGAATTTTTCCCGCCCAAAACACCCGAAGGCGCAGACAAACTGCGCAGCGTGCGCGAACAGCTGTACAGCCTGCAGCCCGAGTTTTGCTCGGTGACCTACGGCGCTGGGGGCTCCACACAAGAGGGCACTTTTGCCACCGTGGGTGCGATCCTGGCCGAGGGCGTGCCTGCGGCCTCGCACTTCTCGTGCATTGGCGCGACCAAAGCTTCGGTACGCGCCGAGTTGGCCACGCTCAAGGCCATGGGCGTCAAGCGCCTGGTGGCCTTGCGGGGCGACTTACCCAGCGGCTACGGTGCGGGTGGCGAGTTCCATTACGCCAGCGATCTGGTCGCCTTCATCCGCGCCGAGACGGGTGACGACTTTCACATCGAGGTGGCGGCCTACCCCGAAATTCACCCGCAAGCCAAATCGCCCGAAGCCGATTTGCAAGCCTTTGCCACGAAGGTGAAGGCCGGCGCCAACTCGGCCATCACGCAATATTTCTACAACAGCGATGCGTATTTCCGCTTTGTGGACGACGCCTACAAACTGGGTGTCGATGTGCCGGTGGTGCCGGGCATCATGCCCATCACCAGCTCGGCGCAATTGCTGCGCTTTTCTGACGCCTGCGGAGCCGAGATCCCTCGCTGGATCCGTTTGCGCTTGCAAGCCTATGGCGACGACACCGACTCGATCAAGGCCTTCGGCCTGGACGTGGTGTCTGACCTGTGCGAGCAACTCATCAACGGCGGCGTGCCCGCCATCCACTTCTACACCATGAACCAAAGTGCGGCCACGCTGGCGGTGCTCCAGCGCCTGAAGGCACTGGCCCACTGACGCGCTGCGGCATGCTGGACCTGAAGGATTGGCCACGCCCCCCTCGGCCCTGGCTGGGGGTGTTCACCGACATCGATGACACCCTGACCACCGAAGGCGCGATCACGGCCGATGCCTTGCACGCCCTTGCCGCGCTGAAACAAGCGGGTCTGATGGTCATCCCCATCACAGGGCGCCCCATGGGTTGGAGCCGGGACTTTGCCCAAAACTGGCCGGTCGATGCATTGGTCGCTGAAAACGGGGCTGCGGCCTGGATACCCCAAGCCAACGGCGCGCCCCGGGCCATCTACCAGCAAAGTGCCGCCGTGCGGGCAGCCCATCGGACGCGCTTGCAAGCGGTGGCGGCGCGCATCGTGCGCGAGGTGCCCGGTGCCACTTTGGCCCAGGACAGCGCTGGACGGGAAACCGACATAGCGATCGACCACAGCGAGTTCACGCATTTGCCGCCGCAAGCCATCGCCCAGGCGGTGCAACTCATGCGCAGTGAAGGCATGAACGCCACCGTCAGCAGCATCCACATCAACGGCTGGTTCGGTGAGCACCACAAACTCTCGGGGGCCCAATGGATCGTCCAGCAATTGTGGGGACGGGCACTGGATGCCGATACCGCGCGCTGGGTTTATGTGGGAGACTCCACCAATGACCAAGTGATGTTCGAACACTTTACGTTCAGTGTGGGTGTGGCCAATATCCGCCGCTTTGAAGCCCAACTGACGCATCGGCCTCGTTACATCACCCCCAGTGAACGCGGTGCCGGTTTTGCCGAACTGACCCGGCACTTGCTGACGCACCTGAGCTGACCTGCCCGGTTTCAAACACCCCCATCGCGGCCATTGGCGCGATGCTCACCCCCACCGACTGGACTTGCGCATGATCGCCCCTCCCCTGTTGACCTGGTCTGAAAAAGACGCCAACCGCTCCGCCATTTGGCGCTCCGACCAAGTCATGCCCAAGCATGTGGTGCTGGCCGGCGACACCATGACCGCCGACACGGCCTACCGCCTGGCTTGCGCGGGCACGGGCTTGCTCTGGCGCAGCGATTTTCAAAATGCGCGGCAAATGTTGCAAGCGCTGACACGGCGCATCGACAAACCCAAAAAGGTGCGCGTCAAAAAATCCAACACACAGGCACCCGCCCTGCCGGGCGCAGCCTTCCATACCCATCGACAAGCACAAGCCCAACGCACCCGCATCTTGAGCCAAGTTTTGATTGAGCTGAACAGCGACTACGGCATAGATCTGCGCCGCGCACCCGATGCCAAAGCGGCCTGCCTGCAAGCCTTTGGCCCCGCCAACGGGCAGGCCTCGGTCGTCTCGCTGCGCAGCCTGCAAGGGGCGATTGGCGCATTCGAGTGGCGCAAGAACGGTGTCGAGGTGCCCGCCATGGGTGAGGCCTTGCGCATTTACCCGCATTACGGCGTTTTTTCTCCGGTTCGGGGCGAGTATGTGGAACTGGTGGCCAAAGCCCGTTGGCCACCCGCCATGGCCACACACCCGGTGGCGTTTGACATCGGCGTGGGCAGCGGCGTTTTGTCTGCGGTCCTGTCCCGCCGTGGTGCCGCCCAAGTGATCGGCACCGACCTGTCCGAACGTGCTTTGGCTTGCGCCCTGGACAATTTGCAACGCCTCGGTCTGCAAAACCAGGTTCAACTGGTTCAAACCGACCTGTTCCCCGAAGGTCAAGCGGCCGTGGTGGTCTGCAACCCCCCTTGGTTGCCCGCACGGCCCACCACCTTGCTGGAGCAAGCCGTCTACGACGAGGGCAGCCAGATGCTCAAGGGCTTTTTGACAGGCTTGCCCGCCCACCTGTGCGACGGCGGCGAGGGTTGGCTGATTTTGTCCGACTTGGCCGAACACCTGGGCCTGCGCACCCGCGTGGCCTTGCTGGGCTGGATCGCCGACGCGGGCCTTCAGGTGCTGGACCGCTTGGACGTGAAGCCGGTACACGCCAAAGCGCAAGACGCCAGCGACCCGCTGCATGCGGCCCGCTCGGCCGAAGTCACTTCACTGTGGCGGTTGGGTGTGGCTGCGGCGGGCTGACCCCAGCCTACAGCCTCACACCCGCGCCAACACCGGGCCCAGCGCCACCCCGGTGTGGGTGCCCAAAATCACCAAGGCCTCAGGCGTCATGGCGGCCACAATGCGGCCCCCGGCGTTGCCCCCTTCCGGGCCCAGGTCAATCACCCAGTCGGCTTCGGCGATCACGTCGAGGTCGTGCTCGATCACGATCACGCTGTGGCCCGCGTTGACCAAGCGGTGCAGCACGCTGATGAGCTTGTCCACGTCGGCCATGTGCAGGCCCACCGTGGGCTCGTCCAGCACATACAAAGTGTGCGGCGCTTTGTTGCCGCGTTTGCCCACCTCGTCGCGCACCTTGGTCAGCTCGGTCACCAACTTGATGCGCTGGGCTTCGCCGCCACTGAGCGTGGGCGAAGGCTGACCCAAAGTCAGGTAACCCAAGCCCACATCCTTGAGCAACTGCAGCGGGTGCGCGATGCTGGGCATGCTGGCGAAAAAGTCCACCGCCTCGTCGACCTCCATTTTCAACACGTCGCCAATGCTCTTGCCACGCCAAGTCACCGCCAAAGTCTCGGGGTTGAACCGCGCGCCTCGGCAGGTTTCACAAGGCACTTTCACATCGGGCAAAAAGCTCATCTCGATGGTGCGCATGCCCTGGCCTTCGCAGCTGGGGCAACGGCCTTCACCGGTGTTGAAGCTGAAGCGCCCAGCGGCATAACCCCGCGCCTTGGCCTCCAGCGTTTCTGCAAACAACTTGCGGATCGTGTCCCAAAAACCAATGTAGGTGGCAGGGCAAGAGCGAGGTGTTTTGCCAATCGGGGTCTGGTCGACTTCGAGCACACGGTCGATCGTCTCAAAGCCCTGCACATCGCTGCACGCCGTCAAAGCCACGCGCTGGCCCGCGTCTTGCGCCGTGCGCCCGGCAAAGGTGGAACGTTGGCTGACCAGGGCCTGCACATTGGCCAGCAACACGTCGCGGGCCAAGGTGGATTTGCCCGAGCCACTGACACCCGTGACGGCCACCAAGCGCTTGAGGGGCACCTGCACATCGACCTGACGCAGGTTGTGCAGGTTGGCACCCGTGAGGGTGAGCCATTGCATCGGCGACGCCAATGTCTCGACATGGGGTGATGGGCTGGGCGACGATTTTGGCGTACCCCCGCCATATGAGGCGTTCAGCCCATTGCCCCGTGTCGAGACTGACACCGACCTGCGAACTTGCATCGGATGCTTCATCGCATGCAACAAATAGCGCCCCGTTTGCGAATCGGCAGACGCCGTGATGTCGGCCACCGAGCCCTCAGCCACCAAACGGCCACCGCGTTTGCCGGCACTCGGGCCAATGTCGATGATGTGGTCGGCGCGGCGGATGGTGTCTTCGTCGTGCTCGACCACCACCAGGGTGTTGCCCTTGTCGCTCAGGCTTTGCAAGGCGTTGAGCAAAATCCGGTTGTCACGCGCATGCAGGCCAATGGTGGGTTCGTCCAACACGTAGCACACGCCTTGCAAGTTGCTGCCCAATTGCGCGGCCAGGCGAATGCGCTGCGCCTCACCGCCCGACAGCGTGGGCGCACCCCGGTCGAGCGTGAGGTAACCCAGGCCCACTTCTTCCAGAAACTCCAGACGGCTTTGGATCTCGGGCACCAGGTCACGGGCGATGTCGGCGTCGCGACCAGTCAGGTGCAGCTTGTCAACCCAGCTGCGCACATCGGTGACCGACAAACTGGCGATGTCGGTGATGCGCCAGCCCTGTCCCGGCGCTGCGCCCAGCCGAACGGCGCGTGCTGTGGCATTCAGGCGGGTGCCTTCGCAACGGGGGCAAGCCACATTGGCCAGGTCTTCGATCTCGGGCTCGGCAAAGGTTTGCTCGCGGCCCTTGTTTTTATCGTCTTGCACCGAGTCGTCAAACACTTGGCGCTCGTCTTTGCTCAGCTTGACGCCCGTGCCCACGCAGTCGGGGCACCAGCCGTGCTTGCTGTTGTACGAGAACAAACGCGGGTCCAGCTCGGCATACGAGGTGTCGCACGCGGGGCAGGCCCGCAAGGTAGAGAACACGCGGTGCTGCCCGATGCGGGCGGTGGACTCGCCACTGAACATCGCTTCGCGCAGGCCGTCCAGATCGCTCAGCACATGGACCACGCCTTTGCCGTGTTCCAGTGTTTTGCTCAGGGCTTGGCGCAGCGCGGTTTCATGGCTCGGCAACACATCCAGACTGACCACAGGCAATTCGATGTTGTGCTCTTTGAAGCGGTCGATGCGCGGAAAGCCTTGCGTGGGCAAAAACTCGCCGTCCACGCGCAGGTGGGTGTAGCCGCGCGGCCGCGCCCAGTCGGCCAGTTCGGTGTAAACGCCCTTGCGGTTCGTCACCAGCGGGGCCAACAGACCGATGTGCTGGCCTTTGAATTGCGTCATGAGTTGCGCGACGATGCTGTCGGGCGTTTGCGGCTGCACGGGTGTGTTGTCGTGCACGCAATGCTGAATGCCCAGCTTGACGTAGAGCAAACGCAAGAAATGCCAGACCTCTGTGGTCGTACCCACGGTGGATTTGCGGCCGCCTCGCGACAAGCGCTGCTCAATCGCCACGGTGGGCGGGATGCCATAGACCGCATCAACTTCGGGGCGACCTGCGGGTTGCACGATGCTGCGGGCATAGGCGTTCAGGCTTTCCAGATAGCGGCGTTGGCCTTCGTTGAACAGGATGTCAAAGGCCAACGTGGATTTGCCCGAGCCACTCACGCCGGTGACCACGTTGAACTTGCCGCGTGGAATGTCCACGCTCAGGTTTTTGAGGTTGTGCTCTTTGGCGTTGACGATTTGGATGTTGTTGTTCAAAACAGGCGGCCGACGAGCAACCGGAGCCAGCAATGTGGCACCAACCCCGCCTCGAACCTTAGCAAGCGAGGTTGCGGTGTCAGAGGGTGACGATTTTGGCGCACCCCCGCCGTATGAGGAACCCGCTGACACCGCAGCCTCGCCCCCACCAAGGTACAAATCCGCACCCAAACGCTCAGCCACACCCAACACCTCCCCCATGGACTCGGCATAGTCGCGCAATGCCAGCCCCGTGTGCGATGTCGCGTGCTGGCGCACATCTTCGGGCGTGCCCTCGGCCACAATCAGGCCGCCGGCATAGCCGCCCTCAGGCCCCAAATCGATCAGCCAATCGCTGGCACGGATCACGTCCAGATTGTGCTCAATGACGATGAGCGAATGCCCAGCTTCGAGCAGCTTGCGCAAAGCGCGCATCAGCTTGGCGATGTCGTCAAAGTGCAGACCGGTGGTCGGCTCGTCAAACATGAAAAGCGTGCCCTTGCGCGCTAGACTCTGGCGGCTCTTGGACGCACTTTTGGCGGCCTCGGCCAGAAAGCCCGCGAGTTTGAGGCGCTGCGCCTCGCCACCCGACAAGGTGGGCACGGGCTGGCCCAAGCGCACGTATTCCAGACCTACATCCACGATGGGCTGCAGGGCACGGATCACGTCGCGGTCTTGCGCAAACAAAGCGGCGGCTTCACTCACCGTGAGGGCCAGCACGTCGGCCACGTTCAGGTGACGCACTGCGCCGCCAATGGCTTGGCGTTCGACGGTGATTTCCAAAATCTCGGGGCGGTAGCGCTTGCCATCGCAATCGGGGCAACGCAAATAGACATCGCTCAAGAACTGCATCTCCACATGCTCAAAACCCGAGCCGCCACAAGTGGGGCAACGGCCATCGCCGCCGTTGAAGCTGAACTTGCTGGCGGTGTAGCCGCGCTGGCGCGACAGTGGCGCAGTGGCAAAAATCTCGCGGATCGCGTCCCATGCGCCCACATAGCTCACGGGGTTGGAGCGGGCGGTTTTGCCAATCGGTGATTGGTCCACAAACACCACATCGCTCAGGTGGTCGGCGCCCAGCAGGCGGTCGTGCGCGCCGGGTGTTTCGGTGGCTTTGCCAAAGTGGCGCATCAGCGCCGGAGCCAACACGTCTTGAATCAAGCTCGATTTGCCCGAACCACTGACGCCGGTAATGGTGACCAAGCGCTGGAGCGGAAAGTCCACGCTGATGTTTTGCAGGTTGTGCTCGCGCGCGCCTTCCAGAATCAAACGCGGCGTGCTGTCGGTGACCATGCGCTTGAAGCCCAAGCCGACTTGCTTGCGTCCTCCAAGGTATGCGCCCGTCAGCGTATCGGCGTTGCGCAGGTCGGCGGTACTGCCGTCAAACACAATTTGCCCCCCGCGCTCGCCCGGGCCAGGGCCCATGTCGATCATGCGGTCAGCGGCCATCATGACGGCCGGGTCGTGCTCGACCACCACCAGCGTGTTGCCCGCGTCGCGCAGGCGGTGCATGGCCAAGGTGATGCGGTGCATGTCACGCGGGTGCAAGCCAATGCTGGGTTCGTCCAGCACAAAAAGGGTGTTGACCAGGCTGGTGCCCAAGGCGGTGGTGAGGTTGATGCGCTGCACTTCACCGCCGCTGAGCGTGCGGCTTTGGCGGTCGAGCGTGAGGTAGCCAATGCCCACGTCACACAGGTATTTGAGGCGGGTGGTGATTTCTTCCAACAGCAGTTGCAGGGCTTTTTGTTCGGCACTGGGGCCTTGGGTTTTTGCCTGGCTTGCTTCGGTGGTTTCTTCGGAGGTTTGGTCTGCATCAGAGCGGGGGGCGGGCTCCTCATACGGCGGGGGTACGCCAAAATCGTCGCCCGCCCCCCGCTCTGACGCAGACCTTGTGGTGGATCCAGCGTTTTCCGACTTCTCATGCCCAGAGGCCGACACCCGATCAAAAAACAAACGCAACCGGTCCAGCGGCATGATCATCATGTCGTGCAAACTCAGACCCGGCAGCGCCTCCAACTGACCACGCGTCCACTTCACACCTGCGGGCATGAAACGCTTTTCGACAGGCAACACCCCATCGGCATCCGAGTGGCTGCCAATGCGCCAGAGCAAACTCTCGGTCTTCAACCGCGCCCCTTGGCAACTGGGGCACTCGGTGTAACTGCGGTACTTGGACAAGAGCACACGGATGTGCATCTTGTAGGCCTTGCTCTCCAGGTACTCAAAAAAGCGCTTCACGCCGTACCACTGGTGGTTCCAGCGGCCCTTCCACTCGGGTGAGCCGTTGATCACCCAATCTTGCTGCGCCTTTGTCAGCTTGTCCCAAGGCGTGTCACGCGGAATGCCGGCGGCCTCAGCGTGGCGCATCAGATCGTCCTGGTTTTCTTGCCAGGCGGGTGTTTGCAGCGTCTTGATGGCCCCGGCTCGCAAGGTGAATTTGGGATTCGGAATGACGAGGCCGTAGTCGACCCCGATCACACGTCCAAAACCCCGGCAGGTCTCGCACGCGCCCACGGCCGAGTTGAAGGAAAACATCGACGGGATCGGGTCGGTGTAGCGCTGGTCGCTCTCGGGGCAATGCAGGCCTGTGGAAAAACGCCAGAGGTCAAAGGCGGGCTCTGAGGAAGAAGATAAATTGGGATCTGACCCCAATTTCTCCACGTACACATTCAGGCGGCCGCCGCGTTTGAGGGCCACTTCGATGGCTTCGACCACGCGGGCTTTTTCGGCGGTGCCGATGCGAAAACGGTCGGCGACCACGTCCAGCACTTTGCGCGGGCCGGTGGGGGTGGCCACTTCGCGCTCGGCTTGCACTTTGGTGAAGCCGCTGGCCGACAACCATTGCTCAACCTGCTCGGCGCTGGTGTTCGCGGGCAGCTCGACCGGAAAGGTCAAGTAAAGGCGCGGGTCACCCGCTTGCGCGGAACGCTGGGCCAGTTCGGCATAAACCGTATCGGGGTTGTCGGTGCGCACGCTTTTCGCAGTGTCTTTGTCAAACAACTGGCCCAAGCGGGCAAACAACAACTTCAGGTGGTCATTCAGCTCGGTCATGGTGCCCACGGTGGAGCGTGAGCTGCGCACCGGGTTGGTCTGGTCGATCGCAATCGCCGGAGGCACGCCTTCGACCTTGTCGACTGCCGGCTTGTCCATGCGGTCCAAAAACTGACGGGCATAGGCGCTGAAGGTCTCCACATAGCGGCGCTGGCCTTCGGCGTACAGCGTGTCAAACACCAGACTCGACTTGCCCGACCCGCTGGGGCCGGTGACCACTGTCAACTCGCCGGTGCGGATGTCCAAATCGATATTTTTGAGGTTGTGCTGACGGGCACCACGGATGCGGATGAGACCTTGGGACATGGACGGGCTTTTTCGGGTGGGGGCCAAACATTCTAGGGCGCAGGCTGTGACATTTCTGCGGCCCAAAAGAAAAGCCACGCGGCTGCGTGGCTTTGGGGCGATCGCCAGAGCCTGAAGCCCTGGGATGCTGGTGCGCTTACTTGGCTGCGCTGGCGTCTGCGGCCGGTGCAGCAGGTGCAGCAGCATCGGCCTTGGCGGGTTCCACATGCACGGCGTCTGCGCCGTGCTTTTCACCGCTCATGTCCAGGCTGTCACCGCCTTGGCTGATCACATACAAAGCCAAGGCCGCAAAGATCACGAAACCCACAACAATTTTCCACATCATTCATCTCCAAAAGAAAGAAGGCCCTCCATGCAGGGAAGGCCCAAATTGAGCACCCGAGTCACCCCGGGTTGCTGACAGCGAGGTTCAGTCGTTGGCGTAAATGTCCACGTCTTTGGTTTCTTTGATGAACAAACCACCGATCACGACGGTTGCACCGGCGATGATGATGGGATACCACAAACCGTTGTACATGTTACCGGTCTGGGCCACGATCGCGAAAGCAGTCGTGGGCATCAAACCACCGAACCAGCCGTTACCGATGTGGTAGGGCAAGGACATCGATGTGTAACGGATGCGGGTGGGGAACATCTCGACCAGCATGGCAGCGATAGGACCGTAGACCATGGTCACCAACAACACCAAGTAAGTGAGGATGATGACAACGGTGACTTTGTCGAACTTGGCCATGTCAGCTTTGACAGGGTAGTTGGCGGCCTTCAAAGCAGCGCCCAAGTTGGATGCCAGCAAGGTCGTACCGGCGGTCTTCTCGTTGCTCAGGTCTTTGACCGACTTGCTCGCAGCTTCGATGGCCTTGGCATCTTTGGGTTCAACCGCGTTCAGAGCCGCCAGCTTTTCCTCGGCCTTGGCCTTGGCAGCAGCAATGTCTTCAGCGGCGTACTTGACGTTCACCAAAGTCTCGCCCACTTTGATCACGGCAGGGGTGCCCGCAGGCGCTGCAATGTTTTCGTAGGACACCGAAGCACCTGCCAAACGCTGTTTAGCGATGTCGCAAGAAGAAGTGAACTTCTTGGTGCCTGTGGGGTTGAACTGGAACGAGCACTCGGCTGGATCGGCAGTCACCGTCACCTTGGCCGACTGCTGAGCAGCATACAGGTCAGGGTTAGCCGCTTTGGTCAACGCCTCGAAAACCGGGAAGTAAGTGACCACGGCCAACAAGCAACCGGCCAAGATCAGTGGTTTACGACCGATTTTGTCCGACAGCGAGCCGAAGACCACGAAGAAAGGGGTGCCGATGATCAAGGAGATCGCGACCATGATGTTGGCGGTGGCGCCGTCCACTTTCAAGGCTTGTGTCAAGAAGAACAAAGCGTAGAACTGACCGGAATACCAAACCACGGCCTGGCCCATCACTAAGCCGAACAAGGCCAAGATCACGATCTTCAGGTTTTTCCACTGACCGAAAGATTCGGACAGAGGGGCTTTGGAGGTCTTGCCTTCGGCTTTCATTTTCACGAAAGCAGGCGATTCGTTCATGCTCAAACGGATGTAGACCGAGATGATCAGCATGATCACCGAGACCAGGAACGGAACGCGCCAGCCCCAATCAGCAAAAGCTTCTTCGCCGATGATGGTTCGCGTGCCCAAAATCACCATCAACGACAAGAACAAGCCCAAAGTTGCAGTGGTCTGGATCCAGGCCGTGTAAGCACCGCGCTGACCCGCTGGGGCGTGCTCGGCCACGTAAGTAGCGGCACCACCGTACTCGCCACCCAAAGCCAAGCCTTGCAGCAAGCGCAGGCAGATCAGGATGACAGGAGCGGCCACGCCAATGCTGGCGTAGTTGGGCAAAATGCCCACGATGAAGGTCGAGACACCCATGATCAGGATGGTGACCAAGAAGGTGTACTTGCGGCCGATCATGTCGCCCAAGCGGCCGAAGAAGATCGCACCGAAAGGCCGCACGATGAAGCCGGCAGCAAAAGCCAACAGCGCGAAGATGAAGGCAGAGCCTTCGTCCAAGCCACTGAAGAATTGCTTGGCAATGATCGCGGCCAATGAGCCGTACAGGTAAAAGTCATACCATTCAAAAACGGTACCCAGAGAAGAGGCAAAAATCACCTTCTTCTCTTCCGCCGTCATCGGGCGCGCTGCTGTTGTAGCCATGAAGCTGTCTCCAAAAAGAGTTCTCAACATGAGAACGTGCGCCGATTCTTGACGCTGGCACTTGCCCACGTCTGACAGGCAGCCAACATGGGCTTACATGCCGAGTGTTTACCCTTGGTATTTTTTTCGCATTGCGGGAAAATTCCATTTCCAAGGGTAATTACCCCATGCTGTTTGCTGCGGCAACTTGAGCGCCCTCACCCCATTTGCACACGAGCCTCTTTTGCGGCCTCAAAATTGAACTGTGCATTCGGGTCGTCATCCCTGCCGCCAACCCTTCGCCTCATCCATTACAGTCAGACGCACAGCGAAACTCGCACAAGCCATCAGCAGACCCCACGAACAACATCATGAACGACAACACCTTTGACTACATCATCGTTGGCGGCGGCACCGCAGGATGCCTGCTGGCCAACCGCCTGAGTGCCGATGCCAGCAAGCGCGTGTTGTTGATCGAAGCTGGCAAAAAAGACGATTACCACTGGATCCACATCCCCGTGGGCTACCTGTACTGCATTGGCAACCCGCGGACTGACTGGATGTACCAAACCGAAGCCACCGAGGGCCTGAACGGGCGCAGCTTGCGTTACCCACGCGGCAAGGTGTTGGGCGGTTGCTCCAGCATCAACGGCATGATTTACATGCGGGGCCAATCACGCGACTACGACCAGTGGGCGCAGATCACCGGCAACGACGCGTGGCGCTGGGACCAAGCCTTGCCCTACTTCAAGCTGCACGAAGACCACTACAACGGCGCCAACGAATTTCACGGGGCCAAAGGGGCCAAGTCCGAATTGCTGGCCCCCACCGATTTGCCCCAAGGGGGCTACCTTCACACGCTGCGCGGGCGCAACACCGGTGGCGAATGGCGCATTGAAAAGCAACGTCTGCGCTGGGACGTATTGGACGCGTTTTCGCAAGCCGCCCAGCAAGCGGGCATTCCAGCCACCGACGACTTCAACCAAGGCAACAACGAAGGCGTGGCTTACTTTGATGTGAACCAGCGCAGCGGCTGGCGCTGGAACACGGCCAAGGCCTTTTTGCGCCCCACCTGCTATTCGCGCCCCAACTTTGAGTTGTGGAACAAAGCCCAGGTGAGCCAACTGCTGATCGAAACTCAGCCCAACGGCGAAAAGCGCTGCACGGGCGCGCGGGTCTGGACAGGCCTTGAGATGGTCGAGGTCAAAGCCACGCAAGAGCTGATTTTGAGTGCGGGCAGCATCGGGTCTGCACAAATTTTGCAGCTGTCGGGCATCGGACCTGCGGCTTTGCTGCAAGGTGTTGGCGTTGAAGTGCAACATGAGCTGCCCGGGGTGGGCGCCAACCTGCAAGACCATTTGCAGATCCGCTCGGTCTACAAGGTCAACAACGCCAAGACCCTGAACACCCTGGCCAACAGCCTGTGGGGCAAGGCGATGATCGGCCTGGAATACGCCTTCAAACGCACCGGCCCCATGAGCATGGCACCCAGCCAGTTGGGCGCATTCACCAAGAGCGATCCGTTGCAGCCGCACGCCAATCTGGAATACCACGTTCAGCCCTTGAGCCTGGATGCGTTTGGCGAGCCGCTGCACAGCTTTCCGGCCATCACGGCCAGTGTGTGCAACCTGAACCCGACCAGTCGGGGCACAGTGCACATCAAGAGCCCGCGTTTTGAGGACGCCCCGGCCATTGCGCCCAATTACCTGGCCACGGCCGAAGACCGCAAGGTGGCCGCCGACAGCCTGCGCGTGACGCGCCGCATCATGGCGCAAGAGGCGATGAAGCCTTTTCAGCCCGAAGAGTTCAAGCCCGGCATGCAGTACCAAACCGATGAAGAACTGGCCAAACTGGCCGGTGACATTGCCAGCACCATCTTCCACCCGGTAGGCACCACCCGTATGGGGCGAGACGACGACCCGATGGCCGTGGTCAATGGGCGCTTGCAAGTGCGCGGTATTGCGGGCTTGCGTGTGGTGGATGCAGGGGTCATGCCCACCATCACCAGTGGCAACACCAACAGCCCGACGCTCATGCTTGCAGAAAAAGCAGCGCACTGGATTGGTGAAGATTTCGCCAACACCTAAGCCGTCTTGATGTCATGACGTTCATTCGCAAGAAACGCATTTTGACTGCCGTCCTCTTGCTGGTCTGGCTGTTGGTGAGCTTCGGGCCCAGCTTTTTTGCGCGCGATTTATCGGTGATTATTCGGGGTTGGCCTTTGTATTTTTGGATGGCAGCGCAAGGCTCCATCTTGTTTTTCATCTGCATCGTTGTCATTTACGCATGGCTCATGAACCGCTGGGAAGCGCAAGAGGCCGCTGCAGGCAGGCCCATCCCCAAAGGCTGAGCGCGCGCTACTTTTCCGCCGTTGAGATGGGTTAATCGTTTGTCAACCCCCAAAAATCGCCCTCTGTTTTATCAGTGTTTTCCCTTGAATTTAGAGCGCCTCAACATCTGCAAGCCAAGCAAAACTGTAAGGTAGCCGTCAGGCTCAACAACTTTTCCCAATGAAGCGCCTGAATCCTTGCGGAAAAATTTTATTCACTCACTTTCTATAGGGATTTAAGTCTGATTAGGTGGACAACAAGCCAATTCATAAAATCCAAAAAGTTTTCTTGATCTGCGTCAATAAGGTCTTATGTTGCTTGCCATTGTCATCGCCAAAAGTCTGATTGAACTGTCTTTGATGTTCATCATCGGGCGTTTCTTGCTGGGATTGCTGGCGGGCGCCAAACGCGACACCAATGTTTTTTGGCAATTGCTCGACGTGGCTTCCAAGCCCGCGCTTTGGCTCACCCGCAAGATCAGTCCCAAACTCATCCTGGACCAACACATTCCTTTGGCCACCAGCAGCTGGCTTTTGATCGCTTGGGTGGTGGTGGTGCAATTGAAAATAGAACATTGCCTTGAGATGGGCATCGCGGCATGTCAGTGAAAACACATAGTCCATCAGCCCCATCGAACACCTCCAGCCGAGGTCGGTGTTTTTGGCTGCGTTTGCAAGCCAAGGCGCTTTTGGTCTTGGGCCTGCGCAGCAAAGCCCACGCGGTGTTTCAAGACATCCTCGAGATCCATCCCCACGATGTCTTGGCCCTGAACAGCTTGGGTTTCAAAGAGTTGAACGATCGGCGCTTGGTTCAGGCCTTGGGGTTTTTTGAGCGCGCCTTGGTGCTCACACCGCACCTTGCCAACGCCCACTTCAATGTGGGTTTTGTCTGCGAAGAATTGGGACGAAGCCAAGAAGCCGAACACGCCTTCAGAGCGGCCATTCAGATTGACGAAAAAATGGACCGCGCTTGGTATGGCCTGGGCTTGGTGTTGGTGCGTCAGCGCCGCTTCGAAGAATCTTTGCTGGCCTTCAAGCGCAACACCGAATTGCAATCCATGAGCCCCTACGCCTGGTACCAAATGGCCCGTGTGCACATGGAAATGCACGAGCCCGAAAAAGCACTGGAGGTCATGCGCCATTTGAATGGGTTCGAGCCCAAGGTGGCCGCCCAACTCGAGCGGGAAACAGGGCTCAAATTGGACAGGCCTGTGTGAACACAACACCCACGGGTGTTGGATGAGAAATTTAAATGTGACAGTCGGTAGTTTGGTTTTTCAACAAGAAGGAGATGACGATGCAGCTCACTGCAAGGCACCAGGAATACTGGGGCAAAAACTTAAGGATCACGGGGCTGTTGCTGGCCTTATGGTTCTTCGTCACGTTCGTACTTTTGTACTTTGCGCGTGATTTGACGTTCAACTTTTTTGGCTGGCCGTTCTCGTTTTGGGTCGCTGCCCAAGGCGCACTGATCGTGTACTGCCTGATCATTTGGTACTACGCACGCTACATGAACAAGCTTGACAAGGAATATGGCGTTTCAGAAGGAGAAGAAGCATGAGCGTTTTCGGCGGCGAAGGCCAAACCCAAAGCCAGTTTCAGAAATCTCTGAACAAGGTTTTCCTTTTCTACGGCGGGGGCTTTGCGGCTTTCGTCATCGTGCTGGCTGTCCTTGAGCAAATGGGGATGCCCAAAGAGTACATCGGTTACGCCTTCCTGGCGGCCACCGTGCTCTTGTACGGCGGCATTGGTGTGATGAGTCGCACCAACGATGCAGCCGAATACTATGTGGCGGGCCGACGCGTGCCCGCCATCTACAACGGCATGGCCACCGGCTCTGACTGGATGTCGGCAGCGTCCTTCATCGGTATGGCCGGTACGCTCTACCTGACCGGTTACGGCGGTTTGGCCTTCATCTTGGGCTGGACCGGCGGTTACTGTTTGGTGGCCTTGTTCTTGGCACCTTACCTGCGTAAGTTTGGCCAGTTCACGATTCCCGACTTCTTGGGTGCACGCTACGGCGGCAACATGGCGCGTCTGATTGGCGTGTTTGCGGCCATCTTGGTGTCCTTCGTGTACGTGGTGGCGCAGATCTTCGGCGTGGGCCTGATCACTGCCCGTCTGACCGGTCTGTCTTTCGACGTGGGCGTTTATGTGGGCTTGGCCGGTATCTTGGTTTGCTCGTTCTTGGGCGGCATGCGCGCTGTGACATGGACCCAGGTGGCCCAATACCTGATCCTGATCGTCGCCTACATGATCCCCGTGGTCTGGTTGTCGGTGAAACACACCGGTATGCCTGTGCCTCAGATCTCTTATGGCTACTTGCTTGAAAAAGTCACCGCCAAAGAAGAGCAACTGCTGAAAGACCCCAAAGAACTCGAAGTTCGCGGTATCTTCAAAGCACGTGCTGATGCAGCCGCTGAAAAGCTCAAAGATGTGCCAGCAGCCATGGCCGCTGACAAAGAAGCCGCCACCAAAAAGCTGGAAGAGCTGAAGGCCACCAACGCACCGGCAGCTGACATCAAGGCCGCTGAAACCGCCTTGACTGGTCTGCCCAAAGACGAAGCGGCTGCCAAAGCGGCCTACACCGCTGCGCGCGCTGCGAATGCACCCCGTGCAGCACCGCCCCTGCGCCATGCTGAGCCTTTCCCAGGCAAAGACGAAGCCGCCCAGAATATTGCCCGCAAGAACTTCTTGGCACTGGTTTTCTGCTTGATGATCGGTACGGCTGCTTTGCCGCACATCCTGATGCGCTTTTACACCGTGCCTTCGGTGCGTGAAGCGCGTGAGTCGGTGGCCTGGTCGCTGTTCTTCATCTGTTTGTTGTACCTCACAGCGCCTGCTTTGGCGGTGTTGGTCAAGTTCGACATCTACACCCTGTTGGTCGGCACGCCGATGGACCAGTTGCCGGGATGGATTGCACGCTGGAACGTGGTGGACCCCTCACTGATGTCTGTGGCTGACATCAACAAAGACGGCATCTTGCAGTTGGCAGAGATCCGCTTGGGCGGTGACATCGTGGTCTTGGCCACACCTGAAATCGGCGGCTTGCCGTTCGTGATTTCCGGTTTGGTGGCAGCGGGTGGTTTGGCTGCGGCCTTGTCCACAGCCGACGGCTTGTTGCTGACCATTGCCAACGCTCTGTCGCACGACCTGTACTACAAAGTGATTGACCCCAACGCCTCGGCCAGCCGTCGCGTGGCGCTCTCCAAAGTCATTTTGGTGTTCGTGGCTTTGGCGGCGGCTTATGTCGCATCGCTGCGCATGGCGGACATTTTGTTCCTCGTGTCTGCGGCCTTCTCGTTTGCTGCGGCAGCCTTCTTCCCTGCATTGACCCTGGGCATTTTCTGGAAACGTGCCAACAAATGGGGCGCCTCGCTGGGCATGGTGGCGGGTTTGGGCATCTCGTTCTACTACATGGTCAAGACCCATCCTTGGATGTACGGCTTGTTCCACAATGGTTCGCTGACCCCTGAAATCCTCAAAGCCAACACCTGGTGGGACATTGCCCCCATCTCAGCGGGTATCTTCGGTGTGCCCCTGGGCTTTGCGGTGATCATCATCGTGTCGCTGCTGACCAAAGCACCCGACCAAGAAGTTCAGGACATGGTCGAGAACGTTCGCTTCCCCAGCTTTGACGGCAAGACCTCACAAGGCACCGCTGCTCACTGACAGGTTGGTGTTGGCAAGACCTGTCTTGCCAACCTGAACCCTTCCAAAAAATAACCCGATCGCGTCATGCGATCGGGTTTTTTCTTTGGCGTGGTGGGTCAGGTCACGCGCGCCTGACGCCCACCCCGCACCGCGCCGGGGCCTGCCAATCGGGGCCGTCAAACCAGGCATCGCCCTGCAAGTAAGCGCGCAGCATGGGCAAGGCGTCTTGCCCCCAAAACAATTTGTCATCGACGCAGAAGCTGGGCACGCCAAACACGCCGAACGCCAGCGCTTCGTCGGTGTGTGCCTGCAAGGCCTGCTTGACCTCGGCGCTGGCCGCGTCCCTGGCTGGCCCAAGGTGGGCTGTCAACTGCGCCAAGCGCTGCGGGTCGGCAGCGTCTTCTCCCGCACACCAGACATGGCGAAACACCTGCTCGCACACGTAGCGGTTGGGCTGACCATCGGCATCGCACGCGGTGGCCAGTCGCAACAAACCCAGCGGGTTGAAGGGGTGCAGGGCCGGCAACTGCAAAGGCGTTCCCTGCTGCCGCGCCTGCCACAGCACCTGTCGGTACGTCCAGTCGCGTTTGGCTGGGATTTCTGCAGGGCCCAATTGCCCATGGTGCTTGAGCATGGCGGCAAACAGCACCGGCTTGTGCACCACCCGGTGGCCGATGCCCTCCAACGCCCGGGGCAGGGCGTCGAAGGCCAGCCAGGCATAAGGCGAGATGAAGTCAAGATAGAAGTGGATGGTTTTCATAAGGGCCTGCCGGTGTGGGGTGTCGCTCTCAATGCCTTGTTTTTGGCCCAAGTCTATAGGGTCAACACCAACTTGCGCGGGCCATCTTGTCCGTAGAATGAATTGGCATGAACCGGTGACCACACCGCCCACACGGGGCCAGAGTCACCCGCAGCACCTCAAGGAGACCCCATGTACAAACACATCATCCTGGCCTATGACGGTTCCATCACCGGGCAGAAGGCTTTGCTCGAACTCGAGGAGCTGGCGCACTGGGGCCAGCCCCGCCTGACCTTGGTGGCGGTGGCCCCCAACCCGCTGGATGTGGGTTCGATGGAGATGGGCTATTACGCCTCGGCCAACCAAGGGCCGCTGGAAGAAACCCTGGCTGCGCAACTGGCCCAAGGCGTGCGAACCCTGAAAGCCATGGGTTACACAGTGCAAGGCGAGGTGCTCAAGGGTGAGGTGATCCGCGAGTTGTCGGGTTTTGCAGAACGCGTGGGGGCAGACCTGATCGTGGTTGGTCACAAGCATGAGCCCAACCTGCTGCGCCGCTGGTGGAGCGGCTCCACCGCCAAATCGCTGGTGGAAGAATCACCCTGCAATGTGTTGATTGTGGTGGACCGAAGCCAGGCAGATGCACCCTGAGGGCGGCCCAAGCGCCCATTCGCTGGGCGAATGAACACCCTGCAGGCTGCTCGCGTTCAGGTCGTCCCGCTCACGCCCGTCAGGCGCTGCTGTATGCGCTGCCAGACTTGGCGCTTGGCCTCATCCGACATGCGGCTCCAGACACCGATTTCTTCAAGGGTCCGCCAACACCCTGCACACACCTCAGTCTGCGGGTCCATGACGCACACCGACAAACAAGGTGATGGCACATGGGGTTGAGGCTGGGTCAGCACCTGCGCAGCGCGCTGCGCCAGCTGCTTGATGCGCGCATTCATGGGGCCTCCTTGGGTTTGGGTGCTTGCGCAGAACTCGACTGGGCCGTGTCATGAAGGCTGCCCTGGACCACATCGGCAGGACTGGCCTGGGTCAAATCGGGCAAATCCTGCGGCCGCAAGCGAAACACGCCGTGGGGATGCCCGGCAGCGGCCCAGACTTCCTCGAAGCGCCACAGGTCTTGGTCGAGCAAGGTCACGGGGGGGTTCAGGTGCGCCACGGGGGACACGCCGCCAATCGTGAAGCCCGTGTGGGCCTTGACGAAATCGGCATCGGCGCGACCGATCTTGCCCACCAGGGCGGCGACTTTTTTCTCGTCCACACGCCGGTCGCCCGAGGTGACCACCAGCACAGCCACACCGTCTTCCTTGCGACGGAAGATCACACTCTTGGCAATCTGCCCCAGCTGCACACCCAGGCCATCTGCGGCCTCTTGCGCGGTGCGGGCTGCACCACCCAGCATGACCGGGGCATGGGGATGATGGGCATCTTGCAAAGCCCTGGCGACGCGTTGCACGCCCTCGGGCAGCACATGCAGTTCAGCGCCGCACATGGCTCAGCCCGCCCGCTTGTTGAGGATGGCCTTGGCCACATTCGAGTTGGGTTTACGGCCCAAAAAGTCGCTGATGAACGCGCCGGCGTCCACCAGCTTGTCCAGGTCAATGCCGGTGGCAATGCCCATGCCGTGCAGCATGTACACCACGTCTTCGGTGGCCACATTGCCCGTGGCCCCCTTGGCGTAAGGGCAGCCGCCCAGGCCCGCCACAGACGACTGAAAGTTCCACACCCCCATTTGCAGCGCCGCCAGCGTGTTGGCCAAAGCCTGACCGTAGGTGTCGTGAAAATGACCGCAGATGTGGTCGATGTCGAAATGCTTTTGCGTGGCTTCAATGGCTTTTTGCACCTTGAGCGGCGTGCCCGTGCCAATGGTGTCGGCCACGTCCACACGCTGCACGCCAATCTGTTTCATCAAACCTGCCAAATGGGCCACGCTGGCCGCAGGCACTTCGCCTTCGTAGGGGCAACCCACGGTGCAGCTCATGGCCCCGCGCACCGCGATGCCGGCGGCCAGTGCGGCTTGCACCACGGGCGCAAAGCGTTCCATGCTTTCTTCGATCGAGCAATTGATGTTCTTTTGGCTGAAGGCCTGGCTGGCCGCGCCAAAGACCACGATCTCATCCGGGCGTGACGCCACCGCCGCCTGGAAACCCACCATGTTGGGCGTGAGCACCGAGTAAAGCACCCCCGCTTGGCGCTGGATGCCGGCCATCACTTCGGCGTTGTCGGCCATCTGCGGCACCCACTTGGGGCTGACGAAGCTGGTGACCTCGATCTCGGTCAGGCCTGCGGCCTGCAGGCGGTGCACCAGTTCGATCTTGACCGCCGCGGGCACAGGCTGCTTTTCGTTTTGCAGGCCGTCGCGGGGGCCGACGTCGATGAGTTGAACGCGGGAAGGCATGTTCATGGGGTTCTTTGGATGTTCAATAGCCGCGCTGGTGATCCACCACGCCGTTGATCGGCTCGCCGCGCTGCAAAGCCTGGATTTTGCCCACGATTTGCGCGATGCTTTCTTCGCGCAAAGTGCGCGCCGAGGTGTGGGGCGTGACGGTGATTTTCGGGTGTTGCCAAAACACATGGCCTGCGGGCAGCGGCTCGGTGCGGAACACATCCAGCGTGGCCCCCGACAGGTGGCCGCTGTCGATCAACGCCAGCAGGTCCTCGTCGACCAGATGCTTGCCCCTGGCCACGTTGACCACGTAGCCGCCTTGTTGCAGTTGCGACAAAGTGCCTTGGTTCAGGATGTTTTCGGTCTCAGACGTGAGGGGCATCAGATTGACCAGCACGCGCGTGGCGGCCAAAAATTCGGGCAGGCCTTGCGCGCCACTGAAGCATCGGATGCCGGGCAGGTCTTTCGGGCTGCGGCTGTAGCCGTTCACCGGGAACTCAAACACCTGCAGCGCCTTGGCCACCCGCTGGCCCAACACACCCAAGCCCATCACACCCACGGCAAAGTCGGCCCGGCTTTGGGGTTTGCGGTAAGACCAGCGTCCGGTTTTCACATCGGCCTCGTACGCGTCAAGCTCTCGGAAATGCCGGATCACCGCATGGCACACGAACTCGGCCATCTGCACCGACATGCCCGCATCGTCCAGGCGCACGACCTTCAGGCTGGATGGCAGCTTCAGCTGCAGCAGGGCGTCCACGCCTGCGCCAATGTTGAACAGGGCCTGCAGGCCCGACTGCTCGTCGATGAACTGCTGGGGCGGCGCCCAAACGATGGCATGGTCAGCTTGGGGCGCGCCCGGGGCCCAGGCGAACACCTCGGCAGCAGGAAAGGCTTGTTGTACAGCTTGCACCCAAGGCTCGGGGGGCAGGCTGGCAAAGCAGATGGTGATTTTCATGGCGTGATTTTGTCAGCCCAGCTTGAGCAGCTCTGCCCCATCGGCGACTTGGTCACCCGGTGCGTAGAGCAACTCGGCCACCACGCCGTCCTTGGGCGCACTGATGGTGTGCTCCATTTTCATGGCTTCCATCACCGCCAGGGCCTGCCCCGCTTTGACTTTGTCGCCCGCCTTGACGGCAAACGACACGACCTTGCCGGGCATCGGGGCCGTGAGGCGCCCGCCTTCTTGTGCGACCTCTCCTGCGTGCGCCAACGGGTCGAGCACGGTGATGCGGGTCGCGCCCTGAGGCGTGAAAATGTGCGCAGTCTCGCCTTGCCAGTCGATCTGACTGAAACAGCGCGCACCGCCCCACTGCACCCACAGGCCTGCGCCATCAGGCGCAAAGTTCAGCATGCCAGACACCGGGATATCGCCCTCAAGAGAGAGGCTCAGCGCGCCGTCGTGCAGATAGCTCAGGCGGGCCGAGCGGGGTTGGTCTTGCCAGACAAACTCAAAGCGGCGCTGCGCCACCCCGTGCGACTGCCAGCCATCGCGGCGGCTGAACGGGTCTTGCCCCTGCAAAGCCTTGTCGGCCTGCAAGCTGTGCGCCACCACAGCAGCCACAGCGGCGGGCAAGCCCACTTTGTATTGCTTGAACAAGACCGCCGCTTCACGCTGGATGAGTGCGGTGTCGAGCTTGGCCGTGGCAAACGCATCGCTGCGCACCACGTGCCGCAAGAACTGCACATTGGTGTTCAGGCCCACGATGTGGGTTTGCGCCAGCGCCGTGTCCAAACGCGCCAGTGCTTGCTCGCGGGTGTCGCCGTGCACGATCAGCTTGGCCACCATGGAGTCGTAAAACGGGCTGATGGTGTCGCCCTCGCGCACGCCGTCGTCGATGCGAACCGTGCTTCTTTCAAAGCTGCTGGCCTGCGGCTTGCGGTACACCTGCAAGGTGCCGGTGGCGGGCAAAAAGTTGTTATCGGGGTTTTCGGCGCAAATGCGTGCCTCAATCGCATGGCCCTGGATGCGTAACTGGTCTTGGCGCAAGGGCAGCGGCTCACCACTGGCCACACGCAATTGCCACTCCACCAAGTCCAGGCCAGTGATGGCCTCGGTCACCGGGTGTTCCACCTGCAGACGGGTGTTCATCTCCATGAAGAAAAATTTCATGGATTCAGGTTGGTTATAAGCGGTTTGCTCGACGATGAATTCGACCGTGCCTGCCCCGACATAGTTCACAGCCTTGGCGGCGGCCACAGCCGCTGCGCCCATTTGGGCACGCAGGTTTTCGGTCATGCCGGGCGCCGGGGCTTCTTCCAGCACCTTTTGGTGGCGGCGCTGCACCGAGCAATCGCGCTCGAACAGATACACGCAGTTGCCCTGGGTGTCGCCAAACACCTGGATCTCGATGTGGCGCGGGCGTTGCACGTATTTCTCAATCAGCACCGCATCGCTGCCAAAGCTGTTGATGGCTTCACGTCGGCACGATGCGAGGGCTGCGGCAAAGTCTTCGGACTTGTCGACCACGCGCATGCCCTTGCCACCGCCACCGGCGCTGGCTTTGATGAGGGCGGGGTAGCCAATGCGGTCGGCTTCGCGTTGCAGCAAGGCAGGGTCCTGGTCAGCGCCGTGGTAACCGGGCACCAGTGGCACACCGGCCGATTCCATCAAGCGCTTTGACTCAGCCTTGAGGCCCATGGCCAAAATCGCCGAGGCGGGCGGGCCGATGAACAACAAACCCGCTGCGGCGCAGGCCTTGGCAAAGTCTGCGTTCTCACTCAAAAAGCCATAGCCCGGGTGCACCGCCTGTGCACCCGCTTCTTGTGCGGCTTGCAAGATGCGCTCCCAGCGCAGGTAGCTGTCTTTGGGTGCACTGCCGCCAATGTGGACCGATTCGTCACAGGCTTGTACATGCTTGGCGCCAGCGTCGGCGTCCGAATAAACGGCCACGGTCTGGATGCCCATTCGGCGGGCGGTGGCGGCCACACGGCAAGCGATTTCGCCTCGGTTGGCGATCACTATTTTCTTGAACATGTCAGTTTCTCCAAACCACTTGGTTATCTACGGCGTACAACTTGCAGGTGATGCCACGGCGTGCCTGGCAAAAGCCCAAGGCACGTCCCACGGCCCAATCGCCCGTGGCAAAGCCTGCGCCACCCGGACCTATGGCAAAGGCGCGCGGTGAGGGGCTGGCCAGAAAACGGCTGTACAGACTTTGCCGAGTCTCGGCACCTACCGGCACTTTGTCGATTTCGTCGACTTGGGCAAATCCACTCGGTGTGGGCACCGGCTGCAATGCGGGCTGGGTGTACCCGGCCTTGGCCAGAAAAGCGTCCACCCAGGGCACCCAGCGGTCCATGTCGATGCTGAACCCCGAATGACCATCCTGACCCACGGGCGCGAGTTGCCGAAACTCGGCTTGCCCACCCCCGTCCAGCCAGGCCCGGTGCCAGTCTCGCGGTGCTTGCGCACCCCAGAACAAATCGTTTTCCCAATACAGCCAGAGCATAGGGACTTGGGCCTGTGCCGCGCGTGCTTTCCAGAGTTGCCCAATTTGTACGGTCGCACAAGAACGCCCCGGACGGCCCACCGGATCGCCCCCGGTGCCGCCAGAAAAATTGACGGCCCCTTGCAAGCCTGCCGGGTTGCGCCAAACCGTGGCCACCGTGGTCAAGCCGCCCACCGATTGGCCCATGACCCACCACCGCGAAGCGTCGACAAATGGCAAGCTGCGCGCAAATTCGGCCACCGCAATCACTTGGTCTGATGCGGCGAGGCTCATCGGTTCGATGCGGGGCTGGCTGCAGCCGCCGCTGGTTTCCGGGTCAAAGCCATCGTGGGTTTCGCCATAGCCCACACGGGTGGGTACCATCACCACAAAACCCTTGCCCACAAAATAGCGGGCCTGCTGCTCATACCGAAAGCGTGTCGGTTGGGCCATTTTCTCTCGGCTGGTGGCGCGGCCATGGTTGAGCACCACCATCGGAAATGGTCCATCCCCTGCGGGCTTGAAGACCGTGACGGGGATTTGACGCTGTTCACGCCGACCGTACAGGTCCTGCACCGACACCGGAATACGGTGAACGACTTCATGCAGGTCTTTGGCAACCGGTAATTCGGCAGGGGTTTGCGCGTGTACCCACATCGCCCACCAGCAGCAAGCGAACCCGAAGAGGCGACGGAAAAGCTTCATGCCCATGCTCTCAAGACAGCAGCCAGCTGGGCTTGCGCTTTTGCAAAAAGGACTGCACGCCCTCTTTGCCTTCGCTGCTGGCGCGGATGTCGGCAATGCCCGCCACCGTCTGCGCGACCAGCGCGTCGTTGATCTCGCGCTCGGCCACGTCGTGCACCAGCTTTTTACAGGCACGCACGGCGTTGGGGCTGGCGCTCACCAAGGCTTGGGTCAGCTCGGCCACTTTGGTGTCCAGCGCGTCGGCGGCCACCACCTCGTGCACCAAACCGATGCGGTGCGCCTCAGCTGCAGTAAAGCGCTCAGCGGTTAAAAAATAGCGGTGCGCCGCCCGCGCGCCCATAGCGCGTATCACATAGGGGCTGATGGTCGCGGGGATCAGCCCCAGCTTGACTTCGCTCAGGCAATAGTTCGCCGTGTCCACGCTGACGGCCATGTCGCAGGCCGCCACCAGGCCCATGCCACCGGCATACACATCGCCCTGCACGCGGGCGATGGTGGGTTGGGGGCATTCGTAAATAGCGCGCAACATGGCGGCCAGCTCGCCCGCGTCGGCCAGGTTTTCGCCCTGGTTGTAGTCGGCCATGCGGCGCATCCAGTTCAGGTCGGCTCCGGCGCAAAAGGCGGGGCCCTCGGCGGCCAGCACCACGCAGCGCACGGCGCTGTCTTGGGTCACCGCCAAAAAAGCGTGTTTTAACTCGGCAATGACTTCATCGTTGAAGGCGTTGCGCACATCGGGGCGCGACAGCGTGATCGTGTGCACGCCGGCTTGGGTGGAAATTTTCAGGGCTGTGGTCATGCTTTGGGGGTCTGTTCTGTTTGAAGGAAATAGACCATGTCGAGTTCGGGGCAGTCGTGGCCCAGGTACGTCAGCGCCGCCGTGATCTGACCACGGTGGTGGGTGGCGTGGTTGAAGACATGCGCCAAGGTTGCCGAAAACGGCAGCGACTGGGGGGCACCCTTGCTGGTCTGGTAGTCCAGGTGACCGTCAAAGCGCTCGGCAGGCCAGCTGGCGATCAGCTGCGACCAGTTGGCAGCGCCGCCGTTGAGGGCCTGCGCCAAGCGCTCGCGGTGCGGCTCAATCTCGGCATCGAGCGCCAGCACCGGCGATGCGCCTTTGGCAAAACGCGCATACCAAAGCAAGTGCTCGGCCACCAGCATGTGGTTCAGCGTACCGTGGATGCTTTTGAAGAACAGGCCCACATCGCGTTGGTAGTCTTGGGCTGACACGCGCGAGACCGCTTCGAGCAAGCGGTGTGTGGCCCAGACGTGGTAACGCGCTAGACCGCTGAAGTGGGTATGCCAAGTCGATGTGTTCATTGTGGCCATGTGTCCAGCCCTCCCAAAGTTTTGAGCGATTCAAAATCCGCGTCGCGGTGCAGCAGCGTGTGGCCGTGGGTCATGCAGTAGCTGGCCAGCAGCACGTCGATGGGGCTGCGCACGGTGCGGCCCTGTGCCCGCAGGCGGCGGTACAGCGCTGCCGCGCTGAGCGCATTGGCTGCCCCGCCAATGTCCATCACGGTTAAATCCAACAGCAAGCTTTCTGCCATGCGACGGGCTGTGTCGTTGCGAAATCCGCGCAGCACTTCGAACACCACCAGATCGGCTGTGCCTATCGACACGTCCCCAGCTTCCAGCCAGCGCACCAGTTGCTGGCGTTGCGGTGTTGGCGCTTGATTGAAGAAGTCAATCCAGACGCTGGAGTCCACCAGAATCATGGCTTATTCCGGGCTTTTGCCATCAGTGTGGGAGGCTCGGGCTCTTGCAGCACCAATGCCTGAACGCCTGTGTAGACCTTCTCTGCCGCGTCAATGGCGCGGTCGTACAGTTGGCCTGCGACCTTCAAAGCCTGCTGTTCCTCCCGCCAGCGGGCCCATCCTTCGTCAGAGTCGTCCCACTGAAGCTGTCCTTGCATGGCCAGCAAGCCGTCATAGACTTTGCGCCGCTTGAGCATGCGCAAGCCTTCTTCCACGGCCTCTCGCTTGGTCTTGAAATCACCATAAGCCATGACGTCGGCCATGAGCTTGTCGTCGATCACGATATTGGTTCGCATGTCGAATCCCTCTCTAATGTGTATGAAATAACAAAATCATACACATCACATGCGGAAAAGTCCAAATTTCGTCTCAGGAATCGGTGCATTGAGCGATGCACTCAAGCCCAGCGCCAGCACGCGGCGGGTGTCGGCCGGGTCGATGATGCCGTCGTCCCACAGGCGGGCGGTGGCGTAGTAAGGGTGGCCCTGCACCTCATATTGCGCTTTGATGGGGGCCTTGAACGCGGCTTCTTCGTCGGCACTCCACTGGCCGCCCTTGTCCTCGATGCCGCCACGTTTGACGGTGGCCAGCACGCTGGCCGCCTGCTCGCCGCCCATGACGCTGATACGGGCGTTGGGCCACATCCACAAGAAACGTGGCGAGTAAGCGCGCCCACACATGCCGTAATTGCCAGCGCCAAAGCTGCCGCCAATGATGATGGTGAACTTGGGCACAGCGGCTGTGGCCACGGCCGTGACCATCTTCGCGCCGTTGCGGGCGATGCCTTCGTTTTCGTATTTGCGGCCGACCATGAAGCCGGTGATGTTCTGCAAAAAGACCAATGGGATTTTGCGCTGGCAGCACAGCTCGATGAAGTGCGCACCTTTGAGCGCTGACTCGCTGAACAAGATGCCGTTGTTGGCGATGATGCCCACCGGCATGCCTTCGATGCGGGCAAAACCACAGATCAAGGTGGTGCCAAAGCGCGATTTGAATTCGTCGAACTCCGAACCGTCCACGATGCGGGCGATGATTTCACGCACATCAAAGGGCTTGCGCGTGTCCGTGGGGATCACGCCATACAACTCTTGCGCATCAAACTTGGGCGGCACGGGCGCGTGCGTAGCGATGTTGGGGGCCTTTTGCGCGTTCAGGTTTTTCACCGCCTGCCGCGCCAAAGCCAGCGCATGCACGTCGTTTTGCGCTAAATGGTCGGCCACGCCCGACTGGCGCGTGTGCACATCGCCGCCTCCCAAATCTTCGGCACTCACCACTTCGCCCGTGGCAGCTTTGACCAGTGGCGGGCCGCCCAAAAAGATGGTGCCCTGGTTCTTGACGATGATGGTCTCGTCGCTCATGGCGGGCACATACGCGCCACCGGCGGTGCACGAACCCATGACCACAGCGATCTGCGCGATGCCCAGCGCGCTCATGTTGGCTTGGTTAAAAAAGATGCGGCCAAAATGGTCGCGGTCGGGGAAGACCTCGTCCTGGTTGGGCAAGTTGGCACCGCCCGAGTCCACCAAATAGATGCAGGGCAAGTGGTTTTGCTGCGCGATTTCTTGCGCGCGCAAATGCTTTTTCACCGTGAGCGGGTAATAGGTGCCGCCCTTCACCGTGGCGTCGTTGCAAACGATCATGCAGTCCACCCCGCTCACGCGGCCAATGCCCACGATCACGCCCGAGCTGGGCGCGTCGTTGTTGTACATGTTGAGCGCGGCCAACGGCGCGACTTCTAGGAAAGGCGTGCCGGGGTCGAGCAGCATTTGCACGCGGTCACGTGGCAGCAGCTTGCCGCGGGCAATGTGCTTGGCGCGGGGGGCGTCGCCGCCGCCCAAAGCCACGCGTTCCAGATGCACGCGCAAGTCATCGACCAGGGTCCGCATGGCAGCGGCATTGGCTTGAAAGTCGGCCGAACGGGGGTTCAATTGAGAGTGCAAAGCAGTCATGCGTCTTCCTTGGCTGTGGCCCCGGGCGCACGACAAACACCGCGCTTCAAGGGCAATGCCTGCCAGCTTAAGACCTGCGCCCAGTTGGGGGGTGTCAATTGGGTTGCAAATCGTGCCACAATTTCAAGACCGATGAACCCGCACTTGCCTGACCCACCTCGCCCGACCCACACCGCTCGCGCCGAGACACCCATGGCTTTTGCCAAAGCCATTGCGCAGGCCTACACCCAGCGCAGCCTGGACCCATTCCCAGCCTTGGTCGAGGCACAAATTGCGCCAGAAACCCTTGACCATCCCGATGCACGCATCACCGCGCTGCAAATGGAATGGTTGTCGGCCACCGCCATGCGGGCGCTGGACGACGAAGCCCTGGGCTGGTTCAGCCGCCGCCTGCCTTGGGGCAGCTATGGCATGCTGGTGCGCGCCTCTCTGACCGCCCCCACCTTGGGCGTGGCGCTGCAGCGCTGGTGCCGCCATCACGGTCTGCTGACCGACGACATCCACTTGCAAGTCAGCACCGAAGCGGGCGTGGCGCAACTGCAATTGCACGAACAGCGCCCATTGGGCACTCTGCAAGAATTTGCGGTGGTGTCGGTGCTGCGCAATGCTTTGGGCGTGGCCTGCTGGCTGACCGACTCGCGCATTCCACTGGTGCAAACCACCTTGCGCTTTGCCCCGCCACCGCATGCCGACAGTTACCGCGTGCTGTTTGACGGCCCCACTCAGTTCAACGCGCCCACGCACAGCCTGCAGTTCGACGCCGGTTACCTGAGCTTGCCCGTGCGCCGCGACGAAGCGGCCTTGCAACGCATGCTGCAGCGCGCCCTGCTGCTCACAGTGCGCCCCTACCGGCGGGATCGCCTGCTGGTGGAAAAAGTGCGCCAGACCCTGGCCGAACACCCCGAACACGGCCGCAACGCCGACGACCTGGCCGCCTGGCTCAACCTGTCGGCCCGCACGCTGCACCGTCAACTTAAAGATGAAGGTGCCAGCCTGCAGCAACTCAAAGACGCCGTGCGCCGCGACCTGGCCATGGACCTGCTCTTGCGCACACAACGCCCCATCAAACAGATCGCAGCCGAAGTGGGGTTTCAAAACGAGAAGAGTTTTATGCGGGCGTTCAAGGGGTGGGCAGGGGCGACGCCGGACGAGTTCCGCACCAGTCGCCAGGGCTAAGCCAAGCCCCAACCCAAGCGATCAACCCAGACGCAACTCGTGCATGCCCGTGAACACGCGAGCGGCCCCAGCTTGCAACAGCGGCGCATGCTCGGCAGGCGGTGCGGCATAAGCCCACACGGTCGCCCCAGCAGCCACCCCCGCCGTAATGCCCACCGTGGTGTCTTCCACCACCAGGCAGCGCGCCGGATCGATTTGCAAATGCGCGGCAGCGGCCAAATACACATCGGGGTGCGGTTTGCTGCGCGGCATTTCGTGACCGCTGAAGATACGGCCTTCAAAGAAATCCATCAGACCCACTTGCTTGAGCATCATCTCGACCTTGAACCGGTCTGCCCCCGAGGCTACGGCGATGCGACCCTGGCAGTAATCATTAAGGTGCGCCACTGCTTCGTACACACCCTCAATGGCGGCGATGTCTTGGGTGAGGCGTTCGTTGCGGCGTGCGTAAAACTGCTCCAGCCAAGCATCGGTCATTGCCTGACCGGTCTGCGCCTCGATCACGCTGCGCTGGCTTTTGACGGTGTGGCCCACAAAGCGCTGCATGCACTCGGCCAGCGTCATGCGCCAACCCTGCTCGTCAAACATGTCGCGCAACACGCCGCAAGTGATGGCTTCGCTGTCCACCAGCACGCCGTCACAATCGAAAAGGATGGCTTCAAAGTTCATGCGCAGGATCATACGGTCTGTCGCAGCGCGGCTTCACAGCTCATCGCCGTCCACATAAAACCAGCGCCCGTCCTCGCGCACAAAACGGCTGCGTTCGTGTTGTTGAGTAGGCGGCTTATTCAGCGCAGCATGGTTGACCCATCGGGATGGTTCATGTTGAGATTTTGGTGCTGCGCTCAAGGGGCGAAGGCAGGAAGACCAGACTTTGCGGCTTTTTGTAACGGGCGATGCGCGCATCCAGGAAATTCAGCAGTTCTGTCGCTGCAACGCTCGATCCGACTTTCAGAGCACAAACTGCGTGCACCGCCTCTCCCCACTTTTCGTCTTGCTTGCCGAAAACAAAGGCCTCGGCCACGGCAGGGTGTTCGAGTAAGACCTGCTCCACCTCGGCCGGATAGACATTTTCCCCACCCGTCTTGATGAGTTGTTTGTGCGCTGACCGCCCGGTAAACCAAAGCCAACCGTCCTCGTCGATGCGCCCAAGATCGCCTGTACGGTGCCAAGGGTCGGCTGATTTGAAAGGGCGTTGGGTCTCAGGCTCCCAATAACCCAGAAACACGGTCGGCCCCCGGACGGCGATCTCGCCTTCCAAACCTGTCCCCAAAGCCCGCCCCGTTGCGTCCTGCACACGCACTTCGGTCGGCGCCATCGGCCGACCGGCGGCACCCGGTCGCTCGCTTTGTACGCCTATGCACACCATGCTGGACACCTCGGCCTGCCCGTAGGCCGACCAAAATTTCGCATCAGGGCACAGCGTGGCCAAGCGGCCGATCACCTCAGGGGGCTCTAGCCCCATGCACACGCGCAAACTGGCCAGTGAGGCCTCACCGCCCGGGTTTTGCGTTGCCGCATCCAGCAGGGCGCCCAGCATCGGGGCAAAGGTGGCGCACACGGTGATGCGGTGGCGCGCCACGGAGACCACTGCGGCCACAGGATCGAAACGCGGCAAGATCACGCAAGCACCGCCCGCCTCCAACATGGCAAGCGCCAAGCCAATTCCGGCCGCATGGAACAACGGCAGCACACCCAACCAACGGTCGTGATCGCCCAAAGCCCAGGCACCACCCGTTTGAATGGCCGATGCGCGCAATTGCGCCTGAGACAAAACCGCGCCTCGCGCATGACCGTCCACTGCCGCCGTGTAAAGCATGATGACGCCCAGATCCGGGGCATCTTGACGCGGCACAGGCGCTTGCTGCGATTGGCCGACACAGACCCAAGACCCATTGACGGGCTCGCCCATCATTTCAATGGTCACCCCGGCCATGCCCTCTGGCCATGCCGCTGTCATCAATGCGGAACACGCTGCGTCAACAATGACCAGGGCGGGACGGGCATCACGCGCTTGCTGGGCCATTTCAGCGGACGACAGGCGAAGGTTGAGCGGCACCAGCATGGCCCCAAGCCAGGCCACCGCGCCCAACAGCACCAAGACCTCGGGCCGGTTGCCGCTCAGCAACAACACGCGATCGCCACGCCTGACCCCCGCAGCATGCAAGGCTGACGCCTGAATTTGCACGGCTTTATGCAAAGCTGCATGTGTGTCACTGCGGCCTTCGAAAATCAACGCAGGGTGATCCTGATACGAGCGGGCATTGCGATCCAGCAGATCAATGAGGGTGGGGTGGTGGTTGGACATGGCTGTCATCTGTGAGTGTGAGTGGTGCCCGCAGGATCAAGCCCCTGCTGCCCTTGGAAAGTTGCGGCTCTTTTCTGTACGAAGGCAGCGATACCCTCGTGTGCATCCGAAGTGGCCGCACAGGCCTTGAGCAATTTTTGCTCCAACAACAAGTGCTCCTGCAAGGACAAGCCAGGCCCCTGCGTCGTCAGCTTTTTGATGGCGGCCAATGAGGCTGGCGCAGACTGGCACAGTTGCCCAATCAAGTCTTGCGCCGCAGCTTCCAGCGCATGTGCAGGAAAAATTTGATCGACGGCACCGGCAGCCAAGCAACGCGTGGCATCCACGGCCTGACTGAGCATCAGCCATTGCTGCGCACGCACCACGCCAACACGCCGCGCCAGAAAATACGATGCCCCGACATCGGGGGACAAGCCTATGGCCGAATACCCAGTGCGCAGTTTCATGTTGTCGCTGGCCAGCACGAAGTCGCCACACAAGGCCAAACCAATGCCCGCACCGCCCACCGGCCCCCCCACCACGGTCACCACAGGACAGGTCGCCTGTGCCAGCTGCAAATATGCCGGAAGCAGTTGGTCCAGGATGTCATCGACAAGCTGCGGCAACTGATCGCCCGAGCTCACGAAATCCTGGATGTCGCCGCCTGCACAAAAAATCGGTCCGCGTGCCTTGATCACCACGACACGTGGTTGCGCGGCCAGCACATCAGCGATCGCCTGTGCCAACGCGGATGCCGTGGCGAAACCCAAGGCATTGTGGTGTGTTGCGCGATCGAGGACGATGCTGCCCACCAGAGGCTCCGCCGTCCATTCAATGCCGTGAAGCGTCGGCATGCCGTCAACCCAACCAACGTTTGCGTCGACGGTAGTGCTTGACATCGCGGTAGTTGCGACGTTCACCGCTGGCCTGCTTGCCCAAATAGAACTCCTGAATGTCCTCGTTGGCGCGCAATTCGGCCGCCGTGCCCTCCAGCACCACGCGGCCGTTTTCCAGGATGTAGCCGTGGTCGGCAATGTCCAGCGCGGCCTGGGCGTGCTGCTCCACAATGAGCAGAGAAACACCTTCCTGACGCAGTTTGGCAAGCAAGCCGAAAATTTCACTGACCATCATGGGTGCCAGCCCCAGTGAGGGCTCATCGATCATCAGCAGCCGGGGTTGCGCCATCATGGCGCGTCCGATCAGCAACAACTGCTGCTCCCCGCCTGAGAGGTAGCCGGAGGTGCGGGTTCTCAACTCAGCCAGGCGGGGAATCAGGCCATAAACCCGCTCCAGCCCCTGCTTCACGTCGGCCATGCGTGTCAGGCGGTGCCCGCCCACGACGAGGTTTTGCTCCGCCGTCATGTGGCGCAGCACCTTGCGCCCCTCCACCACATGGATCACCCCATCGGCCACCATCATTTCAGTAGATCGCCCTGTGACCTCTTGGCCCAACATGCGCACATTGCCAGAAGCCACACGCCCTTCCTCCACATCCAGCATGCCGGAGATGGTTTTGAGCGTGGTGCTCTTGCCGGCCCCATTGGGGCCAAGCAGCACCGTGCAGCCGCCTGCAGCCACCTCCAGCGTGATGCCTTTGAGTGACAAGATCACGTCGGCGTACAGGACCTCAACGTTGTTGAGTGCAATCAGTGGTTCAGACACAGCAGCGGCCTTGCTTTACCACTTGGCGAGCTTGGGCACGGGCACCTGCGTGGCCGTCGTGGTCAGCTTGCCACCCACCACCTGGCCGATGTTGACGCGTGGATCTCGGGTCGGAAATGGCGCTTCGACTGAGTAATCGATGTCGCCACCGCTGTAGCCGAAAAAGTCTTTGCCTGTGAAGTTGGTGTCAATCAGGGTTTTGTAAAGCAGCTCTCCGGTCAGCTTGTCACCCCCGTGCTTGCGCGCAGCCGTCTCAACGGCCCGAACCATCACCAAGGCCTGGCTCATGCCCACGGTGGTCAGCGAGTGCCAAGGTGCTTTCATGCCGTATTTGGCCACCAACATGTCATAAAACTTTTTGGTCTCGTTGTCTTCCTCGGTGGCGATCACACCCGAATGGACCTCATAGTCCCCCTCCATGGCCGCCATGCCACCGACCAGTTTTTGCAGCATGGCAGGTGAGTTGTGAATGCTGTAGGCCATGGGCACGTTCTTGCCCAAAGCCTGCATTGCCCGCTTAACCGCCACCGCCTGCTGGATGTTGGTGGGCACCAGAATGAGTTCAGCGCCCGCATTGAGGACACGGCGCAGTTGCAGGGTCACGTCCGCAGGCTGCGGTTCCACATAGACCATTTCCACCAGAGTGATCTTGGTGGGGTTGGCCTTGGCGTAGGCGTTGATGCCCTTGCCCAAATCTGCAAAGGTAGGAGAAGCTTCGGTGGTGAACATCGCCACCTTGACTGGGCGCGAGCCACCGGCTTTGGTCTTTTGGAACCACTCGACGAAGCCCGTGAATTCATGCACAAATGTGGGCCGCGTAGACATGACCCACTGGTTGGGTCGCCAGCTGAAGCCCGTGGCGGCAGAGCCCAAGATCATGGGCACCTTGTCGGTAGGCAGACGCTGCTGGATGGCGGCCACATCCGGCCCCCCCAAAGACAATCCAATCAAAGGCTTGGTGGCCAGCACACCAGGCCACAGGCTGGCCGTTTGGGCCGTGTCATAGCGCGTGTCATAGGTTTTCATCTCCAGCTTCACGCCGAGCTTGGCGCCCACTTCGGCGTTCCACCAATTCACCACGCCCTCACGCCCTGGTCCGACCATCGGCATGATCGCGGCAAATGGGCCGGAATAATCCGACAAGGCAGGCACCTGGTAAACCGTTTGCGCGGAAACCGGGGCCATGGATGCAGCAGCGATGCCCGCAACCGTTACGGCGCGTGCCGTCCAATTCATCAGTTTTTTCATGTGAGTCTCCTGTGGTGGTTAAAGAAGCCGCCCCATGACGGTCAGTACGAAAAGGGCCAGAGTCGGTAGGCCTTTTTGGTAATCTGGATGCGGTGCATCACGCCCTTGGGCTCGAAAAGAAGGAAAAGGATGATCACGGCACCCAACAAGACGTTCATGGCGGCAAAGACAAAGTCCTGCCCCAATGCGGGCACCCATTGAATAAAGCTCGGGCCCAGACTGGTCACACCCTCACGGGCCAGTTGGATCATGGCTGTGCCAATCAGCGCACCGACGATGGAGCCCAGACCGCCCACGATCATCATGGCGATCATCCAGATGGCATTGAACAGCGTGAATTGCTCGATGGACACATGCCGCAAGGCCACCACCCACAGGCCACCCGCCACACCGGCAAAAAACGCGCTCACCAGAAAAGCCCGGGCCTTGGTTGCGGCAACGGGTATGCCCATCATGCCGGCGGCCACATCATCGTCACGCACCGCTTCAAAGCTGCGCCCATGGCGCGAGCGCACGATACCAAAGGCACCCGCAGTCATGATCAGCAGCACTGCGAAGGAAAACCAGTAGATGGCGCGGTCGTTTTCGAGGGACAGACCGAACACCGAAATGGATTCCACATGCAAACCACCGGCGCCACCCAACCAGGACTGTGGCAAATTCAGCACCAGAAAGTGGAACAGGGCCTGCGCTGCGATGGTCGTGAGCGCCAGGTAAAAGCCTTTGATGCGGGCTGCCGTCAAGCCAAACATCACGCCAAACAGGGCCGCACCAGCCCCCCCGATCACCAAAGCCGCGGCCGCATCCCATCCGGCCCCCATGGCTACAGCCGCGCCGTAGGCCCCCACCCCCATGAACGCAGATTGCCCCAAGTTGATCTGCCCGGCGTAGCCGGTGCAGATTTGCAGACCCATCACGGCCACCGCCGTGATGAAGGTGGTGTAACCAATGCTGACCCATCGTTCTGATGCCCACCAGGGCGCAGTCGCCAAGGCCAGAATCAAAAACACAAGACTGGCCCATTGCGCACGCGTGCGAATCAGGGAGCGGTCGCCCGCATAGTTGGTAAAGAATACGCCAGACGGGTCCATCACACACGCTCCACATGGCGCCAGCCGAACAAGCCAGTGGGACGCACCAGCAAGATCAACAGCATGAATACAAAAGGCACGATAGATGACGCAGAGCCACCGATCGCAGGATCAATATAGGCGGCCACCAAAGCCTGAACAATGCCCACAATGGCGCCGGCCAGGATCAACCCCCCAATGGACTCCAGACCCGCCAGCAAGGCCACTGGCAGTGCAGCCAGTGCTACATCCGCCGTTTGGACGGTGATGGAGCGGCCCGTGAGCAACACAATGGCACCCGCGATGGCAATGACCGAGCCCATCATCCAGGCCAGGGTGACGGCACGCTTGACCGAGATGCCCAGCGAGATCGCTATGGTGGGCTCTTCGGCCACAGCCGTCAGGGTCAGCCCCGCACGGGTGCGGTTGAAGAACCACGACATGCCCAAAGTCACCACCAAGGTCAGCAGGGCCCCGATCACCAAATTGGAGGGGAAGATCATGTCCCCCACAATCAGGGGTGCCGGTGGCAGCAGCACAGGAAACGAACGGTCTGCAGGACCCCAGACGACGAGCACGATGCCGCGGATCAGGATCACTAGGCCAATGGTGACCATCACCATAGAGAACACCGACTCACCCACCAGCCGTTCAAAAAACAGCCGTTCGATCAGCCAGCCATAAACGATGGCGCACACAAAGGCCAGAGGAATCGCCAGCCAGGGCGAAAGGTCGGCACCGATGGTGAGGGTCCAGACCGCGTAGGCCCCCAGCATCATGAGTTCACCCTGCGCAAAGTTGAACACCTTGCTGGCCCTGTAAATGACCATGAAGCCCAGCGCCAGCAAGGCATAGATCTGGCCTTGCAGGAACCCGTTGATGAGGTAATTGAAAAAGTCAATCATGGGTTCAGTTCTCCGAAATGCGCTGTGCAGAAATGCGACCGACGGTGACATCCGCGCGCAGCACGCCAGATCGTCCATCCTGATAGCGGATCGGTATCTCGATGGCGGTCTGGGTCTGGTCTGCATACATGGCTTCAATCAAGCCGCCATAGCGCTGTTCAATGAAATCGCGCTTGAGTTTTCGGGTGCGTGTGAGTTCACCTTCGTCGGCATCGAGCTCCTTGGGCAGGTTCACAAAGTGGGTGATGTGCGCCGCCTCTGGCAAGGTCCGATTGACCTGCGCGATCTCGGACGCGACCTGAGCCAACACCTCGGGACGCTGTGACAGGTCGGTGAAGGTGGTGAAAGACACGCCCTTGCGCTCAGCCCACCGGCCAAAGACATCGCCGTCGATGTTGACCAGGGCCGTGACACGCTCGCGTGACGGATTGCCTACCACCAACACTTCACGGATGTAAGGAGAAAAGCGCAAGCGCACCTCGATGAATTGCTTAGAAAAGGTGTGCCCGCCCTGGAGGCTGCTCATGTGCTCGACACGGTCGAAATAAATCAGCTCGGTCTCTGTCGGTCCCTGCCCCACGGCATCACCGGTTTGAAACCATTCCCCGTTCATTTTTTCAGCGCTCTTTTCAGGCTTGCCCCAATAACCTGCAAACCCGGCTCCGCCGCGCAACTCCAGCCCACCAGCAGGGGCCAGACGCCACTGCATGGGCTCGCCCCATGCACTGGCCAGAAGCACCAGCTGGCCAATGGTTTCTGGATTGGCCTGTTTGCCTTGGTGCACCGTGACCAGGCCGAACTCGCTGCACCCATAGACGTTGCGCAGCATCACGCCCATGGCGGCAAACAGTCGAAAGATGTCGGGCGCAACGGCCGCACCGCCGGTGAAGGCGATCTTGGCACGCTGAAGCCCCAGCTGATCACGCAGTGGCCGCAGCACCAGGGCATCGGCCAGTGGCAACAAAACCCGCACCCACCAAGGGCGCTGGGTGGTGTCCATCTGCTCGGCCCGCGCCAAGCGGCCGATGCGCAGACCCCAGTCCACCACACGTTGCCGCCAAGGCGAGGCATCCAGCATGCGGGTATGCACCCGTGCTGCCAGGCTTTCCCACTGCCGTGGACCAAAAAACACCATCTCGCAGGCCAACTCACGAATCGCTTCTTGAATCTGGTCCGGCCGCTCAGCAAAGCTCACCTTCATCGGGCGGATCAGGCCCAGGGTGACCCCCACCCACTGCTCCGTGGCCCAGGACAGCGGAATGTAAGACAGGTATTCACAGCCTTGCGGCAACTGAACCGATTGGGCAATGAGGTCGGCGTTGTGCAGCAACGATGCGTGTGTCGTGATCACCCCTTTGGGCGCTCCGGTCGTGCCCGAGGTGTACAACAACAAGGCGATGTCCTGGCTTTGCCCCTCAGCGATGACCTGCTCAAACCAGGCCGCAGCTTCCGCATCGACCGGACGGGCCGGAGCCTTGAAAGCATCCCACCCCAAAAGGCCTTCTTGCCGATAAGTCCACAGCCCACCCGACTCCCACCACACCACGGTGTGCAGGCCAGTGTGGCGCGACATCAACGGCAGCACCTTGTCAACCTGCTCTTGGTCTTCTGCAAACACGCACACCGCCTGTGCGTCCTGCACCACATAGTCCACCTCGGTTTCGGTCGCGTCCGGGTACAAGGCAACGACCTTGGCACCGATGGCCTGCGCCGCCCATTCCGCCCAGTAAAGCTCAGGGCGGTTTTCACTCATCAACACGACGGTCTGGCCGCGCTGCACGCCACGCGCACGCAGTCCCAAGGCCAGCTCGCGCACCTCATCGCGCACATCAGCCCAGCTGAATTCTTGCCAGATGCCGTCGCGCTTGTGCCTTTGCGCCACCTCGTCGGGGCGGACGGCGGCGTTGTGCACAAGCCATTGCGGCAAGGTCTGTGGGGGCAACGGGTCTGCACTCATGCGTGCACCCCCAGATAAGCAGCAATCACCTGCTCGTCCTGCTGCACGTCAGCGGGACTGGCGTCTGCGATCTTGCGGCCAAAATTCAGCACGATCACCCTGTCAGCGATGTCCATGACCACACCCATGTCGTGCTCCACCAACACCACCGGAATCTGGCGCGACTCGCGAATGTCCAGGATGAAACGGGCCAAGTCTTCTTTTTCTTCCACGTTCATACCGGCCATGGGTTCGTCCAGCAACAACATGCGCGGCTCCATGGCGAGCGCCCGTCCCAAATCGACCCGCTTGCGCATGCCGTAACCCAGGGTGCCCACAGGGTGGTGTCGAAGGTGTTCGAGTTCAAGAAAACCCAGAATTTCTTCAGCTACGGCGCGGTGCGCCAGTTCTTCACGGTGCGCAAACGGGTAGTAGAAAAAAGCAGTGGTCAGTGAACTTTTCATGTGCATGTACCGACCCACCAGGATGTTGTCGAGCACGCTCATGTGGGGCAGCAAATGTGTACCCTGAAAAGTGCGGGCCAGGCCCGCTTGCGCCACACGGTGTACCGGCCAGCGCCCGATGTCCTGGCCCTCAAAGCGCACGTCCCCTTCGCTGGAGCGGTAAAAGCCGGACAGCACGTTCAGCAAGGAACTCTTGCCAGCGCCATTGGGACCAATCAGGGCCACCAGCTCCTGGTGTCCAATGTCGATCGAGACGTTGGCCAGCGCGGTCACGCCACCAAACTTGAGCGTGATGTCCCGGGCCTCCAGCATGGGCGAATGGCGCTGCGCTTCAGTCATGGGCCTGTGACTCCTGGCAAAGGTGTGAACCTGGGCGCGGCATGGCTGCGCGTCGCCCCCGAGGGGCTCCGGGCCAGTGTGCCAAGAGCAAGGTTGTGCGGATTCAAGGCGGCCTCATTCAGCGGCACAACGGGGGCAAAACAAGCGTCAGCTCTTTCGACCAGCGCGCACCCGTACTGTCGCGACTGACTCAGAAACAGCTTCGTGATGCAGGTTTTCAAAACAGGCCAGTGATTGAAGACACGCACACAGGCCAGAGGGGTATTCAGGCCAGCGATCATGTCCCCAGTCTCCGCGCAATCAAGTCTTTCATGATCTCGGTGGTACCGCCATAAATGCGCTGGATGCGGGCATCGGCATACAGCCGGGCAATCGGGTATTCGGCCATATAGCCATAGCCGCCAAACAGCTGAAGACACTCATCGGTCACTTTGCCTTGCTGCTCGGTGCACCACCACTTGGCCATGTAGGCTGCCTCATCGTCCAGGGTCCCGTCCAGCAAACGCTGCACACAGTCGTTGACGAAGCTGCGCACGACGTGGGCGAGCGTGGCGCACTCTGCAAGCTTGAAGCGTGTGTTCTGAAAGTCAAAGACGCTCTGGCCAAAGGCTTTGCGTTGGCGCGTGTAGTCCACCGTCAGCTCCAGCGCTTTTTCAATCACGGCAGCGGCGGGCACGGCCAACAACAGGCGCTCATAAGGCAGCTGGCTCATCAGCTGGCGAAAACCCAAACCTTCTTGCTCGCCCAAGAGCTGGTCCTGGTGGAGGCGCACAGCGTCAAAAAACAGCTCAGCCGTGTCTGAGGCATGTTGCCCCAATTTTTCGAGCCGACGGCCCACGCGGAACCCGGGGAGGTTTTCGGTTTCGAGCACCATGAGCGATACACCGCCGCTGCCCGCACCGCCGGTGCGCACGGCAACAACCAGCAAGTTGGCGGTCGCGCCGTTGGTGATGAAGGTCTTGGCACCATCGATCACATACTGATCACCTTGCTTATCCGCCTTGGTGCGCAAGGCTTTCAGATCAGAGCCACAACCTGGCTCGGTCAAGGCGATGCCCGCCAGGATTTCTCCACTGGCCAGCTTGGGCAACCAGCGTTGTTTTTGCACTTCGGTCCCATAGTCCAGGATGTAATGCGCGACGATGCTGTGCACGGCCGTGTTGGCAGGCACCTCGGCCCGCGCCAGCTCATCTTGCACCACCAACTGGTATGCCAGGTTGACGCCCGCACCGCCATAGCGCTCGGGCAACTCGGGCAGCAAAAAGCCGAGTTCGCCAAACGGACGCCAAACCTCACGCGGAATGAAGCCCTGGCGACGCCACACGTCCAGATGGGGCGCCAACTCACGTTCGATGTAGCGGCGTGCCTGATCGCGGAAAGCCTCGATATCGGCATCCATCCAGGCGTGGCGGTGCAACTGGGGCAACAGGGTCATGGCTTCAGATTCCCGTCAAGCCGCCGCTGCACATCAGCGTCTGGCCGCTGATGTAGTCGGACTCGGGAATGCACAGCAAGTACACCGCGCCAGCAGCCTCGTCGGGCGAACCCCCACGACCCAGCGGAATCATGCGTTCCATGGCGGCCATGAGGTCGGGGTTGACCCCTACCTTGATGTCGCGGCCATCGATGTTGGCGGTCGCATCACTTTCGGCGCTCACCGTCAGTCGGGTCTTGATGAAACCGTAAGCCACACAGTTGACCGTGACATTCATGCGGCCCCACTCCTTGGCCAGCGTCATCGTCATGCCCGTGATACCGGCTTTGGCCGTCGAGTAATTGGTTTGACCCGCATTGCCAAACAAACCGGCCACTGAAGAAATGTTCACCACTTTGCGCACCACGGACTGGCCTGCATCCTTTTCCTGCTTGGACAAAGCACGGATCACCGGTTGCGCGGCGCGAAGGATACGAAACGGGGCCGTCAGGTGCACGTCCATCATGGCGTACCACTGCTCGTCGGTCATCTTCTGGACCACGTTGTCCCAGGTGTAGCCCGCGTTGTTGACAATGATGTCCAGGCCCTTGAACTCACTGACCGCCGTGCCCACAAAGCGTTCGGCAAAATCAGGCGCGGTCACATTGCCCACGCAGGCGACTGCTTGTCCACCGGCCTTGCGAATTTCATCCACCACTTCCTGGGCGGGTGCTGCGTCCAGATCGTTGACGACGACGCGCGCGCCTTCAGAGGCCAGCTTGAGTGCGATTGAGCGTCCAATGCCGCGCCCGGAACCGGTGATGAGCGCGACTTTGCCTTCGAGTTTTTGGGTCATGATTTTATTTCCTTGGGTCTAGTTCAGCTCAGCGCCACAATGGCCTCGCCCACGATTTTGTTTTGTCCAAACTGGTTGGACGAGGTCAATGCGATGCGGGCACAGGCCTCGCCATCGAGCTCCATGAGCTCCACCACTTCACCCGTGCAGGTGATCGTGTTGCCCAGGTGGGTGATGCCCGCGAAACGGGCGTCGTATTGACGCAGCCGACCTTGAGGAATCCACTGCATGATGACCCGACCCAGCCAGGCCATGCCCAGCATGCCTTGCGCGAACACATCGGGCATGCCGGCACGGCGCGCAAAGTCGATGTCAATGTGGATGGGGTTGTGGTCACCAGAAGCACCGCCAAACAGCGCCAGCGTGGTGCGGTTGACAGGCCCGAGTTGCAATGCGGGCAACTGCTCGCCCACGCGAATATTGGATGACATGTGCTAGCTCTTGTTTCAATGACGGACGACCAACACCGTGCGCATTTCGGCCACGAGTTCAGCCTTCTGATTGGTCACGAGGGAATTCTTGACGACAAACTCCAGCTTGCCGTCTTTTTTGTCATAGATGTCGGTGATGGTCGACTGAACGTTGACCGTGTCACCCGCGCAGACGGGCTTGAAGTAACGGAAAGATTGTTCACCATGCAGCAGTTTGGTCAAGGGGATGTCCAGATCCATCAGAAGCTGGTCATTCGCGCCGCTGTCGAGTTCGGCAGCGAACATGAAGGTGGGCGGCGCTGGCAGGTCCGGGTAGCCTGCGGCTTGGGCTGCAGCCAGATCAAGGTAAACCGGGTCTTGTTCGCCAATGGCCTTGGCAAAAAATTGCAGGCGTGTGCGGTCTATGTACAAGCTGGATGGCTTGAGCTGGTAGCCCATGAATTTCTTGTCGATCATGCTGACATCCTTTCATACAGGGTGACCACACAGGCGCCACCTAAGCCCAGGTTGTGTTGCAGTGCAATGCGCGCCCCTTCGACCTGTCGCTTGTCGGCCTGGCCGCGCAGTTGCTGCACCAGTTCCGTGCATTGCGCCAAACCCGTCGCACCCAGTGGGTGTCCTTTGGACAGCAAGCCTCCAGAAGGGTTGGTCACGATCTGGCCGCCATAAGTGTTGTCCTCGTCTTCGACAAACTGTTGCGCACCGCCCCGCGCACAAAGTCCCAGCGCCTCGTAGGTCAGCAATTCGTTGTGTGCAAAGCAGTCGTGCAGCTCGACGACCTGAATATCCCTGGGGCCCATGCCCGCTTCTGCATAAACTTTTTCAGCGCAGGCTTTGGCCATGCTCGAACCAACCACTTCCCGCATGTCACGGGCCTCGAAGGTGACACCCGTGTCGGTGGTCATGGCCTGGGCCCGAATGCGCACGGCCGTGCTCAGGCCATGTTGGCGGGCAAAGGTTTCAGAACACACAATGGCTGCTGCTGCGCCGCAGGTGGGCGGACAGGCCATCAAACGCGTCATGACGCCGGGCCACATCACCGGCGCATTCATCACCTCCTCTTCGGTGACCACCTTGCGGAACAGGGCCAAGGGATTGTTGACCGCATGGCGGCTGGCTTTCGCGCGGATCTTGGCGAATGTAGTCATGGGTGTACCGAACTCATCCATGTGCGCCAAGCCTGCGCCGCCGAAATAACGCAGCGCCAAGGGGATTTCGCTGCGGCCGACCAAGCCCTGCGTCGCATCGTCAAAATGCTCGAAGGGGCTGGGTCTGTCGGCGAAGACGGTTCCGAGTGCGCCCGGATTCATTTGCTCAAAACCCAATGCCAGCACGCAATCAGCAGCGCCGCTCATCACAGCCTGGCGCGCCAGGAACAGCGCCGTGGAACCTGTTGAGCAGTTGTTGTTCACGTTAACGACCGGGATGCCCGTCATGCCCACTTCGTACAGTGCGCGCTGACCAGCGGTCGAGTCGCCATACACATAGCCCACGTAGGCTTGCTGCACATTGGCGTACTCCAGGCCTGCATCGCTCAAAGCCGCTTTCACTGCTTTGGCCGCCATTTGCGGGTAGGGCTCGCTGGCCCCGGGCTTGGTGAACGGCACCATGCCGACCCCCGCCACATACACATCATTTTTCATGCCCAGTCCTTTGCACGGTTTGGATCGCAAGCGGCCTTTTTTTGCACGCTTGCTTTGAACCAAATGCTAGACTCAGAGCCGTATCGTCGCGATAGCTTGTCACCTCAAGACAATGGCAAAAGACCTCAAACACATCAAACCTCGGGAAAACCCGGGGACTTACATTGCCCCCATTTTCGTGTTCGGCCTGCTTTCAGGCTTGGAGGGCATGGATGTCGATGTGGATGGCTATTTACGTCAGGCAGGGGTCGACCCCAAGGCCCTGCGAACCCCAGGTGACCCGGGGGTCACCCCCATTCAGTACGTGGCGCTTTTTTATGCCTTGATGCACGGCTTGAAAGACGAGTGCGTTGGGCTGTTCTCCCGACCTTTCAAGCCCGGCAGCTTCGCGTTGACCGCGCGGGAAGGACTGTCAGCGCCCGACCTTCGGCGTGCACTCAAGCGCATGAGTTCGGCCCTCAACCTGCTGCAAGACGACATTGTTTTTTCCTTGCAGATCAACCACCAGGAAGCGGGCTTGCACATGGCGCCTGCCAACCCGGGGCGTGATATCCCTGTGTTCGCGCAAGAAACCATGGTGCGTGTGATGTGGCGCCTTGCTGCGTGGCTCCTGAACTCACCCCTGCCGATTCGGCATTTCGATTTCGCCTATGCCGATCCCGGTCACCACGAGTTGTACCAGTTCATTTTCCCGGCAGATCGGCGTTACGACCAAATCGCATTCGGCTTCTGGTTTGACATCTCCAAGTTGGACACCCCTGTGAGCCGGGACGAACCTGCACTGCGCACCTTCCTGACAGACGCCTATACCCAGATCATTTCACCACCGCGCCACTTTGGCTTGATCGGGCAGAAAGTGCGCAACTGCCTGATGCTCAGTTACCCCCGATGGCTCACACTGGAAGAGGTTGCGGACAAACTCCACACCTCTCCGGCCAGTCTGCAACGTCACCTGACGGCTGAACACACATCCTTGCAGTGGCTCAAGGACGACCTGAGACGGGACCTGGCCATCTCCCGACTTTCGTCCTCCAAGGTCTCACTGGTTCAACTGGCCAGCGAGCTTGGCTTCAGCGACAGCCCCAGCTTTCAACGCGCATTCAAACGCTGGACAGGCCAGCCCTGCAATGCCTACAGGCGGCGTTGAACGCTCCAGCCCTTTAAGATGGACGACGTATCTATTCAAAGTGAGCGTGGTCTGGATGGCGTCTTCACAGCACATCACCCGCCACATAAAACCAGCCATCGGATTCGCGCACAAAACGGCTGCGTTCGTGTTGCCGCACCGCTTTGCCGCCCACCCGATAACGGGCGACGAATTCGACCTCGGCCGTCTCAGCACCGGTGACGTGGTGCTGCTTGATTTCCAGACCCAGCCACTTGGCCCCTGCTTCGAGCGTCAGCTCAGCGGGTCTTTGGCTGCTGTGCCAGGTGGCCAGCAGATAAGGCACATCGCCCCGCACAAAAGCGCTGTAGCGCGAGCGCATCAGGCTTTCGGCATCGGGCGCGTTCTGGTTGGCGTGGTAAGGGCCGCAACAAGTGTCCAAGCTCAGTGCTTGGCCTTTGCCAGTGGTGCGGCCGCAGGGGCAGGGTGTCAATTTCATGGCCTCTTTTGTAGGTCGGTGGCTTTAGCCCCGACGAATCTGAGTGGTCCACCATGTCGGGGCTAAAGCCGCCGACCTACGAAAATCAAGCATCGAGCATCAAGCGCCTTTTCGCGCTGCGCTTTCGGCCTTGTGTTGTTCCATGGTAACCATGGGCGCCGCGGCTTTTTTCCAGGCGGTGAATCCGCCGTCGATGTGGGCCACGTTGGTCATGCCCATGTCTTGCAGGGTTTTGGCGGCCAGGGCGCTGCGCCAGCCTGCGCCGCAAAACAAGATGAATTGCTTGTCCTCGTCGGCGAACACGGGTTTGAAGTAGGGCGAAGCGGGGTCTACCCAAAACTCGAGCATGCCGCGCGGGGCCAGCAAAGCGCCGGGCACAGTGCCTTCGCGCTCCAGCTCACGCGGGTCGCGGATGTCAACGATCTGCACGTTCGGGTCGCTCATGCGAGCGCAAACGGTTTCGACGCTGTGCGTCGTGACCTGGGCCATGGCTTCGTCCACGAGCGCCTGAAATCCTTTGGTGATGGGCATGTCTGTCTCCTTGTGTGTATTGAATAGCGTCGCTTGGGGCATCGCGTTTATTTTCGCCAAAAGTGCGAGCTGAACAAGACCAGCACCGACAGCAACTCCAGGCGGCCCAGCAGCATGGCAAAGGTCAAGACGCCCAGCTGGAAGGGGTTGAGGCCGCCATAGTTGCCCGAAGGCCCCACTTCACCCAGCCCCGGGCCAATGTTGTTGACGGTGGCGATCACCGCCGAAAATGCGGTCACGATGTCCATGCCACTGAGCAAGAGCAACATGCTCAGACCCATGGTGGCACCGCCATAAATGAGCATGAAGCCCAGCACCGCCGTCATGACCGACATGGGCATGACCCCACCCCCCAGCGTGACCGGGTTGATGACGCGCGGGTGGATGATGCGCACCAGCTCGCGGCGCGCCTGCTTGACCAGCAAAATCATGCGCACCATCTTGATGCCGCCCCCGGTGGAGCCCGCACACGAGACAAAGCAGCCCAAAAACATCAGCAAGACCGGCGCAAACACGGGCCACAGCGCATAGTCGGTGGCCGCGTAGCCGGTGGTGGTGGCCAGTGACACGACATGGAAAGCGCTCACGCGCAGGGCATGGGCCCAGTCGTTGTACACGCCATGGGCCATCAACAAACCTGTGAGCAGCACAGTGGCCAAGAGCAACACCGCAAAGTAGGTGCGGATTTCATGGTCGTTGGTCACAGGCTTGAGCGACAGGGTGCGCAGCACCACGAAGTAGCGCACAAAGCTGATGCCTGCCAGCGTCATGAAGACGATGGCCACGCCTTCAATCACGGGCGAATTGAAATGCGCAAAGCTGGCATCGTACGAAGAAAATCCGCCCAGGCCCATGGTTGTGCACATGTGCATGAAGGCATCGGCCCAGCTCATGCCCGCCCAGCGGTAAGCCAACAGGCAAGCGCCCGAAAAGACAAAGTACACGCCCCACAGGCCACGCGCGGTCTCAGAAATGCGCGGCGTGAATTTGGTGTCTTTCATGGGGCCGGGGGTTTCGGTCTTGTACAACTGCACGCCGCCCAAGCCCAGCATGGGCAACACCGCCACCACCAGCAGCATGATGCCCAGACCACCGATGAGTTGTAAAAAACAGCGCCAGATGTTCGCCGACACAGGTAAATACTCCAGCCCCGTCAAGGCCGTGGCGCCGGTGGCCGTGAGCGCGCTCATGGCTTCAAAATAAGCCTTGAACCAGGAGATGTCGGGCACCAAAAACATGAGAGGCAGTGCCGAGTATGCAGGCAAAAACAGCCACACCATGTTGACCAGCAAGAAGCCGTCTTTGGTCTTTAATTCGCGCCGATGCTGCTGAGTGATGGCCGCCAGCACCAAGCCACTAACGACTGTCAAACCAAAACCGGCCAGCCAGATCCACTGCAGGTCATGGTGGTCTTCAAACCAGGCCCAGATGCCCGGTACCAAAAAGGTGACCGAGAAGGCGAGCAGGATGCGCGCCATCACCGCCAAAACGGGGAAGAAGGTTTTGAGCATCAGCCAAAGAAGGTCGCGCCGACCTGAAAGAGTTTTTCCACCGCACGCACATCGCTCTTGTTCGGAATGAACAAGATGATGTGGTCATCGGCTTCGATCCGGGTGTCGTGGTGCGGCATCAGCACTTCGGATTTTTTGCCCTCGCCGCGCACGATGGCCCCCATGCTGACCCCTTTGGGCAGCTTGATTTCTTCGACGCGCCGTCCCACCAATTTGGAGGTTTTGATGTCGCCGCGTGCAATCCCCTCCAGGGCTTCGGCTGCGCCCCGGCGCAGGCTGTGCACCGCCGCCACATCGCCCCGTCGCAAATGCGCCAGCAACTCGCCGATGACGGTTTGCGCAGGCGAAATCGCGATGTCGATCGTGCTGCCTTGCATCATGTCGGCATAAGCGCGGCGGTTGATCAGGGCCATCACGCGGCCTGCGCCCATGCGCTTGGCCAGCATGGCCGACATGATGTTGTCCTCGTCGTCGCTGGTCAAGGCCAGAAACAGGTCCATCTCGCCCACATTTTCTTCGTGCAGCAGATCTTCGTCAGCGCCGTCGCCATTTAGGATCAAGGTGCTTGATGGCAACTGACTGGCCAAGTATTCGCAGCGCTTTTTGTCACGCTCGATCAGCTTCACGTCGTACTGACTGGCCAAAATGCGCGCCAAACGCAGACCGACTTTACCGCCCCCGGCCAACATCAAGCGCTGCACGGGCTTGTCGGTTTTGTGGATGCCCGCCAGCACAATGCGGATCTTGCTGGTATCGGCCAACACAAACACCTCGTCGCCGGGCAGAATGCGCGTCTCGGGCGTGGCTTCGATCTGGGTGTCTTGGCGGTACAGGGCCACCACGCGCATCTCGGCATGCGGCAGACGGTCGCGAAACTCGGCAATGGTGTGGTTGACCAGCAAGCTGTCGGCCGCTGCGCGCACCACGATCAGGCTGACGCGGCCCTCGGCAAACTCCAACACCTGCAAGGCCTCAGGGTACTGGATGAGCTGCTCGATGTAGCGCATCACCGATTCTTCGGGGCAGATCACATGGTCGACCGCAAAACCGGATTTACCCAACAACTCGTCGCCCTCGTTGAACTCGGGCGAGCGCAAACGGGCAATGGTGGTGGGGATGTTGAAAACGTCGTGGGCGATCTTGCAGACCACCAGATTCGATTCGTCGGCCGCCGCGCAGGCGATGATCATGTCGGCGTCCTTGGCCCCCGCCTCGCGCAACACCGAGGGCTGGATGCCGTTGCCCACCACACCACGCAAGTCCAAGCGCTCTTCCAGCAGCCTCAGACGAGCCGGGTCCTGGTCGATGACGGTGATGTCGTTTTGCTCGGAAACCAGGCTTTCAGCGACGCTTTCGCCCACACGGCCCGCGCCCAGGATGATGATGTTCATGGGGCGGAATGATACGTGAGCCGTGGCTCAAAAGCGCTATTTTCGCGATCAAAGCCCGCGCTGGATGATGATTTTCTGCACGTCGCTGGTGCCTTCGTAGATCTGGCACACCCGCACATCGCGGTAAATGCGCTCGACTGGGAAGTCGCTCACATAGCCGTAACCACCCAGGGTCTGGATGGCGGCGGAGCACACCATTTCGGCCGCTTCGCTGGCAAACAGTTTGGCCATGGCGGCTTCTTTGAGGCAGGGGCGGCCCGCATCGCGCAAGCTGGCCGCGTGCCAAATCAGCTGGCGCGCGGCTTCGAGTTGGGTGGCGCAGTCCGCCAAACGAAAGCCCACCGCCTGGTGGTTGAAGATGGCGGTGCCAAAGCTTTCGCGCTGCTTGGCGTAGTCGATCGCCACATCGAGTGCGCTCCGGGCCATGCCCAGGCTTTGCGCGGCGATGCCGATGCGCCCGCCCTCCAAAGACGACAGGGCGATTTTGTAGCCTTCCCCTTCCTGGCCGATCAGGTTTTCGGCAGGGATGCGGCAGTTGTCAAAGTTGATCTGCGCGGTATCACTGCTGTGCTGGCCCAACTTGTCTTCCAGGCGCGCCACCATGTAGCCCGGCGTGCGGGTGGGCACGATGAAGGCGCTCAGGCCTTTTTTGCCCGCGCCCTTGTCGGTCACCGCGATCACGATGGCCACGTCGCCGTTTTGGCCGCTGGTGATGAACTGCTTGACGCCGTTGATGACGTAGCCGTCGCCGTCTTTCATGGCGGTGGTCCGCAGGGCCGAAGCATCCGAGCCCACATGCGGCTCGGTCAGGCAAAACGCGCCCAGCATCTGGCCTTGGGCCAGTGGCATGAGCCACTGCGCTTTTTGCGCGGCGTTGCCGTACATCATCAAAATGGCGTTGACCGGGCAGTTGGTCACGCTGATCACGGTGCTGGTGCCGCCGTCACCGGCCGCGATCTCTTCGAGCACCAGCGCCAGCGTCACATAGTCCAGGCCCGCGCCGCCCAACTCTTCGGGCACGCAAATGCCGTAAGCCCCTAGCGCGGCCAGGCCCTTGTGCACTTCTTTGGGGAAGTGGTGCTTTTTGTCCCACTCGGCGGCATGGGGCCACAGTTCGCGCTGCGCAAAATCGCGCACAGCTTCGCGGATCATTTCCTGGTCGGGGGTCAGCAGCATGGGGCTCTTTCTTTATCGGGTCACCAAGGCAGGGCTTGGCCGTCGTGGTTCAAAAATGCGCCACGCTGTGTCGGGTCGCGTTGTTCCTGGATGCGGTTCAGCGTTTGGCGCAAGCTGCTCGCGCTTTGTTCGGGCGTCAGGGGTGCGGCCGCGCCACCCATGTCGGTCTGCACCCAGCCGGGGTGAATGGCCAGAACGGTCACATCAGGCTGCTCGGCTTGCGTGCAGCGCACCACCATGTTGAGGGCGGCCTTGCTCACGCGGTAGAGCGCGGCGTTGCCGCTTGTGGTGTCTTGCAGGCTTCCCATGACGGAGCTGATGCAGGCGATCACGCCTTTTGTTTCTTGCACCATGGGCACGATCTGCGGGATGACCTGCATCGCACCCATCACGTTGGTGTGCATCACGGCGTCAAAGCTGTCGCGGGTGGGCGGGGTGCTGGCACTGGCGCGGTCCATCGCTCCTGCCACGTAAATGGCCAGATCGATTTTTTCGCCGTCAAGCTGCCAAGACAGCCCCGAGTTGCTGGCCGGATTGGCCACATCGAGGCGCAGGGTTTGTGCGCCCAGCGCCTTCAGGCCTGCGATGCCTTCGTCCGAACGGGCGGTGGCGATCACACGCCAGCCGTCGGTCAGGTATTGGCGGGCCAGTTCAAAACCGATGCCGCGCGATGCGCCGATGAGGAGGACAGTTTTCATATTTCTGAGTCTCGTAGGTCGGTGGCTTTAGCCCCAACGTGAAACACTTGCAAGCGGATGTCGGATCTGCTGTTTTCTGTAGGTCGGCGGCTTGTGCCCCGACATGGGGACGTGGGGCAGCAAGCCCTGTCGGACCTGAAGGCCCGACCTACCAGGAAGAAACGGCATCACACGAGTTCCAGCGCCACGGCCGTGCCTTCGCCGCCGCCGATGCACAAGGTGGCCAGGCCTTTTTTCAGGCCTCGGGCTATGAGTGCATGGATCAGCGTGACCATGATGCGCGCACCGGACGCGCCGATGGGGTGGCCCAGCGCACACGCACCACCATTCACGTTGACTTTGTCGTGCGACACGCCCAGCTCTTTCATCAGCGCCATGGGCACCACCGCAAAGGCTTCGTTGACTTCCCACAGATCGACGTCTTGCACCGTCCAGCCGGCTTTGGCCAAGGCCTTTTGCGTTGCGCCCACGGGGGCGGTGGCAAACCACTCGGGCTCTTGCGCGTGGGTAGCGTGGCTAACGATGCGGGCCAAGGGCTTGCAGCCAAGCTTGGCGGCGGTGCTCTCGCGCATGAGCACCATGGCGGCCGCGCCGTCGTTGATGGACGAACTGCTGGCGGCAGTGATGGTGCCGTCTTTCTTGAAGGCGGGCTTCAAGCCGCTGATTTTGTCGAGCTTGACTTTGCCGGGGCCTTCGTCGATCGACACCACGCGTTCGCCGCTGCGGTCTTTCACCGTGACGGGCGCGATCTCGGCCGCAAAAGCACCCGACTCGGTGGCGGCCTTGGCGCGCTGCACGCTGGTGGTGGCAAAGTGGTCTTGCTCAGCGCGGGTGAAGCTGTATTTGGCGGCGCAGTCTTCGCCAAAGGTGCCCATGCTGCGACCGGCTTCGTAGGCGTCTTCCAGGCCGTCGAGCATCATGTGGTCGTAAATCTTGTCGTGGCCCATGCGGTAGCCACCACGGCCCTTGAGCAGAAGAAAAGGCGCGTTGGTCATGCTCTCCATGCCACCGGCCACCAACACGTCGTGAGTGCCCGCCACCAGCATGTCGTGCGCGAACATGGCCGCGCGCATGCCCGAGCCGCACATTTTGGACAAGGTGACCGCGCCCGCGCTCTGGGGCAAACCGCCCTTGAAGCCCGCTTGGCGCGCTGGCGCCTGGCCCTGGCCTGCCATCAGGCAGTTGCCAAACAGCACTTCGGTGACCAGCTCAGGACGGATGCCTGCAAGCGCCACGGCGGCTTTGATGGCTGCGCCACCCAGGTCGTGGGCGGCCAGTGCGGAAAAGTCGCCCTGGAAGCTGCCCATGGGGGTGCGCGCTGCGCTAACGATGACGATGGGATCGGACATGGTTTTCTCCAGAAAATTCAAAAGGAAATCTACTTTGGACCTTGGATTCAGCGAAAGAAATCAAGCCAAAGAGCTACAAGGGCCAGTCAGTGCCAAGCTTCACAGGCCGCCGCGCGGATAACGTTTGAAGGCGCTGCGGAACACGTCCACCACCTCGTGGCTGCCACTCATGCTGACACCCAAGTCCTTGGCCAGACCATCCTTGAGGCCGTAGCACCAGCCGTGCACGCTGAGCTTTTGCCCACGCGACCAGGCGTCTTGCACCACATTGGTCAGGGCCACGTTGCCCACTTGCTCGATCACGTTCATCTCGCACAGGGCGTCTTCTTGCTCGGGCACGGTCAGATGGTCCAGGCGACGGCGATGGCGCACCTTGACATCGTGCACATGGCGCAGCCAGTTGTCGGCCAGGCCCACGCGCATGCCCCGCAGCGTGGCCAGCACGCCGCCGCACCCGTAATGCCCAACCACCATGATGTGCTCGACCTTGAGCGCATCCACAGCGTACTGAATGACCGACAAAGCGTTCAGATCAGAGTGCACCACCACATTGGCCACGTTGCGGTGCACAAACACCTCGCCCGGGTCCAAGCCGGTGATTTGGTTGGCGGGCACGCGGCTGTCGGAGCAACCGATCCACAAGTACTTGGGGTTTTGCTGGTTGGCCAAGCGTGAGAAAAAAGCCGGGTCATCGCGCACCATGCGTGCCGACCATTCGCGGTTGTTGTCCAGAAGGTGTTGCAGTGAAGTGGTCATGGTGAGATTGTCGCTGGACTGGCCTGGCGCTGAATGACGAACCGCTTCAGCAGGTTTCGGCAAACAGCTCGCGGCCGATCAGCATGCGGCGGATCTCTGAAGTGCCCGCGCCGATTTCGTACAGCTTGGCATCGCGCCACAAGCGGCCCAGCGGGTATTCATTGATGTAGCCGTTGCCGCCAAAAATCTGCACGCCCTCACCCGCCATCCAAGTGGCTTTTTCGGCGGTCCACAAAATGACGCTGGCGCAGTCCTTGCGCACCTGGCGCACATGCTCCACACCCAACAAATCAAGGTTTTTAGCCACGGTGTAGGCGAAACTGCGACCCGCTTGCAACACGGTGTACATGTCGGCCACTTTGCCTTGGATCAGCTGAAACTCGCCAATGCTCTGGCCAAACTGCTTGCGATCGTGGATGTAAGGGATCACGTTGTCCATGACAGCCTGCATGATGCCCAGCGGGCCACCCGTAAGGACAGCGCGCTCGTAGTCCAGGCCGCTCATCAGCACCTTGGCGCCGTTGTTCAGGCCACCCAAAATGTTCTCGGCGGGCACTTCCACGTTGTTGAACACCAGCTCACCCGTGTGGCTGCCACGCATGCCCAGCTTGTCGAGTTTTTGCGCGATGGAAAAACCTTTCATGCCTTTTTCGATCAAAAAGGCCGTCACGCCGCGTGCGCCCAATTCGGGCTCGCTCTTGGCGTAGACCACCAGGGTATCGGCATCGGGGCCATTGGTGATCCACATCTTGGAGCCGTTGAGCAGGTAGTAGCCGCCCTTTTCCTCCGCCTTGAGCTTCATGCTCAGCACGTCCGAGCCCGCACCGGGCTCTGACATGGCCAAGGCGCCCACATGCTCGCCGCTGATCAACTTGGGCAGGTACTTGGCGCGCTGCTCGGGCGTGCCGTTGCGCTTGATCTGGTTCACGCACAGGTTGGAGTGCGCGCCATAGCTCAAGCCCACGCTGGCCGAGGCGCGTGAGATTTCTTCCATCGCGATCATGTGCGCCAAATAGCCCATGTTCGCGCCGCCGTACTCTTCGCCCACGGTGATGCCCAGCACGCCCAGGTCACCCATCTTGCGCCACAGGTCCATTGGAAACTGGTCGCTGCGGTCGATCTCGGCAGCACGGGGGGCGATTTCGGCTTGGGCAAAGTCCCGTACGGCGTCGCGCAGGGCGTCGATGTCTTCACCGAGTTGAAAGTTCAGGCCGGGCAGGTTGTTCATGGGTTCTCCGTTGGGGGGTGAGCGTTGGGCGTTGGGCGTTGGGCGTTCAGGGTTGAATTTTCACGCTGAACGCTGAACGCTCAACACAAAACGCGCAAGTCAGTAAGTTTTAGGCACAGGCACCAGCGTCGACTGCATCACTGCGCAGTCCGAGCGTTGGCCGGTGTCGTCGATGTGCACCACCTCGGCCGTGGTCACGATGATGCGTTTGCCCGCCTTGGTGACGCGACCGGTGGCGCGAATTTCTCCGCCTTGAAAGTTGGAAAGAAAGTTGATCTTGTATTCCACGGTGGTGACTTCCATGCCCTCTGGCGAGACGGTCAGTGCAGCGTAACCGGCGGCAATGTCCGCCAGAGCGCCAATGGCGCCACCATGGTAGCCGCCTTGTTGCTGCGTGACCTTGTCGCTGTAGGGCACCGCCAGTTCAACCTGCCCGACCGTGGCCGACAACAGGCGCACACCCAAGTGGTTCATCATGCCCTGACGGGCCAGGCTCTGGGCAACACGCTCGTGGGGGGTCAGGGCTAAGGTCACATCGCATCCGGTGGTGAAAGTCAAGCTGAACTGTAATTGACGTTTACGTCAACGTCAACCAATAGCCGATGCCCAGCATGCCGGCAACATGGGGGTTCGGCACGGCCCAAACCGCGGGGATCAGCTGGCTGGAACGGCCTTGTTGGCCTTGTTCAGCAAATTGCGGGTCTCTTTTTCGTGGGTTTTGACTTCGTCCAGCGTCGCCTCCAGGTCGGCCAGCTGCGACTCCAGCTGTTGGCGGTGTTCGGCCAGCACCACGAGGAATTTTTTGAGCTGCGGCACCGTATCGCGAGGGCTGTCGTACATGTCGATCAGTCCCTTGGCTTCGTTGAGCGACAGGCCCAGCCGCTTGGCGCGCAAGGTGAGTTTCAAACGGGTACGGTCGCGGGCCGAATACACCCGATTGCGCCCCCCCGGGCCGGAACGCTCGGGTTCGAGCAAGCCCATGTCTTCGTAAAAACGAATGGCGCGGGTGGTCAGGTCAAATTCTTGGGCCAGATCGCTGATCGTGTAAGTGTTCGCCATGGCGTGGGGTCCTCACCGTCTTGCGCAAGGGGGACAGCCCTGCGAAAAGCCGCCTCCTAGAATAACGATTCATATTTGACGTTAACGTTAACGTCAATGGTCCAAATGCTAACCGAAACCCTCTGACGCATGTCCACCTTGCCCACTGACCGTGCCCTGGCAACGCCGCAAGCCTGCGTCACCCCACCCCCATTGCATTACCCCTTGGGTGAGCAACTGCCCTCTTCCGGCTCAACTGTGGAGGTGGCCCCAGGTGTTTTCTGGCTGCGCATGGGCCTGCCTTTTGCCCTCAACCACATCAACCTGTGGCTGCTGCGTGACCGCCTGCCCCATCCCACGCAAGCCGGCGTGATGCAAGAAGGCTGGACGGCGGTGGACTGCGGCATCGACAACCCTGCCACCCGAGAGGCCTGGCAGCAGATCGAAACGCAGACGCTGCAAGGCTTGCCGATACTTCGCGTGTTGGTGACCCACATGCACCCAGACCACATGGGCCTGGCCCATTGGTTGTGCGAGCGCTGGCAAGCCCCTTTGTGGATGAGCACCAGCGAATACCAGTCGGCGTTGCTCGCCTGCAGCGGGCTGTCCAATTTTGGCGGGGCCCCTACGGTGGCTTTTTTCACAGCGCATGGCTGGAACAAGCCTGACGAACTGACACAGGTGCAGGCCCGGGTCGGCTATTACCCCAGCATGGTGCCGAAAATTCCCCACGCTTATGTGCGCTTGATGGAAGGTGCGCGTGTGCGCATTGGCGACCGCTTCTGGCAGTGCATCAGCGGCTATGGCCACTCGCCTGAACACATGGCTTTGCTCGATGCACAGGATCAACTGCTGATCAGCGGCGACATGCTGCTGCCGTCCATTTCCACCAATGTCAGTGTGTACGCCATGGAGCCTGAAGGCAACCCACTGCGGTGGTTCCTGGACTCGCTGGACAAGATGGCGCAGCTGCCGGATGCCACCTTGGTGCTGCCCTCGCACGGACGGCCATTTCGGGGCGCTGCCGCGCGCATCGCACAACTGCAATCGCACCACGCCGAGCGCTTGGCCGAGTTGCTGAGCGCCTGCACAGTGCAAGCGCACTGCGCCCACGAACTGCTGCCCGTGCTCTTCAAACGCCCCCTGGACGTGCACCAAACCACCTTCGCCCTGGGCGAAGCCGTGGCTCACTTGAACCTGTTGTGGCTGTCCGGTCAAATGCAGCGCGAACGCGGGGCCGATGGTGTGCTGCGGTTCAGCACCAGCCCATCGGGCGTTGACGGTCCGATGTATCTCCCGTAGGTCGGGCCGTCACGGTTCGATGCATCCCCGGTCGGGCTTTCACGGTCCGATGCATCCTCGTAGGTCGGGCCTTGATGGTCCGACATTTGTTCGCCTCGCGAAGCGACATGTTCAAACGGCAGGGGTCCGCGCACATCTCGTCGGAGCTAAAGGCACCGACCTCCGGGGTCACGCTGATCGCCTCAATCTTCTTTAAGGTCCAACGGTGCCTGGCGCAGGGCTTTGCGACGCTCTGCGTAGTCGGGCATGACCTCGCCCACGGTTTCCCAAAAGCGGGGGCTGTGGTTCATCTCGCGCAGGTGCGCCAGTTCGTGCACCACCACGTAGTCGATCTGGCTGATGGGCAAGTGGATGAGCCGCCAATTCAGGCGGATGTGACCATCGACGCGGGCGCTGCCCCAGCGCGTGCTGGCGCTGGACAGGCTGAGCTTTTGCCAACGCACGCCCAACAGGGGTGCAAAGTGGTGCAGGCGCTCTTCAAACAAGGGCTTGGCCTGCTTTTTGAGCCAAGCCTGCGCAGCATCGCGCACCTGGGTCACCGAGGCACCGGGCGGCACCGTCACGGGCAGCACCTGCTCGGGTGCCAAGTCTTGTCCACGCACGCGCCCCACACCGCGCTCGAGCACACACAGCTGCACGGTACGTCCCAAAAACGGCACCTCGGCCCCGTGCTGCCACTCGATGGCTTTTTGAAACTGCTCGGTCTGCCGCTCTTTGAATTGCTGCAACTTGGCCACAATCCAGGCGCCTTTTTCCTGCACCGCGGCATCCACCTCGCGCAAAGTCACCCAGTTGGGCGCACGCACCACCAAACCATCGGCCCCCACCAAAAAGCCAATGCTCTTGCGGCGCGAGCGTTCAAAACGGTAAGACACCGTGACGCCCTGCAGCTGGGCGTGGCGGTTGGCGGCGGGGTGGGTGAAGCCCAAACAACGGTCCTCTGGCTGAGCCAAAGGCGTTTCTTGATCCCCTGTGCTGGGGACTGACGCAGAAGGCGAAGAAGGTGAAGCAGGTCCAGATGAAACATCCGGCACACGCGCATCTGCTGTGGGGGCGACCGAGGCGGACGGTGCGGGCTGCACCGGGTCACCCCCGGTGAAAAAGTCCAGCACAAACTGCAAAGGCGCGCGCATGCTTCGCCCAGCCTTGGTCATTGCCCGGAGGCAATGGGGTAAGCCTCGGGGTCAAGGCGGTGCATTTCAGATTCGATCCAGGACTCGACCTCTTGCATCAACTCGTCGGCACTGCGGCCTTCGCTCGGAATGGCGCGGCCGATCGAGATGTCCACCACCCCGGGCTTTTTGACGAAGGCCCGTGTCGGCCAGCAACGCGCCGAGGTGACGGCGATCGGGATGACCGGCACACCGGCTGCAATGGCCAGGCGCGCACCGCCGCTTTTGTACTCGCCCTTTTGGCCCCGCGCAATGCGTGTGCCTTCGGGGAACATGATCACCCACACCCCCTCGGCCATCAGCCTGCGGCCTTGCTGGACCACTTTGGCAAAGGCACGCGAGCGCTGCTTGCGGTCAATGTGGATCATGTCCATGCGCGCCATGGCCCAGCCAAAGAATGGCACATGCAGCAACTCTTTTTTGAACACATAGGCCAGCGGGTGCGGCATGATCGCGGGCATCACAAAGGTCTCCCAGGTCGACTGGTGCTTGACCAATAAGACGGCTGGGTCCTTGGTGCCGGTGGGCAGGTTCTCCATGCCCTGGATGCGGTTTTCGATGCCCAAAATCCAGGTGCCGCTGTTCACCGCCAGGCGCAACCAGCCCGCGCAAATCCAGTACAGCCGCGTGCTGCTGACAAAGTAAGAGATAAACACCACGAACAGGGCCCAAGGGATGACGGTGATGGCCATCCATAACACATGGACCAGAGAGCGGATGAAGTTCATGTGGGCGTTGTTGTCAAAGCTAAGCGCGAGCCCGATCCCGAGCCCAGCAAATGATCGACACAGGCGGCCAGATCGGCATGCACCTGTGTGCCGACCGGAAAACCTGGCGGCAAAGCTTGCCCCAGCCATTCGGGATGGCGCCCGCTCAGCAACAGGTGCGGCACGCAACCCACCACCTCGGCCACCTGCATGTCGCTCAGGCTGTTGCCAATGCAGGGCACACCGGTCAGGTCCACGCCATAGCGTTCGGCAATTTGCAAGAAAAGACCTGGCCAGGGTTTGCGGCAACCACAGCCCTCATCGGCCGCATGCGGGCAATAGAAAAAGGCATCGATGCGCCCGCCCACCACCGCCAGTTTTTTAATCAGGTGGCTGTGCACGGCATTGAAGGCGGCCATGTCAAACAGGCCCCGACCCAGGCCCGACTCGTTGGTCGCCAGCACCACATGAAAACCCGCGTGGTTCAGGCGGCTGATCGCCTCCAGCGCGCCGGGCAAGGGCTCCCACTCGTCTGGCGATTTGACGAACTCGTCCCCCATGCGGTTGATGGTGCCGTCGCGGTCCAGAATGACGAGTTTCAAGTGGGTGTTCATGCGCGCTTGGGGAAGGCAACTTGCTCGGGTCGGTCGATCAAGCCGCCAGACGCGACAAGTCGGCCACGCGGTTCATGGCCACATGCAGCGACTTGAGCAAGCCCTGACGGTTCAGGCGCAGGTCCATGGCTTCGGCGTTGACCATGACGTCGTCAAAGAAGGCATCCACCGGGGCGCGCAGCGCGGCCAGGGTTTGCAAGCTGGCGGTGTAGTCGCCTGCTTTGAATTGCGCCTCGGATTCGGGCAGCAGCCTTTGCATCACGGCATACAGGCCTTTTTCGGCGTCTTCTTGCAGCAGCGCGGGGTTGACGTGGGCGTCCACCTCACCGGCTTTCTTCAGGATGTTGCCGATGCGCTTGTTGGCCGCAGCCAAAGCGGGGGCTTCAGGCAAGGCAGCGAAAGCGCGCACAGCCTGAAGACGAGTGGGAATGGATGACCACTGGCCCAGCTTTTGCGCGAAAATGGCGGCATCAACTTCAGCGATTGAAAACCCGGCCTCACGAAAGTAACCGCGAAGTCGTTCGACCAAAAACTCGTCCAACTCGACGCTCTTGTCTTGGACCACAGCAGCCGGAAAGGCGGTGAGGGCTTGACGGGTCAGCTCGAAAAAATTGAGCTTCAAGCGGGCTTCGACCAACATCCGCACCACGCCCAATGCATGACGACGCAGCGCAAACGGGTCTTTGTCGCCCGTGGGCACGTTGCCAATACCGAACATGCCGACCAGGGTTTCGAGTTTGTCGGCCAGCGCCACGACCAGGCCCACGTGGTTGCGCGGCAACTCGTCGCCTGCAAAACGCGGCTTGTAATGGTCTTCAATGGCCTCGGCCACTTCGGTGGAAAGGCCATCGTGTCGAGCGTAGTAGCCGCCCATGATGCCCTGCAGCTCGGGGAACTCGCCCACCATGTCGGTCAGCAAATCGGTCTTGGCCAAACGTGCGGCCTGCTCGGCTTGTTTGGCCAGCAGATCACCGCCCACTTGCTGGCCAATCGCCTTGGCAATCGCGCAGACACGCGCCATGCGCTCACCTTGCGTGCCCAGCTTGTTGTGGTAGACCACCTTGGACAGGCCTTCAACGCGCGACTCGAGCGTCTTTTTGCGGTCTTGGTCAAAGAAGAACTTGGCATCGGCCAGGCGCGGCCGCACCACGCGCTCGTTGCCGCCGATCACCAAAGAAGCGTCGTCGGGCGTGATGTTGCTCACCACCAAAAACCGGTTCGTCAGCTTGCCCGAGGCATCGATCAACGGAAAATATTTCTGGTTGGCCTTCATCGTGAGGATCAGGCACTCTTGCGGCACGCCCAAGAACTCCTGCTCAAATTGGCAAATCAACACATTGGGCCGCTCCACCAGCGCCGTCACTTCGTCGAGCAGGGCCTCGTCCTCAATCGGCTGGCAACCGCCACCGACTTTGGCCGCAGCGGCTTGCAACTGGCGCACGATTTCGGCGCGGCGCTCGGCAAAACTGGCGATGACCGAGCCGTCGCGTTTCAAAGCCTCGGCGTATTGATCGGCATGTGCCAACACCACGGGCGAAACCTTGGCCTCAAAGCGGTGGCCTTGGGTGCTGTTGCCCGCGGTCAAGCCCAGCGCTTTGACCGGCACCACGGTGCTGCCGTGCAGCGCGATCAGGCTGTGCGCGGGGCGCACAAAGTTCACGCTGCTCCAGCCGGGCAACTCACAGTCGGTTTCCAACTGGTACTGCATAACTTTGGGAATCGGCAGCTTGACCAGCGCTTCTTCCAAAGCGTTTTGCAGGCCTGCTTGCAGCGAAGCGCCTTTGACGATGCTGTCGTAAAACAGGGCTTCGGCTTTGCCATCGGGCGCACGCTTGAGGGCGGCCACGGCCGCAACCGGGTCGCTCACGTCAGCACCCAGGGCTTGCAGTTTTTTCAGCAGCGCGGGCGTGGCGTTGCCAGCCGCATCCAGGCCCACGGCCAGGGGCATCAGTTTTTGCTGCACGGCCTTGTCGGCACCTTGTGCCAGTACACCGGTCACATGCGCAGCGAGGCGGCGGGGCGAGGCAAAAGCCGTCACCACCGCGTCGGCCGCAGCCAGGCCCTGGGCCTTGAGTTGTTCAGCCAGCACGGCCGAAAAAGCTGCGCCAAGTTTGTTCAGCGCCTTCGGGGGCAGCTCTTCCACAAACAGTTCCACCAGCAAATTTTGTGTCGTCATGTCGTGATCCTCAGGCGGCTTTCTTGGGCATTTGGGCAACCCATTCACGCGGGGCCATCGGGAAGTCCAGACGTTCGCGGCTCTCGTAATAACTCTGCGCCACGCTGCGGGCCAGGTTGCGGATGCGGCCGATGTAGGCGGCGCGCTCGGTGACGCTGATCGCGCCACGCGCGTCCAGCAAGTTGAAGGTGTGCGCGGCCTTGAGCACTTGCTCGTAGGCGGGCAGCGCGAGCTGCTGAACGATCAGGTTCTGGGCTTGTTTTTCGTGGGCACTGAAAGCGGTGAACAAGAAGTCGGCGTCCGAGTGCTCAAAGTTGTAGGCCGACTGCTCTTGCTCGTTTTGCAAATACACGTCGCCATAACTCAGGGTTTCGGTCCACTTCAGGTTGTAGACGTTGTCCACGCCCTGCAAATACATGGCCAAGCGCTCCAGCCCATAGGTGATCTCGCCGGTGATCGGCTTGCAGTCGATGCCGCCCACTTGCTGAAAGTAGGTGAACTGCGTGACTTCCATGCCGTTCAGCCACACCTCCCAGCCCAGACCCCAAGCGCCGAGTGTGGGGTTTTCCCAATCGTCTTCGACGAATCGGATGTCGTTTTTCTTGAGGTCAAAACCCAGCGCTTCCAAGCTGCCCAAATACAACTCCAGGATGTTGCTGGGCGCGGGCTTCAAGACCACTTGGTATTGGTAGTAATGCTGCAGGCGGTTGGGGTTTTCGCCGTAGCGGCCATCTTTGGGGCGGCGGCTGGGTTGCACGTAGGCGGCTTTCCATGGCTCGGGGCCGATGGCCCGCAAGAATGTGGCGGTGTGGCTGGTGCCCGCGCCGACTTCCATGTCGTAGGGCTGAAGCAAGGCGCAGCCCTGGGCATCCCAGTACTGCTGCAATTTGAGAATGATCTGCTGGAAGGTCAACATGGCCGAAGCGGAGCCAGCAGCGAGCTGGCCTGAGTTGGATGGGCGCAAGCTTTGCGCGAACCCTTGATTTTACGGCCTTTGCCGCTTCCAAAAAGCCCAAGCCACGACCACACAGCACAGCGCCCACAGCGGCGCCAAACCCCAGGCGCTGGCCCAGCGGGCAAAGGGCGTGAGGCCATCACGCCCTTCAAAAGTGCCCGTCAGACTGCCCCGGGTAAAGCGTGGCAACTGGTCGGTCACGCGTCCGGTGTGGTCAATGATGGCTGTAGCCCCGGTGTTGGTGGCGCGCAGCATGGGGCGGCCCAGCTCGATGGCCCGCAGGCGCGAGATGTTCAGATGCTGGTCCACCGCCAGGGTGTCGCCAAACCAGGCGATGTTGCTCACATTCACCAAGGCCGTTGGCGCGCTGGCCGGGTCCTTGAAGCGGATGGCCAGCTCTTCGCCAAACAGGTCTTCGTAACAAACGTTGGGAGCCAAGCGCTGGCCCTGCCAGGCCAGTGATGGCTGGTCCCATCCACCCGATTTGAAATCGCCCAAAGGAATGTTCATCATGCGGATGAACCAGACAAAACCCGGCGGCATGAACTCGCCAAAAGGCACCAGGTGCGACTTGTCATAGCGGTAAGGGGCAGCGCCCTCAGGCCCCAATGCCACCACCGAATTGGTGTAGCCCTCGTTCAGGCTGCCCAAGGGCAGGCCCACCAAGGCCACAGGTCGGCCCGGCTGGGCGAAATGCGCCTGCAAACCAGACCAGTACCCGTCTGGCAAATGGTGCGGCAGCAGGGGAATGGCGGTCTCAGGGGCCACCACCAAGGCTTGCTGGCTGGCGCGCAACTGGGCGTCGTACCACTGCAGCGCATCGCGCACGCCACTGGCAGCCTGGAACTTGTCGGTCTGCGAAATATTGGCCTGCAGCAATTGCACCTGCCCCAGACCTGCAGAGGTGGTGAACACCGGTCCGAAAGCCTGCAAAGCCCATGCCGAGAGCCCCACACCCAGCAAGGGCCTGAGCGCCCCCAGGCGCCAGCCCGTCAACGCCAGACGCATCGCCAGCCAAGCCGCGATGGCCCCCATGCCGTACACGCCGACCCATGGCGCGAAGGCCACCAAGGCGCTGTCGACATGCGCGTACCCACCGGCCCCCCAAGGAAAACCGGTGAGCCAGCGCCCGCGCATGAGTTCGGCCAAAGTCCACAAAGCGGCAAAAAGGACGCTGGCCAAGCCAGGCCGTCCCGTCCCCAAGCCCCGCGCCAGACTCACCCACAGGGCCGAAGCAGCGGCGTAATACAGCGCCAGCGCCGCTGCCAACGTCAAAACGGCCAGCACCGCCAAAGGCGCAGGCAAACCGCCCACCTGGTGCATGGACACATACAGCCACCAAAAACACCCTACCAGCCAGGCCGTGGCAAACACGCCGCCAAACCAAGCCGCCTTCTTGAGGGTATGGGCCCCACGGCCTTGCGTGAAGGGTCCGCGGGCTTGGTGTGCCATGCGGGCCAAGCCCGTCGCCAAGAGGGTCAAACTCACAATCTGCAACCAACCCAAGGCATGACCACTGCCCGGCCAGGCCATGGACGCGGCCTGCGCAGCACCTGCCAATGCAGGCCAAACAGTCTGCCAACCCCGCTCGCGTGGCTGCCCATCGCTCATTCGGCGGGCCCCAGTGCAGTCGCGTTGCTTGCGCTGCCGGGCTGGTCGCTGCCCACCGCGGGCAAGGGAAACACCTTGAACCAGCGCACCGCACCCGCGCGCGTGTGCAAGACGACAAAACGCAACCCCGCCAGCTCGAAGCTTTCGCCGCGGTGCGGCACATGGCCCATCTCGTGGGCGATCAGCCCGCCCAGGGTGTCGAAATCGTGCTCGTCTTCGGCCTGCCGCGCCTGCCTCAAATCCACGCCAAAAGCCTCGTCCACACGCTCGATGGCGGTGTCGCCGCTGACCCTGAAGCTGCGGTCGGGCAAGCCAAAAATATCGCCCGCATCTTCGGCAATGTCGAATTCGTCCTCGATCTCGCCCACAATTTGCTCGAGCACATCTTCGATGGTGATCAGCCCGGCTGTTCGCCCGTACTCGTCGATCACGATGGCCAAGTGGTTGCGGTTGTCTCGGAATTGCCGCAACAGATCGTTCAGGCCCTTGCTCTCGGGGACAAACACCGCAGGGCGCAACAAGGCGCGAATGTTCAACTCGGGCGCACGCTGCAATTTGAGCAGGTCTTTGGCCAACAAGATGCCGATGATGTTGTCGCGCTCACCCTCGTAGACCGGAAAGCGCGAATGCCCGGTGTCGATCACCTGGTGCAGCAACTCGTCCACGGGGTCTTCGATGTTGAGCAAGTCCATGCGTGGCGCGGCCAACATCGCATCGCTTGCGGTCATGTCGGCCATGCGGATCACACCCTCGATCATCAAGCGGCTCTCGGTGTTGATGATCTGGTTGTCCTCGGCCTCGGCCAAGGTCTCGATCAGTTCGTCGGTCGAGTCGGGTCCAGGGTGAATGAACTCCGCGAGTTTTTGCAGGAAACTCCGCTTGTCTTCGCGCTCGGCGTGGCGCGCGGGGTGAGGGTCAGACACGGTCTAGGCTTGCAGGACATGCTGTAGTGAACGAACTGCAAGGATAGCGGATTTGGATGAACAACGGCCCAATCAAGGCCCGCGCGTGCTGTGGCGTGCATCGCGCACGCCCTGGCGGACCTGTTGCACCGTGTCCAGCCACTGGCGAAACTGGTGGGCCTGCATTTTGAGTTGGTAGTCCAACTCCGCCATTTGCTCTTGCATCAGCCCGTTGAGCTGGCTGTCCAGGGTGGCATCTGGCATGGACAGGTAAGCCTCGCTTTCGCTGCCATCGCGCTGCACCACGGCACCGGCATGGCGTGCGATCTTGAGCATGGCCACGTTCTCGCTCAGCGCATGGATGAACAACAGGTTCACCCCCTGGTTGCGGGCGTGCATCACCGCATGCGCAAACAGCTTGGCCCCCAGGCCTTTGCCACGCTGGTGCGGTGACACCGTGACACCAAACTCAGCGCAGGTGGCCCATTGCGGGTCGACCGAATAGGCCAGGTGCGCCATCGCCACCAACTCGAGGCGGCGGTTGAAGACCCCGAAAATCTCGTCTCGCTCAAAATTCAGGCCCTGCACATAACGCTCAATTTGTTCGTCGGTGGCGGCATAGCCAAAGCGCAGGTAGCGGTCTGCGCTGGGCAGGGCCCGCAAGTGGCGCGCGATGCGTGGCTTGTGACGCGGCGACAGCGTGCGAATCGGCACCCAGCTGGCACTCTTTCGGGCCACCCCTGTCGGCGCCAACGGCACCGCATCGGCTACGCCGAACCCACTTCGCCACAGCTGTCGAAGCATGGAAGTGAGTTTTTTAGTACGCGAATCAGAGGGGGTGCTCATGTTAAAACCTAGGGTTAACCCCATTGTGCGCCCTTTTGCCTGGCCCCGGCTCACACGGGTTTTGTCGCCTGTGAGACCGCCAAGACCTCCTCTCAGGAATTGCCCTGTGTCGGCCCCGGCGGGAGCTGGTGACAATGCAAGCCTACAGGAGAACAGCGCATGGACCGTATCTGGCTCAAGAATTACCCGCCCGGTGTGCCCCACGACATCGACACCACCCAATACAAAAGCCTGACCGACTTGCTCGAGCGGTCATTCCGAGAGCATGGCAACAGCCCCTTTTCGGTCTGCATGAACCGCTGGATGAGCTACAAACAGCTGGACGAGTTGTCCACCGCCCTGGGGGCTTGGCTGCAAAACAAGGGCCTGGAGCCCGGCAGCCGGGTGGCCATCATGCTGCCCAACTTGCCCCAGTTTGCCGTGACCATGGCCGCCATTTTGCGGGCGGGCTACACCTGCGTGAACGTCAACCCTCTTTACACAGCGCGTGAGCTGGAGCACCAACTCAAGGACTCTGGGGCCACGGGCATCGTGATTCTGGAAAACTTCGCAGCCACCTTGCAGGACGTGATCGAGCGCACCGCTGTGCAGCATGTGGTGCTGGCGTCGATTGGTGATTTGCTGGGCCCCATCAATGGTCGCTGGTTGAGCTTTGCCGTGCGGCACCTGGCCAAAATGGTCCCCCCGTTCGAGCTGCCCCTGAGCGGCGGGCGCACCGTCACCCCGTTCAACAAAGCCATCGCCCAAGGCCGCGGCCTGAACCTGCGCCCCACAGCGCAGAGCATGGACGACACCGCTTTTTTGCAATACACGGGCGGCACCACCGGTTTGTCCAAAGGCGCTGTGCTGACCCACCGCAACGTGGTGGCGGCCATCTTGCAGGCCGAAGGCTGGTTTTCGCCGGCCTTGGCCGACATCCCCGATTTGCGCCAGGTGAACAACGTGGCCGCGCTGCCTCTGTACCACATCTTCGCGCTGACCCTGTGCCTGTTGGCCATGCGACAAGGCTCCTTCCTCACGCTGGTGCCCAACCCACGAGATTTCGCCAAGTTCATCGACGTGCTCAAGCAGCGCCCCTTCCATGTGCTGCCCGGGGTGAACACGTTGTTCAACGCCATGATGCATCACCCGATGTTCAAGACCATCGATTTTTCCTCGCTCAAGCTGACCCAGGCGGGTGGCATGGCTGCGTCCGAAGGCACGGCCCGCCACTGGCAAGCCGCCACGGGCAGCGCCATGATCGAGGGCTGGGGCATGAGTGAGACCTGCGCCATCGGCACCAACAACCCGGTCACGCAAAAGACCTTCAGCGGCAACATTGGCCTGCCGCTGCCGGGCATCGACGTCGCCATCAAGGACGACGAGGGCCAAAGCCTGCCCCTGGGCAGCTCGGGCGAAATTTGCATTCGCGGCCCCAACGTCATGACCGGGTACTTCAACCAGCCCGAAGAAAATGCCAAGACTTTCACGGCGGACGGTTTCATGCGCACCGGCGACATCGGCATCATGGACGAGCAAGGCTACAGCCGCATCGTGGACCGCAAAAAGGACATGATCATCGTCAGCGGCTTCAACGTCTTCCCCAGCGAGCTGGAAAATGTCATCTCGACCTGCCCTGGCGTGGTCGAATGTGCGGCCGTGGGCATCCCCGACAGCATGCAAGGCGAAACCATCAAGGTGTTTGTGGTGCGCAACGACCCGATGCTGACCGAAGAGGCCGTGTCGCGTTTTTGTCTAGACAAGCTCACCGGTTACAAACGGCCCAAGTACATTGAGTTTCGCGACGAGCTGCCCAAATCCAACGTGGGCAAAATCCTGCGCCGCGACCTGCGCAGCGCCAAATGACCCCACCGAGCGCCCTGCCCCCTGGCGTGCACGTGTTCGAGCGCGGCTGGTTATCGGCCAACAACGTGCTGATGCTGGACGCGCACAGCGCCACCTTGGTCGACAGCGGCTACGTCACCCACCAAGCCCAAACCCTGGCCCTGGTCCAGCACGCCCTGCAAGGCCGCACGCTGGACCAGCTGGCCAACACCCATCTGCACAGCGACCACTGCGGCGGCAACCGCGCCCTGCAAGCGCAGTACCCGGCCCTGAAAACCTGGATACCGCCGGGCTTGGCGCAAGCCGTGCAGCATTGGCGCGAAGACGAGCTGAGTTACCAACCCACAGGGCAAAACTGCCCCGCGTTTGCCTTCACCGGCTTGCTGCAACCGGGCCACACCCACCGCTGGGCCGACATGGACTGGCAAGTGCACGCGGCCCCCGGGCACGACCCGCACTCGGTCATCTTGTTCGCCCCCGAACACCGTTTGCTGATGTCGGCCGATGCGCTCTGGCAAAACGGTTTTGGCGTGGTGTTTCCAGAGCTGGTGGGCATCGACGCCTTTGACGAAGTGGCCCAAACCCTGGACCTGATCGAGCGGCTCGACCCCGCCACCATCATCCCGGGCCACGGCGCCGTGTTCACCGAAGTGGCCCCCGCGCTGGCGCTGGCCCGCAGCAAGCTCGAAGGTTTTGCGCACAACCCCGAGCGGCACGCACGCTATGGCACCAAGGTCCTGCTCAAGTTCAAACTGCTGGAGTGGGGCCAAATTTCCAAAGCCGAATTCAGCGCCTGGGCCATGAACGTGTCTTACATGCGCGAACTTCACCAGCGCTTTGGCCAAGGCCACAGCCTGAACACCTGGCTGGACATGATACTGGCCGAGCTGGCGCGCAGCGGGGCCATGCAAGAGCTCGATGGGGTCTTGCACGACGCCTGAACCCCAAAAAAACCCACAGCCTCTGACGAAACTGTGGGGTGACGGTGGTGGACTGTTTTGGGCTCAGGCCAACTCAGACCACAGAATGGGACCGCTGCCGCAGCAACTTGCCTGCCGCATGCGCCTGCGACCCCAAGCGCTGACCGTTGACAAAAACCGCTTCAACGCCGATGGCCCGGCTGATCAACCGGTCTTGTCCTGCAGGCAGGTCATAGACACGCTCCAGAGGGCCGGCACCGACACGATCAGGGTCGAAGACCACCAGATCGGCAGGCAGTCCCAAGCCCACCCGCCCACGGTCATGCAAGCCAAATACATCGGCCGGGTGCGAGGTCAGACGCCGCACCGCCTCTTCCAGACTCAAAGCACCGAGTTCACGAACCCAATGGCCCAGCAAGTAAGTGGGATGGCATGCGTCGCACAACTGGCTCATGTGCGCGCCGCCGTCGCCCAGACCCAGCACCACATGGTCGTCGGCCAATATCTCGCCGACTTCACTTTCATCAAAATTGAGCAGGGCAATTCGCCAGCGCATTTGCAAATCACTGGCCAAGGCCAGATCCAGCATCAGGTCGACCGGGTCCACCTGCCGCTCCTGCGCCAGATCGACCAGCTTGCGCTCGAGCAGGCTGGCATCGTTCGTCCCAGAAATCACCATCTCACGGAAAGATGACCTTCGCGTGTCGCCTTCAGCCTCTTTGCCGGCAAACCAAGCGTCGTCCGGCCCGCGACCGGCGACCTGTCGCTTCAGCCGGGCACGAAACGCCGGATCTGCGTAGACCGCACGCCGCTGCGCCTCGTCGTCCGCCAGGCGCACCGACTCGAAGGAGGCCCAGGTGTCAAACACCACGGGTGAGCGAAAGTCAAACTCAAACTGTATCGGCCGACAAGCGCCTTGGGCGTGAATAGGCAGGCCCTTCAATCGTTGCTGTGCGGCGCGTTCGAGCTGCAGACGGTGCGAGCCCGGTCCCAGCGAGCCAGCCAGCAGCGAAGTCCACACCACGGGCCGGCCGCTGACTGCGTAGAGCTGTTCATAGGCCCCCCAGAGTGGCTCGCGCCCGACGTTGTAATGGATCAATCCGTGGCCGGACTCGCCGACCGCGCGTGCGAGCTCCAGCATTTCTTCGAAGTCGGCCAGACGACTCGGCACGGGTCTGCCCGCATAGCCCACATGGACCTTGGAGACCGAAGTAGCAAAGCCAACGGCGCCAACGTCCATGGCCTGGCGAACCAGTGTTTTCATCTGGGCCACCTCTGTTGCGCTGGCCGCACGCGTCGTGGCCTCGTCCCCCATCACCCACAGCCGCACCGGCGTGTGCCCGACCATCACCGCCACATTGATGCCCAGCGCAGTGCGCTCGAGCAAGTCCATGTAGTCAGGAAAGGTCTGGAATGGCCAAGGACTGCCCAGCCCCTCCTCCAGCGCCGATAAGCTCATGCCCTCGACACGCTCCAGCGTGCGCAAGATCAGGTCACGGTGCTCGGGGCGGGTCGGCGCCACGCCAAAACCGCAGTTGCCCATCACGACGGTGGTCACCCCGTGCCAGGGTGAGACCGTCAGCTCGGGGTCCCACAGGACCTGGGCGTCATAGTGGGTGTGGATGTCCACAAAGCCCGGTGCCACCACCAAGCCCTGCGCATCGAACGTCTGGTGCGCCGCACCGAGCCCGTCCCCAAGCGCGACGACACGGCCGTCCTTGATGCCCACATCGCTTCGGTGCCGCGGTTTGCCGGTGCCGTCAATCAGCATCCCGCCGGTGATTTTCAGGTCGAAGTCAGGCATGGTTTCACTCCACCTTCACGCCCGTAAATTCGATCATTCGGCGCCAGTAATCGAGATCGCCGCGCTGTCGCTCGGCCAGTGCGTCGGGGCTGCTGCCGATGGGGTCGAAGCCCAGGGTCTTCCAACGCTCCATCGATTCAGGATGTCGCAAAGCCTTGTTGATTTCTGCTGACAACCGCTCAGCGACAGGACGCGGCGTGCGGGCCGGCGCAAAAACGCCATACCAGCCCTCGATCACAAAGTCTTTGAACCCGGCTTCCACCATGGTCGGCAGGTCGGGGGCCGCCGGTGAGCGCTTGGCGCAAGTCTGGGCCAATGCACGCACCTTACCGGAGCGCGCCAAAGGCAAGGACGAAGGCAAGTTGTCAAACATGAAACTCAGGCGACCCGCAAGTAGATCCGGCATGGCAGCACCGCTGCCTTTGTAGGGCACATGGATGGCTTTGACGTTGCTGTTTCGCAGCAGCAGCTCAGCAGCCACATGCTGTGAACTGCCCGCAGCGGCCGTACCGTAACTGGCTGCACCGCCCTGCCGCGCCATCCAGTCCACCAGCTCACGCACATTGGTGGCCGGAACGCTCGGCGGCACGACCAGCGCCAGGCAGGCGGTGCCGACCAGCGTCAAGGGTTGGAAGTCCCGAATCGGGTCGAAGGCCATGTTGGGAAAAAAGATCAGGTTCGACGCGTGCGTGCTTTGTGTGCCAAAGACGAGCGTGTAACCGTCTGGCGCGGCACGGGCTACGAACTCCGAGCCAATGGCTCCCGATGCGCCCGCACGGTTTTCCACCACCACGCTCTGCCCCAGTGATTCAGCCAAACGTGCAGACAGCACCCGGGAGATCGAGTCGGTTGGCCCACCAGGGGCGAAGGGAACCACCCACTTGAGCGGTCGGTTGGGCCAGTCGGACTGCGCATTGGCACCAAAAGCCGCCGCCATCATGGCAACAGCGGCAAGAGCGGATCTCATGAAAATGGACATCAGGCGATTTCCTTTAGGGCTGGACAGGGTGACAGGGGGAGCATTCGAGTGTGAATGGCCACAGTGATACTACAGCTTTTATCAATTTTGAAGCAGCGCCAGTTCCCCCTCACACCCATAAATGACGGTGGGTTGGGCTGCGTGGAAGGCTGTGAGGGTTGAGCGGAGGGTGGTTTTTTGAAACGCAGACTTTTTTCCATCCGCGTGTCGCTCACTCTCTAAATACTTGGGGGAGTGCTGTGGCTGCGTCATTCAGCAAGCCTCACAGCGTGTAGCAAGTAGGAGCAGCGTTGGGCGAGCGTGTATTACGCTGAAAACCAAAAGAAAAACCCCACAGCCTCTTGCGAAACTGTGGGGTGTATCTGGTGGGCCAGAAGAGCGTGAATGCAAACACCGATCACTAACAAGGAGTTTGCATATGACGACACACGCACAACCATCAAAAACCATCTCGGTCGCAGCACAGGTCGGGCAGCTGGCACACCTGTCAATGCGCGAAATCTGGGCTCTATGGGATGAGCACTTTGACGAGAGACCGCAGCACCATCATCGGACTTGGCTTGAGTCCCGCCTGGCATACAAGATTCAAGAAAAAGCATTCGGATCTCTCAAGCCAACGACGCGAAGAAAGCTGGAGGAAATCGGCGAAACAGGGCTACTGCCCAAGCGCATGCAAGGTGATGCAGATCGCTTGCTGCCTGGCACGATGCTCACCCGCTTTTATGACGACCAGGAGCATAAAGTCGTTGTGCGTGGCGTGCGCGATTTTGAATATCGGGGGCAGCGCTTTAAAAGCCTGTCGGCGATTGCACGCCTGATCGCGGGTTGCCCTTGGTCGGGACCTGCCTTCTTCGGATTGAAGTCCAACAAGAAGGAGGCTGCATGAGAACCGCACGAACAACAAACGCCGCTACCCCATCATTCATCTCAAAAAAGCGATGCGCCATCTACACGCGTAAGTCGACTGAAGAGGGGCTGGATCAGGAGTACAACAGCCTTGAGGCTCAACGTGATGCGGGCCTATCGTTTGTGAGCAGCCAACGTCATGAAGGCTGGCTGGCGCTGGATGACACATATGACGACGGAGGATTTTCCGGCGGCAACATTGATCGACCAGGGCTCAAGCGTTTGATGCAAGACATCGAAGCCAAGCGTATCGACGTGGTGGTGGTCTACAAGATCGACCGCCTCACGCGTAGCCTGCCAGACTTCGCCAAGCTGGTGGAAGTGTTCGATCGCAACAACGTCTCGTTTGTCTCGGTCACGCAGCAGTTCAACACGACCACATCAATGGGGCGCTTGACACTCAACATTCTGCTGTCTTTTGCTCAGTTTGAGCGAGAGGTCACGGGCGAGCGCATCAGGGACAAGATTGCCGCCAGCAAAGCCAAGGGCATGTGGATGGGCGGAACGCCTCCACTCGGGTATGACGTCGTTGATCGAAAACTGGTCATCAACGAACGTGAGGCTAATCTGGTGCGAGACATATTCAGCCGGTACGCAGAGCACGGTTCGGCAGCGCGATTGGTTCGTGAACTGGATATCGAAGGTCACACCACCAAGTCATGGGTGACCCAGTCGGGTCAGCACCGAGAGGGGCGACCCATCGATCAGCAGTACCTGTTTTCCCTTCTGCGCAATCGCATCTACCTTGGGGAAATCAGTCACAAGGGCGAGTTCTATCCCGCGCAGCACGAGCCCATTGTGTCGTCGGAACTATGGGATCGAGTGCATGCATTTGTGAACCGACGCAAGCAAGGGCCGAGAGAGCGCAAGGAGGACTACCCAGCGCTATTGGGTGGGTTGCTGTTTGCGCCAGACGGGCAACGCATGATCCATCACTACACCAAGAAAAAGAATGGTCGGATGTATCGGTACTACGTGCCGTACTTGGAAAGGCGGCGCTCAGCTGGTGCAACGCAAGACGGGAAAACCAAGAGCCTGGGGGCTTTGCCTGCGGCGGAAATTGAAGGTGCAGTACTCAACGAGATCGAGCTGGCGCTCATGGAACCAGAGCCATTGATTGGTGTCTGGCGCTCATGCTTGCGCCACAGCGCAGGAGCAGATCTACAAGAAGAGCAGGTGGTGGTGTCCATGCGACGCATCGCGGATGTGTGGAAACAACTCTTCCCGGCTGAGCAGCAACGCGTTGCACAACTACTTATTGAGCGCGTGAACTTCAGGGATGGCAGCCTGGACATCCATTGGCGTGAGGATGGCTGGATCGGTCTGGATCCTGAGATCGTGGCCCACCCCTATGTGGAGGAAGCCAAGGAATATGCGAAGGAGGTGATGGCATGACAACAGAGGCTTATCAAGGCAACCCCAGGTTGCGCAGCGTGCGAATCGATGTCGACGGCAAGAGTTGTCAGTTCATGACCGACAGTCAAAGAGTGACGATGATCCCTCTCAAAATCCGGCGCAAGCAAAACAGAAAGCTGCTTACGCCGCCATCGGGAACGATGTCAAACGTGATGTCTGGCGGCGTGGATATCCCGATGATCAAGACCTTGGGTAAGGCGTTCTACTGGCAGCGCCTGCTCGAGGATGGTAAATATGCGACGGCAAGGGATCTGGCGCGTGCTTTCAATTTGGAGCCTGGGTGGGTGGCTGAGGTCCTTCGCATGACCAGTCTGGCTCCAGACATTGTTGAGGCCATTTTGGAAGGTGTTCAGCCCAGGCATCTGAATCTGCAGACGATCCGTGGGCGGCATGAGCCTCTGCCACGTGACTGGGAAGAGCAGAAAAAGATGCTTGCGTTTGTGTGATTTGGTTCAGCTTGATTTGACTGCAAACGGCCATTTGCAGTTAATCATCGACATTTCTGATGGACGTCATTCGCAGCCCATATACCCCCACTGAGGTCATCTGAGGCCATCTGAGGCCATCTGAGGCAAGCTTAGTTGCTGGATAACCTTCCTCTGCTAGCAGGAGTAATTTGTAGAAACATATTCATGATGTATAATTATCTACATCATGAATTGGCTCTGCTTCATCACCAGCCTGCCCACAGAAAACGCCACCCTGCGTCAACGTGCCTGGCGGGCCCTCAAGTCATCCGGTGCCTCGGTGCTGCGTGATGGCGTCTATTTGCTCCCCGATTTGCTTAGCAACCGGACACTTTTAGATGGCATCGCCCAGGATGTGCTGTCGGGCGGCGGCACGGCCATGGTGCTGGACACTGTGGAGCCGTCCGGGACTGATTTCAAAAGCCTGTTCAACCGATCTGAAGAGTACGCGGCATTGCTGGCTGAACTTGGAAAGGCCGCAGGCGAACTGACACCCGTCTCGGCACCAGACGTTCTTAAGCAAGCCAGAAAGCTGCGCAAGACATTTGATCAACTCAGCCAGATTGACTTCTTCCCTGGGCAGGAGAGGGCTCAGACCGAAACCGTACTGGTCGAATTGGAAGGGGACTGTGCCCGTTTGATCTCGCCCGATGAACCGCACGCCGCCGTCGGTGCCATTTCCTCGCTGAACATTGGCGACTTTCAAGGTCGAACATGGGCTACCCGTGCCAAACCTTGGGTGGACAGGTTGGCTACAGCTTGGTTGATTCGCCGTTTCATTGATCCCAACGCCCGCATCCTTTGGCTCAAGAGTCCCAAAGACTGCCCCAAGGATGCGTTGGGGTTTGATTTCGACGGAGCTCGTTTTTCTCATGTGGGTGCCAAAGTCACCTTTGAGGTGGTTGCAGCGAGCTTTGGATTGATGGAGCCTGCAATCCACCGTCTGGGCCTGCTTGTCCACTACTTGGATGTCGGGGGAGTGCAGCCCCCTGAAGCTGTGGGCGTCGAAGCCGCGCTGGAAGGCCTAAGCAGCACGATCACCGACGACGACCAGTTGCTCAACCTGGCAAGCGCCATCTTTGATGGTCTGCTGACCACTTTCCAGAAACCTGCCGACAAGGACGCCAAGCCATGACCGCCCCCCAGAACCTAACCCCTTATTCCCTCTGGCAGCTGACGCTCTACTTCCTGAGGCTTGGAGCCCTTGGCTTTGGTGGCCCTGTGGCGCTAGTCGGCTTCATGCACCGCGATCTGGTGGAAGAGCGCCATTGGATCACCGAAGCCGACTACAAGGAAGGTCTTGCGTTGGCTCAAATCGCACCAGGCCCTCTTGCGGCACAGTTGGCGATCTACTTGGGCTATGTGTGTTGATTCATCAGCCAAACTGAGCCAGTGCGCACGTTGAATATTGAGCCACTGGTTTTAGGGAATTTATGTTCAGTTGGTTGTGGATAAGTCTATCTGATCTGTGGTTTTGACA